>Ga0137383_10002955_pt1 | contig 10562 bp, 13 predicted proteins | sample SagtaG_19_FD_104817 | JGI IMG/M metagenome (GOLD analysis project Ga0137383, IMG submission 104817) | Vadose zone soil microbial communities from Sagehorn Ranch, Mendocino, California, USA - Sage2_R_40_16 metaG | ecosystem: Environmental > Terrestrial > Soil > Vadose zone | place: USA... | reverse complement strand
TCCAGAAACGCATTGTTTCTGGCTTAACAGCCGGGGCTGTCAAAGACTAAAGTAAATACAACGCTCATGCCACATGTTGTCTAAACTATTTCATATGCGTCACCGTCTTGCGCTTCGTCCAAGAATGGGATACGCTGGGGAGATCCCTTTTTGTGAGCGCATAAATCAACCCGGAGGCTCCTATGTTCCAGTGGGCCAACTTTGAGGCAGCGGCACCGATGCTCGCTGCGCAGGGACGCGAGCTCATCGAACGCTTTCGCTTCGTCCTCGTGGGGACCATCCGCAGCGATGGAACGCCGCGGATCAGTCCGGTCGAAGCCCACATTGTCCGTGGTCATTTGATGCTCGTCATGATTCCAGACACCCTGAAAGCCCGCGACCTCTTGCGCGATCCGCGCATTCTCGTGAACTCGCCGATCACCCACCCGGATGACCCCAATACCGAGTTCAAGCTACGGGGGCAGGTGGTTGAGATCCGAGATCCAGCACTGCGCGAGGCCACCGCTGATGCAATAGAGGCCGCGAGTGGATGGCGACCACCGAAAGGGTGGCACTTCTTTTCCCTCGACATCGAGGATGCCGCCTTTCTCGCCTGGCAGAGTGGGGTAGTAGACATGACTCGTTGGGACCGCAATCGTGGCCTCGACTCCGTCAGGCGACCGACGGCTGTGCTCGATGAACCAAGCGCATAAGTCGGCTCAGCGGATCGCGAGGCTTGTTGCGCCTGTGTGAGATAAGTGGTATCTGCTACACCGCATGGAGGACTTTCACCCGTAACAAGTCGAGATGCGCGCGGCCAAACATTTGGCGCTTCAGAAATTTGAGCCGGTTGACATGCCCCTCCGTGATGCCATTACTCTCAGGCCGAGAGCAAGCAGCACGAACAGCGGCATAATCTCGACGGATGCCATTGGCAAAGCTCCTCAATTCTGTTACCTGGCTCTCCTTCGCTTTCTTGAGCCACCCATCCAGTGCCTCTTCCTGGCGTTCTTTGAGCAAGGTCACAAATTCCTGACTCAAGAGGTAGACGGTGCGAAGTTCGTCACTTGCCCGGCAAATCTCATCGACCTGTTGGCGCTGGAGAGGAGTCAGTTTCTCCGATGACAAGATCATCAGAAAAGCAGCGGAGCGAGAGGAAAGGCGACGCTGAGCAGGCTCAGCCGCCAGACGTGGTTTGCGTGGTTTCCCTTGTCGGGGTTTGGGGGGAAGTTCCGCCCGCCATTCGGCAATTAAGTGTCCGAGCAAGGAACGTGAGCCCATGTAGCCACGATCCTTAATCTCGCGAAAGAGCTGCGAACCCTTATGAACGCCCGATCCCCATTGTTTGCGAAGGTAGGGGAGATACGGAGCTAGCTTACTCTTGCCCTTTGGGCGCTGCCCAGATCCTGGGGCGCGTTCCGGGAAGGCCGATGCGGTGACAAAACGCTGGACGAACTGACGGCTCGTGCGAAGCTGGTGTGCGATGGCACGCTGACTCATACCTGCTTGGTGCAACGCTAGAACTTCCTCATAACGAGCATAGCGCTTGTCTCGGCTGATTTTCTTCTTGCGTTCAGCGGAGGTCAAGGAAGAGATCTTCACCTCCGCTTCGCTCTGCCCCCATTGGCCGTTCTACCTGGAAAGTGCCGGCTTGCTGATCGGACGCATCGGTCTGTGAACGCTCAGAGAGAGCAACGAAGGCTTCGCCAGGAGAAATATCAGCAGGGCCTATGCAGTTTGTCTCGCAGGTTTGTGCTTCCTTGAGCGGTGTATCCGAAATCTTCGCTAAGTAGGTGCGCCTGTGGTCGAGAAACCGTTGCAAGTGCTCTCGCAGGTTTTGGAACAAATGATAGCGGTCCGCCACCTGGATGGCATGAGGCAGCGCCCGCTTCACCGCATCCGTGCAAATGGAAGACGAAGTTTGCCACAGTGGCAACTTTCACCTTCCGAATTCATGCGCCCTGGACCATTTTCTGGCATCATGACTCAAGTCCTCGTTCGCGACAGAGGGCTTGCCACGCGGCTTTCCCTTCTGGTCTCCGTAAAATATTTGGATTAGAAAGCAGGGTGACGACCTGAGAACGGCTGAGAGGGATTCCGTGCTCGTCTAAGGTACGTACAGCTTGTTCCACCTCAGCACACTCACGCACTACTCTTTGTTTTGCTCGCTCAGCACGAGAGGCTTGATATTGAGCGAGGATTTGGGCACATTCGTAAGGGAAACGACCTGTCAGAAATTTTTCTCCCACACCGAGTTGATGGGCAACATGACGTAAGGGAAGGGGAGCAACCTCTCCCTCAAGCATGGTTTGTAGGAACGCTTGAATCCTGTCCAGGTCTCCTTTCGATGCGGGTGCTGGTAATCCAGCACGCGGGGGAGATCGATACACCATCTTCGCTCGGAGCGTGTTCTTTATCCGCTCTGGTTCTACCGTCATGAATTGAAGCGGAGAGAAGCTCAGCGCATAACTGACTTTTAACAGATAGGTAAAGGAGGGAGTACGTTTCTGCTTTCGCCAATTGCAAAACAACACATTTGGAACACCCGTAATACGGCCAAGTTGCCTTGTTCCCCCAACCGCTTCAACACACGCATTGATGCCAGCCGGTAACAGATGCCAGGGAAGCGAGCCGAACATCATAGTTGCAAGGATAAGTTCTTCCACAATTTCCTTTATCCACTTTTGCCAATCGATGAGGTCTTCTTCACGTGATTGTTCGCTTCTCGGCTGGCCCCCTAGCCAGACTCCACATTGCGTACAGCATCCAAGCCCTCGCTTCGACGCAATTGCCGACTGAGATTGCCGACAAACAAGGCAGAGATCAACTACTGGCTGCGCGTGCTGTAGGCATATTGTTACCGCCTGGATGGCCCAAAGGAGCGGTTGATACACTGGTTGCTTTTGTTCTCGCCATTCGTCGTAGCAAACGGGGCACCACTGAGGCTTTTGGCGCAGAAGTCCCCAGGCAGGAAGGCCATCTGCCCACGGATGGAGGGTAAGAAGCCGGAGATCTGATCTCATGGTTAAGTGCTCAAGAGTTCTGGCCCAATCCTGTGCTACCTCGCCGACGCCGTTGATGCTCATGGAACGCGTTCGGCTAAAGCTTCCCAGACGGGTGAGATCAGAGTAATACGTGTTGCTCAGATGGGGAAGAATGACTTCTGCTACTAACACCCGTGGGTTAACGCGATAGGCCCAGGCCAACCGCTGGATGTAACTGGTGAGACTCTCAATCTCGACGGTTCCCATCCCCAAGGGGGCCAGGCAGTACAATTGGCTGCGAGGTGGCATCTCGATCATTCCCCGATGCTGGTGGACTTTCCGTCCGGGTAGTGTATTGGTTGTCAATGGGTCAATATTCATCCTGCCACCTGCTCTCTGTGGGAATCTTGATCGAAACCCTCGCCGATGTCATCACGGCCTGGATTCCGATCACCTGGCTTTTGGCCACGAGGTCCAGGCGCTGGCTGATCCTGCATGTTCCCAGGCGTCGTAGGCACGACGGTGGCCTTTTCTCTCAATCCAAGCAACTCCAGAAGTCGTTCATCCGCTCCATCTGGTTCTGTCAGATCCTCTTCACCTGCGAGCGCGGCACTCAGCATCTCTTTGACTCGATCTTCTGACGGAGCCGTCGCTCTCAGATGCGTTTGGGTGATCGTTTGGGCATTTTCCGTCAGCGCCAGGGCGAGCGCGCGGATGAGGTGCAGTTTCAGCAGTCCGATACAGCCCAGGCTCCGGGCATACAACATTTCCCAGTGCTGCTCAACGAGCAGTGGCTCGATTTCGAGCGGGAGTTGCCGTTGGAGTGCCCACAAGACACTGCGAAATTCTTCGCGATCTTCCTTTTTGGTCGCATCGTAGCGACGAAAATGGACATCCACACTCCGGCCTGCCAATTGAGGCGTGACTGTGCGGAAGCGCCGCATTTCGTAGGTACCCACAAGCACATGACATACCCCGGTGCGATTTTCCAAATATTTGAGATGATCGAGTTGGTCCTGGAGCGTCCGACCGCTCGCGGCTTTGGCGAGATGATGGGCTTCATCGACGATCACCGCGTAGGGGCGATGCTGGATGAGGGCTTCTTCCATTGCCTCGCGCATGTCACGCACACGGAGAGCTGACGGCTTCCGATTCAGAAAAGGATTGTTGACCTGCCGAAGGATCGCCGCGTAGTAATCGACCCAATCAAAGCGGCCTGATCCTGGGCCGGTGGCACTGATACTCACAAAGGGGCGATGGGCAGGCTCACGGAGCAGACGCTCGCCTGCTCGCGCGATCAACTCCTGCTCCAGGAGTCGAATGAGCGTCGTTTTGCCAACTCTCAGTGGTCCAATGACCAGCACCATGGTCCCCAGCCGGTTCAAACCGGGCCCCTCTCCGGGCGAACAAATGGTTTGGAGGATGGCATCGCGTGCTTGTCACAGATACGTATGTTCAATGGTACATTCCTTTTCAAACCAGGCTACCCGTGAGGCTTTTGGCTGCGTGAGAAGCATCGGATCAAACCGCTCTGGTCCCTCGTCAAGCTGTTTGTCTTCTTCCATCAGCGCAGTCGCCTCAATACCCGCAGGGTATCGCCGTCGGAAGTTGCGTGCCGGGCGGTGAGTTTCAATGGTTCACGCCCCTCGTCTGGAGTCGGTTCTTCGGGAGCGGTGGAATGGAGTGCAAGTGGCGTTCCACCTTCGCCCTCCAGAATGGACAGAGCAGCTTTCGTTTCCCGATCATGGCGTTGCTGACGTAAGATCACTTCTTTGGCTGCATTCTTCCGCCGGAAGTCGGCAAGCTGTTTCTGCGTAATCTCTACCTGTTCTTTTCCATACAACAGGCGATTCTGTTGGCGCAATTCCGCAGCTAAAAGCTGAAGCTCACGTTCTGAGCAACCCGCGAGTTCGTCAGCGGGACACATGCATTTTCTCCACTGTTTGTTGATCCATGCGAAACCTACGGTCACATCAAAAGGATCATAGCGCACTGCTACGCTGGTACGCTCAACAGCTCGGTCACGCATCTCGTCGCACCAGTAATCCAGATAGTTCATGCGCACGCCCTTCCCTGGCTGCACCAATGCTTTCCCTTTCTGGGTCGTCGGGAAAGTTGCTTTTTTGAAGCGGTCATCATAGGGGATACGTTTGTGATCTCGCTCTCCATCTCGCTCCATACTCTGGGTGTAGGCGTCACGTGGGGTCATTTTCAATGCCGGATGAACAATGGTATCATATTCCTCATCGGCCCATTGCTGCACTTGTTCTGCGAGATCCGGTAAGGTCCAGACGGCGTGACGCAGAGGATCAGTCGCTTTGGTCATGCTACGGGGATGCCGACTCGCCTGGGTGTTGCCGAGCAGGTGGTAGATGAAGGAGGTGTCCATTGTCCCGAAAAGCCTTTCCAAAGGAGACCCGAATCGTGGCTCCGAAGAGGGGCGTTGGTGCTTGCGCACTCGATACAGCGCGAGAAGTTGTTCAAAGTACACACTCCTGAACTCTGGCCCACCATCAACCGTGATGGCTGTCGGAAGTCTGCCATATCGCTTGACACACAGCCGCATCACCATCATACACGAGCGGTAGGAAGGCGGGTCAAAAGTCAGATAGAATGCAGCAATGCGTCGGGGATAGGAGAGAATCATGAGGGTGAGCCAGCATTTCCCCAGGAGTTGGTCCGTCTTCGAATCGCAGAGCTGGAGATCGACTTCCAGATGGTCGATGTGCGCCATCGACCAGGCGTAGCTCCCATGCCTCCCCGTGGTTTTTTCAGCTGGGTGGTGGTACTCCTTGAAGGGGTAAGCGGCTCGCGCACCTTCACGTGCCAATATTTGCTCATACACGGTTTTGTGGCGCTTTGCTCGCGCGTAAAAGGTTCTTTGGGAAACCGTTGGCAGGTTTTTCTCCTTGGACCGCGTGATGTACTCGCCGTAGGCTCCCCGTTTGGGTTTGTGCGTGACCGTATCGTAGTGTGTCGTGAGCACCTCTTCGATGAGGCGGGCGGTCTCAGCGTTCACCTTTCGGGCACCTCCCCGATTGGTAAAGTGAGGAAGGAGGCCAATGTAACCACTGCCATAGCTGATTTCTGCCTCCCGATACAATTGTCGCCAAAGCCGCTTGGTTCGGGCAGGAATGGCTGTAGCACGAGTTGCAATCTCTCTTTGCTCGTCATCATGATACTGATCAGGGTGAATGACGCGGTTGCGGAAAGTTGCGGTTGCCAGATCCACCTCCCGCGCCAGATCCAACAGGACTTCTCCCTCAGTCGTAATGCTGGAATGCATTTGCGCCTCGACGCCGACGATTTTGCCTTCCTTGACCAAGCTATCAAAGGCCGAGCGTGAAAGGGGAATGGGCTTGCCCTCTTCACACACCAGCGTCAACTCTGTCTGCCCCACAGCAATGCGCCATGGCTTGCCGTCCCAAAGGACTTGACTGCCCTGTTCAATCACAACTGGATGCGCAGTCATCCCAAGATCATCGAGCTTTTGACCACGATGGTGATGGGTAAGAGCAGCCTTGTGGTCTCGGAAAATGGGAGTACGTTCTGGCTCTGTCAGCCGATGTGCAGCCAGATCAGCATAGAGCGCGTGCCGGGCAATGGCGATATTGATCTGCTCTGAACGAATGGGGGAAGCAGCCTCGCGAAGATCAGCGAGCGTCAGGCCAGGATGCTTGTCGACAATCTGATGGAGGATTGCCAGATCCGCCTCAGAAATGGCTAACTTCTCTAGATCCTGGTAGTAGTCTTCGAGGTAAAGCCAGTTGTCCTGAGATGCCCAATTAATCTGGTCTGATGCCCTCACACGGTAGGTCAGTCCATACTTTGCAGCAAATATCTCACCTGGCGGACATCGCCACTGCCCCCGCTCGTCGAGCACATAGCGCTTCGAGTGCTGTTGGGCAAACTGGATCAATTTTTCGACAGGCTTACATTCTTCCCAACCCGCTGACTTGTAGCGAAAGACAAAGTAATCAGCGGTGTGGAGTGGCTGTTGGAGACGTCCTCGCCTGTCGTGATAGATCAGTTCAATGGGTGGGGGCTGATCCCAGAACTCTACCACCTCATCGTCGTGTTCAGCTTCGAGAAGAAAGGCGAACTCCACCTTGGCACTTTCGCCCTTCATGATGCATTGCATCTTCTTGGACGGATACCAGACAGGCATATTGCCTGCGCGACTATCCGGCAGGCGACTTGGTGGAGAGGAACGAACGGCTATCAACTGATCCTGCGCATCTTTTTGCAGATGGAGGCGCCGAAAGTAGGTCTGAAGGGCAATACCATCAAGGGGTCTGGTCATGAGTTGCTCCTGTCTCATCGATACGTCCCGATGGGGATGCAGGCAGAGTAACATATTTCTCGAAATGATGGCAATGTATTGCTTCTTCATGAGGAATTACGGCAAGTATTTCTTCAGGATGAGTGATCGAGAGTGCTACTTTTCTCGCAATATGGGGCAAAAAACGGCAAGTATCTCTTCCTAAAGCGGCAACTTTCTCCTTCCATTTGCAAGCAGCATAGGCGACTTTATCGATCTCGGCTGACCACTTCAATTTCTTGATGCCGCGAAAGCCAGGGCAAAACAGCTTCAGCCGTACGATCTGGCAAGAGATCGAGGGGCTTGCTCGTCTCAATATTGACGAGAATCGTTCCGTACCGGTCTCCACGTCTCATCGCAAAGTCATCTATTCCTAACACGCGTACGGACGTATCAGTCGGGGGAGGGATGGTGCGGAGATAGCGCAGGAGCGTTGGGGCCTTGACCTGCATCCCCAGTCGTGGAGCCAGGCGCTCACTCACCTCAGCGCTGGCGGAGAGCCCCAGGGCTTTCAACTCTTCCAGGAGACGATTGCTCACCCGTGCCCAGGGCTGGACCAGATCGGGAAGGCGTTCGGCAAACACCTTTCGTGGGCAGGTGGCTGTCCAACAAGAAAACTTGCGCACACCGAGCCGAAGGACCACGTTGCGGCCCCCACACGGCACATCGTGGACCGTGCGCTGGTACTGACAATGGACATGATCTGAGAGACTCCCACACTCAGGACGGCGGGCGAAAGGCTGGGTGGAGATCACTTCTACCGTGAGCTGAACTGCGGTTATTTCAATCTGGCCAATGACCATCCCTTCGGGCAAGGGCAGAAACGGGGACCTTTCCATCTCCATCATCCTCCTGAAAAGATGAAAAACACCTTCCTTGCATCTCCTTCAAAAGGATATCACCGATCAGCAATCAAGCAGTGTCCCCCCAATCCGAGGATGATCCCACGGGATGCGCACCGAGCTACATCGAGACCTCAGAAGTGGCTCCAGATCATGCTTCGTTACATCCAGAGCTGGGCACTGAAGTGGAACTTCTGGGAGGAGCCAGAAAGCTGATGGCGCGAAGAGAGGCAGGTTGCCGTAAATGCACAGGCAATTCTCGCCCTCCTGATTCACGGAAGACGGGATAGGGCCTGTATTGAAAAAGCTTCTTGTGTTTGCCAGTTCCTCCTTTGTTAGTTCATGGCGAGAAAAGCGGGAACGAAGGCTCCGCTGACACGCACTTGCGGTGGTCCCCACCAAGCGTTGCGTGCGAGCCGATCGCGCCAACGGAAGCGCTGATGCGAACGAAGGGCGCGGGGTGGACGAGAAGGAGGTTTTGCCTCCCGCTGGCTTTGAGCCAGGGGAAGCACCTCAACATATTGCCGACGAAAGTCGGGCCATCCATCTGCGACGAAGCGCTCGACCAGCCACATCCACCCATCGCATCGGTCCGAGAAGGACAGGCTTGCGTTCAACAGACGACGGTGGGGGTAACAGGCGGCGGACAGCGCTGACCCGACGAGCACGATTCCCTTTGGCACCTTTCGCTAGACATTGCTCTCGGAGAGCACGCGACTTCCAATCAGTCTGGTAGGCGAGGTAAACAGCCCGCTCTCGTGAAGGCATTCTCTTGACGCACTTCACTTCACCACAGACTGGCTCGAGCTTCCCAGCGTAGCCTTCCGTTCTCCTGAAAGACGAAAGCAGAGCTTCCAATTTGACCACGCGCTCGTCCTCCATCTCCGGCCAATTGCCACGGACCATACTCTTCTGGCGTGCTTTCCCAAGTAAAGAAAAGGGGAGCAGCTTCTTTGGGTGATGCCCACGAGGGTGTCACGGAGCTCGTCTCCCTGCATCGTCTTTCCAAGTGTCAGTCGTAGGTTCCACACCCATTGGCACGCAATTTGCCATAGCCGCCTTCCCGCACTCCGCGTAGGAGCACCAGCGATCGGGATCTTCTTCGACATCTTCAGAAGCTCGCACCGCTTCAAATGCTCCGCGTCCATGAGAGAGATCCAGCACATCCTCGACCAGAAACCCGTTCGCGTCCAATGTGGTGATGAAGAGCTCATAGACCCACTCGCTTGCCCACGGGGACTTTCTTGCCCGCAGGAGGAGCGGGATGTCGGGCCACAATCACGCGCACGCGAGGCAAGCCCCGACATGTTTCCAGCCAGCCTCCCTCAAACAGTTCGACAACCACCCCAGTGTTCATCGCGGTCACGCTCGCTGTCGGCCTATCTCGCCAGCACGCGGCTTCCTTTGGGGATGCTCCAAGAGCTGATACCCCCTTCCCCGCGGAACGCCATGCACGCCTGCCAGAATGAGTCTCCGCAATCACGGCCGCGTCGCCATATTGTCCGTCGAGACGGATCAGAGCCATCTCTGGTGAGAAAGCGAAGTGCTTCAAATAGGTCGTGATGGCTTGGAGCGCCGAGGCGAGTTCACCGCGAGAGTCACCATTGCCCTTGCCTGCAGAGGTGCCGACCCATTGGTGCGTGTGCATCTCTGCGCGCTGTGGTGCGCGTGCGGACTCCTTCACCTCTTGTGCGCCCGATGTCTGCGGGCGCACAGACCGCGTCGAGTCTGCCTTTTGGAGCAGGCAACGCCGGATCGCACGGGAGTGCTCGAAGACGCTGCCGCCTGGCGGGTTGCATCAACGTCAAAGACAATGAAGCGACGCCCTTGTCGGTCCCACAGACCACCAAGGGTCTCCGACGTCCACCCGTCTGCAAGAGCATACTTCTGGAAGAGCGCACGAAACGAATCTCGCGCAGGGGCGATCTCCAGCGGCGAGGAAGCGACTCAAACTGGAACGATGAGGAAGACATCGGCGTCCAAACAGCGCCATGAACGCGGTCTCGAAGGGGGCGACACCTTCAAAGAAGTCGCAGAGCGTCCGCTCTCCACTGATCGCGTAGCGAAGCCTCAGCGCGAGAAAGTCGAGAGGCTCATATGTTCCGAAGCGTCCTCGTCCCAAACGGACGAGGCTCGGGCAAAGGTTTCCAAAAGACCTGTTGTTGCCAAGTGGCGAGCTATGATCACCACGAGAGCCAAACCACGCAGGCACCGAGGGGCGATTTTCAGAGGTGGTTTGAACCTCAAGACAAGGGTTAGATATCATACGTAGAGAGACCTCCTTCTAGGAAATTGACACATTTCTTTCCTATGAGAGACCTCTCTTTTCTTTTTTTGCCAGCAGTTTCCTTCCTGTCAGCTCGTTGCACATCCCGTGGGATGATCCACTTTTCGGTTATCGAAAACACCCTGGCGGCTATGCATTTATTTCCCTGG
>Ga0137383_10002952_pt1 | contig 10566 bp, 10 predicted proteins | sample SagtaG_19_FD_104817 | JGI IMG/M metagenome (GOLD analysis project Ga0137383, IMG submission 104817) | Vadose zone soil microbial communities from Sagehorn Ranch, Mendocino, California, USA - Sage2_R_40_16 metaG | ecosystem: Environmental > Terrestrial > Soil > Vadose zone | place: USA... | reverse complement strand
TGTCCGGATGATGTTGTTACAAGTCATCACTGATAACACGATCACAGCGAGGTTTGGGTGTCTGCTAGAGCTGTCTTGTCCCCTTCATACTATCCCACCTGGGAGGGGATTTGGTGTCCCTTATATCATGTCAATCAACGCCTCCGGCCAAACATGTGGCGGGCATGCTCATGAGCACCTGACTATAGTATAGTATCGGTATGGGGTTTGCTCCTGTGGTTTTCAGGAAGGAAGTATCACAGAATGCTGGATTTTCAACGCGATTACTGGGAGACTCGTCTGCGTTTTCCCGACTGGTATAGCCGCCTGGAAGATGAATTGACGTCCCTGTTTTTCCCTGTGGTGCACGATGATCCACGGCTCAAGGCCTTCAGAAATCAGGTCTACGCGCTGATAGCGGAACTGCTAGTTTGCAAAGAACTGCCCCTGGCGGCGACCGGGCCCGACCTGGATACGGCAAGACAGCCCGTTGATACCGTCGTAATTCATCATACAGAGGAAGATGCGGCGATCAGCCTGGACAGGCTCTCTGCCATTGGCCTTGTCAGGCAGTATGCCTTTCAGTACCTGGCGGATAACGTGCTGGGTCACCGGGTGCGAGGACAGCCGATCTGGTCCAACCATTTCCGAGAAGGACAGATGGTCTTCTTCGCCTATCACTGGCTGATCCGGTCGGATGGCACTGCCGAACGCCTCCTGGAGGATAGCTACATCGGCTGGCACGCAGGAGACTGGCAGATCAACACGCGCAGTGTTGGCATCGCACTTTCGGGCACCTATGAAGCGGCTATACCACCACTGCCCCAGATCGAGTCAGCGGCGCGGGTCATCCACTCGTACTATCCCCATGTTAGCAGGAACAGCATCGTTGGACACTGTGAAGTGCGCAAAGATTTGACCTGTCCCGGCGCGTATTTTCTTGAAACGTGGAAAGATATGCTGGTGAGTAGTGTGTAACCAGGCTACTACTTGCGCATCTCTGAACAATATGAAAGGCGGTCATCCATTGCTGGATAACCGCCTTTGCTTAAAGCATCGTTAGTTAGCCTGTGATACGGCGTAGGCCTTGATCAAGGATTGCAATGCTTCCCGCGTTGCATCTACAACGGAGTCTGCTTTCCCGGTGATGCCCATGCATTGCCAGGTGTACTCATCACTGTCAAGGTCACCCTGCCTGGTAATGGAGATAGAAAGAGGCAAATCTTGCAGCATTGCCGTCATTTCTTGCTCAATCTCTTGCTTTGCAAGATCTGAACTCTTAACAAGTTGAGTATTTCTCTCAACACACCAGATGCACTCACAATATGAACCGTGCTCGTTCAGGCCATGAATGTTTTGTATGTCTCGTTCCAAATGCTTTAAATCGGTCATTCTTATGTTTTCACTCTCCATATCACTACAACGAGCCAGAAATAATCCCAGCCCTCAGCAACTACAACAAACTCTATGTGGTACGACAGTACTTTCTGGGTCGTCGATCGGCATTGATCAAGAAGTGGTTCTCAGCTCCGGGCAATAAAAAACACCCAGCTAATGAGCGTCCTGGATGTTCTTTTGTATCTTCTTTGATACAGTTCTCTTTAGGTTACATTTGTAGTTTACCATAGCAGTTAATGATTTGCAAGCTGAGCACAAAAAATATCAGAGCATCTCAACCATGTCCAATGGGTCAACACCCCCTGCTGGCAAGTTGCTCACCAGCAAGGGTCACCATATTCGCGAAATACTATTCTGGTCACCCTTTTCAGGTTTCAGCGTTAAGGGGTAGGTTTTGAAGCAGGTGAGGATGCAGGTGAAGGTGAAGATGAAGGGGCCAGTGTTGGCGAGAGAGAAGGCGTTGGAGTCGAGATCGATGTTGGCACAGGGGAAGGCGTCACTGTTGACGGAGCGACTGGCTGACCGGCCGGCTGGCCAGGATTTGAGTTGCCAGGATTTGCTGGAACAGTAGGTACGGGAAGAGTTTCCGTCCCGTTAATCTTGATGGCGGTGGCACGTGCGATGAACACAGCGACACCCAAAATGCACACCATGATAACAATAATTACGAGTGCTACACGAAAGAGTTCCCGCTTTGGGGGATGCTGTGAGCGGAAGTAGTCCCAGGCCCCCAATAATGTTGCAGTCGAACCAATGAGCGCAGCGAGCAAACCAACCGCACTACTAATAGTCATCGTTTGTTCTCCTTTCCAGATAGGCTGCTCGTTTTATGTGCTCTTTACATTGAATAAATAATCCCAGTCCTCATCAACTACAACAAATTCTATAGTAGTAGGACGGTATTTTCTTGGTCGTTGATCGGCACTGATCGTGAAGTGGTCTTCAGCTCCGGGCAATAAAAAACACCCAGCTAATGAACGTCCTGGATGTTCTTTTGTATCTTCCTTGATACGGTTCTCTATTAAGTTACGTTTGCAGTTTACCATGGCAGTTTATAATTTGCAAGCTGAGCGTAAAAAAATTCTATGAGCACATAGACAAAAAGAGATGGAGCACTTCCTCCTTCCACCTTCAGGTGTGGGGAGGAAGTGCTCCATCTCTTCATACGGGTGCGGGTTCCCTCCCTGTGCACTTCACAAGGAGGAACACATACACTTGCAGCCAGGAATATTACTGCTGCCGTGGCCCAGTTGTGGCCTCCAACCGTTCACGCATCTGTTCGTAGGTGACAGCATCGATCTCACCCCGCGCATACCTCTGGCGGAGTATGTCTAAAGCGGAAGGCTGAACTGGCGGCGTGCCATAGCGGCCATAATGGTAGTAAGGCACCTGCCTGTGGCTGAAAATGGCCCAGCGTATAACGCTCACGATGAGGAGCGCCAGGATGATGAACCAGAAAAACCGGCCCAGGAGCAACAACGGTAGCAGGAACAAAAATCCGAGTCCAAATCCCCAAAACATGGGAATCCTCTCTTTCTCTATGTCTATTCTCAGTGTCGTGGCAACATGGGTTGCTCTGGCGGTGTTCTATCGCGTCGCCTGAGGCGCTGTGCGATGTCACCACGGCTCAAATCTGTTCTGTGAACGATACGCCATATCGTTTCACTATTTACAACAATGCGATACATCGCTATATTCCAATATACGACATATCGCAATACCGGTTGCAAAACAGAAGCAAGCGAGAGTTGACCTATAAAGGAGATCTATGCTTATTTAGACTGTCCCTGAGCAATAACCTGGCAAGGCGCCAGAGAACTTCTCGGGATGAATGAGCTGTGCCACGCAGCGTAGCCCCTCGACCAGGCGCTGGCTGGGATGCTGCATGATGTTGACATTGATATGGTACACGTGGTGCAATTTGAGCGCATCAATGCTACTCCAGTTGGGCCGCTTATACACAAGGGCAGGATTACCGCCGTAGGCAGGATCTTCCGTCAGGATGACAAACTGTGGGTTAGCAGTGATGATCGCTTCGTCTGTGACCTGGGGATAACCACCGCCACTGCTGTTGCCATGGAAGATATTGGTTCCATTGGCATCCTGCAAGAGTTCATCGCCAAAGGAACTCCCGCCAAAGATATAGGGTTTTCCAGGCGTACTATCGTCTACTTCTAGTAACACCCTGGGCGCGGTCGTTCCCGCTAACGACGCCTTGATCGAACTGATTTGCTGCTGCAGTTGCTTTACGACTGTTATCGACGTATCCTCTGTGAATGTCAGGCGTCCGACCAGCAAGATTTGCTGGAGTACCCCTGAGAAATTCGTGATTGGAAGATCGGCGACGCGCAGACCCAGATTTTTAAGTTGCTGATCGTACTGTTTCGTCTCTCCGCCCCAGCTCAGAATCAGGTCAGGCTTCAAGGCCACGATCTGCTCAACATTATACTTGCCATTGACATCCGAAACCTTCGGCAGCGATGCCAGCTCGGGTGGGTAGCTCGTGAAGTAATCGACAGCGATCACCCGACCCTGGAGATGCAATGCTGCCAACATTTCGCTCGTGCTTGGAAGCAGCGAGACGATCCGTTGCGGAGGCGCTTTCGGGAAGGCCATTGGGGTTCCATAAACATCGGGTGCTGCCGTTGGGGTGGGAGTTGGCTTTGTTCCAGTTGCCGGTGATGAGCCTTGCCCGCATGCTGTCAGCAGTACGAAGCAAGATAAAAGCAGGACAAGAGAGAGACGAAAAGAGATGACATGGGAGCGCATGTGGTTGTAACCTCCGAGATCATTTCAACGCCCGCTGTCACCTCGCGGAAAACGGAGGTCAACCAAGAACACGCATAGACACAAGGCGTGAAGCGTTCCTTCACTGAAGTCGTCGATGTCTCGGCAGCTCACTCCTCTTACGCGAAGGATCTTGAGCATTCCTCATCGGGCAGGTCTCCTGGCTCCTGGCTCCAAGCGCTCCTCATCCTGCCTTCCCATTCAATTCAGAATGGTGGCTTGCTCTCTTCTTCATGAGAGGATGAGTCGCTCACCAGTTACAGTAGCGCGACTGCGCCGGATTTGCACCGGCTTCCCTATTCTGCCTATACTGATAGGCCACCCAATGAGCACAATAGTTATGTTGATAGATGTAGTATATGCATTGAAGGCTGAGGATGTCAAACGGATCTCTACCAGGCCTTACTTACAGTGAAGCCTCTTCGTGCAAACGTTTGATATCTATCGCCATTCCTGCCATCATCAGGTACACACGATCTGCTGCCTGTGCAAGGCGCTGGTTGATATATCCAAGCGTATCTCGATAGAGCCGGCCAAGAGGATAGGCTGGAACAATACCAAGGCCAACCTCGTTGGTGACTACGATGAGTGTCTTGTCCGGACTCAGCGACTTCACCACAGCGAGCAGTGCTTCACACTCTTTCAATACCCTTTCATTAAAAAGCCTGCCCGCTGTATGAAACTCCACCTCGTCATCTTTTTCATGCTGCACAGACTCTTGCAACAACACATTCCCCAACCACAGCGTCACGCAGTCTAACAGCAACACATCTGCAAGCTCACCCGCTCTACGCACTGCGCTGGCCAGATCAAGCGATTCCTCAAGTGTATACCACCCTTTGGGGCGAGATGCACGGTGACGAGCAATGCGCGAGCGCATCTCATCGTCGCCGGCTGTAGCTGTCGCAATGAACGCGACAGACCGCTCGCTGCCGGCGGCCAATCGTTCAGCAAAGGCGCTCTTCCCGCTACGAGCCCCTCCCAATATCAGAATCAGCCGTGGGACAACTGCTTCCTCTGAAGACGGTAGGGACTGCTCCTGGTTCTCGCTCACAAGGGGAAACTCCTTTTATTCACGCTCGTCCTATCACCAATACCAGCAGCGCCACTACCTCTACCACTTCTTCAATGGCTCCATAGTTATCACCCGTCAGCCCTCCAATGCTCCTGGTTATCCAGAATCCCAGCGCTAACGCTGTCACGGTCACCATCACCCATACCATCAGGCCGGTAAACTGCCCCGCGACCAGCACAATTGCCAATGCGACGAGGCCTGCCAGTACGAATCCTTCAGTCGTGGTAGCCTGGTGAAACGTGGCTCCTAGCCCTGTGGCAATTGCACTGGGAAAGACGCGCAACGCCAGTACCATGGCCCAACGGGCAGAGGGCAACGCTACCAGCAAGGCAAGTGGGAGCGCGTGTCTACTTACACTGGCGAACAGTGCGAATTTGAGCAACAAGACGCATGCCCCGCCGAGCACACCGAAACTGCCGACACGGCTATCGCGCATGATCTCCAATTTGCGCTCACGCGTGCTGCCGCCGAAGAGACCATCGCAGGAATCCATGAGCCCATCGAGATGGAGCCCCCCCGTGAGTATGACCAGTGCTACAACGAGCAGGGCGGCCAGTACTAGTTGTGGGACGAGCGGCGTGAGTAGCAGCACAAGGACCCAGAGCAGGCATGCCAGCAGCAGGCCTACCAGCGGAAAATATGTAGAGCCGACCTCGAGGTGAGGCGCAGTCTCATCTTTCTCAAGAGGCTGCATTCTCCCTGGCATGGGTAGCACAGAGAGGAAACGCACTGCCGCAACCAACTCCATATATTGGCTCAGGAACTCACTCCTCACGCTCGCAAGAAGATCCTGCATTCCCCTGGGAAACTGCTGCTTCTGCTTTCCAGCCATCTCACATCACTCCTTCTATTCGCAAGTTCCCGGAAGCTGCTTCTGGAGAGGCCGAATTTTTTGCGGCACGGCCAGCACCCCTGGAACGCTGAACATTCAGCGATGCAAGGATCGCCCGCGGAACCCATGGCTCGTTGATTGGGAGGAGATCAAGCGCACTAAGTGAACCAGGATCAATCCGTAATTGCCACTGGCGCTCCAATGGCATCTTCAGTATCCTGCACAGCAGGACGCGCAGAGGCCCGCCGTGGCTCACAATCACCACGTCATCTTTTATCGACCGGTCGTCGCTACGCGCAATCGCTGCCAGCTCATCCATGACTCGCTGGAGCATATGTGCCAGCGACTCTCCTCCCGGCGGTGAATACTGCTCCGGATCGGTAAAGAAGCCCAACTGGTCTTTGAACTGCTCTGCAATCTCCGCATAGGTCAGTCCTTCCCAAGCGCCAAAATCTATCTCGCGCCACGCTGTCGATACCTTTACTGGTACCGCTTGTGTGCTTTGACTGGCGATCGTCTCCGCCGTCTCTCGCGCTCTCGCCAGGTCGCTCGTGTAAATGACGGCAATTGCCTCTTCCTGTAATCGCCGTGCAAGCCAGCGGGCTTGTACTCGTCCCCGCGCTGAAAGCGGAATGTCACTGTGTCCGCAGAAACGTTGCTGCGTGTTCCACCTGGTAAGCCCATGCCGGACGAGCCACAGACGCCTGGTTTTTTGATCTTCGCTGCTTTTTGCTGTTGTAGCCCCTGTCTTTACTTCGACCATAAATCGTTTCTTTACATAACAAGCAAACGTGTCACATACTGGGAGGCCTGGCAACAACGGAGAAGCCTGCTGTTGCACAACTGGACTCATATGACACTGCCATTATAGAATGCACCGTGAGATACTCAGAGTTGATGAAATATTTCGTCCCTGGCATCTCTCCTCTACAGCATACAACAGAAAGAAGACAACAGTATGCAACATATACGTGACAGGGCGATAAGCGTTGAACCCCTCGATACTGCTGCGATGGAACTGGCGAGCGCTCGCCAGCAACAGTTGACAAAACCAGCGGGCAGCCTCGGGAGGCTTGAGGATATCGCTGTGCAAATTGCGGGTATCACCGGTCATCCCGTACCGCGGATAGAACGAAAAGCGGTCATCATCATGGCCGGGGATCATGGTGTCACAAACGAAGGTGTCAGCGCGTATCCTTCCGCTGTGACGCTGCAGATGGTCTACAATTTCCTCCAGGGTGGAGCAGCAATCAACGCCCTCGCTCATTTTGTGGGGGCAAAGGTCATCGTCGTCGATGTAGGAGTAGCGGCCGATATCTCTCACCCTGACCTACTCTCGCGGAAGGTGGCTTTTGGCACGGCCGACATGGCGCTGGAGCCAGCCATGACCCACGTGCAAATGCTGGAGGCGATCCAGGTCGGGATCGATATCTTTGATGCTCAGCTAGACCAGGGAATTGATCTTGTAGCAACCGGAGATATGGGTATTGGCAACACAACGGCTGCGAGCGCCATTACTGCCTCGCTGCTGCAAATGCCGGTAGCGCTCGTCACCGGCCGTGGAACGGGGATCGGCGATGAGCAGCTAGCTCACAAGATACAGGTAATTGAAAAAGCGCTTGCACGCCATGTCCCCAATCCTCAAGACCCCCTCGACGTGCTTATGAAAGTAGGGGGGTTAGAGATCGCCGGACTGGTTGGCGTTATAGTGGCAGCTGCCTCTCGCCGTGTTCCTGTTGTCATCGATGGCTTCATCTCGGGTGCTGCAGCGCTGATAGCGATCGAGCTAAATCCGCTTGTTCGCGAGTATCTACTTGCCGGACATGTCTCAGTGGAACGAGGGCATCACCTGATTCTTGAGCGGCTTGGACTCTCTCCTCTCCTCGATCTCAAGCTACGGCTTGGAGAGGGGACCGGAGCCGTGCTGGCTATGAGCCTCATTGAGCCCGCGTTACATACACACAGTGAAATGGCCACATTTGAGGAGGCAGGCGTGAGTACACGCGAGGAGAAGTAGCTTCAGCTCTCATCCTCAGCCTTGAGCGTCTTCACCTTATTTATCTTCAAGACATACAAACATCGGCGTTGCCACCTTTTGGACACGGTCGAATATCAAAAGTAGCCGGATGCTGGATAGTAGTTGGGAGGATGGCATAGTAGAGACGCGCGCTGGGGACGAAGGTGGCAACTTGTGGTTCGGTATTCGCCTTTTCTAGCGTAATGAGAAACAGATAAGGCTTGTTCTTGAGCAGAAGCGGATTGATATGGGTAGGAGATGACAGGCGGCCATTTTGTGTTGTTAATGGCCAGTTGATGGGCAATAAGTTTTCATTATTGATCTGCAACCACGCATAATAGCGCTCGCCTGGAGGCGCGTCGGGGATTGGCTGAATAGTAATCTCCACCTCGTCGAGGCTACCTCGAGGAGCATTTGGGCTGCTGAGAAAGCGGACATGCCCTACGACCGAGTTTGATGGGGGTGGTGCGGTCGTTCGGTTAAGGGCAATGAAGGCAAAGAGAAGACCTGAACTGGCAACAGCAGCAGCAAGCAAAGCGAGCAAGGCAAGCAAGACGATGCGGGTTCTTCGCGCCACCAGGGCAGGGGCAAGCCCTGGTGAAGGTACCTGGGACGGTTGTGCTTTGACGCCGGTAGGCGCGTTCGCGCCCGCGTTTGGGGACAAGGAGCTTTCCGGTCTGCTGTCAGCGGGAGCCGTTAAAGGAGTTTGCCCATCGCTTGCAGGTGGCGTGAATGCGGAAGGTGACGAGGTAATTGGGAGATGCGAGGGTTGGAATGAGAATGGTGTTAAAGGTACTGGAGTCATCCCTAATGGCTGGGAAGGCTGTAGTGGATTGTAGGAGTTCGACCCGTCAACATCGGGCGTGGCGTCGGGCTTGATCAGTTCGGCAGGAACGACTACGTTGAAGGACCCAGCTACTGCGATGGTCATGGCAGACGCGCTGGAGAAACGCTCATCCGGCTCTTTCGCGATGCTTTTAAGAATGACCTCGGATAAGGTTGGCGGAATATGCGGGTTGATCTGATCAGGCGGCGTGGGAGGTTCCTGGAAATGTTGCAAAAGGATAGCCATGACGGAATCGCCACGAAATGGCGTGACGCCTGTGGTCATTTCATAGAGGATGATTCCGAGTGAGTACAGGTCGCTCCGCTTATCGCCCGCAAGCCCTCGCGCTTGTTCGGGCGAGACATAGAGGGGTGTACCGAGCACTTTGGTCGTGTCGGCCGAAACTCCTTGTAATTTGGCAATGCCGAAGTCTGTGAGGATAGGCGAGCCTATAGCGTTCCTCCTGGGAAGGCGCTGGTCAAGGATGATGTTGGCGGGTTTGATGTCGCGATGGATCATCCCCCTCTCATGGGCATAGTCAAGAGCGAGGCTGACTGCTGTGAAGATGTACACAATGTCATGGGGGGCCGGGAATTGCCCTTTGTGCGATGTGTTACGGATATAGTCAGCGAGCGTCGGTCCTTCGATATAATCCATCACCATATAGGCTGTGGTGATGTCCGAGTCAGGAGAATGGACGAGTTGAAAGTCGTGAATTTGCACGATATTGGGATGGTGCAGAGACGCAATAAATCGTGCTTCACGTTCGAAACGAGAGGTGAAATCCGGATCGGACTGCATATTGGTGTGGAGTTGCTTAATAGCGACATAGCGTCGTAGTTGGGTATCAAAAGCCTTCCACACTTCGCCCTGCCCACCACGTGCCAGGCGTTCTCGCAGTTCGTATTTGCCAAGGTGGCGTGGCTCCGTGCTCATGCTTGCTCCTGCCTCGTGTGCTTGATCCAGATCACAGCTGCTTTGGCACATTCTTTGTGATGTCGAAGGTTGCCAGCTTCAGCACGTCATAGTGCGCCTGGAGCACACCAGGTTTGAGGGTGTCCGTGATCGGGTCAAGCTGGCCAATGTAGGCGTACGTGACGTGTGTGACCAGGTCGTCCAGTACATCGCGTGCCGCAGGCTGTGCCAATTGAGCGGGCGTCATATGGAAGAGCTGTTTGGCATCTGTACGAACTTGTTGCAGCCATCCCTTCACATTGTCAAGCGCACCAGCAATTTCCTGCGAGAGCGTATGCATCTGCGGTGTTGCGTCGGGCGCCCTGTTCAGCTGATTGAGATGAAGCTTCATGTGGTCCAGGTCGCCAGGAGGGTCAGTTGAGAGAAACTTTGCTACTCCCTGCCGCGTTGTGTCCACCGTCAGGAGGCCCACTCTGGCAATACTGGGATCGGCCGTGACAGGTGTGTCGGGCGGTACATCGACATGAACGTTTGGTGTACCATCGAGATAGTCCAGGATACTGGTGAACAGGGCGTGCATCAACTCATAATTTCTTGTTGTGCCATCGAAGTCGTCTCGCGCACTGGTGGACCACTCCAGAAGCTTTGCCGTATTTCTAAAGACCCAGATATCTAGCCCGCCGTCGAGCGCTAACACCTGGAGGTGGTCCTCGTTATAGTACAGGTGACGAAGGTGA
>Ga0137383_10002951_pt1 | contig 10570 bp, 7 predicted proteins | sample SagtaG_19_FD_104817 | JGI IMG/M metagenome (GOLD analysis project Ga0137383, IMG submission 104817) | Vadose zone soil microbial communities from Sagehorn Ranch, Mendocino, California, USA - Sage2_R_40_16 metaG | ecosystem: Environmental > Terrestrial > Soil > Vadose zone | place: USA... | reverse complement strand
GTCGGCCTGGTCAACTATCCCAGTCCCGACATCATGGGCTTCGACGATTCGACGAACACCTTCGCCGCGAAATACGCGCAAGCGAACCCCGAGCGGCTGCTGCCGTACGGCGGCGTGCACGCCCGCTTCACGCGCGATCCGGCGGGCGACGTCGATCGGTTGATCGATATGGGAATCCGGCTGCTCAAGGTGCATCCGCCGCACCAGGCCTTCCCCGCGAATGCGTACACCGATGGCCTCACGGCGCTGGGCAAGATTTACCAGCGCTGCGAGGAGCGCGGCCTGCCGGTCATGATCCACACCGGCACCTCGATTTTTCCCGGCGCGCGGTCAAAGTATGGCAATCCGATGGAGCTGGACGACGTGGCCATTGATTTTCCCGACCTCCGGCTCGTGATGGCCCACGGTGGACGGCCGTTGTACATGGAGGAAGCGTTTTTCATCCTGCGACGTCATGGGAGAGTCAGACTCGACGTATCGGGCATTCCGCCCTCCAAGCTGCTGGAGTACTTTCCCCGCCTGACGGAGCTCACCGACCGCGTGCTCTGGGGCACTGATTGGCCCAGCCCGGGCGTGAAAGACCTCCGACAAAACATCGATCAGTTCCTGGCCCTGCCGCTTACGAAAGAGCAGCAACAGGCTATCCTCGAAACCAACGCGCTTGCGCTTTTTCCCGTGGAGCCCTGAAACCATGCGCAACTTGTTCGTCCTGGTATTGCTTCTTCCTGCAACCTTGCGGGCGCAGACGCCCGCGGGCCGGATCGCGTTCGAGCAGTTCACGCTTCCCAATGGTCTTCGCGTCATCTATTCCGAGGACCACTCGACGCCGATCGTCACCGTCGATGTGTGGTACGAAGTCGGCTCGCGCAACGAGCGGCCCGGCCGCTCCGGTTTCGCGCACCTCTTCGAGCACATGATGTTCGAAGGATCGGCCCATGTGAAGAAATCCGAGCACGGCCAGCTGGTGGAGCGCGCCGGCGGCATCTACAACGGCAGCACCGCCGAGGACCGCACCAACTACTTCGAGACGGTGCCGTCGAATCGTCTGAACCTCGCGCTGTGGCTCGAAGCCGATCGCATGCGGTCGCTCGCCATCACAGAGGAGAACTTCGAGAATCAGCGCCAGGCGGTGAAGGAAGAGCGGCGCCTGCGCGTGGATAATCAGCCGTATGCGGCGGCGTTCTCCGACGGCCTGACCTGGCCGTTCGACAGCACGACCTGCTTCCCGTACGCGCACACGGTGATCGGCTCGATGGCCGATCTCGATGCGGCGAAGCTCCCCGACGTACAGGCGTTCTTCGATACCTACTACGCCCCGAACAACGCGACGCTGGTCGTGGTCGGTGATTTTGCGCCGGCGGAGCTGCGGCGCCTGGTCAATCAGGACTTCGCCGGCGTGCCCAGTCACGCCGAGCCGGAGCCACCCCGCTGCGAGGCCACCACGGCCAAAGGTCCGGCGCGGCGCGAAGTGCATGACGCCCAAGCGAATCTCGACCTCGTCATGCGGCTGTATCGCATCCCTGAGCACCGCAACGCCGATACCCCGGCCCTCGAGATCCTCAACATCATCGTCGGTCAGGGCGAGAGCTCGCGGCTGAATGTCTCGGTCGTGCGCCGCGAGAAGGCAGCGGTGGGCGCCGGCTCGCTCCTGAATCCGTTCGGGTCGCGCAACGGCCCCGGCGTCTGGGCGGCGTACGGCATCGTCAATCAGGGCGTACCGGCGGATCGGCTCGACAGCCTGCTGAGCATCCAGCTCGACAGCATCCGCGCGAACGGCATCACGCCGGCGGAGCTCGACAAGGCCAAGAACGCGCTCCGGGCGGGATTCATCGACAACCGCGAGACGACGTTGGGAAAGGCAGAGGAGCTGCACCACTATCTCACGTTCCATCCGTCGCTCGACGAGATCAACACCGATCTCGATCACTTGCTCGCGGTGACGAGCGATGACGTGAAGCGCGTCGCCAATCTCTATCTCGCCCCGAAAAATCTGACCCTGCTGATCGTCCGTGCGGGTGCCGCGCCGTCGTCCGGGGGTGGCCAATGAAGGCGGTTTGGCGGTTTGGCGGTTGTGCGGTTGGAACGGTTCTGACGGTGTTGCTAACCGCCGAACCGCTAACCCGCCTAACTGCCCAGGAGCCCTTCCCGGCGCGCCCCCCGGCTGCCGCGCGACTCCGTCCGGTCCGGTTCCCGCCATTCCAAGAGGTGGCGCTGCCGAACGGAATGACGCTACTCCTGGTCGAGAACCACGAACAGCCGACGCTCTCCCTCAGTCTGAGCTTCCCCGCCGGGAACGTCTACGATCCGGCCGGGAAAGAAGGCGTCGCGGCGCTCGTCGCGGAGCTGTTGACCAAAGGCACACCTACGCGCGACGCCGAGCAGATCTCGGCGACGATTGAAGGCGTGGGCGGCAGTATCGGCGCGAGCGCGGGCGACGATTTCCTCACGGTCTCGACCGACGTGTTGAGCGATCACGCCGATCTTGCATTTTCGTTGCTCGGTGAGGTCACGCGGGGTGCAACGTATCCCGAGAAGGAGCTCGAGCTCGCGCGCACGCGGTTCCTGTCGTCGCTCGCGGTGGAGTTGTCCCAAGCCGGCAACGTTGCCACGCGTGTCTTTCAAAAAGAGATCTTCGGCAGCAATCCGTACGGCCGGAATACGAGCGCGGCCGCCTACAAGGCGATTACGCGCGACGACGTCGCGGGGTTCGCGGGCCGGCGGTTGCGTCCAGGCGGCTCGCTGCTCGTCGTCGCGGGCGACATCACGCTGGAGCGGGCGCGCGCCCTCGCCGCGCAGGCGTTCGGCAGTTGGCGCGGCGCCGCCGCGCCGGCCGCCGTCTTTCGGACCGCCCCGACGAAGCGCGCCACCGGCATTCTGCTGGTCAACAGGCCAGGATCGGTCCAGGCGAACATCGTGATCGGGAATACGACGTTCCTCCCGACCGACACGACCTACTACCCCGCGCGGGTCGCGCTCCACGTCCTGGGTGGCGGCTCGGACTCGCGGCTGTTCACCATCCTGCGCGAGCAAAAGAGCTGGACGTACGGCTCGTATGCTTCGCTGCGACGCAACCGCGGGCTCGGGTACTGGCAGGCGACCTTTGAGGGCCGCACCGAAATCAGCGACAGCGCGCTCGTCGAGCTGCTCCATCAGATCGACCGGATTCGCGCGGAAACGATCCCGGACAGCGAGCTCGGTGGCGCCAAGGGATTCCTCGTCGGCTCGTTCCCGTTGACGATCGAGACACCGCGTCAGATCGCGCAGGTCGTCACGTCGGCCCGGCTGCTCGGCCTCGGCGCCGATTACCTGCAGCGCTATCGCGAACGCCTGGCAGCGGTGACCGCGCCGCGCGCGCGCACGGCGGCGCAGCGCGTGATTCATCGCGATGCCCTGCGCATCGTGGTCGTCGGCGATGCCAAGGCGCTGTATGACAAGCTCAAGGGGATCGCGCCCGTCCGGCTGGTAGACATCGAAGGCAAGGCGATGGATCCCGCCGAGCTGACTCCGACCGGCGGACCGGTCGCGTTCGATCGCGGTCAGATCGTGGCGCGCAGCGACAGTTTCCAGGCGCTGGTGCAAGGCAACGCGTTGGGGGGTCAGACCGCGAAGGCTGTCGTCAGCAGTGACTCGATCGTCTATACGGAATCGACAGTGATTGGCTCGTTCGTCCAGCAGCAGTCGACGGTCGTGCTGAACGGCGACCTGTCAATGCGTCGTACCGATCAGACCAGCACGGTCCAGGGTCAGCACACGGAGATCCATCTCGCTTATACGGGCGGGCGCGTGAAAGGCACGAGCCAGACGCCGCAGCCCGGCGGTCCGAAGACGATCACGGTCGACACGACGGTGGCCGCCGGCACGATCGACGACAACGCGCTCGCCGTCCTGTTGCCTGCCCTGCCGCTCGAGCAAGGCAAGACGTTCAACCTGAACGTGTTCTCGTCCGGCGAAGGCGTGACCAAGGTCGTCAGCGTCAGGGTCGCCGCCGTCGAGAACGTCGCTGTGCCCGCGGGGACGTTCCCGGCGTACCGACTCGAGCTGTCCGGGATGCAGCTGCCGCTCGTGATGCATGTCAGCCAGCAAGCGCCGCGGCGGGTCGTGCGTGTCGCGCCGACCGGAGCGCCGCTGGTGTTCGAACTCGTGAAATAACAGGAGATCACTCATGCGACATCTGTCCACCGCCTTCGCGCTGCTGGTGTTCGCCGCCGGCGCCGGTTGCGCTTCAGCGGGTGCACGGACGACGACCGCGGCGGCGGGGGCGGCGGGGGCGGCGGGGGCGGCGCCCCAACAGGCGGCTGCTCCGACGCCGGCAGCGAGTCAGGATACGGCGGCCGGCATCGGGCCCCAGTATCCGTCCACCTATCAGCGGCATCCGAACCCGCCGGTCCTGATCCGCAACGCCACGATCCTGACGGCGGCGGGACAGGAGATTCAGCGCGGGTCGATTCTCTTCAAGGACGGCCGCATCGTCGCCGTCGGCACGAACGTCCAGGCGCCGAGTGATGCGACGGTGGTGGACGGCACCGGCAAGTGGGTGACGCCCGGCGTCATCGACACGCATTCGCACATCGGCGTGTACGCCGCGCCCGGCACGTTCGCGGAATCGGACGGCAACGAAGCGACGCGGCCCGTCACGGCCGAGGTCTGGGCGGAGCATTCGTTTTGGCCGCAGGATCCGCAGATCCCGCTCGCGATCGCGGGCGGCGTGACGACGATTCAGGCGTTGCCGGGATCGGCGAATCTCATCGGCGGGCGCAGCGCGGTGCTGAAGCTCGTCCCGGCGCGGTCGGTGCAGGAGATGAAGTTCCCCGGCGCGCACTACGGGCTGAAGATGGCGTGCGGCGAGAATCCCAAGCGCGTGTACGGCCAGCGCGGCGGTCCCTCGACGCGCATGGGCAACATGGCGGGCTATCGCGAGGCATTCATCGCGGCGCAGGCGTACCGCCGCAAATGGGACAAGTGGAACAAGGATCACCAGGGCGATCCACCGGAGCGCAATCTCCGTAACGAGTCACTCGCCGAAGTGCTGCGCGGCAACATCTACGTGCAGAACCACTGCTATCGCGCGGACGAGATGATGCAGATGCTCGACCTGGCGCACGAATTCGGCTTCAAGATCCGCTCGTTCCACCATGCGGTGGAGGCATACAAGATCGCCGACGTGCTGGCGCGTGAAGGCACCGCGGTCTCGATCTGGTCGGACTGGTGGGGCTTCAAAGAAGAAGCAATGGACGGGATCTACGAGAACGCCGCGCTGGTGCAGCAGGCGGGCGGCCGCGTCGTGATCCACTCCGACGACGCGTCAGGGATTCAGCGTCTCAATCAGGAAGCGGCGAAAGCGATGTACCACGGCCGGCGCGCCGGGATTCCCATCACCCGCGATCAGGCCGTTCGCTGGTTCACCGCGAACCCGGCGTGGGTGCTCGGCCTCGATTCGCTCGTCGGCACGCTCGAGCCCGGGAAGATGGCAGACGTCGTGCTCTGGTCGGCCGATCCGTTGTCGGTGTATGCCCGCGCGCTGCAGGTCTACAACGATGGTTGGCTGGTCTACGACCGCAACGATCCAGCACATCAGCCGAAAACCGACTTCTCCCTGGGGCAGCCATGATTGCCTTCCTGCTCGCCCAGACGATCGCGATCACCGGTGGCACGGTGTATCCGGTGTCGGGGCCAAAGATTGAAAATGCCACGGTCCTGATTCGCGACGGTCGGATTGCGGCCGTCGGAGCCAATGTCGCCGTGCCGGCCGGCGCGACGCGCATCGACGCGTCGGGGAAATGGGTGACGCCGGGATTGATCGACGGCGCCGGCCAGATGGGACTCCGGGAGATTGAAGTCGTCCAGGGCACCAACGAGTACACGCAGCGCGGCAATGATGTCGCGGCTGGCTTTAACGTCCTCGAGGGCATCAATCCCGCGTCCACGCTCATCGCGGTGAACCGGATGGAAGGTGTGACGACCACGCTGGCCGTTCCCGGATCCTTGGGTGTCCCGCCGAGCGCCGGTTTGATCTGGGGCCAGGCGGCGCTCATCGATCTCGACGGGGCGACGATCGAAACGATGCAGATCAAATCGCCCGCCGCGATGGTCGCCAACTTGAGCGAGTCAGCGAAGGAAGCCGGCGGAGGGTCGCGCGCGGCAGTCGCCCAACGGCTGCGCCGCGTGTTGAACGACGCGCGCGAGTACGCTACCCGGCGCGCTGATTACCGGCGGAGACAGATTCAGGATCTCGGCGCGAGCGCAGCGGACTTAGAGGCGTTGCAGCCGGTCCTGCGGGGCGCGATGCCCCTGATCGTGATGGCGAATCGCCGCAGCGACATCGAAACCGCGCTGCGGATCGCGAAGGAGTACAAGCTCAGGCTGATTCTCGCGGGCGCGGCCGAGGGGTGGATGATTCCCGACGAGATTGCAGCGGCCGGCGTGCCGGTGCTCGTCGAGCCGATGGACAACATCCCGAGCTTCGACGCCCTCGGCATTCGCTACGAAAACGCGCCGTTGCTCGCGAAGGGCGGCGTGAAGGTCGCGCTGATGGAGACCACGACCGAAAACACGCGGGACTTGCGGCAGCAGGCGGGCAATGCGGTGGCGAGCGGGATGACGTGGGAGCAGGCGTTGCGGGCGGTGACGCTAACCCCTGCCGAGATCCTTGGTGTGGCGGATCGGTACGGATCGCTCGAGGCTGGAAAAGTCGCCAACGTCGTCGTTTGGACCGGGGATCCGTTCGACTTCGCGACTGGCATCGAGCACGTATTCATACGCGGTAGAGACATCCCGTTGCGCAGCAGACAGACGGAGCTCCTCGAGCGCTACAAGACACTTCCTCCGAAGTACTAGACGAAACAAAGGGGCGGCGATCACTCTCGCCGCCCCTTCGCCGCCGCTTCACCTCGCCGCCGTTAGTTTTTCGCCGCCGCCTTTGCGGGCGCCGCTTTCACTGCAGCCGGATACACGCTCACCTGAAACCGCTGCTTGTTCTTGTGCTCGAATTTCACGTGACCGTCGATGGTCGTGAACAGCGTGTCGTTCGAGGCGCGCCGCACGTTCTTCCCAGGATGGAACTTGGTGCCGCGCTGAATCACGATGATCGTGCCGGCTCGGACGAATTCCCCGCCGAACCGTTTCACGCCGAGGTATTTCGGATTCGAGTCGCGCCCGTTGCGCGAGGAGCCGACGCCCTTCTTATGAGCCATGCGATCCTCAGCCGACCTTCACGTCGGCGATCTTGATTTCGGTAAAATCCTGCCGGTGCCCAGCGTGGCGCCGATACCCGGTCCGGCGCGCGAACCGGAAAATGCGGATCTTCTTGTCCTTGCCGTGCCGCACGACCTCGGCGGTGACCTTGGCACCCTTGATGTGCGGCTTGCCGCTCTGCACTTCCTTCCCGTCGCTCGCGATCAGGACGTGGTCGAACGAGACTTCGTCCCCCGGCTTCGCATCGAGGAGCGGGACCTTGATCGTGACTCCCGGCTCGGCGCGGAACTGACGGCCGCCGGTGGTGAAAATCGCGTAACTCATAGGGCGCGGAACCTAAACAATGACAATCGGTTGGTCAAGGTCGTGGATGTAGGGGCGCAGCATGCTGCGCCCCTACTCATCACGCCACAGCGTACTGCTCGGTCACGTCGCGGCCCGCCGGCCGAGCCATCATCCTGAACTCATCCAGCCGCATCATCGGGTCATCCCGCACCTCGAGCTCGAGCCCCGTTTGCTTCTCGAGTTGCCGCAGGAAGTTAGGCTCCTGCTCCACGAGATAGAGCGCGACCTCGGGATGCAGCCGCACCGAAAGCTGGCGCTCCTTGTGATCGGCGCCCGCCCGCTTGAGGGATCGCTCCATCCGCCGAACCACGACCTCGGGACGGAACACGCGACCGGTCCCCGTACACGTCGGGCACTCCGTGGTCATCGACTGCCACAGCGATGGCCGGACGCGCTGCCGGGTCATCTCGATCAGCCCCAACTCGGACACCGCAAAGGCACGGGTACGTGCCCGGTCGCGGCTGAGGTGCGTGCGCAACTCCTGAAGCACCTTGTCGCGGTTGGAGCGCGTCTCCATGTCGATGAAATCGACGACGATGATCCCGCCGATGTCGCGCAGCCGGAGCTGGCGCGCCACTTCCCGCGCCGCCTCGATGTTCGTGCGCAGGATCGTGCTCTCGGGGTCGCGCTTGCCGGTGTAACGCCCGGTGTTCACGTCGATCGAGATCAGCGCCTCGGTCGGCTGAATGATGAGGTAACCGCCGGTCGGCAAGTCGACGCGCTGCTTGAAGAGGTTACGGATCTCCGCCTCGACGTCGTATTCGTCGAAGAGCGGAGTCTCGGCGGTGTACAGCTTGACCCTGGGCAACAGCTCGGGGTCGATCTGCTTCAAGTACTGCTCGACTTCGTTGTAGAGGAGCTTGGAGTCGACGAGGAGCAGGTCGACGTTGTCGGACAGCAGGTCGCGCACGATACCCCGCGTCAGGCTCGTCTCGCGCTGCAGCAACGCCGGCGCTCGGCCCGACGCCTGCTTCCGCTTGATCTTCTTCCACAGCCCGAGGAGGTGCTCGATCTCCCGCTTGCAGCTCGCTTCAGTCAGGTCGTCGGCGACAGTGCGGATGATCCAGCCGCCCGAGTCGGCCGGGACGAGCTTCGTGACCATCTCGCGCAGCTTGGCGCGCTGATCGCGAGCTTCGATCTTGCGCGAGACGCCGACCTTAGAGGCGAACGGCATGTAGACGAGGAACCGGCCGGCGAGCGAGACCTGCGCGGTGACGCGCGGGCCCTTGGTACCGATGGCTTCTTTGATGACCTGCACGAGCTTGGTCTGCCCGCGCTTCAACTCGTCGGCGATGTTGGGTGCCGGGCGCCGGCGGGAGCGCTCCCTCGGGGGGCCGGGCGGGCCGGGGGGGCCGGGGGGGCCGCGTCGCTTCGCTACCGGCTGGCCGCCGCCGTTGCCACTCCCTCCCCCGTTCCCGTTGCCGTTGCCGTTTTCCTCGTCGGCGTCGTCGGGCTCACGGTCTTCGGGGTCTTCGTCCTCTTCCGCTTCGATTAGATCGGAGGCGTGGAGAAAGGCACTCTTTTCGGCGCCGATGTCGACGAACGCTGCCTGAATGCCGGGCAGGACCGCTTCGACCTTGCCGACATAGATGTCGCCGACCGAGCGGCGGGAGTCGGGACGATCGACCAGGAGTTCAACAAGACGGTCGTCCTCGAGAATGGCCACGCGGGTCTCCCGCGGGCTTCCAGAGATCAGGATCTCGCGCTTCAAAGCAGTTACCCTCGCGTCCCGGCGGGAAGCACCCGCCCCCCGGGAGCCTGTGGTTTTCCCAGCAATAGTCCAACTCGCCCGGCCTATTTGGCGTGGGCAGTGCGATGATTCGATTGGAAAGGCGGCTGAGAGACGCCAGAGACCAATGCATGGAGGTAAAGCTAGGATGAGGTGATACTTAGGTCAATCGATCAAACCGCCCAACAACTGCCGGGCGATGACGACCCGCTGAATCTCGCTCGTTCCCTCCCCGATCTCGCAGATCTTGGCATCCCGCATCATCCGCTCGACCGGGTATTCGGTCGTGTAACCGTAGCCGCCGTGGAGCTGGACCGCCTTGGTCGTCGCGCGCATGCAGAGCTCGGAGGCGTAGAGCTTGGCCATCGCCGCTTCCTTTTTGAACGGATGGCCATGCTGCTTGAGCCAGGCTGCGTGGTAGACGAGCTGCTTGGCGGCTTCGATCTCGGTTGCCATGTCGGCGAGGGCGAAGTGCACGCCCTGGAAGCTCGCGATCGGCCGGCCGAACTGCTTGCGCGTGGAGGTATACGTCAGGCACTCCTCCAACGCGCCCTCAGCGAGTCCGAGCGACAGGGCGGCGATTCCGATCCGCCCGCCGTCGAGCGTATGAAGGAACTGGCGGAAGCCGTTGTTTACCGGTCCGAGAACATTTTCCTTGGGAACGATCGCGTCCTGGAAGATCAGCTCACGCGTGTCGGACGCTCTCCAGCCGAGCTTGTCTTCCTTCTTCCCTGAGAGAACGCCGCGGTTTTTCGGCAGCTCGGCCGAGTGACCGATCCCCACGCGTTTCGTCTCTTGTAGATCACAGCTGTCCTTCGTGACGATAAACGCCGTGATGCCATGGGTGCGTTTCGCATTTGGGTCGGTGCGCGCCGTCACACAGAAGATCTCGCCCACGCCGGCGTGCGTGATGAAGATCTTCGAGCCGTTCAGGACGTAGTGGTCGCCCCGGTCCACGGCGGTCGTCTTGGTGCCGCCCGCATCCGATCCGGCCCCGGGCTCGGTCAGACCAAACCCGCCGAGCACCTTGCCCGCCGCGAGAAACGGCACGAAGCGCCGCTTCTGCTCGTCGGTGCCGAAATCCATGATCGGCGACGTGCCGAGGGTGGTGTGCGCGCTGACGGTGATGGCGTGACTCGCATCCACCTTGGCCAGCTCGTGGATGACGGTGATGTACGACAAGTAATCCATCCCGGAGCCGCCGAGTTCTTCGGGCCACGGGATCCCGAACAGCCCCAGCTCCGCCATCTGCTTGATGTTGTCCCAGGGGAAGCGGCTGTCGAGATCGTATTGGCGGGCGGTGGG
>Ga0137383_10002950_pt1 | contig 10570 bp, 7 predicted proteins | sample SagtaG_19_FD_104817 | JGI IMG/M metagenome (GOLD analysis project Ga0137383, IMG submission 104817) | Vadose zone soil microbial communities from Sagehorn Ranch, Mendocino, California, USA - Sage2_R_40_16 metaG | ecosystem: Environmental > Terrestrial > Soil > Vadose zone | place: USA... | reverse complement strand
CGAAACTAACCTCACGAACGTGGAAGCGCAGGCCGAAGCGAGTAAAGCTGTGGCGAAGGACCAGGAGAATCAAGCCATTGCGCAGTGCCCCACGGGGGAACCAGCCCATTCGAACTGTGTAAAATTAGCTACGGACCAGTATAACCAGGCTGTCGCCAATGCGAACGCTAATGTTGCTACGGCCAAAGGGCAGGTCAGAACGGCAAAACAGCAGTTGAGGACGGCGAGGGCGCAGGCCGCGGCCAACAATGCTGCCGCCCAGGCGCAAATCAACACGGCTGAAAGCCAGTTGAACACGGCGCTGGCGCAGGCTAATGTCAGCAACACCACAGCCAACGGCCAGGTCAATACCGCGCAGGGCCAGTTGCAGACGGCCCTGCAGCAGCTCCAGACCGCCGAAGATAATTTGCGCAATGCCACGCTCAAAGCGCCGCATGACGGGACGGTTTCCATAGTGAATGGAAACGTGGGCGGCACTCCTGGCGCGTCCTCGGGTACCTCCACTAGCGCCTCCGGAGGCACCTTCATCCAGATCGTTGATGCCTCGGCCCTGCAAGTCCTCGCTAACGTGAACGAGACCGATACCGCAAACCTGCAGGTGGGCCAGCCCGTCCAGTTCACCGTCAATGCCTATGGACAGCGGCTGTTTCAGGGCACGGTCAGCGCTATCGCACCCAATGGTCAGACGGTCTCAAATGTGGTAACATATCCTGTGACCATAGATGTTGATACGAATGATTTGAAAGGCGCACGCCTGTTGCCCGGCATGACAGCCAACGTGACGATCACAGTCCTCCAGCGCTCGAATGTGCTGCTCATCCCGGTGGACGCCGTGAACTTTGCGCGCCTTGTAAGCAGTAATAGCCCTACTGCCGGTACTCCTCAACTCATCACCCAGCAACAGGCGGATGCTGCCATGAATCAGGCTCGCCAGATGCTCAATGTGCTGCAAAGCCAGCGCGACATTTCGGCAGAGAATCCCATCCCAGCCTTTGTCGTCGAACGTGCGGGTAATCAATTCATCGCCAAGCCCGTCGTCCTGGGGCTGACCGATGGCACATCCTATGAAGTATTGAGCGGCCTGCTACCCGGCGAAACTATTCTTGTCGGCACTAGCAGCGGGTCCTTCTCAGGACCCAGATCTGCTCCAGGGGGCCCTGGCGGCTAGGCTTTTTTCACGAATTGGTGATATGAGATGATTGAGAGATATTAACATGGCTACGAATGATCCAGCGGTACCCAGTAGCGAACAATCTACAGCACCTGGTCCCAATACGCCTGTTCCAGACTCACCTGCCGGAGATGAACAGCCGACTCAACCCGGCACAACCGTGCCAGAGCCGGAGACGGCTGCTCCTGGAGATCCTGCCTTCTCAGACGGGTCGACGGTTCCTCAAACAGCCTTGATGGCCGTCCTGCAGGGAAATACCTGGGAGAAGCGTGTACCGGTGATCTCGGTACGTAACCTGACTAAAACCTACATTTTGGGCAAGAAGACACGCGTCCCCGCCCTGCGCGGGGTGTCCCTGGAGGTCTATTCTGGTGAGTTCGTCGCTGTGATGGGACCCTCGGGCTCGGGCAAGTCCACCTTCATGAATCTCATCGGCTGCCTGGACCGTCCGACCAGTGGAGAGTACTGGCTGGCTGGCAAGCTTGTCAGCCGCCTGTCCAGCGATGAACTGGCCGATATTCGCAACCGCCTCCTCGGCTTTGTCTTCCAGGGCTATAACCTGCTTGGGCGCGCGAGTGCGCTCAAAAATGTCGCCCTGCCAATGGTGTACGCCGGTCTGTCGGGGCGTGAACGAGACAGCCGCGCACGCAAAGTGCTGACCCTCGTTGGCCTGGGCGGGCGCCTGCACCACAAGCCTTCCGAACTGTCCGGCGGCCAGCAGCAGCGCGTGGCCATCGCCCGCGCGCTCGTCAATGGCCCTTCCCTGCTGCTGGCCGATGAGCCGACCGGCAACCTGGACAGCCGTACCGGCGTGGAGATCATGGCAGTCTTGCAGGCGCTCAACGATCAGGGCTTGACGATAGTGGTCGTGACCCACGATCCCAAGGTGGCAAATTATGCCAAGCGCCAGGTGGCCTTTCTCGACGGCCGCATTGTGCGCGATGAGCCAGTCCTGGCGCCCCGCTCCGCCCAGGAGGAATGGGATTCCCTGGCAAAAGCGTCTTCTGCCGATGGGAAGACGCACATCGAGGAGGAACTCCCGTGAGCCGTTCGACCCCTCCGCCTGCTGGCCGCGCGGTCCAACCACGAGCAACGCGCCTCACAAAACCACTACCCCCGCCTGCACAGGAGTCCCCCCTGGAAAGTATCCTCCAGCAATTGCATGTGCGTGGGCGCAGGCCGGGAACCATGGTAAGCGCCAGTATCGAGAGTGCGTTGGAAGCAATCTGGGAGAATCGCCTGCGCTCTCTGCTCACCATGCTGGGCATCTTCATCGGCGTGGGAGCCGTGATTGCGGCGCTCACCCTCACCCAGGGCGCCAGCGCTTATATCACCAGTCGCATCGAGAGTCTAGGCATCAATACCATTATCGTCTACCCGGGCACATCCAATGATAGGGGAACGTCCCAGGGCACGGGCTCCGTCCAGACGCTTACCCAGCACGATGTCCAATCCCTGCAAAACGTCCCGCACGTGATAGCGGTCAGCCCTATTATCACAGTGAATGCGCAGGTTGTCTACGGGAGCCAGAACTGGAGTACTAGCGTCGAGGGCGTGAACACGCAATTCCAGAGTATTCAAGGATGGGATATGGCGCAGGGGCTCTGGTTTAGCAACGTTGATGATCTACAAGGCTCCTCGGTTGCGCTGCTGGGTGATACCGTGGCGCACAACCTCTTCGATGCCTCGGGTACCAGTCCCGTCGGCAAGATGGTCCGCATCGGTACCCAGGTCTACCGCGTGGGCGGCGTGCTGGCAGCCAAGGGCAGTGGACAGGACGACGTGGTCTTCGTGCCTTTCAACACGGCTCGTATCCGCTTGAAGAACACCACCACGGTAGATCAAATCCTGGTTGAAGCGGATACGACGAACAATGTGAGCCAGGTGCAGCACGCGGTGACCACGGTCCTGGAGCAAAATCATCACATCCAACCGGGCGGTTCCGATGACTTCGGGACGATCACCTTTGTACAGTTCTTGCAGCGGTCGCAGCAGACGACCCAGGTTCTAACATTTCTGCTGGTGGGCATCGCGGCGATCTCGCTGACAGTGGGTGGCGTCGGCATTATGAATATCATGCTCGTCTCTGTCACGGAACGCACGCGCGAAATTGGCATTCGCATGTCTCTTGGAGCGAGGCGGCGTGATATCCGCAACCAGTTTTTAGTGGAAGCGCTCGTCTTGTGCCTGGCGGGCGCGGTAATTGGTATGCTGCTGGGCTTGCTGGTGGGCTTTAGCGTGACCGCCCTGTTCCAGTTCCCCTTCGTGGTCACGACGACGACTATTGCGCTTCCGGTGGTCGTCTCGGTGGGAATTACAATCATCTTTGGCCTTTATCCGGCCATCCAGGCAGCTCGCCTGGATCCAATCGAGGCGCTGCGCATCGATGAATAACAAGCGGTATTCTGGAGATCGACAGGAGGAAACTACGTGAGGGATTCTTCAATACAACCACGAACCAGCGATTCAGGACAACCGCCTGCCCCTCCGCCGTCTCCGGTCACTCAGCCTGCCCAGCAGTCTCCTCTAGGAAGCATGCTCCAACAGTTGCGTGTGCGCGGGCCCAGGTCGCCAATGAGTATGCTGGGCGCGAATTTTTCGAGTGCCCTGGAGGCAGTCTCGTCGCATCGAACGCGTTCGCTGCTCACGACTCTGGGCATCTTCATCGGCGTAGCAGCGGTGATCGGCGTGCTCACCTTGACGCAAGGAGCAGGCGCCTACCTCACTAACCTGGTGGGGGGGCTGGGGGCCAATACAATCATTATCGTTCCTGGCTCGTTGAACGATAGAGGAGCTGTAACGAAGCAATCTGCCCAGTCACTCACACTACAGGATGTAGAGTCCCTGCGCTCGGCCTCTCATGTGTCTGCGATCAGCCCCGTTATCCCTTCTGGCGCGCAGGTGGTCTTTGGCAACCAGAACTGGAAGACGCGCATCCAGGGCGTGAGTGCCGATTTTCAGGGTATCGGGAGCTGGGACCTGGCTCAAGGGCTCTGGTTTACGAATACGGACGATGCCGGGGGAAAAGCTGTAGCGGTGCTTGGCGATACCGTGGCACACAATCTCTTCGATGCCTCGCATACCAATCCTATAGGCCAGACCATCCGCGCCGGTAATCAACCTTTCCGCGTGGTTGGCGTGCTGGCTCCCAAAGGTGGCTTCGGCCAGGATGATGTCATCTTTGTACCCTTCAACACGGCCCGCTTCCGCTTAAATAACACCACATCTGTCGCTGAGATCGAGGTTGCGGTGGATAGTACTGATAATGTCGACCTGGCTCAACAAGCTATCATTCTCATCCTCGAGCGTAACCATCATATAGCCAAAGGCACTCCCGATGACTTCTCAACCATCACCTCTGCGCAGCTCTTACAGCAGGTCCAGCAGGCGACGCAGGCGTTCTCATTGCTGCTGGTGGGCATCGCGGCGATCTCGCTGACAGTAGGTGGCATCGGTATTATGAATATCATGCTCGTTTCCGTGACGGAGCGCACGCGGGAAATCGGCATTCGCATGTCTATAGGGGCGCGCCGGGGCGATGTTCGCAATCAATTTCTCTTCGAAGCTGTTGTCCTATGCCTTCTTGGTGGAAGCATAGGCCTGCTCGCTGGTTTGCTTGTTGGACTCGGCATCACAAATGCCTTTGGCTTTCCGTTTGTGGTAACAGTGTCTACTTTTGTGATGCCACTCGCTGTTTCTGTGACCATTGGCATCGTCTTCGGGCTCTATCCTGCGCTGCGGGCTGCTCGCCTCGACCCTATAGTAGCGCTGCGCCGCGCCAAGTAGAAATCGCCTGAGCAGAAGTCACGCGTCCTCATTTTTATGCTGCTCCGCAGGTACAATTAACCTCTGCTGCGCCAGTCGTCTCAAGTGCTCCTGTGAGGGCGCGTTGCGAACTGGGGTTTGCATCTCTTGCGGGGGAGAGGGCTGTTGATTGGGCGCGGTGTTGTTGTCGCCTGCTGCTCTAAATCTGATCGGTCCTGATTCCTGCTGTAAAAAAGAGCTTTGGGGTATAGTAGTTTGTGGTGAAGTGCCACTACTAAAAGGCGATTGAGGAACGTTTGCGGGATCATTGCCTGTTAGCCAGCCTGGATTTGCAGGTGGCAAAGTATTGCCGAAGGGCACTTGTGGCTGATTGCCTGAAGCGGCGCCGCCCTGGTTTAGCAGAAGGGGACGGTTGTAAGTGGTGGTTCGCTCACTCTCTATAATAAGAGGAGCGCCATTCATATTCGTGTTTCCATGCAAGCTGTGCCCTCGCAAGCGGCTCCAGGAGGGTGCTCCGCTGGGTCGTAATTTTATGTGCGGGATAGGTGACAGGGAGCGGCGCAGGAAAATGAAACCAATGACAAACACAATGCCCAGGACGAGCAGAGCGCTGGCTATAATAGATATGAATGGAAAGGGTAATCCGCCACCTGTTTGAGCCCCAGGCGGCGTGCCGCCGTTGTTGTTGGTAACCGGCACGGTGGATGGTGTCGATGTTGGGGTTTGGTCTGGTCCTGTTGTGGCGGGGATAGGCGTTGCTGTGCTGCCAGGTGTAGATGTGGCGCCGGGCGTGGGCGTCACGCTCGGGGCAGTAGTCGGCGTAGGAGTGGGCGTGTTGGTAGGGGTGCGAGTAGGAGTGGGCCTGGGTGTTTTAGTCGGCTTAGGAGTGGGGGTCGGCGTGGTAGGAGTGGGAGTAGGCGTGGTAGGAGTGGGAGTAGGCGTGGTAGGAGGGTCTTGGGGAACATGCGCAGGCGCATGATGCGTGTAGGAAACTCCTGACCGCGGCGCGGCCTCGGTTTCAACCAGGTTGGATGTACCTGCATAAGCACGAGTGATTACTCCCAAAGGCCCTGCCAGCGAAAACAGGAGCAGCAGCAAACTCAATACTGCTGCTATAAGTTTGGAGGTAATGTTCGCTGCGCCCGAGTCGCTTCTCATGTTTGCTTTTCTCACCGGAATCGAGTAGGAACTATTCGCATTTAACACCGTGATGGCCCAAATAGTCCAGACCTATTCCTTCCCCAGTGCGAGTATAGAGGAATCTAAGATTTCCAGTCAAGCCGGGGGTAAATGGTACCGGTCAATTCTTCCCTGTCCTTCCTGGCTTGCATACACGTGGTCAATATCGTAATGGCTTTTAGTTCGTAATTGGTCACCGACGCGGCCATCTGCGGAATTGTTGCAGGGTAGTAACCCTCTCTCTCCGACACACTTTCGTAAGGGCGTAGCCGCGCGATTGATCGCGCCGGGGGGGAGCCGGACTCGCGCCATAAATGTCGCCTCTACGCCAGAACGGAAGCCCATGGGACGCCATTCGCCACATGTGTCAGGGGGAGAGGGGTTGGTAACCAGGCACAAAATGTGCCTGGTTACTCGTTTTGCTATGCCAGGTCACGTAACAGGTGAACCTCGATAGGTTGCCGGAGCGTCTTGAGCGCTTTTACTTCAATCTGCCTGATGCGTTCACGTGTTAGTTTGAAATGCGCGCTCAGCTCCTCCAGTGTATGGCAGCGACCGTCATGCAGCCCGTAACGCAATTCGATAACCTGGCGTTCACGCTGGCTGAGTATCTCCAGCGCGCAAGTAATCTGATCACGTAGCACCTGGTGGGCAACCAGGTCGGCAGGTGTGGTTGCCTGGGTATCCTCTAACGTGTCGGCCAGGTGGTATTGTTCATCGTCAATCAAGGGAGCATCGAGCGATATGGGATTTTCTGACATACTTTGCAGTTCAACTATCCGCTCCTTCGTCAGACCTGCCGCGCTGGCAATTTCCTCGAGAGCAGGAGCGCGTCCCAGTTCCTGGTAGAGATAACGAGCCACGCGCTTCACTTTATAAATCAGTTCAACGACGTGTACCGGAATATGAATAGAACGCGTGCACTCGGCTACTGCGCGGCTGATTGCCTGGCGAATCCACCAGGTTGCGTAGGTGCTAAAGCGAAAGCCTCGTGCAGGATCAAATTTCTGCGTAGCGCGAATTAACCCGAGATTGCCTTCCTGCACCAGGTCCAGCAGGGAAACACCGTGGTTATTATAGCGCTTGGCTATGCTTACTACCAGGCGTAAATTTGCCTCCACCAGGCCTCGCTGCGCCTCTGGATCACCCCCGGCAACACGTCGTGCTAGCAGCATTTCTTGCTCTGCATTTAACAATGGGTAGCGCCCAATCTCTCCCAGGTATTGTTGTATAGCATTGTCGACTACATTGCCACCCGCGCTCTCCTCATCTTCATACCCTTCCACTTCCTCCACATAGTCCAAAAATGGATCATCATCCTCGCGATAATACAGAGATATGTCGTCGCTTTTGCTATGCATGCTATACGGCTGGCTCGGAGAAAAACCAGTAGGAAAGCCATCCTTTGCAGATACTACCCTCTCTGATGATCGAGTCCTCACCTTCCCACTTACCCCAACCTCGGGCATGATATTGCTCGGCGACTTTTTTACCATGGCTACCATAGATACTCTACTCCTTTACCTCAAATCCACATTTCACAACTCACAATTTGGTAACCGGAGGTATATGCTGTAGGGAAAAACTACAGGACATACCCTTTAGTAAGCTTGAGGAACTTTTTCAAGCTTAACCCCCCTTTTCTTTTACTGCAAGATATGTGCCAAAATACAAATGTAGGGATATAAGTGACCCTTAATAAACCAGATGATCGAATATCATCTGGCCGGCATATCCTCTCCAGGCTCCTCCAGGGGGAGGGTTTTATGGCATCTTCTTTCTCTTGGGAATCTGATCAGCATTGTCAAAGTAAGCTTTTAACATGCAGGATTCTCGTCATCTTGTCTCACCGTGGCTAAATATGGAAATTTTTTCCTCGCCTTGCGGATATTTCCGCATTCTATGCTTCATATCGCTTGAGAGGCCGAAAATGCTTGGGGGCTCCGTTTATTTGCAATAGAGTGTGGGAATGTATGTGCGTTTGTAAGGCCTCGGGTGTGTGTTCGCTATTGCAGTTCACTGAATTACTGATGGCTCGTCTGTCGACACACGAAAGAATAAGATGATGCGGTCAAATAGTCGGAGCAATATGGAGCCTGGTAATCACAAAGACGGCTCTCACAAAGGCGCCAATACGCGAAGCCGCCGTGTACACTCTAAATATAAAAACCCTCTGTCGCAGGATATCGATGTGACTCGTATCCCTACCACTCCACATTGGCAGGCCAGGAGTGCAGAACAGCCACCTATCTGGCAGTATGAATCGCCAGACTACGAGATAGAGAGCAGCGTCCCTTCACTCTCACTTATAGTCTCAGAAATGCCCACGCACTCCTCTATTGAGGAAATCGACACCAGGCCTGCTTTACCGGTTGAGCAAGCCAGCCCTGTGAGAGAAGAGACTCCCTTCTATGCTCCAAACAGGTCAGTTGCACAGTATGTAAATGTACCCTTTGGAGGAAGAGCAGAAGAGGCACAAGACAAAGAAGCGAGAGCGAAGAAAGCCGCCAGGCTTCAAGTAGCGAGTGCCCTTGAAATGTACAGATCCCCCAGAATCCCGGCAAAACGCCGTTCTCGCGGCCGCAATCCATTGGATCGTATGCGCTGGTGGCTGTTGTACCCGGGTCGCATCGAGTTTATACTCTGGCTGTGTGGCACAGTGCTCTTGATCGGCATGACCTGCATGCTTCTACTGGTCACTGCCTTCAGTTTCGAGTGGATTGTCCCCGGCCAACACAGCGGAATGGCTCTACAGAACGTGGCTAATGACTCTGTCAACTCCACTAAACCGGCTCTGGTGGTAATTGATCCCGGGCCTTTTTCCCCTGGACAGGTCATTCGCCTCCACGGTCAGGGATTCAGCAGCCGTGGTCGCATCGTTTTTACCTTTGACAGTACAGCGCTCCAACTCAGTCAAAATGTAGCCAGCGGGCTTGTATATCAACCGCATGTGAACGCGGATGATCACGGGGAATTTATTGTCTCATTGACTCTTGGCAGCGGACCTGCCTGGAAAGCAGGTCGCCACCGCATTGTAGCGCACGATATCGTCACGAACCATCTTGTCTTTCTCTCTATTCTCCTCGTTCCTTATCATGCAACGCTTACACCTGTCTCATCAACCAAAGCAGGCAACCAGAATGGATCAGTACACGCTACTCCTATCGCTACAACACCCCCGCCTGCTAAAAGTACTCCACCGCCCGCTGTCACACCAACTGCAACACCAACACAAGCTCCGCCTACTCCCACGCCCACTGCAACGCCTAGTCCTACAGCAACAGCTACCCCTACTGCTGCTGTTGATAGCACTTGTATTGGCATGCTAATAGCCCTATTGCAGAGCTTTTAACACATACTATAATGAAAAGTGTGATTAAGGCTATACAAGTGATTGTTTATTGTAGGAGACCTATATGATGCAATATACAAGCGAGGGACGAACCACGGTCGTTTGGGATGAAGAAAATGTTGGGATACCTGCTATCGCCGATCTTCCCTATGTACTGGTAGTTGATGATGATCCAGCTATCGCCTCTGTCGTTATGCTCACACTAGAGATGGAAGGCTATGTCGGACTCAGTATCTCAGATGGCCGGCAAGTACTCCCATTTTTGTATCAAATTGAAGCTGATGCCACAAAACATATGCCGGCCGTGATCCTCCTCGATTTGATGATGCCTGGACTCTCTGGATACGAGGTCGCGGCCCTGTTGACACAGCATCCTGGCTTCGCGTCTATACCTATTATTATCATGACTGCCGATTACCGCGTGCGCACCGCCAGTGCTGTCCCTGGTGCGACGGATTTGCTCAGCAAACCCTTTCCGGTCAGTGCCCTGCTTACCAAGCTAGAATACTATCTTTCCTGTGTGCCATGTGGTTAGGAGCCTTTGCTCGTTGATAGCCGCTTCAGAATAGCGATTCCCCAGTAGGAACGAGCGAAAAAGTTCCACCCTACCCGACATGTTCTGAAAAGGGGAACGAGCGGGCATACCTGTCCCCTAGACAAGATTCTATAAAGGCCCACCCCTACGGGAATCGCGAGCGGGCCACACAGTCCCCCAGACTGTGTCCATAAAGGCCTGCACACCATCCCCCGGATGGCGTCCCTACAGGAACCGAATTTCCCCCGCAAGGATGGGGGCCTTTCTTTCGTCCTCCTCTCGACTTATGATGCTCCCCGTGGTACAATGCGTTGCGTCGGGGCCTATATAAATTGCACAATATATATTCCTAATCCCCCTAGCCTAAAACAAGGAGCAAGCAACAGTTGACAGGTATATGGCCTAATGTGTAATCAGGACTTGATTGCTATCGTGACGGTGTTTGCCTCACAACTTCATGGCCTCAGATCGTACAAGAAAGCGATGAAAGATGCTGCTCTGCACAAAGATTAAGCTGGAGGTCTCTCTTGAGGATGCCAAGGCGCTAGAGTTCATGCAAGCCAAGTGT
>Ga0137383_10002943_pt1 | contig 10581 bp, 12 predicted proteins | sample SagtaG_19_FD_104817 | JGI IMG/M metagenome (GOLD analysis project Ga0137383, IMG submission 104817) | Vadose zone soil microbial communities from Sagehorn Ranch, Mendocino, California, USA - Sage2_R_40_16 metaG | ecosystem: Environmental > Terrestrial > Soil > Vadose zone | place: USA... | reverse complement strand
TAAGGGGAGCTTTTCGAGAGTAGAGGGTATAAGCTGACCAGAGCTTAAGCGCGACTCAGGAACAGTATGCTAGATATAAAGTGGGAAGATTTCTATAAGATCACACGGGATAGACCTCCCTGGCCTTTGTTGGTACAGGCGGTATCCCTGGTAGCTCACAAAGAACGGGCTCTTGACTTAGGCTATGGAGCGGGACGAGATACCAGGTATTTACTGCAACAGGGATTTCATGTCACGGCTGTAGATAAAGAGCCTCGTGCGATAGCACAACTTGCGGATTTACCACAGCAGAACCTGCGGCTCGTTCAATCTTCATTCCAGAATTTTCCCTTTGAGACTTACGACCTGGTAAACGCTCACTTTGCTCTCCCTTTTAATCCTAAAGACAGTTTCGACGAGGTCTTTGCGCGGGTGAAGGCTTCTATACGGCCGGATGGTGTTTTTGTCGGCCAGTTGTTTGGCATTCATGACGAGTGGAATAAGCCAGGGAGTTCCTTGACCTTCCACACGAGAGAGCAAGCAGAAGAGTTGTTTGCCGGGATGAAGGTGATAGAGTTCAAGGAAGAAGACGTAGATAGTCATATAGCCGATGGGACGCCTAAACACTGGCACGTGTTCCATATCATTGCGCAAAAAGGCCCTTGATAAGCCTCTATAGTCCTTGATCTTCGACTGTGGTGGTGCGCTGGGCTCGTATAAACACGCTTGGTGAGTTGAGCAAGGCATCTTCGATACGCTGGCGATGTTTGGGGAGCGTATTAGTGGGCACCGCGTCGGGTGCGAAGTAGCGACTCTCGCGCGTCTCTTCGGTCGGCTGGAGAGCACCGCCAATGACACAGCAGCGGAAGGCCAGCACCACCTCATGCTTCTGTGGCTTGGAGTAGACGCCTACCAGTTGTCCAATTTCAACCTCCAGACCTGTCTCTTCACGGACCTCGCGACACAGAGCCTCATCAACTGTCTCGCCTGCTTCCATGCCTCCACCAGGGAGGTTCCACCAGTCAACATCGCGCCGGTGTCCCAGCAGGACGCGACCTTCATCGTCAAAGATGAGGGCAAAGACGCCGATGCGGAAAATGGGTGAACTGCTGGCGGCATCCAGTTGTTTAGTCAAGTTAATGCTCCTTATAACTTGTAGACGGTGCGAGCTGTATCCCGTAAAATGAACTGAGCAAAGTGATAGGCCTGCTCCTGGTCGAGCTCATCAGCAGCGATCAGTTCATCGAATACCTGGCCAATGATACTACGACCACGCATCGCGCCGACCCAGTGCATTTCGGGAACATTGATGCTGTCAGTGCTGAACATGAGCTTGCTGGCAGGGGCTACACCTAAAGCCTGGCGCGTGAAGGCCAGCATCTCCAGTTTATCGACAAAGGGAATAGTGTAGGAAAGATCGAAGTAGACATGCGGGTAAATGGCCGCGAGATAGGCGCCGAGCTGGCAATACGGATAGCTTTCGTGCAGCAAGACTACCTGCATAGAGCGGTATTCGGGCTGTTCAAGCACATCGCGCAAATGTAGAGGATTACCCAAACGCATGTCTGTATCGCTATCGCCATAGCCGGTATGGAATTGAACTGGAAGCTGTTGTTCTGCTGCTTTGTGGAAAGCGATGTGCAGCAGGTAATCCAGGAGCGGTTTGTGAGCGATACGTAATCGGCCATTTCTTATAGTCAAAACACGCACTTCTGCGAAAGATGCCGCAGCCTCGTCCTTACTCCACTGCTCAATATTCAGGCCTGTGCGGTAGGCGACGATGCTTTTGAATGCGCAGTAGCCATGTTCACGGATATTACTCAGCTCAGTAGAATAGTGCTCGAGCAAGTCGTCAAAGTCGTCGTGAGCAAGGATGAATTGCTGCATGAGCGTTTCCAGGCGCAGCATCTTTGCAGTATGACAGTGTCCAAGTTCGCCCATACGCTCTGAGGTGTAGCACTGATCAGACAATGGGTAGGCGGGGTCAAGGATCAACGTGTCGATGTGGGCGGCTTCTAAGAGGCGTTCCAGTAGCGCATCGGCATCCATGCTGTTACGCACGGCCAGTATCTCTTCTTCCCTGGCTGCACAACCATAGAACTTCGCTGCCTGGCGCAGGAACCAGGTATAATAAATGCTATTGTGGACATGTTTTTCTGGGAAACTCGCATCGGTCGCTTCAGTGAAATAACTTCGTAACTGCAAGGCATCCATGTGCTGGTTTAACAGAACAGGATGACAGTGGTTGTCTACAATGGGCATGTAGCTGAGATCGAGCATACTCTCTCCTATTATAAGGGCGTTGAAAGCAATGTATTATGTATTGTAGCATATACGAACATGCGAGAGATGAAGGAGCATTGAGGACTCCTCCATCGCCTCACAACACCTTGAAGGAAGGCCTAACATCAATTTGCTACAGTAAAGATTGTTCTTCCTCGACGCTGGTATGACCGTTCTGCACGCGCTCAACATGATCGACCATTTCGGTCAGCGCGCTCAGGCGTTGCTCAAGATCCCAGGCATGCTGGTGGAGTGCGCGAATCTCGTCCGCCAATTCGTGGAATTGCTGGTTCAGTCGAACGCTGGCCGACTGTTCGTCGAGCCCCACCAGGGTAGGTGTCCGATCGAGAGGTACCGTTGGCCTCTGCGATCGTGTGGTTATTGGCACCTCAGGCATGCTAGTTAGATCTGGTTCAACAGGCGATGGCGCCTGTCCCCCAGTCCCATCGGCGCGGGCCGTGTGCTGGCCTTGCTCGCCGCGTGCAAGCACCACCACCACCAGAATCGCTACGATGCCCAGGGCAAAGAGGCCACCAAGAATGAGGATATTCACGACATCTGCTCCTTTCATGATTGGGATGACTACAGGACGGGGCAAACCCCGTCCTGTGGTCATCCTGGAGGCTAGTGCAAGTGGATCGTCACTTCGGCGCTCATCCCTGGGATGAGATCCTTCCAGCCAGTACCACCGAGGGTTATGAGCACGGGAACGCGCTGACCGACTTTGGTGAAATTCCCACTGGCATTGTCCTGGGTTGGCAGGAGCGAGAACTGGCCAGCAGTGGCCTGCACGATCTGCTGCACATGCCCGCTAAAGCTGGTGCCACTGTAGGCATCGACCGTGATATCCACGCCCTGGCCATTCGAGATGTTATTGATAGCTCCTTCATTGACATAGGCGATGACGTTGACCTGGCTTAGATCGGTTAATTGCACGATGGGCAGTCCAGGCGTGACTTCCTGGCCAGTGACGGCAGGAACTTGTACGACGGTGCCACTGATCGGACTGGTGACGTTGATCACAGCCGACACTCCTTTAGTGGAGATGGGGGCAGTCGAGGCTGGCGTGACCGTGCCGATGGTTTGCCCGGCACTGACCGTATCGCCGACTTTCACCGAAAGTTGGGCAAGCACCCCCGTTGCCAGGGCACTTATATTCACTATGTTCCCGTTCAACTGGGCGTCATCGGTGGTGTAGTACATGTAATTGTTGTAGATCACGTAGGCGACACCGCCGCCAATGGCAAGAAAGGCGACAACAATGAGCAACGGGACTAAAATCAAACGACGCATAATATCACACTCCTTCTATTCGTTGAAAACGCATAGTTATCCGACAAGCACCGGCTCGGCTGGCGCTCGTTGTTCAATTTCTTCACCGGATGGCTCCGGAACGCTCGACCGCTGTCTCTCTTTGACGAACATAGTGGTCACAAGGGCCAGCACGGCTACAGCAATAGACAGGAAGAACGCATCTCGTATGGCGAGCATATATGCCTGCTCCTGCACGAGTCGAGCGATCAACAGGACAGCCGTACTTGCAGCCGACCGCACGTCCGCACCTCGCAGCACAAAGAATGCCTCAAGGCGCGGCAGCAACTGCCCCAGCGGCGAAGCGGCTGTGACCTGCTCCCCCAGATGGGTGTAATGCACCTGCGTTTGTGTCTGTACAATCGTTGCCAGCACAGAGATGCCCAGCGAGGCTCCTACGGATCGCACGACCGTCGTCACAGTGGAGGCATTGGTGACCTGCTGCCCCTCCCGTATATCTACCATCGCGGCCACGAACAGCGGCTGTCCCACCAGCCCGACAGCAAAGCCAAGCAGCACAAGGATAGCCTGCACCCACCAGAAAGGGGAATTCAGGGTCAGAAACGTCAGTTGCCAGCTACCGATCGCCAGCAAGACCAGTCCGGGCACCACGACCGCCCGCACGCCAATGCGGTCCACCAAACGCCCACCTATCGCAATGGCGACCAACATGGCCAATGACTGCGGCAGCAGGATCAGACCAGCCTGGAAAGCGCTTTGCCCGCGCAGGACTTGCAGGTAGATTGGTACCAGGAAGAGCGCACCAAACATACAGAAAATGGCCAGCAACAAGGCGATCGTGCCAATGCTAAATGATCGTTTGGCAAAGAGCCGCAGATCCAGCAGCGGCATCCCGCCAGCACGCGTTATCATCAGCTCGACAATCACAAAGATGATCAAGGAAAGCGCCCCGCTCAGTAGGAAGCCCAGCACATTCGCCGCTCCCCAGCCGTACTGACTTGTCTCCGAGAGACCATAGAGCACAGCCCCTAAGCCATAGGATGCGGTAATGAAGCCCACCACGTCGAAGCGCATCCGTCCCTCGGTGCGGGACTCGCGCAGGAGCAGCGTGGCAAGAATGAAGGCAATCACGCCGATGGGAACGTTGATGAAGAAAATCGTTCGCCAGTCGGCAAAGGTCACCAGGTAGCCGCCCACGATCGGTCCCAGCGCCGGGGCCAGCAGCGTCGGTATACCAATTGTTGCCATCGCCACCCCGCGCTCCTGCGGCGGAAATTCGCGCAGGAGCATCGTTATAGACAGCGGGAGCAAGACGGCGCCTCCCAGGCCCTGGACGATACGGAAAAAGATGAGCATCGGCAGGCTCCACGATAGCCCGCAAGCTACTGAGCCGAGTGTAAACGCCACTAAGGAAAGAATATAGGAACGTTTGATCCCAATCCTATTTGCCAGGAATGGCGTCGTCGGGGTCATTGCCCCCTGTGTGAGCAGGTAAGCAGTGATCACCCACTGCACACTGTGAATGTCTGCCCCAAAGGCACTTTGTAGACGTGGAATGGCGATGTTGACCACCGTCTGGTCGAGGATGCTCATAAAGGCGCCAAAGACCAGCACTATCGCCATTATCCATTTGTACGGCAAGCCACCCGCTTGCCGGGTTACCTGTGCATTGATTGCCATAGGTAACCTCCTTTCTACGGCTTTGCCTCCACAGGATCAACCATCATCCCACGGACGACAAAATCAACGATCATTTCGCGTACTCGTACCAGCGCGTCAGGCGATGAAAGCTCTTCGTCTTCGAAGGACATTTCTAAAGGTGGGCTAAAGATCAGGTAGCCCAGGCAGGTAGCATAGGCGATAAGAAACATCCTATACGGGTCCATTCCTGGCCGGATTAAGCCTGCTTCCTGTGCCTTACCCAGTAATTGCCTGAACATTTTTACATCATCCGTACTGAACTGGGATGCGATCTTTCTAAAGGTCTGCCAGCCCTCGGCCGCTTCCCATGTAAACATGCGTAATATAGGCGGATTCTCAACCAGAAAATCGAACAGGAATCCAATGACAGTTTCGATAGTTGTTCTGAACTTGCGTGCGTCGGAAGTCAGACTCTCATCAGTCAGCAGCGGCGCAAACACTCTCGCTTGAAGCTCGCTTGCCTGCTGATCAATACGCCTGAGAACTGCGGCATAGAGACCGAGCTTGTCATCATAGTAGTGAAAGATCCGGCTTTTGTTGTAGCCCGCTGCTTCCGCGATGGCATCGATCCTTGCACCGTCAAAACCGTGCTCTGCGAAGACCTTTTCCGCTGCGTTCAGGATCGCCTCCCGCGCGCCCTCAGCATCGTGAGCGCGCCCCCGTCTACGTTCAGGTTCGGACATTCCTTAAGTTCCCTCCTTAACTAATTAACTGGTTGATTTTTTAACTAACTAGTTAGAGTATAATTGGAGAAAACAGAATTGTCAAGGGTAATGGGGGGTATCTTTAAGAGAACTGAATTACTGTTATACGGGAGATACCTCTGGCTAAATGCGCATTAGTGCGAACTGATATTTACAGCACGCATAGGTGAAGTCCTCATGTTCAGTGGGCATCATCGGAAAGGTGAGCGAAGTGCTTCTCCAGGAGGCTCGCGCCGGGGTCGGCTGTCCCTGTGAGCCCGCGGATATAGATGTCAGTTGTCGCGATGTTGCTGTGCCGCAACAGCCGCTGGAGCGAGCGTACATCCTCCCCGGCCTGATAACGCTGCTGTGCTGCTGTATGCCTCCAGGAGTGGATGGAGAGCCGCTTGGCATCGATTCCTGCCAGCCGGGCATATTGCTTGAGCGTGTGAGCAATGGTGCGGCTCGTTAACGGCGTGTGATCATCGGGCGGGAGGGTCACACCGGGTTTCCCACCACCTTGCTCTGGGCCGATGGCGATGAAGAGCGGATCTTCGGAGCGCATAGTCTTCATGCGACGGGCAGCGATGAGGTAGCGGTCGATTGCTTGCTTGGCGGGGCCAGGTAATTCTGCCCAATCTTCCTCACCGCGCTTGCCTTTGCCATAAAAGCGATAGCGCCACCCTCGCCTGCGCAGGCCACCTTCGTCAACGAAAGTGGTCTGCTCAAGATCGCCCCAGCGCAGACGGGCGATCTCCTCACGGCGCCGCGCCGTCCAGAAGTAGAGAAGGAAGATGGCCCGGTCGCGCAACCCCTTCACTGTATCTGTTGGGATCACATCAAAGAAGCGGTCAAGCTCCTCTTCTGAAAAGGCCCGATAGGTTCTGTCCGGGCGCCTGTGGCGCAGGCCGAGCGTGGGGCTGGATGTTTGCAAGAGCGGCTGTGGGCTGCCGTCAGGGCCGGGGATGGTGAACGTGCCAGCGAACTTGTAAAATGAGGAGAGGATAGCCAGACGCTGATTCATCGTAGCGGTGGTGGGAACAGCACCGACGTTGCGGCGCGAGGTGGATGGGCGGTGCAGGAAGTCCTCCACGTCCTCTCGCGTGTAGTGTTCGGGATGCTTTGGCGGGCCTCCATGAGCGCTTGAAGAGAAAAAAGTGACCAGGGTGCGGCGGTAATCACGTACCGTGTTCTCGCTGCGGCTGCGTTCGTAGAGCTGTCGCAAAAAGTAGGCTAGGCAGCGTTCCCAGGGGGGAGCATCTGGATCGCCTCTAGGAACCCACAGCGTCGGGTTACTGGATTCGTAGATAATGATGGCAAACGGGGAGATGTTCTCTTCCATACTTTGTATAGCTCGCTATTTCATATAGCACAAATGCACCAATGCACATGTTGCTCGATCAGGGTACAACTGCACGACCCTGTAGGTAGCTCAAATGAGTAAACCATCACTGCCTAACACGGCTGTACCCTGAGTGGGAGATAGGTTTTTCCAAAATTATCTCTCCAAGGCCGTATGTCATATTTTAGCATTAATTTGTTACGGCTGGGCAGCAATGTCTATTCAGAGTACCCGTGAACTCCGGTGCGTGATGGCCCGGTTAGCTGGAGAACGCCTATAAAGCATCTTTAGCGTTTTACCTCCAAGTAGCTCCCGAGTATGTCGTTGCTGCCAAGAGGAGAAAAGTTTAGAGTTCTTCTACGGCTAGGGTATTTATATCGCACGCAACTATATGCTTGGCGTGTGCTGCAACTCTGCCATCAGGTACTTGTGGCAGAAAAGATGTTCCAGGAGTTTAGAGTTGAAAGAGTTAGACGCATTCAACGTTGTAAAGGGGGGAAACCTTATTCATATTGTCGCATTTAACTCCGTATCTTTCACTTTGCATAAGGCGTTTCCACTAACTTGCATTAGTGGAAACGTGAGATCCATTCTCATATGCGAGACAATGGGAATGTCGGATGCCACAAAAATTGGCTCTTCCGCGCATTTGGTGATGGATGAGCTTACTTGTGAAGAAGATGTGATATACTACAAAGGAACTCGTCTCTCGTGAACCATTTTTCGTCCGGAGTCCCTAAAAAAGCATGTCCTCATCACCCTTTCTTCCTCTTCCACCTGGATTGGAGATTCGTACCACGACCACCGTGGATGATCTGCTGCGCGTGGAGGTAGCTTCGACCAGAAGCAGCTCGAGCTCGCCGCTCTGCTTGCATCCCGCCATGCGTATCCACAGCCGCTACAGGCGCGTGGTGGCTGACGTGCCGTGTGCAGGCTTGCAGGTGCAACTCGTTCTGCAGGTGCGCAAGTTCTTCTGTGATACCGTTGACTGTTCCCGCAAGATCTTTACCGAGCGTCTACCGCTTTTTGTCCAGCCCTGGGCGCGCATGACGACCCGGCTCTCTCAAATGCTTCAAGCGCTTGGGTTGGCAACCAGTGGAGAACTGGGCACACGACTGGCAGGCCATCTGGGCATGTACACCTCCCCAACCACGCTGCTGCGGCGCGTGATGGCTCTGCCCACTGCCCCACCAGGACCCGTCTCCACCCTTGGCATTGACGATTGGTCCTTTCGCCGAGGTCGGACATTTGGCACGATCCTCGTCGATCTTGTGGCTCACCAGGTGATCGAACTCTTAGCCGACCGGAAAACGGAAACGGCGGCGGCATGGATGCACTCCCATGACGGAATTGAGATCGTCAGTCGTGATCGTGGTGAGGATTACGCTGCCGCTGCCCGCCTTGGAGCCCCGCAAGCCAGGCAGGTCGCCGACCGGTTCCATTTATCCAAGAATCTGGTGGAAGTCGTCGAGCTGGTGCTGGCTCGTTGTCGCGCCGAGATCCGTCGCGCCTCTCAACCAGAGCAGGCGCAAGCGACTCCTCTTCCGGCTTCGGAGCCGCCGGTGCCTTCGGCACTTGACTGGCGTCCTGTGCATCCACACAGTCAGGAACACGCCCGGCTGGCCCATCATGCAGAGCGCTACGACCGCTATCAACAGCTGCTAGCTCTTCGCACCCAAGGGCTCACCTCAAAGGACATCGCTCGTCGTCTCGGGATGAATGACCGAACCGTTCGCCATTGGCTCCAACAGGGTATTCCTTCCCAGGCCCGGCGTCGCCGAAAGAGAAGCAGTGTGTTTGACCCCTACGCTGCTTATGTGCTCAAGCAATGGCAGGATGGGCACCGCAATGGGCTGCGCCTCTTTGAGGAGCGTCAAGCCCGTGGCTATCGAGGATCACCCAGAACACTGTACCGCTTTTTAGCGGCGCTCAAGTCAAGGCGGCTAGGGCCAGGTGACGTTCCCGACTGGCCTTTACAGGATTTTACCGCACACGAGGCAGTCTGGTTGGATGTCGCGTGATCCAGACAAGTTGGATGACACCCAACGAGAAGAACTGGCAACCATTCGCCAGGCGAGTGCAACGGCTGAGAGCGCGTATCAACTCGTCCAGGATTTCATGCAGATGGTTCGCCACCGAAAGGGAGAGCGCTTAGATGGCTGGCTCAAACAAGCCACCGATGCCGCCAGATCCCTGAATTTCGACGACTGGTCCGCAGTATCAATCGGGACAAAGCGGCGGTGCTGGCAGGATTGACGCTCGATTGGAGTAATGGACAGGTCGAGGGCCAGATTACCAAGCTCAAACTCATCAAGAGAACCATGTATGGCCGAGCCGACTTTCCCCTGTTGCGTCAGCGGGTGCTGCATGCGCTGTAGCAGACCAACGAGCCTCTCATCGTCCAGAGGCTCTGTGAGCCTCTCCACAGCGAACTGCAAGCGGGTCTCCTTGCCCGAGCCGACCGTTATGGCATCTGCTCGGGCAAGGAGAGGCGGGTCATCCTCACAGGAGAACTGAACCTGAAAGCTGGAGGGACACAGGATGTACAACGCGTGGGCCGATGCTCTCAATGCTCATCTGTATGAGCACTACGCCCAAACGTATCCCATTTATCGAGCCACAGGAAGTCTGCTCGTCGCCCTCGCTGGAGTGCGTGCTGGCATGACGGTGGTAGATCTGGCCTGTGGCACAGGCATTGTGACCGAGCAGTTGTCCTGGGCGCTCTCCGGGACAGGAACCCTTATCGCGGTCGATAGCTCCGCCGCTATGCTAGCAGTCGCCACCCACAAGTTTCCGGCGGCGAGGATTCGTTTCCTGCACAGCCCTGCTGAAACCATCGATGGTCTGCTTCCGGAGGCGTCAGTGGATGTCATCGTCTGCAATTCCGCTTTTTGGCAGACACGCATTCAAGACACCCTGCGGGCGCTGCAGAGGATCCTCAAAAGCGGGGCCAGATTTCTTTTTAATTTCTCTCTGGCACGGTTCTCAGACATCCCGCCACCGACGGCTGTGCTTCCTGCCCTAATGGTCCGCATTGCCCAGGAGCAGTATGGGTATGTGGTCCCAAGGAGACCACAGCCACGGTCGAAATGGACCGCCGAAGAGATTCAACACCTTCTCCAGGGTCCCTCATGGCGGCTGGTCTTGTGGGAAGATATCCTTTTTGAAGAGACAATCCAGGAGGCGTATGCCTTTTTCCATATCCCAGTCATGACGGAAGTCTATCTCCCTGGTCTAGACTACGGCACACGGTTGAACATCGTTGACCACGCCTATCAGCAGTTTAAAGCCTTCTCGAGAGATCGGTCCGTGTGGAGGTAT
>Ga0137383_10002935_pt1 | contig 10589 bp, 7 predicted proteins | sample SagtaG_19_FD_104817 | JGI IMG/M metagenome (GOLD analysis project Ga0137383, IMG submission 104817) | Vadose zone soil microbial communities from Sagehorn Ranch, Mendocino, California, USA - Sage2_R_40_16 metaG | ecosystem: Environmental > Terrestrial > Soil > Vadose zone | place: USA... | reverse complement strand
GTGCTCGCCGGGCTGCAGAAGGCGTTTCACCATCGGGCGGACCGCGTTCCACTGCTCGCGGCGCTTGCGCTGATGGCGAGCGCTCAGGAACCTCGAGGCGCCGGGGAACAGGTCGTCGGGCGAGGACTTGCCGGCCGACTCCACCAGCGGCCGGTCACCGAGCGGCCCCAGGAATTCCGGTTCAATTTTGTGATCGGCTGAGTTGCTCGGTTCCATCGCGTCACCTCCGCAGACCCTAAAGTTATTCCTGAAGGAGGCCGCGTCAACCACCACTGAAGGAAGCATCGCTAGGCCCTCGATACCGCATGAGCGTCAGTTCTCCAGCATCGAGACATAGTATTCAGTGTTTCCGAGCCTGTCCCAAGGGATGTCTGAGACTCCACCGGGTGGCTCTCCGAGCATCAAGATCGCCTTCGCACCTGTCTTCCGGAGGACCTCGATCCATCGCGAGCGGGTGGGAGCGTCCGCTTCCCAAAGGCTCTCGGGTCGCCTGGTCTCGGCGACCATCCGGATCCTCGCCAATCGCGCAACATAGGCCCCTCCTTCCGCGAAAGGCACCTTCCCCACGACAGCGATTCCGTCCCCTGGACTGATTCCCTTTTCAAGCAGGGCCCGGGCAGCCTCTGCGTACTTACGCCCCCTCTCGCCGTTCTCCAGCAACGCATGCCCAGTCGACCAGAGCATGGAGCCCCAGGTCATCACCGCGATCCCTATGACCACGCTGGCCACCCATCTTCTCGAACCTCGCGATGCCGCAGGCCTCGCTCCCGAGAACACCACCATCCACAGGAGGCACACGAACGCTCCAAAAAAGCGGGATTCGGCGACGATCAGTGCATAGAAAGCGAAGGCAGCCAGCGCCGGAATCACCACCGGCCAGCCTGCAGCCGCCGTCTTGAGGCACACCCACGGCCGGGGAGCCCCGGCATACAACAACAGGGCGCCTGTGCCGAACGCGAGCTGTGGAAACGTGCCGAAAAAGAGCCATCCGTACAGCAGGAACGCCTGCGTGATGGCTCCCACCTCTCCCCTCAGGTCGAAACGGGGCTCGACCCCTTCGTGCCAGTATGAGTTGTCGTACCCGATGGGATAGGTACCCGCGATGGGAGTCCCGTACTCGTACGTCTCCGGCTGCTCGAAGACTTTCCTGACCGGATGCTTCAGCGTGCCGCCGGTCGGGAAGAACAGATCAACCCCATTGACGTACACGGCATAGTCGACCCTGGCGCTCTCCCCCACGGTCAGGCGACCCTTGGATCGAGAGAGGGCGCCGACGAACGGGGCGGCGATGCCGAGGAAGACCAGCGCGGCTGCCGACACCCGGGAGAGGGATCTGCGCGGACTTCCGGAGGAGAACATCGCGACGGCCAGAATAACCAGGGCCAGCGGGAACATCACGGTCTTCGTCAAGTAGCCGAAGCCGAGCACGGCTCCCAGGAGCACGAAAGGGCGCCAGCCGGCCGTTCCCGTTCGTGCCCGCAACAGGAGAGCTGCGGCAAGGTAAACGAAAGCGGCGACGCACAGGTCGGGAGTGACAAGGCTCATCGGGATCAACTTTAATGTTGTCCAGATGAACAGGCTGTAACCGAGCGTCCACCAGGCCCATTCAGGCAGGACCCCGTCTCCTTCCTGAATCGTTCTCCCGGAACTCCCGCGATCATCGACAAACGCGCGGAGAAAGGCCTCGAAGCAGCCGATCGCAGCCACGTAAACAAGGAGATTGACCAGGTGCGCCACCGGGAACTCCCTGTCGGCCGAGGGCTTCAGCGCCATCAAACACAGACCGAGAAGCCACGAATACAAGGGGCTCCACCAGGCGTTGATAGCCATGTGCCAGTCGCCGCGCCAGTAGGCGTCGCCCATGTCCAGATAATGGATGCCGTCCGGATTCATGGTGAACCGGGCAGCCCAGGCGTCAGCAGCGCCCAGCACCGCGGCAGCACACCACAACGAAACCCGTAGCCATTTGAAGCGGGAATTTGCTGCCGTCATTGTCTCGGTGACAGGACTCGGCTTCAGCCGGCGTCGGACTGAGGCGGCAGGGTCACGGCGCCGAACCGCGCCGGTTGAGGAACGCCAGGGCCTGGTCGCCGTCCTGCGTCACGTGAGGGTTGTCATCGACCAGCAGAACGTTGGCCGTCTTCACGGACCGCGGCCCGCCGCTCATGGCCGCGCCTCCGCCTGGACCGGAAGCGAGAAATAGAACACGCTGCCCCTCCCGGGCGTGGATTCCACCCAGATGCGGCCCCGATGCCGCTCGACGACCCGCTTGCAGATCGCCAGGCCGATGCCGGTGCCGGGGTATTTCCCCTGCGGGTGCAGACGCCGGAACACCTCGAAGATCTGGTCGAGATGCCGCGGCTCGATGCCGACTCCGTCGTCGCGCACCGAGAAGACCCACTCGCCGTCGCGTTGCTCGGCCGAGACGTGCACGCGCACGGGCCGGTCGCCGTGAAACTTGATGGCGTTGCCGATCAGGTTCTGGAACACCTGCACCAGCTGCGAGGCATCCGCCGTCACGGTGGGCAGCGCGTCCTGCGTGACCTCTGCCCGCGTCTCCTCGATGGAGGCGCGCAGATTGCCCAGGGCCTCGTTGAGGGCCACGGCGCAGTCGGTCGGCTCGAAGGAACGGGCCCGGGTCTGCGCCCGCGAGTACTCGAGCAGATCGGCGATCAGTCTCTGCATGCGCCGGGCCCCGTCCACCGCGAAACCGATCCACTCGAGCGCCTTGTCGTCCAGCTGCCCTTCGCAGCGGCGCTGCAGGAGCTCGCAGAAGCTCGCCACGGTGCGCGCCGGCTCCTGCAGGTCGTGCGAGGCCACGGAGGCGAACCGCTCGAGCTCGGTATTGGAGCGCGCCAGCTGCTCCGTGCGCTCGCGCAGCTCTTCGAGGGCCCTCCGCAGCGCCTGCTCCCCTCGCTTGGCCAGGGTGATGTCCCGCTCGATGGCGGACGCGCCGACGATGCGGCCCTCCGGGTCCTTGATGGGCGACACGGTGAGCGAGATGTCGACGATCGTGCCGTCCTTGCACCGGCGCCTGGTTTCGTAGGACCGGAACCGCTCGCCCGTCTTGAGACGCTCCAGGATCATCGGGATCTCGTCCGGGCGATCCGGCGTCGCCAGCCGGGTGATCGAACTGCCGAGGATGTCGCGGGCGGAGTAGCCGTAGATCCGCTCGGCTCCACGGTTCCAGCTGGTGATGATGCCGTCGAGGTCCTTGCCGATGACGGCGTCCTCCGACGACTCGACGATCGCCGCCAGGTGCATCGCGGCCTGCTGCGCCGCCCTGACCCGGGTGATGTCCCGTCCGACGGCCGACGCCCCGACGATGCGACCGTCCGGGTCCCGGATGGGCGACAGGGTGAGCGAGACGTCGATCAACGCGCCGTCCTTGCGCCGGCGCCGGGTCTCATAAGCTCCGATCCGCTCGCCCGTCTTGATCCGCCGCAGGATCATCGCGGTCTCGTCCGGACGGCCCGGAGGCTCCAGGATCAGGACCGATCGGCCGATCATCTCGCGCGCGCCGTACCCGTAGATCCTCTCGGCCCCCCGGTTCCAGCTGACGACCATACCGTCGAGATCGTGGCCGATGATGGCGTCGTCCGACGACTCGACGATCGCCGCCCGGTGCGATTGCAGCGCGACCCGATCGACGTGTTCGGTCCGGCGCCGTCCGACGCTGGAGCTCATCGCAGGCACCCCACGCACGCTTCGACCCGGACGGCCCCTACACCCGTTTGATCAGCCCCAGGGTCTTCAGGGCCCAGAGCAGCCGGCACAGGTCGAAATCGCTCATCTTTCCGAGACCGCAGAGATCCTGGAGCGACGCGGGCCGGCTCAGATGAGACAGGACGGCGGCGTCCTCGGGAGACAGGCCCAGCGCCCGGACCCGCTCGTCCGATTCCTTGATGATCTCGTAACGCGCGTCCAGCGGCCCCACGGCCTCCCAGACCCGCTCCCATCGCTCGATCCCGCGCACGCCCTCCAGCAGGGTCCGGTCCGCGTCCAACTTGAGGGTGATGACCTCCTCGGTGGGCAGCGGGCCGGGCGTGTACTTGTAGCGGCCCTGGGTCCACTGGAACAGACTCAGGATGATGCGTCGGACCTGATCGAGCACACCCTCGACGAGGTCCTCCGGCCCGATCAGCGCCATCTCGACCAGGACCGTCCCCAGCCGCTTCTTCTGGGTCCTGGCCTTCTCCTCCGCCGTGAGCAGCCCCGCCAGGGACAGCCGGCCCCTCTTCAGATAGAGGACCCCGAGCCGGTCCTCCGGATCGGTCGATCCCGCGAAGACCGGCCGGCCGTCGCGGATGTACAGGGACTTCTCCACCCCATGGTCCTGCACCCTCAGCACGCCGGTGTCGGCGCGCCTGAGGATCGAATAGACCAGCGATGGGAAGGTGATATTGGAGAGAACGCCCTCGTGGGTCTGATGACCGCTCGTCATGCCCTCACCGCGCCGACTCTCACCGTCGTGCGGCGGCAACTCTAGCACGCCGGACCGCGGTCACGGGAGTCTCTCGCGCGCCGGGGGACCGGCTCATCCGGTTGCGCGTCGAACCGGAGCAAGACTGGTCCTGCAGGAGGCACCCTGGAGAAACGTGAGGAGTTTCGCCGCGGGCTCGTGGCCGAGACTGCCATCGACCCGGACGGCGTCAGGAGGACAATCATCTTCTGCGAGCTGCCCAGGCGGCAGGCAGCGGCGCGACGGTGGACTCTTGACTGATGCTCGAAGCCTAACCTCTGCGTACTTAAGGACAGGCGCGGCCGCTGCGGGGCGTGCCATCCGATGTCGCCCCCAGCGGGCCTAGCCCGCTGGGGCAACTGTCCTGAGCCCTGACGAGGTAGAAGAACGCCGCTCCCGTGGCTGGTGAGTCGAAATCTGTCGCGGCCGCGCTCGTGATGTCCGATGCAACGCACGCGGTGCTCGTCACAAAGTCAGCCGGACTTCCAGAGCGGAGCACGTCGTAGACGTCGGCTGTCGCGCCTTGGAAAGCAGGTGGCGCCCAGATCAGTGAGGCGGTGTCGGTAAACAGAAGGTCCCTGACTTCCGATGGGGTACCCCACGCACCTGAGTCAGCATCGTTGCAATCCGTGTTGTCGAGAACGTGTCCGGCAGGCTGCCCGCACGACTGTATCGAGACACTTGGATCACCGTAGCCGTCGCCGTCGGCATCCGGATGATAGATCGAAGCCTTGCAAGAGCAGTACCGGCCACCCGAATTGAGTGGCACCACATTGTACCCGCCAAAGACCAGCATGAAGTTGCCAGTCCAGATCCCCGTGGCGGCATAACGGGGCGTCGGAGAGCGCACGACGGTCGTCGACATCCAGACATCGGCTATCGGGTCGTACCGGCCACCCGTGTCCGTTGAGGTATTGTTGGCATTCCCACCCCAGATGACCATGAGATCGCCGGTCCAGACGACCACATCCCCTGTGCGACCGATCGGGGCGTTGGTCGCGGACATGGGCAGCCACGAGTCTGTCTCGGGACTGTAACGGCCTCCGGCGGTTGAGTTCGTGTTACTGAATACCCAAACAATCACAACCCTTCCAGTCCAGACAACCGAAGGTAGACCGAGCGGCACAGGGGCGCCGGTGGGTGCCGTCGAGTTCCAGGTATCCGTCGTGGGGTCATATCGGCCGCCTGTGTTGGTCCAAGAGGAGCCCGTGTATCCACCCCAGACCACCATGACAGCGCCTGTCCAGACGGCACCTTGAAGAGTTCGAGGCGAGGGAGCATTGAGGGAGGAGACCGACTGCCACCTGTCCGAGGCGGGGTTGTAGCGCCCCCCGGAATTCGTCACCACACCACCGACTGTATATCCCCCCCACACGATCATCTGGCTGCCGGTCCAGATGGCTGTGTGATCATAGAGCGCCGATGGAGCGTTGGTCATCGAGGTGGGTTTCCAACTGTCGGTCAGGGGATCATACAGGCCGCCTGTGTTTGTCGGCCCTGGATATCCGCCCCAGATGACCATGTCGCTTCCGTCCCAGACCGCCGTGTGCAAATAGCGTGCGGAAGGCGCGTTCATCATCGTGGTCGGCTGCCAGGAGTCGGTTGCCGGATCGTAGCGACCGCCTGTTGCCACAGCCGTGGAGCGGAAGTCCAACCCACCCCACACGACCATCTGGGTACCCGTCCAGATCGCGGTCGGGTTGGACCGGACCGATGCCGGGTTCCCGGTGAACGTGGGGGTCCAGGTGTCCGTGAGTGGATCGTACCGGCCACCAGTGTTCTCATTTCCACCGTCCCCCTGCCCACCCCACACGACCATCAGACTTCCCGTCCAAACCGCCGTGTGCCCATACCTGCCGGTTGGTGCGTTCGCCAGGGATACCGTCCTCCAGATATCAGAGATCGGATCATACCCGCGGCCTGAATTGGTTGCGGATCCGTTGAAGCCGCCCCAGATCACCATCTCGCTGCCCGTCCAGGCAGCTGAATGGTTGGCCACGCCAGCCGGAGCGTTGACCAACGATGTCGCCAGCCACGTATCGGTCGCGGGGTCGTAGCGCCCTCCCGTGCTCGTGAATGGTCTCCCGCCCCACACCACCATCCTGCTGCCTGTCCAGATGGCTGTGTGTTCGGTTCTTGCTGTTGGAGCGTTCACTGTCGAGGTCGGGGTCCAGGCGGCGGCCACGGGGTCGTAACGTCCTCCCGTACTCACAGGAGTTCCAGAGTCCCCCACTCCTCCCCACACCACCATGAGACTGCCAGTCCACACTGATGCATGGAGGCTACGTCCCGTGGGAGCGTTCAAGGTCGGCGTGGCGGACCAGCGGTCGGTACCCGGGTCGTAGGTGCCTCCCGTATTCAGGTCGAAAATACGAGACGTGGTCGGGTCGATGAAGCGGCCACCCCAGATCGCCATCTCCCTCCCGGTCCAGATCGCGGTGTGGCGGTCACGAGCCATCGGCGCGTTCAGCGTGGAGGTCGGCGTCCAGGTATCGGTCTGCGGGTCGTAACGTCCTCCGGTATTCAACTGGTAGCCGTAAGTCCCGCCCCAGACGATCATGACGCTGCCGGTCCAGACGGCCGTGTGGCCGTCGCGAGGCGACGGCGCGTTAAGCCGGGTGATCGGCTCCCACGTATCGGTCGCGGGGTCGTACCGCCCCCCCGAAACCTGTTCGTCGCCCCCCCACACCAGCATCAGGCTGCCGGTCCAGACGGCCGTGTGGCCGTAGCGCGCGTCCGGAACATCGTCCCAAGTGCCGTCGAGCCACTGATCGTCGACCGCGCAGGAGGACACGCCGGTGCGCTGTGGGGCAAGGTCGGGGAGCAAAGTATGGATGGCCACCGCTTCGACCGAATCTTCGCCCAAGCCGCTTTCGATTTTCGTCCACCAACCCTCCCAGCTCTCCTTCGGAATCGTGAACGTTGCGACCAGAAGTGAGTCCGGATTCCTGTCCAACACGACAGGGATCTGGAAGGCGTCCGGGGTCTCGGCAATCGATCCGATCACCCCCACTTGACCTGGGAATCGCGTGGCCAGGGATCGAAAATCCTCCGGTGACAGCTCCAGGCGCGATGCGTCGCGCTGCGCCGCCGAATCTGCCTCGCCGGGCTCGACTCGAGTGAACCTCGTGACGGTTCGGCCTGGATACGCGCGCGCCGGGTCAACCTCCCCTCGTATCAGACGCTCCCTGAGGTCTCCCGCCGCTCGGCGCTCATCTCCGTGGAGCGTCTGATCGCTTGAGAAGAAGCTTCGCGCGAGTCGACCCACCAGAAGTGGTCGGGCCAGGCATTCCTGGATCAGGAGGGAATCGTTTCCGAGCGCCGCGAACAATTCATGAAGTCTCTCGGGCATCCGCGTCCGGCGCGCGATGCGCTCGAGTTCTCTTTCTAGCGCCTCGGCTGTAATCGGCTTGCGCCAGATTGTCTCCAAGGCGAGGCTCTCCTTGAGATAGGTGCGAACCTTGTGCACCAGGACCGCTCGTGTCACCGCCTCCTCAAAGGGGCGGGTCGTCCCAATCTGGTGGGAGTAGTAAACGCGCTCGATGGCCTCCTGGGCCTTTACTCGATCTTCGAACGTGAGATCACGGGCGTCGGTGGCCTCGCTCGGGAGGAATAACCCTCCAGCGAGCAACGCGACAAAGACGACGTACTGGCGGTTAATGGTTCACCTCCCGTTAGTTCCTCTCGGATGACCCAAGCTCTTGAGAGGTTGTGTCTGTCGGAAAGTGACGCAGTACACTGACCCTCATATACGCCGGCGCTGCTTCACTGTCAAGCAAATGGGGGAATAAATGGAGGAATGAACGGATGTGCCGACCGATAACGCCGTCCGCCCTTCTGCTGCTTGGCTTTCTATGACCTGCCGGTTGGTTCTTTGAATGGTGGTGCCGGGGGAGGGGTGCGAACCCACATGAATGTTCGATTCAGACGGTCGGGACACTGATTGGTGGAGTGGTCAGGAAGCTGCGCCCCCGCTTCTCCGAGCCGAGCAGCAGGGCGGCCGTCAGCGACAGGATCACCACGACCTCGAAGAGGGCGAGGGCCCGTGGGTATCCGAGGCGGCCGGCCAGGGCGTACTCGACGCTGTTGGTGGGAGCGGCGAGCAGGATGCCGAGTTGATATGCCAGTCCGGGCATGAGGCCGCGCGCCGCGTCGGGCGCCAGCTCGTTCAGGTGGGCGGGGATCACGCCCCAGGCCCCCTGCACGCCGACCTGCATCAGGAAGGCTCCCAGGACCAGGACAGGCATGCTGCTCCCGAAGGCCCAGAGTGGGACCACGGCGAGCGAGAGCGCCAGGGCCGCGATCATGCTGCCCCGGCGGCCGGCCTCGGAGAAGTGGCCGAAGACGATCGCCCCCAGGACGGCGCCGACGTTGTAGAGCATGGCGATGTAGGAGACCGTCGAATCGGAGAGGCCGTGCGAGGTCTTCAGGAAATCGGGGTAGAGGTCCTGGGTGCCGTGGGAGAGGAACATCATCAGGGTCATGAGCCCGACCAGATAGACGAAGCTCCGGCCGTGTCCGGCGACCGTGCGCAGGATGGCGCCGATGGTCGGGGCGCGGCGCTGCTGCCAGGCCTCGGACTCGGGCACGCGCATGCGGATGTACAGGGCGAGCAGCGCGGGGATGCCGCCCAGGAAGAACATCGGCCGCCAGCCCCAGGCGGGCAGGACCAGGCGCGCGCACAGCGCGGCCAGCAGGTAGCCGATCGAGTAGCCGCTCTGCAGGACGCCGCTCAGCACGCCGCGCCAGCGCTGCGGGGCGATCTCCATGGCGAGCGACGCGCCGACGCCCCACTCCCCTCCCATGCCGATCCCGTAGAGCGACCTCAGCACCAGGAAGACCCTGTAGCTGGGGGCGAAGCCGCAGGCGAACTCGATGAGGGAGAAATAGATCACGTTGGCCATGAGCGGCCGGCGCCGGCCGTAGCGATCGGCGAGCATGCCGAAGATCACGGCGCCGACCGGCCGCAGCGCCAGCGTGGCGGTGAGCGTCGCGACGATGGCCGCCTTGGTCACGCGGAAGTCCGCGGCGACGCGGTCCATCATGAAGATCAGGATGAAGAAGTCGAAGGCGTCGAGGGTCCAGCCGAGGAAGCTGGCGGCGAGAGCGTGCCGCTGCTCGGCGCGGGTGTAGACGCGAGGGCGGGGAGGCGGCGGCGCGCTCGGAGTCACGGAGCCCCTTCCTGAACCGGGTGGGTCACGCAGCGCCACAGTATAGAATCAAAGGGAAGACCCGTTGCACGAGGAAGGAGGGCCCATGGCCTTCGCGATCAGGCGCGCCGACTACTATTACACGACCATCGATGACGAGCCCGGGGAGGCCTACCGGGTCCTGTCTCAGCTGGCGGGTCAGGGCGTGAACTTGCTGGCCTTCACCGGCATGCCGGTGGGGCCGATGCGCACCCAGCTGACCCTGTTCCCTGAAGACGCTTCGAGGATGAGGGACGCCGCGGGGAAGGCGGGCTGGACGCTCGACGGACCACACGCCGCGCTGCTGGTCCAGGGCGACGATGAGCTGGGGGCCCTGGCCCGGATCCATGTCAAGCTCTACGACGCCAGGGTGAACGTCTATGCTTCGACCGGCGTGGCCGACGGCCGGGGCGCCTTCGGCTACGTCCTGTACGTGCGGCCGGACGAGTTCGAGACAGCGGCCAGGGCGCTGGGCCTGTAAGCTCCGGGAGGGAGTCGACCGTCATGAGAATCGCTGCTCCGAAGGAATCGAGACCGGGCGAGCGCCGGGTGGCGCTGGCGCCCGATTCGTGCAAGAAGCTGATCCAGGCGGGCTACGCGATCTCCATCGAGCGCGGCGCCGGCGAGGCGGCCTTCTACGCGGATGAGGCCTATCGCGAGGTCGGCGCCACGATGGAGACCGACCCGGCGGCGATGCTGGGCTCGGCCGACATCGTGCTCATGGTGAACGCGCCCGCCGCCGGTCCGGCGGGACGGGGCGAGATCCAGTGGATGCGCCCGGAGACGATCCTGCTCGGGTCGCTCATGCCGCTGCGGAACCTGGAGGCCGTCCGGGCCCTGGCGGACCGGCGCATCAGCGCCTTCTCCACCGACGCCATTCCGAGGACCACCCGGGCCCAGGCCATGGACACGCTCTCCTCGATGGCCAACATCACGGG
>Ga0137383_10002922_pt1 | contig 10608 bp, 13 predicted proteins | sample SagtaG_19_FD_104817 | JGI IMG/M metagenome (GOLD analysis project Ga0137383, IMG submission 104817) | Vadose zone soil microbial communities from Sagehorn Ranch, Mendocino, California, USA - Sage2_R_40_16 metaG | ecosystem: Environmental > Terrestrial > Soil > Vadose zone | place: USA... | reverse complement strand
GTGCTGCTCCTCGACGAGCCGTTCACCGGACTCGACCTCGCGGCGGCGGGGGAATTCCGCCGCCTGCTCGTCGAGCTCGCCGGAGGCGGCCGCATCGTCGTGCTCGCGACGCACAACGTGGACGAGGGGGTCGAGCTGGCGACGGACGTGGCGTTCCAGGCCCGGGGCCGGTTCGTGCATTTCGCGCCGCGCGGCCGGCGCGGGCCGGGGGAGATCGCCGAGGCCTACCGCCAGGCGGTGGGCAGTGGGTGAGGTGCTGCGGCACGCCTGGGCGATCGCGCGCAAGGACCTGCTGCTCGAGTACCGGTCCCGCACCGCATTCGTCTCCGCCGCTGTATTCACGGCGCTCGTCCTGACGGTGTTCGAATTCGGACGCGACCCGACGGCCGTGCCGACAATCGACCTGGCCCCCAGCATTCTGTGGGTGACGTTCACCTTTGCGGCGATGTTGGCGTTGAACCGCGCCTTTCAGCTCGAGCTCGAGAACCAGGCCCTCGACGGGCTGCTCGTGTCCCCCGTCAGCCGCACGAGCATCTACTGGGCCAAGCTGTGCGCGAATTGCGTGTTCGTGGGCGTGGTCGAGGGCGTGGGGCTGCCGCTGTTCGTGCTGTTCTTCGACGTGCCCGTGGGCCCGGTGCTCGCGCCGCTCGTGGCGATCATCGCCCTCGCCACCGTGGGATTCGTGGCCGTGGGCACCCTGTTCAGCGCCATGGTGATCCGGACCCGCTTCGCCGAGCTGATGCTCCCGGTGCTGCTGCTGCCGTTCATGATCCCGCCGTTGATCGGCGCCGTGCAGGTGACGGCGCGGCTGCTCGCGGGCCGCCCCTTGAGTGAGGTCACGGGCTGGCTTAGGTTGCTCGCGGCGTTCGACATCGTGTTCCTGACGCTCGCGACCATGCTGTTTCCCACGACGGTGAACGAATGACGCTAGCGCAGCGCGGCCGGTGGGTAACCCTGGCGAGCCTGGTCCTGCTGGCGGCGGTGTACGTGCGCGCCCTCGCGTTCACGCCGCAGGAGCTTTCCCAGGGCCTGGCGCAGAAGATCTTTTATGTGCACGTGCCGGCGGCGTGGTCGGCGATGCTCGCCATGGGGCTGGTCGGCCTGGCGAGCATCCTGTTCCTCATCATGAAGGACTACCGCTTCGACCGCTTCGCCGCCGCATCGGCTGAAGTTGGGACCGCGTTTTCGCTCGTCATGCTCACCACCGGACCGATCTGGGCCAAGCCGATCTGGGGCACCTGGTGGACCTGGGACGCCCGCCTCACGCTGACTCTGTTCCTGTTCTTTCTGTTCGTGGGCTACCAGCTGTTGCGGGGAGCGGTGACCGAGCAATCGCTGCGGGCGCGTTACTCGGCCGTGCTCGGGATCTGCGGCCTCGTGCTGCTGCCTTTCATTCATCTCAGTGTGTACCTGTTCCGGACCCTCCATCCCATGCCGATCGTCCTCAAGCCGAGCGCGCCGTCGCTGCCAGGGGTCATGCTGGTGACGCTGCTGTTCTCATTCGGCGTGTTCACGCTCCTGTACGTGGGATTCGTGATGCAGGCGTACGCCCTCGCCAACGCGCGTGACGCCGCAGGTGGAGGTGGGGGAAGCGATGCCTGAGGGTCCAGCGAACGGTGGGTACATGGTGGCCGCCTACATCGTGGCGGCGGTCATCGTAGTGGCGTACGCGCTGCTGCTCTACAGGAGAACCCGGCGGCTCTAGCTCCCGCGCTTCGCTTCGCGCAGCTCGGCGCGCGCGGCGGCGAGGCGATCCATTCCGTCCGGCACCTGTGTCGCCCACAGGCTCAACGCCTCGTCCGCGGCGCGCGTGTCGCCAGCCTGGAACAGTGCCTGCGCATTGGACCACAGCGCGGGGGCGCCGCCCCCCGCGGCGTAGGCGCGCGCGAACCGGGCCGCCGCTTCGGCGGGCTCGCCGGCCCGGAGGTACAGGTCCCCCGCCGCCATGCATGCGTCGGCGCGCTCCTCGAGGGCGAGCGCCTGCTCGTACGCGCCCAGCGCCTCCTGCTGGCGGAACACCATCTGGGAGGCCTCGCCGAGCAGCATCCAGGCGTCGGGATTGCCGGCGAAGCGGTCCACGGCCGAGCGCGCGGCCGCGAGCGCGCCCCAGCGGTCGTTGAGGGCGCGGCACAGGTGCACGAGCGCCGGGAACGGCTCGGCGAACGCGGGGGAAACCGCGCAGCCCAGTCGCAGCCACCGCGCCGCGCGGCGCGGCGCGTGACGCTGGCATGCGGCGGCGCGACGGACGGCGAACCGGGCCAGCGCGGCGCGAGTGGAGCGGAACATTCCTTGATAATGGGTTTTGACGCGGTGAAATTGCAACCAGCTATGACTGGGACGTCGGGGCCGCTCGCGGGACGGCGGATCGTGGTAACCCGTGCGCGGGACCAGGCGGGTGACCTGGTGCAAGCCCTCGCCGCGCTCGGCGCCGACGTGATCGCCGCTCCCACCATCCGCATCGAGCCGCTCGCCGACCTCGGCCCCCTCCGCACCGCCCTCGCCGACCTGGCGCGCTACCAGTGGCTCGTGTTCACCAGCCAGAACACGGTGCGCGTGGTGTGCGACCGGCTCCCCGAATGGGGCCTCGACTCGCACGCCCTCTCGAAGGTTCCGGTCGCCGCGATCGGTCCAGCCACCGCCGACGCGCTCGCCGAGCGGGGCGTCACCGCGTCGCTCGTGCCGGAGCGGTTCGTGGCGGAGGCGGCGGTGGAGGCGATCGTCCGCCGCGGCGACGTGCGGGGAAAGCGCATTCTGTTGCCGCGCGCCCTCGAGGCGCGGGATACGCTCCCCGACGGTCTCCGCGCCCGCGGGGCGATCGTCGACGTGATCCCCGTCTATCAGGCGACGCCGGAGACGGGAGACGGGAGCGTGTTGGCGGCGGAGATCCGGTCCGGGGCGATCGACGCGATCACCTTCACCGCGTCGTCCACGGTGCGCCATTTCGTGGACCTGGTGGGCGCCGAGGCGGCGACTTCGGGGCGCTATGCGGCCGCCGTCATCGGACCGATCACCGCGGCCACGGCCCGGTCGCTCGGGATCGGCGTGGCGGTCGAGGCGGCGGAGTACACGGTACCGGGACTCGTGAAGGCCCTGGTACGGCACTTTGGGGGACGGGGAAGGGGGAAGGGGGAAGGGTGAGCCCGGTCCTCAAAATCGGCACGCGGGGCTCGAGGCTCGCGCTGTGGCAGGCGGAATGGGTGCGCGAGCGGCTGGCGCAGGGCGGAGTCGCGACCGAGGTCGTGATCATCAAGACGCAGGGCGACGCCGAGGTGGACCGCCCGCTCCATGAGCTTGCCGGGAAGGGGTTCTTCACGAAGGGGATCGAGGACGCCCTGCTCGACGGGCGCGTGGACCTCGCGGTCCACTCGCTCAAGGACCTGCCCACGGCGCTCCCGGACGGCCTGCTGCTCGGCGCCGTACCCGAGCGCGCCGACCCACGGGACGTCCTTGTGGTGAAGGACGACGCCGCGGCGTCGCTCGCCGCACTCGCCCCCGGCTCGCGCGTCGGCACGTCCAGCCTGCGGCGCGTCGCGCAGGTGCGGCATCTCCGGGCCGATCTCGAGATTGTGCCGCTGCGCGGCAACGTTCCCACACGGGTGCAGAAGGTGAAAGAAGGACACGACCTGGACGCGGCGCTCTTGGCCGGGGCAGGGCTCGCGCGGCTCGAGCTGACTCACGCGATCGCCTTGACGCTCGACCCGCTCGAAGTGATGCCGGCTCCGGGGCAGGGCGCGCTCGGGATCGAGATTCGCGCGCGCGACGAGGCAACGGCAGCCGCCGTCCGCCCGCTGAATGACGCGGTAACCGCACGGCACGTCGCGGCGGAGCGGACCCTGCTCGCAACGCTCGAGGGCGGATGTCAGGCGCCGGTGGCGGCGTATGTAGAGGCCGGGATGAGGGACGGGGGACGGGGGACGGGTCGGCTCTATGGCCGAGTCACGGCACCCGACGGGTCGGTGCAGCTTACGGCGTCCGCGGACCTGGACGACCCCGTCCGCGCAGGAATCGCGGTCGCCGACTTGCTGCGCGCGCAGGGCGCGCTAGAGTTACTCGCACGATGAGCCAATTCCCGATCCGGCGGATGCGCCGGCTGCGGCGCACGCCGGCGCTGCGCCGCCTGGTGCAGGAGACACAGCTCGTCCCCTCCCAGCTGGTGTGGCCGCTGTTCGTGGGGCACGGCGACGGGATGCGCCGCGAGGTGGACGCGCTCCCGGGCGTGTATCAGACCTCCGTGGACGAGCTGGTGAAGGACGCCGAGCGCGCCGCCCGGCTCGGCCTGGGCGGGATCGTCCTGTTCGGCCTGCCGGCCATGAAGGATGCCACTGGCTCCGAGGCCTACGACGAGCAAGGGATCGTGCAGCAGGCGGCGCGGGCCGTGAAGCGCGCGGTCCCCGATCTGCTCGTCATCGCGGACCTGTGCCTGTGCGAGTACACCGACCACGGGCACTGCGGGGTCGTGGCCGATGGGGACGTGGATAACGACGCGACGGTGTACCTGCTCGGCAAGGTCGCGGTGACGCAGGCGCGCGCGGGCGTGGACATCGTGGCGCCGAGCGACATGATGGACGGGCGGGTGGCGGGGATCCGCAAGGCATTGGACGCGGCCGGCTTCGCGCGCATCCCCATCATGTCATACGCGGCGAAGATGGCGTCGGCGTTCTACGGGCCATTCCGTGAAGCGGCGGGCTCAACCCCCCAGTTCGGCGACCGCCAGTCTTATCAGATGCAGGGCACCAACGCCGACGAAGCGATGAAGGAAATCGAGCTGGACGTCGCGGAGGGGGCGGACATCATTCTGGTCAAGCCGGCGCTGCCGTGCCTCGACTTGATTCGGCGGGCGAAGCAGCAGTTCGGGGGACCGCTCGCGGCGTATCAGGTGAGCGGGGAATACGCGATGATCAAGGCGGCGGCGGAGCGGGGGATGCTGGACGAGGCGCGGGCGATGTGGGAGACGCTGTACGCCATTCGTCGCGCCGGCGCCGACATCGTGCTCAGTTACTTCGCTCCCTGCGCCGCCGAAGCGCTCAGCTGACCTCGCCATAGCGCTCCCGCCGCGGCCGCGCCCAGCAGCGGCCCGATCCAGTAGACCGCCTGCGCGTGCAGATCGTGCATGACGAGCGCCGGCCCTAACGCCCGCGCGGGGTTCATCATCGCCCCCGTGAGATTCCCTCCGACCAGCGCATCCACGAAGATCGCGAGGCCGATGCCGAAGCCCGCGATCTTCGGTGCGCCCGGCGACACCGCGGTGCCGAACACCGCGCTCACGAGGAAGAACGTCAGGACCGCTTCGATCCAGATCCCCTGCACGAAGGTGACGCTGGCGCCGAGCTGGGGTCTGCCGGCGAGCGTGGCGTTCACCGCACCCAGCGGCAGGAGGTACCGCACCAGGGCGGCTCCGAGGACCGCCCCCACGAGCTGGGCGACCACGTAGGCGGCCGCGCTGCGCCAGTCGATCTTCCCCGCGAGCGCGATGGCGAAGGTCACGGCCGGGTTCATGTGGCCGCCGGAGATACTCATCGTAGCGGAGACGATGACCGCCATCCCGATCCCGTGCGCCAACCCGATGCCGAGGGGGCCCAGCCCGCCCCCGGTGGCGGCGTTCATGACGACGCTTCCCGCGCCCAGAAACACGAACAGCAGGGTGCCGAGCGTCTCGGCGGCGAGCGGTCGTAGCAAGGTGCGCATCAGGCAGGCAATCTAGACGCCGTCACGCCCGCCGCAACACCAGCGACGCGTTGATCCCGCCGAATCCGAAGGAGTTCGAGACGACCACGTCGGGCGCGGCCGGCCGCCCGTCCGCGGGGAGGCAGTCCAGGTCGCAGGCAGGATCGGGGCGCTCCAGGTTGATGGTAGGCGGGAGCCAGCGGCGTGCCATCGCGAGTGCGCAGATCGCCGCCTCGATGGCGCCGCTCGCGCCGAGGGCGTGGCCGTAATAGCCCTTCGTGCCGCTCACCGTCAGACGGTACGCGTGGTCGCCGAACACCTGCTTCAACGCAGCCGTCTCGGTGGTGTCGTTCAACGGTGTGGACGAGCCGTGGGCGTTCACGTATCCCACTTCCGTTGGTGCGACGCCCGCGTCCGCGAGCGCCACCCGCATCGCACGCGCCGCCTGCCGCCCGTCTGGGCGGGGTGCCGTCATATGGTACGCGTCGTTCGTAAAACCGTAGCCGGCCAGCTCGGCGTAGATCGGCGCGCCCCGGGCCAGCGCCCGGCCCCGCTCCTCCAACACCAGCACGGCGGCTCCTTCGCCCATCACGAAGCCGTCGCGCCCCGCGTCGAAGGGGCGCGACGCGTGCGGGGGATCGTCGTTGCGCGTGCTCATCGCGCGGATGATGCTGAAGGCGGCAAACGTCATCGGGGCGAGCGGCGCCTCCGCTCCGCCGGCGACCATGACATCAGCCTGCCCGCCGCGGATCGTGTGGAACGCTTCGCCGACGGCGATCGTCCCCGAGGCGCAGCTCATCGCGTTCGTCGAGTTAGGACCGGTGAACCCGAATTCGATGGCAATGTTGCAGCTCGCCGCGCCAGGGAAGACGGCAAGCGCGAGGCTCGGATCGAGCCCGCGAGGCCCCTCGCGCAGGAACTCCCCCACCTGCGATTCGGCGAACGCCACCCCGCCCAGCGCGGAACCCATCATCGTCCCGATACGGTCGGGGTCCTCGCGCCCGGGGACGAGGGTAGCATCGGCGAGGGCAAGGCGTGCGCTGGCGACCGCGAGCTGCGAGAACCGGTCGAGCCGCTTGGAGCGCTTGGCGTCGAGGTGGTCCTGCGGGCGGAAGTCGGGGATCTCGGCAGCGATGCGGCTCTTGAATGGCGCCGGGTCGAAGCGCGTGATCTCCCGCACTGCCGAGCGCCGCGCCACGAGGCCGTCCCACAGGCCCTGCGCCGCCGTCCCGATCGGCGTCACGGCGCCCACCCCGGTGATGACGACGCGGCGCGGGTCACCCACGGGGGCCCCCCTCCCAAAGGCGGAATGCGGAATGCGGAACGCGGAATGACAATGTGAAGGTCGTTACGCGATACGACCTTTCATTTCTGTTCCGCATTCCGCATTCCGCGTTCCGCATTTACCTGCCCTCCAGGTGCTGCTTGATCCCCGCCAGGGTGCGGGACGCAATGCCATGCACGAACACCGGTCCGATGACGAAGCGCGCGATCGGTGCGCCGACGAGTGGCCACGGCGGGCCGCCCCACGTGTGCTCGACTGCGACCTCGGTGCCGGCGCCGTGGTCCGTCGCGACCAGGCGCCAAGCTACGTCCATGCCGCGCGTGATACCCCGCAGGTGACGATAGCGGATCTCGCCTGCCCGTCGATCCACCGTCATGTGCGACACCCACCACGCCGGGTAACGAAGCGGCCCGAACGGCCGCCACGCGGCCATTTCGACGACGCCTCCCGCTCCTGTGGCCGGGCGCTCGAGAAACCGCACCCAACGGTAATGCGCGAGAATCTGGGGCCAGCGCTCGATGTCGGCGGCGACGTCGAAGACTCGCGCGAGAGGGGCTCGCATGATGGCCCTGTCCACGGTGCGCATGCTGGCTGCCATCAGGTGTCAGCTGACGGCTCCCACACAGCCACCACTCTGGACACCGGGCGATACTTTGCCACCGCGGGTACGCCGGCGGCGCGCAGCAGCGCATTCAGCTCCGCTCGCGTGTAGCCGCGCCGCAGGGATACGACCGCATCGTGCCGCGTCACGGCGCCGAACCGCAGAGGGAACGACGCGAGCCAGACGCCCGCGATTGCGAGCCGGCTGCGCCGCAGATCGGCGAGCACCACGGCGCGCCGCGCCAGTGCGCTGAAGCTCGCGATCCACCGCACCGCCACCGCGGGCGCGAGGTGATGTAGCACCTGGCTTGCGATCACGACGTCCACCGAGCGGGGCGCGAGGGGGAGCGCACTGCCGTCCGCGAGCACCACGGTCAGGGGAAGGGCGCGCTCGGCGCTCAGCGCGCTCGCGGCCGCGGCCCGATTCAGCTCCACGCCGAGCAACTGCAGATTGATCCCGTAGCGGCGCGCCGCGACGGCGGCTGCCCGCGGGATGTCCGCAAGCCCCGTCCCGATGTCGAGGAGTGTCCACGTCGCACGCCTCCCACCTCCCACTTCCCGCATCCCGGCTTTGAAGAATGGCTTGAGCGCTTCCACCACCGCCCTCGTCCCACCGAATAGCGCGTTGAGCCGCGCGATGTCCTTCAGCTCGCGCTCCACCGCGACCGGATCGGCGTGCGGGTCGTCGAGCAGCTCGGTGCCGATCATCCGCCCCGCAACGACGAGTAGCCACCGCGATAGTACAGCAAGGGGGACCGATCGGTGACGGTTCCGCCGGTGACGAGCCCGAAAAACACCGTGTGATCGCCCCCGGCGACCGCGTGCTGTTTTTCACACTCGATGCTCGCGAGCACGCCGTCGAGCACAGCCACGCCGTGCTTGTTCTCCCGGTACCCGACCCCGGCGAACCGGTCGGGGTGATCGGCCGCGAAGCGTCGCGACAGCGCCTCCTGATCGGCGGCGAGGACGTTCAAGGTGAAGTGCCGCGTCACGAGCAGGGCGGCGTGCATGTCGTGCTCGTGGCTCACGGAGACGAGCAGCAGCGGGGGATCGAGCGACACCGACGCCACCGAGCTCGCGGTCATCCCGACGGGCTGGCCGCGGGCGTCGCGGGCGGTGAGGACCGTAACGCCGGTGGCGAAGCGGCCGAGTAGCTGGCGGAACAGCGCGGGCTCGACGCCGGGCATGTGCTACCAGACCAGGTGAGCGAGCACGCGCGGCGCGAGCACGCGTCGAGCGGGCACGAAGTTGCCTGTGGCTCCGAACACGAGATCCGCGAGCTCGGTGCGCCGCGCCAGCCGGCTCACCACGCGGTTGGTGAGCGCTGGCCAGCCCACGCCCAGCCCGATGATCCGCTCGAGCACCCACTTGCCGGCGAACGCGGCGCGCCGCGCGGCGCGGTACGGCGCGAGCGCCCGGCCGGTGAGCGGCCCTGCGCGTTCGAGCGCCGCGGCGATCGCGGCGGCCGCGAGCTCCGCCCCGCGCAACGCGCTGTAGATCCCCTGACCGGTGAAGGGATCGAAGAAGTCCGCCGCGTCCCCCACCAGCAGGGCCCCTCCCCCCGGGCTCACCGACGCCCTCGTCCAGCGCGCGAACGGGCCCGTGACCAACACCCTCCGCACCAGACGCCGCGCGTCGAAGCGACCCCGCAGTCCGGGGAACCGCTCCAGCTCCCGGAAGAACCCGGCCCGCACCGCGCGCGCACGCCCCGCCTCTCGGACCGCGACGAGCGGCAGCACGAGGGCCACCGTGGTGACGGCGCCGCCGATCGGCCCCAGCCCCACGTATCCGTGCTCGCTCACGTGCAGCTCGCCCATATCTTCCACGCCCGCCACGTCGGCCACGTGCGCGCTGAAGGCGATGCGGCGGGGACCCAAGGATCGGGCCAGCCCGAGCCGCCGCGCCACCACCGAATTGAGCCCATCCGCCCCAACCACGACGCGCGCCTCATACGTCTCCCGTCTCCCGTCTCCCGTTCTTCCTACGACTCCCGCCACGGCCCCCTCGTCCATCCTCAGGTCCTCGACCGCGACCCCCTCCCGGATCGTTGCCCCGGCCTGCGCCGCGGCTTCGAGCAGGACGGAGTCGAACACGGTACGGGGGAGGGCGAAGCTGTACGGCCGGGGTGCGAGCCAGCCGTGCGCGCCGGCGAACCGGCCGCAGGTCGTGGAGCCGTCCGGTGCGACGACTTTCATCCCGTACAACCGGGCGGGCGCGGCGCGCTCCACCGCTTCGAGTACGTCACTCCCCAGCCGCGCCAGCAGCCGCGTGGTCTCGGGGCTCAAATACTCGGAGCAGGGTTTGTCGCGCGGAAACCGGGCGCGGTCGAGGACGAGGACACGGGCTCCGGCGCGGGCGAGATGCAGCGCCGTCGCCGCACCCGCGGGGCCCGCTCCGACCACGACGGCGTCCCAGCGCGTCATGAGGCGACGAGACCAACGCCCGCCCCGACCACGGTCGCGGCCAGGTTGACGGCATCGTTGTCGAGCCAGCGCCAGCCGCGAATCAGCCGTACCGGTTCGTGGCACACGGTGCCTCGGGTTTCGGTCCTGGCGCCGCAGCTGCCGCATTCGTACACGCCCTGCACTGTCGCGCCCAGCGCGGAATCCGCGAGCATGCCGGCGACTCCGGCCGCCGCGAGCAAAGCCAGATGCGGTGAAGGAGGTGTGGGGGCGAGCCAGTGGCCGAGCGCGGCGAGGGCCGTGGCCCCCAGCACGCCGCCGGCGGTGCCGAAGGCCGTGACTCCCCCGGAGACGCCGCGAGCCACAGGCATCCAAGTGGTGATGAGGCGCGGCGGAACAGGAGAGAACGCGCCGATCTCGGTCGCCCAAGTGTCCGCGGCGGCGGCGGCGAGCGCCCCAGCAGTCACGGGCCAGGCGCCGAACAGCGCAGCCACGGCGGCCACGCCGCCGTTCGCCGCGACCTGACGCGCCGTGCGGCGCGCCGGGCCCCCGGTCGCGAGGCGTGTCAGCACGCTCCCGGAAATGAAAAAGGCGAGGAGCAGCACCGCTCCTCGCACCCCGAGTCCCCAGTACACCGCAGCGCCCACGGCCGCGGCG
>Ga0137383_10002920_pt1 | contig 10609 bp, 9 predicted proteins | sample SagtaG_19_FD_104817 | JGI IMG/M metagenome (GOLD analysis project Ga0137383, IMG submission 104817) | Vadose zone soil microbial communities from Sagehorn Ranch, Mendocino, California, USA - Sage2_R_40_16 metaG | ecosystem: Environmental > Terrestrial > Soil > Vadose zone | place: USA... | reverse complement strand
TGCGTCCCACCAAGGCATGCTGATGGCGATACCGTTGCTCTTGGTGGCTACTGTCACATGCTTACGGGGGCGCCTTCGCGCGAGATCGAAAGCAAACTTCATCACGCGTTCGGTGCCATATCGCGTGAAGATCGATTCTTGAACTACGAGCTCGCGCGCCGTGCCCTCGAACATCACGCCGCCCACGGGGGAATACTCGCCTTCGGTGTTCTCGCGCACTATCATGAAGTCGATGTCGCCCGGACCGCGTCCCGCGAGCGGACATGGCACGCCCGCGAAGACTTTTGCGGGGCGAAGATTGATGTACTGGTCGAATTCCCGGCGGAACTTGAGTAACGAGCCCCAAAGGGAAACGTGGTCAGGCACGGTTACCGGCCAACCCACCGCACCGAAATAGAGGGCATCGATGCCTGACAGCTGAGCCTTCCAGTCCTCGGGCATCATGCGCCCGGTTCTGGCGTAATAGTCGCAGCTGGCCCATTCGATGTGCGTGTATTCGAGTCGAACGCCGAACTGCTCGGCCGCGGTATCGAGCGCACGCAACCCTTCGGGCATCACTTCCCGGCCGATGCCGTCACCGGGAATCACGGCGATTTTGAACGGTGCGGTTGTGTTGGTCATATCAGGAGAACGCGGCGCGAATGTCTTTTTGATCGAGCACATCGTCCAGAGTGCGTTGCAGACGCTCGAACAGCAGATCCATATCGCCAGATTTGTAGCACAGGGCAGGGGCGAACCCGAGAATATTGTCTGCGAAGGCTCGGAAAATAATGCCGTTTCGGTAGGCGATACGGGTGATACGCTCACTCAAGCGCAGTGAGGGATCGAAACCGCGTTGGGTTGTCTTGTCGGCCACCAGCTCCAGTGCGCCCAACAGTCCGCGCTGGCGTGCATCGCCGACAAGCGGATGTTGCAGCAGTTGCTGCAACCCCTGTTCCAAGCGCGGCCCCTGGGCAATTCCGTTCGCGAGCAGTCCGCCCTCGTGATAGAGGCGCAGCACTTCCAACCCAACCGCGGCGCTGACCGGATGAGCGGAGTAAGTATATCCGTGGCCGACAGGAGTTCCGTCCGCTGCGCCATCTGCGATCGCCGAGTACACGCGCTCGGACAACAGAACGGCACCCAGCGGCGCATAACCTGCTGTAAGGCCTTTGGCTACCGTCATGAGGTCAGGCTCGACGCCTTCCGCCTCGCAAGCGAACAGCGGTCCTGTGCGACCAAAGCCAGTGATGACCTCGTCCACCACGAACAGGATGCCGAGAGCGCGGCACGCGTTGCCCATCGCCTTCAACCAGCCCTGCGGCGGGACGATCACTCCGCCGGATCCTAGTACGGGCTCGCAGAAGAACGCGGCCACATTCTCCGCGCCCAGCTCGCGCACCTTCTCGCCTAACGTTGCGACCGAGGCGGCGATGAGTGCAGCGCTGTCTTTGCCCTCGGGGCTGCGATAAGGATACGGACACGGGATGTGGTGCTGGGTAGGGCGCGGTACGTCGAAGTTACGATGGAATACCGGCAATGCGGTCAGTCCGGAGCCCAGCGTGGACGAGCCATGGTACCCGCGCTGCAAGGCGATGAAGTGCTTCTTCTTCGGTGCCCCAAGCGCGTTGTAGTAGTGCGTGATGTAGCGGATCGCCGAGTCCACGGCATCCGAGCCGCCCAACGTGAAGTAGACGTGCCGCAGCGATGCGGGCGCCAGCTCGACCAGACGCGCGGCAAGCCGGATTGCCGGTTCCGATCCAAAATGGAAATAACCCGTCGCGTAAGGCAGTCTCATCATCTGCTCGGCGGCGACGCGGACTATGCTCTCCTGGCCGTAGCCGACATTGACGCACCAAAGCCCCGAAAACGCGTCGAGGAGTTCATGGCCATCGATGTCGCGAAGATACGCGCCGTGGCCGGACTCGAGGACTGTCACACCGCGGCGTTCGTGCTCGCGGAAGTTTATGACTGGGTGCACGAGATATTGACGGTCGAGGTCGAGCAGCGAGGAGGTTTTGGACATGATGTACGAACGAACCGCGTAGCGAAAAGCGAGGATGGCATCTTAATCATTCCACTTCAGCGGGTGGTTCTGCAGTGTCTTTCCGGACGCTCACGAGATTGCGTTCTTGGCGCGGACTTGGAATTTTCTGCCGCGGTGACCGGCGCGTACGCGGGGGTAGGTGCTGTGAGCGGCAATCTGTGCCGATTCGTCTGCGAAAATGGCGTTTTGTTCGCCCGCAAACGAGGCGATTGAAGCGATCGGCCGCCCGGCCCATGCTCTAGTGAGCATTCAGTCAACCCGTTCTACCTTGGATCAACCATGAGCATCTTCAGGCCGAAATACATCACCTTCGACTGTTATGGCACTCTGATCCGCTTTCGCATGGCGGACATGGCCCGTGAGATCTTCCCGGATCGGATTGCGCCACAACACATGGAATCGTTCGTGCGGGATTTCGCGGCGTATCGACGGGACGAAGTGCTGGGTGCCTGGAAGCCTTACGAAGACGTGATCCGCGGCGCCGTGCAGCGCACCTGCCGCCGCTGGAAGATCGAGTACCGCGACGACGAGGCGAGGCGCATCTACGCGGCAGTTCCGACATGGGGTCCCCATCCGGATGTTCCCGAGCCGTTGGCGCGGATCGCACCCCACATTCCCCTTGTAATCCTGTCCAACGCCTCGGACAACCAGATCCAACACAATGTAGCAAGGCTCGGCGCGCCGTTTCACGCGGTATTCACGGCGCAGCAGGCGCAAGCCTACAAGCCGCGCCTGCAGGCCTTCGAGTACATGCTCGATCATCTGGGCTGCGGCCCGGAGGACATCCTGCACGTTTCCTCGAGCCCACGTTACGACCTGATGCCGGCCCACGATCTGGGGATTCGTAACAAGGTCTTCGTCGCGCGCGGCCATGAGCCCTCGACGCCCGGTTACGGCTACCAGGAGATAAACGACATTGGCGGTCTGCCGGCGTTGGTCGGTCTATAGCCTGCAATCGTTCCTATGAAACTCGATTCCTACTGGCTCGACACGGCACCCCGGCTTTCTGTTGGTGTCGAAGGGCCTGTGGAAGGGCGAGTGGATGCGGTGATCATCGGTGGCGGGTTGACCGGACTGTCCGCGGCGCTCGCTCTCGCCCGGCGGCACGCGTCGGTGATAGTGCTCGAAGCGGGGCGCATCGTCGGTGAAGCGTCCGGTCGCAACGGCGGACAGTGCAACAACGGACTACCGCATGACTTCACCGGCCTCGTGCAACGCTTCGGACTCGAGCGGGCCCAGGGGTTCTATCGGGCATACAATGCCGCCGTTGATACCGTGGAGCGGATCGCTCACGACGAATCCATCGACTGCGACTTCCATCGCCACGGCCGCATCAAACTCGCCGCCAAGCCCGCGCACTTCGCCGAACTGGCGCGGACTCATGATGTTCTTCGCGCCCACGTCGATGCCGACGTTCGGCTGGTGACGCCGGACCGTATTCGCGACGAAGTGGGCTCGAATGCTTTTTACGGCGGACTGATCCAGACCACCAGCGCGCAGCTGCACGTAGGCAAATTCGGTGTCGGACTTGCCGAGGCGGCAGCCCGAAGCGGAGCTCGCATCTACGAATCCTGCGCTGCGACGGGGCTCCAGCGCCTGTCACAGGATGCCTACCGAATCACCTCCACACGCGGAACGGTCGATGCGACCCAGGTGTTGCTTGCAACCGGGACGACCCGCGTGGGCCCGTTCGGCTGGTTCAGGCGCCGGATGGCCCCGGTGGGCAGCTTCATTGTCGTGACGGAACCGCTGGAGCGTGTGCTGCTCGACCGTCTGCTACCCACGCGCCGCAGCTACGTGACCAGCAAGAATATCGGCAACTACTTCCGTGCGACCCCAGACAATCGGCTGCTGTTCGGCGGGCGGGCACGCTTCGCCATGTCCAATCCGCGCTCAGATGAAAAGAGCGGCCAGATCCTGCGCGCCACGCTTGGACAGACATTTCCGGAGCTCCGCGGTGTTCGAATCGATTACTGCTGGGGCGGACTGGTCGACATGACTGCAGACAGGCTGCCGCGCGCCGGCGAGCATGAGGGAATGTTCTACGCCATGGGCTATAGCGGGCACGGGGTCCAGATGTCTGTCCACATGGGGCAGGTGATGGCCGATGTCATGGAGGGCCGTGCCGACGCCAACCCCTGGCGCCAGTTGGAATGGCCGCCGATTCCCGGGCATTTCGGCAAACCGTGGTTTCTGCCGGTGGTCGGCGCGTACTATCGATTGCAGGACATTCTGCACTGAATCACATGACCGAAAAGAAGTCCCTGCCTCGCCGTGATGTCCTGCGCGGCCTGCTTGCGGCCGGCATGCTGGCGAGCGCAGGCGCCGTCCGCAGCGCCCAAGGTAACATCCAGGGCAACACCTACAGCGGCGCGCCCAAACGAGGCGGACGAATCCGAGTGGCCAGTGTGTCGAGCTCCACGGCGGACACACTCGATCCGGCGAAGGGCGCGCTCTCAACCGACTACGCGCGTTTGTACATGATTTACAGCGGACTCACGCAGTTCGACTCGACGCTGAATGCCCAGCCCGCGCTCGCGGAGGAGATACACGACACCGGACGAATCCTGTGGACCTTCAAGCTGCGCAAGGAAGTGCAGTTCCACGACGGCAAGCCACTGACCCCGGCCGACGTCGTGTATTCGCTGTTGCGTCACAAGAACCCGGCGACCGCCTCCAAGGTGAAAACCATCGCCGAGCAGTTTCAGGAGGTCAAGGCGAGCGGACCGAATGAAGTACAGATTCGACTGACAGGCCCGAATGCGGACCTGCCGGCCATCCTGGCCACCTCCCATTTCCTGATCATCCAGGACGGCACCACCGACTTGCGCACCGCGGTGGGTACCGGGCCTTACAGGTGCAAGGAATTCAATCCGGGAGTGCGCACGGTCGGGTCACGCAACACACACTTTTGGAAGCCCGACAAACCCTATCTCGATGAGATCGAGCTGGTCGGGATTGCCGATGAGTCTTCCCGCGTCAACGCACTGTTGTCCGGCGATGTGCAACTCATCAACGCCGTGGATCCACGCTCGATCCGGCGAGTCTTAGCTTCACCCGATCATGCCGTGCAGGAAACGAAATCGGGTCTGTACACGGACCTCATCATGCGCCAGAACATGAGTCCGACCAGCCATCCGGACTTTGTCCTCGCGATGAAGTACCTCCTCGATCGCGAGCTCACGCGCAAGGCGCTCTTCCGCGGCTACGCCACGCTCGCCAACGACCAACCCATTCATCCGGGCAATCGCTATTACCTGGCCGATCTGCCGCAACGGCCTTACGACCCGGAGCGCGCAAAATTCCTCCTGAAGAGAGCAGGTCTGATCGGCGAGCGCCTGGTGGTGTACGCATCGCCGGCGGCGGAGGGTTCGGTCGATATGGCTTCCCTGCTGCAGGAGTCGGCCGCCGGTGTCGGTCTCAATCTGGCCGTCAACCGCGTGCCCGCCGACGGGTACTGGTCGAACCACTGGATGAAGCATCCGCTCGGTTTCGGCAACACCAACCCGCGCCCCACGGCCGATCTGCTGTTCAGCACGTACTTCAAGTCCGATGCACCGTGGAACGAGGCGGCCTGGAAGAGCGAGAAGTTCGATCAGCTGCTGCTGGAGGCGCGCGGCGAGGCGGATGAGGTGAAGCGCAAACAGATTTACGGGGACATGCAGGTGCTGGTACACGAGCAGGGCGGTATCGGCATCCCGGTATTCATCAGCCTGATCGACGGCTACGACAAACGCTTGCGGGGCTACGGATCCATCCCGATAGGCGGTCTGATGGGTTACCAGTTTGCCGACAGTGTCTGGCTCGATGACGCGATGACCCACGCCGCACGTATACCCGCCATGAGGAGCCTGCCGGCGTGAATGCGATGACTCTGATAGCGAAGCGTATCGGCATTGCGATGCTCACGCTGCTGTTGGTGTCGATCGTCGTGTTCTCGATCACCGCCTTGTTGCCAGGCGATGCCGCGCAGGCTGCACTGGGTCAGAGCGCGACTCCCGAGACGATCGCCGCTCTGCGGGCACAGCTGGGGCTCGACCAGCCTGCGCACCTGCGTTACCTGCATTGGCTGATCGGCCTGTTGTCGGGAAATCCAGGCCAATCGCTCTCCAACAACGTGCCGGTCCGCGAGCTCATTGCCCTGCGGTTGCCCAAGTCGCTGTTGCTGGCCGGCGTGGCAGCCGCGGTGTCGGTCCCGATCGCGTTGTCGATTGGCATTCTGTCCGCAATGTATCGCGACTCACGCCTGGACCGGGCGCTCAACCTCGTTACGCTGTCGATGGTCGCAGTACCCGAGTTCCTCGTGGCGACCCTGGCCGTCCTGATCTTTGCGGTGAAGCTGCACTGGCTATCGGCGCTGTCCTATGCACCTGACAACCCGGGCATGGGGCAATTCCTGCGCGCATACGCCATGCCGGTGATGACACTGTGCTTCGTGATCGTGGCTCAGATGGCGCGCATGACCCGAGCCGCGGTGATCGACCAGGTAAGTCGGTCGTATGTTGAAATGGCAATTCTCAAGGGCGCGAGCCCGGCGCGGATCGTGTTGGCTCACGCGCTGCCCAATGCGGTGGGTCCCATAGCCAACGCCGTCGCGCTTAGTCTGTCGTATCTGCTGGGTGGAGCCATTATCGTCGAGACGATATTCAATTATCCCGGAATCGCAAGTCTCATGGTCGATGCAGTGACCAATCGGGACATGCCGCTTTTGCAGGCGTGCGCGATGATCTTCTGCTGTGCCTATCTCGCGCTGGTGCTGCTGGCGGACGTCGTCGCTATCGCCTCCAACCCGAGGCTGCGCAGCCAATGATGCCACCCGTCTCCTCCAGCGCCGATCAGCAACTTGACCCGCAAGGCGCCGTACAGCCTGTTGGTTCGCCCCGGCGACGCCTGCGAAGGTGGCTGTCCGGTTCCGGTCTAATCGGGCTCGCCGTCGTCACATTCTGGCTGTTGATCGCAGTGCTCGGACCGCTGATTGCGCCGCACGGCGTCGGGGCCATTGTCGCTGACGACGCTTTCGCGCCCATGAGCGCGCAGTTTTCCCTCGGCAGTGACTACCTGGGTCGGGATGTGTTGAGCCGCATTCTTTATGGTGCGCGATACACGGTCGGGCTGGCTTTGGCGGCTGCATTGTTAGCCAGCACTGCGGGTACCTCACTCGGCCTCTTCGCTGCCGTCAGCGGGCGATGGATCGACGAAGTCGCGAGCCGGCTGCTGGACGCGTTGACCTGCATCCCGAGTAAGATCTTTGCGCTCGTGATGGTGGCGGCATTTGGGTCCTCGGTGCCGCTGCTGCTGCTTACCGCTGCGTTGAGTTATCTCCCGGGCGCATATCGCATCTCGCGCTCTTTGGCGGTGAACCTGAACCAGATGGAATACGTGCAGGTCGCCCGGGCGCGCGGTGAGGGCCGTATTCATATCGCCTGCATCGAAATCCTGCCGAACATGATCCACCCGATGCTGACCGACTTTGGCCTGCGGTTCGTCTTCGTGGTGCTCCTGTTGAGCGGGCTGAGCTTCCTGGGCTTGGGCGTGCAGCCGCCCGCCGCCGACCTGGGCTCGCTCGTGCGCGAGAACATCTCCGGCCTTGCGGACGGTGCGCCAGCCGTCATCATGCCTGCGCTCGCCATCGCTACACTGACCATTGGTGTGAATCTCGTTATCGATAGCTTGCCGGGTCGAACGAGCCGCATAGCGGCCGGTGCACTGAGATGAACGACCTCGTGCGTATCGCGGGATTGCGCGTGGTGGCGCGCGCCGATTCGGGAGACGAGAGCGCAATCGTCAAGGAAGTGAGCTTCTCGATTCCCAAAGGTGAAGTGCTCGCTCTCATCGGAGAATCTGGTTCGGGGAAGACGACGATCGCGCTAGCGCTAATGGGCTATGCGCGCAGTGGCTGCCGCATTGCCGCTGGCTCCGTTCACATCGGTGATACGGACGTGATGTCTCTTGACAGCCGGCAGCTGTCGGACCTTCGCGGCTGCCGTGTGGCCTACATTGCGCAGAGCGCGGCCGCGTCGTTCAATCCGGCGAAGCCACTCATGGACCAGGTGATCGAAGGCGCGCTGATCCATGGCCTCATGACGCGCGCCGCAGCCGAAGAGAAGGCCGTTGATATATTCCGCTCGCTGGCGCTGCCGGACCCGGAGCACATTGGCCGACGTTACCTGCATCAAGTCTCAGGGGGGCAGTTGCAGCGGCTGATGGCAGCGATGGCACTGATCACTGATCCCGTGCTGGTGATCCTTGACGAGCCGACGACGGCCCTCGATGTGACGACGCAGATCGAAGTGTTGCGTGCGTTCAAGAAAGTTGTCCGCGAGCGCGGCATGACGGCAGTTTACGTTTCGCACGATCTTGCGGTCGTCGCCCAGATGGCGGACCGGATAGTCGTGCTTAATCGTGGTGAGGTCCGCGAAACCGGATCGACAACACAGATTCTCACTGCGCCGTCGGATCCGTACACAAAGGCCCTGATGGCGGCCACGAAGCCAGTTGAGCGCCTGGCGTCGGAGGTCAACATTGAAAGAAGGGCAGCTGCGCCTCCACTGCTTGCGATTGACGGGCTACTGGCAGGCTACGGCCGGCGGGAAGAGCACGGCCTGCCTCGCAGGCTCGTGCTGAACGACATTGGGTTGACCATTCAGCGCGGCGCCACGCTTGGGGTGATCGGGGAGTCGGGCTCCGGGAAGTCCACGCTCGCGCGAGTGATTGCAGGTCTCCTCGCGCCGGCGGGCGGCACGGTCCTGTTTGACGGTGCACCACTCGCCCCGCGCCTCGCGCAACGCACTCGCGAGCAGTTGCGGCGGATACAGATTGTGTTCCAAAACGCAGATACCGCCTTGAATCCAGCGCACACGGTAGTGCGCATTCTCGGTAGACCGCTCGAGTTCTATCACGGACTGCACGAGGTCGCGCGCGGGAAGCGAATCGCGCAACTGTTGGATCGGGTTCGCTTGCCAGCCGACATCGCCGAACGGCGCTGCGCAGACCTGTCGGGAGGGCAGAAGCAGAGGATCAATCTGGCACGGGCACTGGCCGCCGAACCGGACCTGATTCTCTGTGATGAGGTGACCTCGGCGCTCGACACGGTGGTCGCGGCGGCGATTCTCGACTTAATGGCGGAGCTGCGCCGCGAACTCAACCTATCTTACCTGTTCATCAGCCATGATATCTCGACCGTGCGCGCGATTTGCGATGAGGTCATCGTTTTGTACGCAGGTTGCAAAGTGGAGTCAGCCAGCCGCCACGCCCTGTCGGCAGTGCCTTTGCATCCCTACACGGATTTGCTGATCGCATCGGTTCCAGAAATGCGCCAGGGTTGGCTCGAGCAGGTCGGACCATCGGCATCGCTGCCACCCGTCGGCGCGAACGCCCACGGACCCGGACTGTGCAGTTTCCTGCAACGCTGTCCGGTGCGCATCGACGGGGTGTGTAACGTAACGGCCCCGTCTCATGTCGTGACTCGTAGCGGCAAAGAAATACTTTGCCATCACAGCGATGAGCAACTTCGGCACCTGCGCGATCCCCTACGCGTGGTTGGGCACCAGCCCGCCGCTGAGAACGCGAAATGACGGGCGGACGTTTTGTCAGGTTGGCTGAAACCGATCGTCGCGAGATGACGATTGTCGTAGACGGCAAACCTGTACGGGCACTTGAGGGAGACACGCTGCTCGTGGCGATCCTTGTGGCGCTCAGACACCTGCGCACGTCTGAGTTCGGCCACGGGCGACGAGCGGGGTTTTGTCTGATGGGTGCCTGTCAGGACTGTTGGGTCTGGAGCGCAACTGGTGATCGCCGCCGCGCCTGCTCGACTTCGATAGTGGACGGGATGCAGATCAGCACGCAACAACCGGAAGGCGCATGGGGGCATTTCGAACTGTGAGGACTTTGTCGATGACTGTCGAGCACGCGAACCAATTTTATATCGATGGTCGGTGGCGGCCCTGTACGACCTCTGCCAGTAATTCAGTGGTGGACCCCGCCTCCGAAGAGCTGGTCGGCGAAATCGCGGCGGGTGGTCCCGACGATGTTGATTTTGCAGTGGCCGCCGCCCGTCGGGCGTTCCGTAACTTCTCGGGCACCTCCGTCGAAGAACGCGTAGCGTTGCTGGGCCGGATCCTCGAGCTGATCCAGCAGCGCGCGGAGCTGTTCGTGGATGCGCTTGTGACGGAAATGGGTGCCGCGATCACCTTTGCGCGTGCATCCCAGGTGCCGTTTGCGGCGGAGCACGTCCGGGTGTCGATGGACGTCCTGCGCCGATACCGGTTCCTCACGGTCAACGGTACGACCGCGACGGCCAAGGAAGCGATCGGTGTCTGCACGCTCATCACACCGTGGAACTGGCCGCTCTATCAGATCACGGCGAAGGTCGGACCCGCAATCGCCGCTGGCTGCGCGATCGTGCTGAAGCCGAGCGAGCTCTCGCCATACAGCGCGCTGCTGTTCGCCCAGGTCATGCATGATGCCGGTGTGCCGCCCGGCGTCTTCAACCTGATTAATGGGACGGGCGAAGTCGTGGGCGCCGCGCTCGCCGCGCACCCGGACGTCGACATGATCTCCATCACGGGGTCTACGCGCGCC
>Ga0137383_10002914_pt1 | contig 10617 bp, 10 predicted proteins | sample SagtaG_19_FD_104817 | JGI IMG/M metagenome (GOLD analysis project Ga0137383, IMG submission 104817) | Vadose zone soil microbial communities from Sagehorn Ranch, Mendocino, California, USA - Sage2_R_40_16 metaG | ecosystem: Environmental > Terrestrial > Soil > Vadose zone | place: USA... | reverse complement strand
TCGCAGGAATGACTCTGATTGGAGGCACTTTAGTCGCTGCGGCGATGTATAGCGGATCTGTTGGACTATTTTTCTCTTCGCCCCTATCGAGAACTCTCGGAAAATTGTCTTTCTCGCTTTATCTTGTTCACTTCCCGATCATATGTTCATGGTCTGCGTGGCTTTACGTCCGACTGCTAACAGAAGAATTCCACTTAGGTCTTGTGAGGATACTGGTTGGAATTAGTACGTTGCTGTTTGTGGTCTTTTTGTCCTATTTTTTTCAGAAACTGGTTGACGCTCCCTCTTTGTCGCTCAGCAGATGGCTCGGCAAGAAGTCAATTAGAGCTGGCCAGCGGTATTCATACTTGAGCTAAACAAGGGTGGAAATTTAGTGGCCCAAATGGCGCGGGAAGATCTCAAGTTCGCTGAACGAGACGAACTCATCGAGACTCACGGGTACAAGGCCACGGATTACCACGAATAGCCTCGAATGGGGCTGCAATGTAAAGACCATTCATAACCACGGGTATGCAAATGGGTAAACGCATTCTTGTCACCGGCGGCGCTGGCTTCCTGGGAAGTCATCTGTGCGAGAGATTGCTCGCCGAAGGTCACGATGTCCTGTGCGTGGACAATTTCTTTACTGGCTCACGTCGAAACATCGTCGAGTTCCTTAGGCATGAGCGGTTCGAACTGCTGCGTCACGATATTACGTTTCCTCTTTACGTCGAAGTAGAGGAGATTTATAACCTCGCTTGTCCGGCATCACCGGTGCATTATCAGTTTGATCCGGTGCAAACAACAAAGACGAGCGTCATTGGCGCAATTAATATGCTCGGGCTTGCGAAGCGTCTAAAAGTCAAAATACTACAAGCAAGCACGAGCGAGGTATACGGTGACCCACTGCTGCATCCACAGCCCGAACACTATCCCGGCAACGTGAATCCTATCGGGCCACGAGCTTGTTATGACGAAGGCAAGCGGTGTGCAGAGACGTTGTTTTTCGATTACTACCGACAACACAGACTGAAGATCAAGGTTATGAGGATATTCAACACCTATGGTCCGAAGATGCACCTCAACGATGGCCGGGTGGTAAGCAATTTCATCGTGCAAGCCTTGAAAGGTGAGGACATAACGATTCACGGCGACGGATCGCAGACGCGGAGCTTTTGCTATGTAGACGACCTCATCGAGGGGATGGTCCGGTTTATGGATAGCCGAGATGACTTTACTGGGCCGGTAAATATTGGCAATCCTACTGAATTTACTATTCGTCAGCTTGCGCAAAAGATTATTGACATGACGGGTAGCCACAGTCGACTGATATTTGGACCGCGCCCACAGGACGATCCATTACAGAGGCAGCCAGTCATAGATTTGGCTGAGCGGGAATTGGCTTGGGCCCCGGAAATTGGGCTGGACGAAGGGCTCGTGAAGACGATTCAGTATTTTCGTGAGGCCCTAACCGGGGGATGAGCGTCGGCGTGGTTGGATCTTGCCAATAGCTCTCTACCCATAACGCGTCGAAGCGAAACGTGAATCGCAAGCGAGTTTTGGGCTTGGGCCGTGTTCAGCGGCTAACAACGGAGGCGTTTTGGATCGGCTTCGGGCAGGCACTGGCCATTCTCGCCGCCCTAATCGGCATCCGTGTCCTGACGGAGCTGCTGACTCCGACTGCATATGGCGAGCTGGCTCTCGGCATGACCATCGCGACCTTGGTGAGCCAGACAGTACTTGGTCCGCTCGGCAACGGCGTTGCGCGCTTTTATGCGCCAGCGGTGGAACGCAACGACGTCGCTGGTTACCTTCGCGCAGTTGTGCGAATGGCCTTGTGGGGCGCTGGACTTGTCTTTGGTCTTGCGCTTATAGCCTTTGTGGGCCTTCAAATTGCTGGGCGCGACGATTGGATCGCCATCATGCTCACAGCCGCGCTTCTTGCCATCCTTAGCGATTGTAATTCGATACTGAACAGTATTCAGAATGCGGCCCGCAATCGCGCCATTGTGGCCTTGCACCAAGGAATCGAATCGTGGTTCCGCATTCTGGTTGCGGCCGGATTGATCCTTTGGCTGGGAGCTACAAGCAGTATTACGATGGTCGGTTACGCCATTGCGGTGATGCTTGTGCTTGTCTCTCAGTATGTTTTCTTTCGGAAGACAATTTACCGGGAAGGCGCTCCCGTAGCTGGCGAAAACTGGTCGCAACGAATGTGGACGTTTTCATGGCCTTTCGCTTCGTGGGGCATCTTTACTTGGGCGCAGACTGCGTCTGACCGTTGGGCGTTGAATTTCTTTGGCACGACACATGAAGTCGGTTTGTATGCAGTACTTTTTCAGCTAGGGTATTACCCGATTTCGCTTCTCACCGGAATGAGTTTGCAATTTCTGACGCCAATCTTCTATCAGCGAGCTGGCGCCGCAAACGATAGCGGGCGGAATATCGCTGTCGACAGTCTTAACGCAATCCTCACTGGGATGGTCTTATGCCTCACCGGCATTGTCTCCCTGCTAATGTATATGTTTCACGCTCGAATATTTGCACTTTTTGCGTCTAAAGACTATGGCACCGTCTCGTATCTGCTCCCGTGGATGACGCTTGCCAGTGGAGTATTTGCCGCCGGGCAGACCCGCGCACTTAGTTTGATGAGCCAAATGCAGACTCGAAAGATTGCCTTACCAAAGATCACCATCGCGGTGTTGGGGCTAACGTTGAATTTTGCAGCGGCCTACGTGGAAGGAATCACGGGGATAGTCATTGCGTTAGTCATCGTTTCTAGCTTGTACTCGCTTTGGATCATGGCGTTGGCGGCGAAACATAGGCCTGCCTCGTCTGATTGAACAGAAATATGAACCAACTACTTCGACATATCTACGGTTTGTTAGTCATGTTTGGCATTGATCCGCGCAAGACAATCCGTTCTTTGCGAGGGTTACCTTCCTATCTGCGCGATCTCAACACGCTAAGGACCCAGGCGCACTCCTCCGGGCGCACCTTTCCCCTTGGCAAACCTTTTCCCTGCCTCGATGAGCGGTTTTCAGAAAGCGGCTCTGCTAAGGGACATTATTTTCATCAAGATTTACTCGTAGCAAGAAGAATCTATGCAAATCGACCCGCAGTTCATGTGGATGTCGGCTCGAGGGTGGATGGTTTTGTAGCTCACGTCGCTTCCTTCCGTCAGATTGATGTGTTTTATATTCGCCCCCTGCCCAACAACATTCCGAATATTCGGTTCGTGCAGGCTGACTTGATGACGCCCTTGAGTGCAGAGCTGGGCGACTACGCCGACTCGTTGTCATGTCTGCACGCATTGGAGCACTTTGGCTTAGGAAGATATGGGGATCCGGTCAATTATGATGGCCACTTGCTTGGATTAAGTAACCTACGCAGCATCCTGAGGAAAGGTGGCAAGTTGTACCTTTCGGTCCCCATTGGTGCACAATGCATCGAATTTAATGCTCACAGGATTTTCTCGATGCATTATCTCCTTGAGTGTTTTGCTGACCAGTACCATATCGACCGCTTTTCGCTCGTGGATGACAAGGGGAATTTACACGAAGACATCTCGATCACCAGCGCTGCCGCGCGGGATAACTTTGGCTGTAGATACGGCTGCGGCATTTTCGAAATGACCAAGTTGTGAATCCCAACAGACAGCGACATGCTTGGCCTACGCGTACTTTGGCGATGGTTCCAATCTGGCCACGCCGTCGCCGCTGAGATCCTCTGGTCGTCATTGATTCCATGCTAACCGGAGACAAGTGGGCGCTTATCGTCCCAAACAGGAATGGCGCTCGGATACTGCCCGGCCTTATCGGAAACGTACGTGCAAATTTGCCTGAGGTCGCCTTTCTGGTCGTTGACGACAAATCAACCGATGATTCACGTGGTGTGTTAGGCACGCAGGGGGTTCGATACTCCGTCAACCGCGGCGCAAGAGGATTTGCAGCGACTGTGAATTGCGGATTGCGATGGGTCTTAGAGAACAGCTCAGCCCCACAATATGTTCTCGTTGCCAATAGCGACATACTATTTCCTCAGCGCTTTGCCGACCAGCTTGACTGGTTGCACCGAAAGCTCGCTGCATTGGGCTCGTTTGGCGCCCTGGGGTTTGAGGAGGAACCAGAACCGAAACCTCTCGGTGATCCAACGCACTGTCGCATTGAGCGTGTGGACAGTGTGTCCGGGTTTTTGTTTGTCTTGCCTGTTGAAACTATTCGGCGGATAGGCTTTCTTGCGGAAGGCTATTTCATGTATGGCGAGGAAATGGATTACTTTGCTCGTGCGCAACGCAATGGGCTTCCTGTCTACCGCGCCAATATTGGTGTCGTGCACCGCAGGGAATTCTCTGGTCGAAGATTTCTGAATACATGGCTTGCTCATAGAAACGCGGTACGCTTTGCGATAAAGAGCTTTAGCCTCGCTCGGGTAGTCAGAACAGTGGCTTCATTTGTTTTGGCGCCGATGCGATTTGACGCTGCGGAGATAGCGCAGTCTCCGTCGTTGAGCAGAACCTTGCGTTATGGAGCATTAATGTCCATGGCCATGCTTTGCGCAGCCCTCATTTGGAATGTCATTTTCCTGATTCAAACCGTTAGAGAGCGCATAGCCGAGGATAGGTATATTCGCTTGTTGACAAATGGACAAAAGAACTCTTTACCTAGATAAGAACGACGGTTACTACGATCAGCGTAGAACCGATCTGGTTCCGCTCGTACCTCTGGGCGCACACACTGTATTGGAGGTCGGTTGTGGGAACGGCGCGTTCGGCGGTGAACTCAAGCGCGTTTTGGGTGCCCGCGTTGTTGGCGTTGAGCTTAGTCCGGAACATGCGGAGCGTGCAAGAGAAATTCTAGATGAGGTCTTGATTGGAGACATCGAAAAGATAATGCCTGATCTTGGTGACTCCGAGTTCGATTTGATAGTCTTCAACGATGTCCTGGAACACCTGATAGACCCTTGGACAGTCCTAAGCATTGCAAAGACGAAGCTTAGAAGGGAAGGCGCGATCTTTGCAGCAATTCCAAATGTGCGTCATTGGTCTGTCGTTGTACCGTTACTATTCAAAGCCGACTGGAGATATGCGGATTGGGGGATCCTCGACAAATCACATCTTCGGTTTTTCACGGCCGAATCCGGAGCCCGCATGTTTCGGCAGTGCGAGTTTTCTAAGGTAACCATACATAAGCCCTTAACTAGGCGGTCGAAGTCTGCGCTCTTGAATCGGTTGACGTTCGGCTTATTTCATGACTTTCTCGCCTCACATAACGTATTCGTCGCGCAGGCATGAAGCCCAACATCTTGGCTTATGGTGAGTTGTGGAATGGCACGCACGCCACACTCATATGCGCAGCGGCAAGGAAGCTCGGCTATTCTGCAACCGCCTTTGATTTTTATCAGAGCAGACTATTCGCAGGCTCGAGTAGATTTCTAGCGAGAGCGGCGCGGCGCATCTTTGGGCCGCTTAACTCTAACTTGATCAATCGGGGTTTTCGCGACGCAATTGAAGCGGTTAAGCCCACCACCGTAATTGTCTCTAAAGGTGTGGATCTTTACCCGGAAACCCTGTCGTTTGCGAAAGCCCTCGGTATCAAGTTGATCAACTGGAGCCCGGATGACTACTTGAATGATGCGAACTCCTCGGCCCACCTGATCAATTCACTGCCAATTTATGATCTTATCGTCTCTGCGAGGCCTCACCGCTTTGAAATTTACCGGCAGCATGGTGCGCGCGCCTTGCTCTACATCGATTGGTACTACATCCCCGAGATCCATTACCCGCGCGCCACGCCGAAGGATACTCTGCTCGGATTCATAGGGAGCTGGAGCCACGATAGAGAGTCCGCAATATTGCAGATCAAGACGCCATGTACGATACATGGCGGCGGCTGGGGTCGCTCTTCGGCGCAACTGCGAAGGCGACATACTGTCGTCAATAAAGTATTGAACCACGATGAATATCCTTTGGTGCTTAGCCGCACTATGTACAATCTGAATTTTTTTACGAAGGAAAACTACGACGGAAGCAACCAGAGGCTATTTGAGGTGCCTGCCTGCGGGTCCGTGCTGGTTAGCGAGTGCTCTGAAGTGGTGGAGGCCGTTTATGGCCCAGAAGCGGCGTGTATTACGTTCAAGGCGCCGGAGGAAGTCGACTCGCTGTTGAAGCGTAGCCAAGAACCCGAAGCCATGGCGCTCCGAGGCAGGCGCATTGTGGAATCTGGGCCGTATAACTTTGCCGCTCGATTCGCCTCGCTAATACCTCACATCACCTAAGGTGCCTTGGAGCCCTCTTGAGTCGGATGAACTGGTTGATCCTTTCGTACTACGCAAGTCAAAAGGGTGCCTCCCAGGCTGAGTGGTTAGACGATCGGGTGAAGGGATTGAGTGCAATTGGGCAAGACGTCAGCGTAGTCGGGTCACTGTGTGCTGGCCTTGATGCGCCGTACAAATTGACTCGCGTTCCGAGCATGAGTTGGATCGACGCGGACTTCGAAAAGCTAAACAGAGGTACGCCGGACCGCGATACGCTCCTGACGTCTATAGTATCCATGGCCTTCCGGGTTTTGGGGATCATTCCCGACCTACTTATTCGCATCGTAACTGGAGGCATAGGCGAGGGAAGATGGGGTTGGTTGATCCCCTCCTGCCTAGTTGGCGCTTACCGCATGGCCACGTCCAAATGCGACATCGTATTTAGCACCGGAGGCCCAGCTTCCGCACACGTCTCCGCAATAGTCCTAGGCAAACTCTTTCGAAAGAAAATCGTTTGTGAGCTACAAGATCCACTCACGGGCGCTGATATTGGAAGGAATATTTCGAGCCGCACTCTCTTGTCATTTGTCGAGAACATGCTTGTCAAGCATGCGGACCTGTGCATCTATGTCACTCAGGAGGCGGCGACCAGGGCTCGTCACAAATACCACTCCGATAACATAGTCCACGTCTATCCTGGCGCGTGGCCGATAGAACATTCCTTGAACGGTCGGTCAGGAAAGGTGCCTGCTGCGCTGATTCATCTCGGTTCGCTATACCAGTCCAGAAATTTCGATACGCTATTGCAGGCCGTTGATGCGCTCCCGCCCAATATCGTACGAATTGAGAATTTGGGCCATGTCGCCGCAGATATTGTGGGGAGGCTGAATCAACGACCGGACCTAGTCAGGATTTCGCCCTTGGTGCCACGCGAGCAGGCCCTGGAGAGAGCCAAGAAGGCGGATTTCCTGTTGCTGATACAAAACAATGACGACAGGAGTAGCGTGACCATTCCTTTCAAGACATATGATTATTTGCAACTCGGCGTGCCAATCATTGGACTGTTGCGCAATAACCCGGAACTAGCCGATCTGTTGACACGATATGGACACCATACTGCAGATGTTTCTGACGTGAAAAGCGTTAGAGATTGCCTTACAAAGGCGCTGCAAGGTGGGCACAAGATTACTGTGCCGCCGGATTTAACACCCGTGCAGGCCGCCGCCAGAATGGTTTCCCTACTCGAGGGGAGCCGATGAACTCACGCCTATTGGATACAACCTAAGCTGATCAGCGGTCCTTTCACGACTTGCAAATGTATCCGGACCTTTGTCTGCACGGTATCAGAGCACGGGGCCCATCCTCAGCTGGGTCTTTGCTCAAAATCATCGTCGCCTACCGGCATTGAACCCGCCACTTGAACTGGTGGGCGTTGCAAAATCAAACTGCCTTAGTCTTAGTAGCACCTCCCGGCGCCCTAACGAAGCTCCATCACGACCTGAACCACGCCACATCTCGACCGCCATCGCTTGGAGGTCCTATCATCCACTATCTAGCCTGGCGTACTCGATAGCTGACTGCCGCATGGCACATGGTCTAATAGCACTCGCGCGCCAAATAAGGGGCATGTATAGGCAGTTGCGCGCTGAATCACGACTGCTATACAGCAATTGGCGCTTCCCCAGCATTAACGAGGTAAGCAGGCGCGAGCTTCAATCTGTATTACGAGCGCGAATCAATACGGTCAACACGCCGGTCAGAGTAATTCTATTTCTACCGATCAATAATTGGGAGGTGGATCTCAAGTCCGCGTTCGAATCTCTTGCTGTAGTGGATATGTTCCAAATACCTGCTGTCCCTTTTTTTCTCTCGGTGGAAGAATGGGCAGAGTTTTTCCTCAACGTCAATCGCCAAGCAGTTCGCTTCTTTGAGGCGACTTATGATCCCTCGAGGACAAACATTGTCTTTTGCTACGCTTCAGACTTTAACCTAAGTGTCGACGCGGTAAAGACTTTCAAGCGCCCCAACACGGTGGTAATCAATTTCAACTGGGATGACATTCTTTGGTTTCATGGGCGATGTCGCGGCCAACCTATTGGCGTGAGATCTATTGCGCCCCATTTTGATCTGAGTCTCTCGTTTTCACCTCGAGCGCTAGCGCAATATCGCAGAGTTGGGGCCAGAGCCATTTTTTGGGACTCAGAAGGAGATGGCAACACACCGTGTCGCGCGTTCAACCCCACCATTGCTAGGGCGCTTTTCGTCGGGTCGTGCTATGGCCGGCGGCGTGAGTTGGTTGCACGCATCCGAAAGGCGGGCATACCAATTGATGTGTTCGGATCAGGCTGGGGCACCGAATACTTACCCCAGGAAGAGCTACCGCGCTATTTTGCCAAATATGCAGTAACAGTTGGTCTTGGCACTCTCGCAGATACGTGGTCCCTGTGCGGCATCAAGGGCAGGGATTTCGAAGTGCCATTGAGTGGAGGCCTTTACCTTACTAACGAGCACGCGGAACTCAGCCGTTGCTACGAGATCGGCAAAGAAATACTGACGTTTAAGACTTTCGAACAGTGCACTCATATCATTCGCGACATTCTTGACAATCCGGGCCGGTACACTCCGATACGGTGTGCAGGCCATAAGAAGGCGATGGAGAAGCATCAATGGCGCTCGCGTGTGAGATTCCTGCTCAATCTAGTTATGGCCAATGAACCAACCCACACCAAAGGCGATAGGTCCTTGTGACAAACCGCCGGGAAGCTTGACCGCTTCGGGGACACTCGTTCAACGCAAATGTGAATCAGGGTAAAATTTACACCGACAGTTTTTACGCGGGATGGGGACTTCTAACTGTACTAATATTTATGCGCTACGACATCGCGATCCCGAAGTACGTTCGGAAACTGGCAACCCTGCATTTTCCGGGATCAACTACGTTGGGATATCTGGTCACCCAGCTTAATGGCTGCCAAGCCGAAATCCTTTTAGAGATTGATTCACGAGTCGTTTCGTTTGTCTTCCCAATTCGAAACAGAGCGAATTACCGATTAATTCGTGGCCAATTTCAGGGAAACCACTACGACTTATCCATTCCGTACGAATCTGGCCTGATTAACTACCTTGGCGGGTGTCTCGCGGAAGGAACGGTCTTTATCGATATTGGTGCAAACGCTGGTTGGTTTACGCTGATTGCATCTCGATTGGTAGGTAATACGGGATTTGTATATTCATTCGAGCCCGATCCGGGCAATTTCCAGGCTCTTTGCGACAACGTCTATCGGCACAACACCATAACTAACTGTTTCGTCTTACCCATTGCGCTATCGAATCGCCAGCAGATTATTTCCCTCACCCGCCCAAGGTTTGATGACGGGACCGGTCTATTTATGTCAAATGATGGTAAGAATAGGGTCTTGTGCGCGAGGCTCGATCAGGTTCTAAGGAATCTTCCGGATCGACCCATCCATGTGAAGATCGACGTCGAGGCAGCAGAGTTTCTAGCAGTCGATGGTTTCGGAGACATAATGAAACGCATCACATCGTTCGCAGTGGAAGTCAGCGGGCAGTCGATGGAACGCTTTGGGATTCCATATGCGGATTTATTTACCCTCATGCGCAATAACGGGTTTTCTTCAAGCAGGCTTAACAAGGATGGAAGTCTGACGGTGATCGACGCCCCTGAAACGGGCGATATCGTATTCCAACGCGGATCCGCAATAGGATGACCGTGATCTACCGACCGAGGCTAAATGCACGACTCGTCATCTAGATGATGCGCATCGACGAAGAACATAAGGACGTGCTGCTGTCCGACGGCGATCTCAGCTTGGTCACCATTGGCCGTTAGAACTAAGAGGTCCCGTCAATTCCAGTCGACATCACAGTTCTGCGCAGCAAGCCGCTTGTTGCGGTATTGGTGTTCTACTTGGTAACCACATTAGCATTGGCGCTATTTGCAGCGCTCGAAACTGATTTTGATTATCTCATTTTATCCGTTTGTATCGGCTGCCCGTTCGCTTTGGCTATCGTTCTCGCCGCGACCGCTCGGGCGCCACTATTAACCATATATTCGGTCATTGCATTTTTTTCTGCCTGGCTCGCTCCTATCGGGTTCTTCTTTGAAAAAACGAAATTTGTCTCAAGCGGTGGCCAGAGCGCCGTCAAGGCATTCACTTTTGACGCGTTAGAGTTTGCGGCAATCTATCAGCCCGTTCTTCTAGCCCATTTCCTCATATTAGGGTTTGCCATATCGTTTTTGGCCCTTGTGCCAAGAAGAGTTGCTCTCCCAAGGTCTTGGCGAAGTGCGACTAGTCGGCGCACCAAGCTGCAATCCCTCAGTACGCCTCCTAAAGCCGCAATATGGCGCTCTCGGGTCGCCTT
>Ga0137383_10002908_pt1 | contig 10625 bp, 9 predicted proteins | sample SagtaG_19_FD_104817 | JGI IMG/M metagenome (GOLD analysis project Ga0137383, IMG submission 104817) | Vadose zone soil microbial communities from Sagehorn Ranch, Mendocino, California, USA - Sage2_R_40_16 metaG | ecosystem: Environmental > Terrestrial > Soil > Vadose zone | place: USA... | reverse complement strand
AGGGATAGACCTCGTCGCCGCAACGAATGCCCAAGGCCCGGCCGCCGAAGAGGAAAAATGGGACGTCTGCGCCGAGGCCGGCGGCGATTTCCGCCAGGCGGGACAGCGGCAGCTTGCGGTTCACCAGCCGCAAGTAGCCGAGAAGGGCGGCAGCGGCGTCGCTCGAGCCGCCACCGAGCCCGCGGCCTGCAGGAATGTTTTTGCGGAGTTCGATCGCAACGCCGGAATGGATCTTCAGCTCGAGTTGCAGCGCCTTTACGGCGCGATAGACAAGATTCTTCTCCAAAGGCTCACGCGCAAGCGCTTCATTCCCGCGGATTACCAGCAAAATGCCCCGCTTGTGCGAGGCGCGCAGGCGCAGGTCGTCGTGCAGCGACACGGTTTGAAAGACGGTCCGCAGCTCGTGATATCCGTCGGGCCGCTCCCCCAGAATCTCCAGACGCAGATTGACCTTCGCGAAAGCAGGGATCCGAACCTCGCGCATAGAGCGTAGAGTTTACTGCGGCTTGGTATCTTCGCCGGCAGGTTTCTGCTGCGCGATGTGGTGTTTTACCTGGGTGAGTTTTTTCTCGACTTCGGCCACTTTGTCGGCTTCGAGCTCGGTCGGCAATGCCCGATGCCATTCCGCAAGCGACTTCTCCCACTCCGCTGCGGCGAGATCTTTGCGACCCGAGCGGAAGTAGACGTCGCCGAGATGGCTGTGAATGGTGGGGTCGTGACTCTCGCGCTCGACTGCCTTGCGGAGGAAGGTCTCGGCCTCGGCAAGCTTATTTTGTTTATAACAGACCCAGCCGAGGCTATCGAGATAGGCGCCATTGTAAGGTTCTTCGTCGAGAGCGCGCTGCACCAGCGCCCTGGCTTCGTCCAGGCGGGTCCCGAGATCTCCGAGCATGTAGCCATAGTAGTTCAGCGCCATGGAATTGCGCGGGTTGATGGCAAGGACTTTCTTGAAGAATTCCTCGGCGCGGTCATATTCCTTTTGGCGCTCGTAGATCGCGCCGAGCAAGAACAAGGGCATTTCGGTGTCGCGCGGGGTGCCGGGTAACACCTCGGCCGCGTGCGCGGCTTCTTCCGCTTCCTTGTAGCGCCGGCCGCGTTCATATACTTGCGCAATACTAAGAAAGGTATCGCGATCGGATTCCGCGCCGGTGAGCTGCGAGCGGAGAATCTTCACGGCCTCGTCGGTCTGGCCTTTTTCACCGAGAAGCATCGCCCGGCTTGAGACCAACCCCGGATCGTTCGGGTATTTTTCCAGAGCTACTCTGGCGGTCTCGAGCGCTTTGGGTATGTCCTTCGCCGCGCGGTAGGTATCGAGAATCCACAGCCGCGCACGCCGGTCTTCTTCGTCGCCGAGGCGCTGCATCTCCTGGAAGGTGTTCACGGCGGCGGGATAATTCTGAACTTCGCGGTAAAGCTGGCCGAGTTGCTGGTAAAGGATCGCGAGGGCCCGGGCGCTGGAAGGCACGGACGCGGTCTGGTTCTTGATCCCGCTGATGGCATCCGATAAGACGTGGATGGCGTCCTCGAAGCGTCCCTGCGACTCGTACAACATCGCTTCGTTATAAATGACCTCGACCCTGCGCGGATCGCGCCGACGCGCTTGGAGAAGATTCTCCTCGGCTTTGTCAAGCTGATGGAGTTGGCGGTAGATCTGCGCGAGCCGCAGATACGTGTCCGGATCGTCACCGTCGTTTTCCGCAATCTTCTGGTACACGGACAGCGCATCCTGAAACTTCTCTTCGGCGAGCAGCGTCTGGCCGAGCCCGCGCTGATAGTTCATTTCGGAGGGATCGAGAGCGACCGCCTGACGATAGACTTTTTCGGCTTTGGCCAGATCTTTCGCCTGGGTGTAAGCGTCGCCCAAAAGACTCAACAGCGAGGCGGACGGCGTTCCGTGCTGAACGATTCCTTCGAGCAGTGCGACCGCGTTCGCCGATTTGCCCTCGTCCAGGAGAAGCTGCGTCAACTGTTCGACGGCCTGCTGGTTCTGCGGGTCCGTCTTCAGGATGCCACGGAGGACCTCCTCCGCCTTTTCGTGAGAATTCTGCAAACGATATAACCGCGCCAGCCACAGTGCGGATTCCGAATCGGAGGGATCGAGTCGGCAGATCTCGCGATACTGTTCGATCGCGCGCTTGATAATCTCCGCCTGCCCGAATGGAATCTCCTGCGAGCCCGGCTCCTTCCCCGCGCTGCCGTTGGTCCCCGTGGCGCCGACGCCGCCGAGACTCCGCAGATAGATGCGGCCGAGCAGGCGGCGCGTCGGCAGATTGTTCGGAGCGCGCTTCAAGAGCTGCTGCGCTTCCTGCAAGGCTTCGTTCAACCGCTGCGCTTTCCAATACATCTCCGCCAGACGCTCACCGATAACCGCGGAAGAGGGATCCAAAGCGTAGGCTTTCTTGTAGAAGTCGATGGCCTGGGTCGCGTATTCGCTGCGGCTCGTCGACTCATACATCTGCTCGGCGATGTGGCCCATCATGTAGTCGTAGTAAGTCTCAGCGCGCTTGGATTCCAGGTCTGGAGACTCCGCGGCCCGAGGGGTGTTTGAATTTGAAGCGTCTGCTTGAGCGGCCACGCGCGAGGGCGTCAAAGCGCCAAAGGCGAGGCCCGCCAAGAAGAGCCTACGTGCGATGTTACAGTGAGGTTTCATAAGTGTCCCAAAATGCAAATTATCCCATGCGGCGGAAACCGGGTCAAAACGTAAGACGGTAAGCGTTTCCTGAGCCCAGTGACAACAATGAATTAGGATGCAGACAAGGCAGGTAGGGTTGAGCGTGGGCAGGGAGGTCTTGACGAGTCAGCGCAAATGTATGTGGCGGCAAACGACACGGTCCGTCAGCTAGAGTAAAGAGTAGTGGGAAGGGATTGACATAGTTCCATGATTCTGCAATTATAGAATTATGCTGAAGCCAAGCTCCGCTCAGGTCGCCCGCTTCGCCGAGCGGTTCTCCGCCCTTGGAGCAGAGCCTCGCCTGCAGATTATTCGGTTGCTGCTGTCGGCGCATCCGACCGGGATGGTTGTGGGTGAGATTCAAGACGAACTTGGCATTCCTCCATCGACCCTCTCGCATCACCTGGAAAAACTGAAGCAGGTTGGGTTGGTCGCCGTGCGGCGGGACCGCCAGTTTCTCTGGTACACGGCGGACACGAGCGCGCTGCAGGGGTTGTTGAGTTTCCTGTATGAAGAGTGTTGCACGCGGAGCCGCGCGGTGTCGCCTGAGGCGCTGGTACAGGTTCCGGGATCGCAGGAATCAAGGCCAGGAGAAGAAAAGGAGACAAACGCATGAGCGAGCCGAAACTCGAAGAAGCGGCAATTCAGGAATCCGTGCGCAAGAAATACGGGGAAGCGGCAAAGCAAGTTGCCAGCGGAGGCAGCGCGTGTTGTGGCGGGGCCGCGGAACTCGCCGGTTGCGACCCCATCACTGCGAACCTTTACAACGAGACGGAAAAGGGCGGGCTCCCCGAGGAAGCTGTCAAGGCTTCCCTCGGTTGCGGCAATCCAACCGCGCTGGCCGAACTGAAGCCCGGGGAAATCGTGCTTGATCTCGGCTCCGGCGGCGGGATTGACGTTTTGCTTTCCGCGCGCCGCGTCGGGCCCGCCGGCAAAGCCTACGGCCTTGACATGACGGACGAAATGCTGGCTTTGGCCCGTGAAAACCAGCGCAAGGCGGGGGTGGAAAATGCTGAGTTCCTGAAGGGCCAGATCGAAAAGGTTCCCTTGCCGGACAACAGCGTGGGCGTCATCATCTCAAACTGCGTCATCAATCTTTCGGCGGACAAGGATCGCGTGCTGAAAGAGGCGTTTCGGGTGCTGAAACCCGGCGGGCGATTTGCTGTTTCCGATGTGGTTGTCCGGGGCGAGGTCCCGGCGGCAATTCGAAAGAGCGTCGAACTTTGGATTGGCTGCATCGCGGGCGCACTCAAGGAGAGCGAATACCGCGCAAAGCTTGCGCGCGCGGGTTTCGAGTCGGTCGAAATCGAGCCAACGCGCGTCTATCGCGTGGACGACGCACGCGAGTTTTTGGCACAAGCAGGGATCGATGCTGAGGCAATTGCGCCGCAGGTGGACGGGAAATTCATGAGCGCCTTTGTGCGCGCGGTGAAACCGGCCGTTAAAACGGCATGCTGCGGCCCTTTCTGCTGTGCCTGACCGATTTTTTTCGCGGATGAAACGGCGCGTCCTCATCCTCTGCACCGGAAACTCGGCCCGCAGCCAGATGGCCGAGGGACTTCTGCGACAAGTCGGCGGCGATCGGTATGAGGTACACAGCGCCGGCATTCGGCCCGCAGGGGTCAATCCGCTGGCCGTCGAGGCAATGGGCGAAATTGGCGTGGATATCTCACGACAACGCTCGAAATCCGTCGCAGAGTTCGACGGCCAGAGCTTCGATGCGGTAATTACCGTCTGCGACAACGCAGCCGAACAGTGTCCTAGCTTTCCCGGCGCGCCGCGGCGATTTCGCTGGAGCCTGCCGGACCCCGCGAGTATGCAAGGAACCGTGGAAGAAAAGCGCGCGGCATCTCGTTCGGTACGGGACCGTATCCAAATGCGCATGCGCGAGTTCCTCAGCGAAAACAGAGGCACCCAAAAGGAATGAAGAAGTCTCCGGGCAATTCCTGAGGTTTGCGCTGCGGTCTTATCACATATTCTCGTTCCATGCGAAGGCATGGGACGGGCGGCCCTACATCTGCCGGATGCTAAGATGTGGCCACCATGCCTTCCGGAAGGCGAACTCGGCAGAGCGTTCTCGTCCTGGGCGACATCATCGTGGACGTCATCGGCCGCGTGAATGCGTGGCCCGAGCCGGGTGACGATTGTCTGGCGCCGCGACTTGAAATGCACTGCGGAGGGGTGGCCGCCAACTGCGCCTTTGCGCTCGCCCGCTGGGGAATGCGGCCGCGGCTGCTGGGCTGCGTGGGGCGCGACAATTTTGGCGAATATCTGCTGCACATGCTCCGGAGAGCGCGAGTGGACGTCCGCTGGGTGCAGCGGAGCGCCAAGGCGATGACGGGTTTGCTCTATGTGAATGTGACACCGGACGGCCAGCGAACTTTTTTCGGCAGCCGCGCGGCCAATGGTCTGGTCCGCCGCGTGGCGCAAGGCTCCGCGTTTTATCGAGGGGCGGCCGGCGCGCATGTGGTTGGATACAACTTTCTCGACCCGGCGACCGAAAAGGCGGCGCGGCAGCTCATGAGGACCATTCGCGCCCGCGGAGGGTGGATCGCTCTCGATGTCGGCGCCTTGCCCAGCCAGCAGATTCCCCGGAAGATTTTGCAACTCTGCAGGAACGTAGATATTCTCTTCGTGAACCAGGACGAGGCCGCTGCGCTCACTGGCATGCGAGACCCGCGAAAAGCCTTTGCGCGTCTGCAGAAAACCGGCGCGCGGCAGGTCGTGATGAAACTGGGAAAGCGCGGCTGCTTGCTGGTCGAGGACGCCACGCTGCTCGAGGTTCCGTCGTGCGTGGTGCGCGCGGTGGATTCGACCGGGGCAGGAGACGCCTTCGTGGCGGCGTTCCTGCAGGGCCGCATGCGAGGCTGGCCTGCGGCCGAGTCCGCGCTCGCCGCCAATGCGGCAGGCGCTCTGGCGGCTTCCGTCGTCGGCGCCGGCGCGAACTTGCCGGGCGCGCGAGAGGTTGCCGCGCTTCTGCGTCACGAGCGCTTCGGCGGAAAGTGGGACGCGGTGAGACGGAACATCCTCGAACGTTTGCGGATTGTGAGCTGAACGGGAGGTCGCGATGACGCAATTGTCGGAATGGAAACAAGAGATGGATCGCCAGCGGATGAAATCGCTGGCGGACCTGTTCGGCGTGCCCAAGCCTGTGATCGGCATGGTGCACTTGTGGCCTCTGCCGGGCGCGCCGGGATATACCGGCTACGGAATGCAGACGATCATTGCTCACGCGCTGCTCGATGCGGAAGCGCTGATCCAGGGCGGCGTGGACGCGCTGATGGTCGAGAACATGTGGGACCTGCCTTACTACGTCGGCAATGACGTCAAGCCCGAGGCGATGACCGCGCAGGCCGTTGCGGCGGCTGAGGTGGTGAAGAATTTCCCTGTGCCCGTGGGGATCAACGTCATTCACAACGGCGGGCTGGTCTGCCTTGCGATCGCGCTGGCGGCGGGCGCGCGGTTCATCCGCGTGTGCATCTTGACGGGGGCGCGTCTCTGGGACACGGGCGAATTCGATCACGGTTGCGCCGCGGAGCTCGTCCGCAAGCGGAAAGAACTCCGCGCGGAAGGAATTCACATCTTCGCCGACGTGGACAAGAAGCACTCCGTGGCGTTTCCCGGCCTCGACCTGGCGACGCACATCGAGTGGACGGAGTTCTACGGCGCCGATGCGCTGATCGTCTCCGGGAGAATGACCGGCAGTGCTCCTGACATGGAAAAGGTCCGGGAGGCGAAGGGGCGGGCGAAGCGTCCCCTTCTGATTGGCAGCGGTACGACGGCCGAAAACGTCACGGCGTTCTTGGAATACGCCGACGGCATAATCGTTGGGAGCAGCTTGAAAAAGGACGGAGTGATGGAGAATCCCGTAGACGTGAACCGGGTCCGCGCGCTGATGGATAAAGTGCGCCCTGTCCGCGAAGCCGCCGCCGCGCGCGCGTCTTCCTCTCGCGCCTAAATTTTCCGCAAATCCAGGCCGATTGAAGACCCCCTGCGTGCGCAGGGACGCGCTGGATCGCGGTTTCTTCAATGCAAAAAGTGCCGCATGCCCGTGAAGACCATGGCGAGGTTGAGGCGGTCGGCGGCTGCGATCACTTCGTTGTCACGCACCGAGCCGCCGGGCTGAATCACGGCCGTCGCGCCGGCCTTCGCTGCCTCTTCGACGCCATCCGGAAATGGAAAGAACGCGTCCGAGGCCACGATGCTGCCCTGCAAAGACGTCCGCGCCTTCATCACCGCGATCTTCACGGAGTCCACGCGGCTCATCTGTCCCGCGCCGACGCCCAGCGTCGCGCCACCGCGCGCAAAAACGATGGCGTTGGACTTGACGTGCTTCGCCACCTTCCAGGCGAAGCTCATCGTGTGCATCTCTTCCGCCGTGGGCGCACGCTTGCTCACCGTGCGCAGCTCGTTGTCGGCCAGCTCGCCAAGATCCGGCTCTTGGACGAGCACGCCGCCGGAAATCTGCTTGAGCTGTAGCGCGCGATTGGGATCGAGCCCATTTGGCGGCAATTCGAGCAAACGAAGATTTTTCTTTGCGCTGAATGCGGTCCGCGCCCCTTCGTCAAACCCTGGAGCAACGATGCATTCCACAAACAGTTTGGCGACTTCCTGGGCCGTTGCGCCGTCCACCAAGCGATTGAACGCCAGGACGCCACCAAACGCCGAGACCGGGTCGCACGCGTAAGCCTTTGAGTACGCTTCGAGGAGCGTCTCTTGCTCGGCTGCACCACAGGGATTGTTGTGTTTGATGATCACCGCCGCTGGACGCCGAAATTCCGCGGCGAGCGAGCGCGCCGCCTCCAAATCGGCAAGATTGTTGTAGGAGAGTTCCTTGCCCTGGAGTTGCTCCGCGGCGGCCAATCCGTCCGGCGCGCGCCCGGCTGAAACATACAACGCTGCCGCCTGATGCGGATTTTCGCCGTAGCGCAACTGTTTCTGCCGCAGCAGCGCAATGTGTAGCCGCTGGGGAAGCACGGGCTTTTCACCGAGTGCGACGCGTCCTGCGGCCGCCGAGAGCCGCTCTAGTTCCATCGCAATCAGGCCGTCGTAACGCGAGGTCGTCGCATAAACCTTACGCGCCAGCTCCAGCCGGGTTGTGAGCGAGGTGTCGCGCGCCGATTCCAATTCCGCCGCAACGCGGTCATAGTCGGCGGGATCGGTTACAACCGTCACGCTCTCGAAATTCTTCGCTGCTGAACGCAACATTGCCGGCCCGCCGATGTCGATGTTTTCGATCAATTCCTCCACAGTGAGCCCTGCCTTCGCTGCCGTCGATTCGAAGGGATAAAGATTCACGACGACAAGGTCAATCGGCAAGATACCGTGTTCGGCCGTCTGTTTGCGGTCTTCGGGGTGGCCGCGGCGAAAGAGCAGCCCTCCATGCACCTTGGGATCAAGCGTCTTCACCCGCCCGCCAAGCATTTCCGGCCAGCCGGTGAATTCGGACACGTCGCGCACCGGAACGCCCGCGTCACGCAGCAGCTTTGCCGTCCCGCCGGTGGAAAGGATCTCAATGCGCAGGGGAGCCAGTCGCTTCGCGAAATCCGCGATCCCGGTCTTGTCAAAAACGCTGATCAGCGCGCGCTCAACCGCCATATCGTTCCTCCGCCGAGGGATGAAAACTGGAAATTCTACGTGGGGAGAGAAGATTGGGAAAGCCTAAACGGAAGGAGCCCGCTCAGGTCTTCACGAGAGCCTTCAATTTGGCCTGGCCGTCCACGACTTCCACGACGTACTCGACCTCCCGACAGCCTTTCTGCTTCTGGAGGTCTTTCGTTTTCTTGCGCACGAACTCGCGAAACCCCGCGCGCGTGAGCTTATCGGTGTGCTCGCCCGCCTTCTGCTTGGCCTCGAGGAAAGCCTTGTAGAGCTGCTCGACCTTTTCCGCCTCTTTGTCCGGCTCGGCGCAAATCACGCGGAACGCCGATGACGCGGCCGCAGCCGACGCCTGCGCAACTTCCTTATGCGACCGTTCGGCCTCGATGGCCCTTGCGGCGGCGCCGAAGTGGCGCTGGATCTTGCCCTCTTCCTTCTGCTGGAAGCGTTTCCGGAAGACGTCCTTATACTTGGCGTAACTCTGCGTCAGGTTGCTGAAGCGAAAGCGCTGCGCGGACTTCAACTCTCCCATCCGCTCCGTGTAGCGTTTGACGAGCAACTCGATGCGCCACTCGATTTCCGTGGGCGGACGCTTGCGTCCTCCGCCGAAATACTGGTCATATTCGACCTTGAGCTGGCGGATGTCCCTCTCGATCTGGTTCAGGTCTTCGTCAATGGTCGGAGGGGCCATAGGGGCGTTGCGCCTGTCTTGCCCATCCTAGGGGCCGGAGGCGGCCGCGTCAACCCGACGCGCGAGCGGGGATGCGCATCCGATAAGGAGCCTCCCGCACTGCCAGCGGGCTCGGTGCGATTCGGCGAGATTGCTCTGGCGCAATGCCTGTGCTGAAATGGCATCATGGAAACCCCACCCAAACGCGCCCTCTCACGGGAGCAGTCCGAATTCCTGCGCCAGCTCCCTTCCGTGGACGAGCTTCTCGCGCAACCGAGGTTGAGCGCGCTCGGCAACCGCGTGGATCGGGGAATCCTGGTCGAAGTCGCGCGCGCGGTCCTGGCCGAGTTCCGCGCGCGAGTCACGGGGGAAATCGCTACGACGATCGTGGCGACGATGCAAACCGGAGACATCGAGGCACGGATCGCCGAGATGGTCGAACGCATTCTGGCGCATTCACTCGTCCCTTTAATCAACGCTACGGGCGTGATTCTGCACACCAACCTGGGCCGCGCGCCTCTGCCCGCCGCGCTCACTGATCAACTGCGCCAGACCGCAACGCAATACTGCAATCTCGAATACGATCTGGAAGCCGGCGCGCGCGGCAAGCGCGACGTGCACACCTCGCGTTTGATCGAGCGGCTGACCGGCGCTGAAGCCGCCATTGTCGTGAACAACTGCGCCGCCGCCATGCTGCTCTCACTCGCGGCGCTCGCCAAGGGCGGCGAAGTCATCGCCTCGCGCGGCGAGCTGATCGAAATCGGCGACGGCTTCCGCATACCGGAGATCATGGCGGAAAGCGGGGCCATTCTCCGCGAAGTTGGAACCACGAACCGCACGCGCATCACGGATTATGAAAAGGCCATCAACGAGCGCACGCGGCTGCTCCTGCGCGTCCACCCGTCGAATTTCCGCATCACCGGGTTCACCGAGCGTCCTTCGCTCGAGGAGTTAGTGCAACTGGGCCACGACGCCGACCTGCCCGTGATGGAAGACCTCGGCTCGGGCTGTGTCGTGGATCTCTCCGAAAGCGGCATGAGCGAACCGGTTGTGCGACAAAGCCTTCAGTGCGGCGCGACGCTCGTCGCCTTCAGCGGGGATAAACTGCTTGGCGGGCCGCAAGCCGGAATCATCGCTGGAAGAAAAGACCTGGTCGCAAGAATTCGCCGCTATCCGCTCTTTCGCGCGCTCCGAGTGGACAAGCTAACCATCACCGCACTCGAAGTCACGCTTGGCGCTTATCTCCGCGGCGCGCTCGACGAAATCCCCGCTCTGCGTATGATCCGCATGAACGCCAAGGAGCTTCGCCGCCGCGCGGAGAACCTTGTGCGTGAGCTGCGCGCCGGATTGCCGCTCGACGAAGTCGAGCTCGAAATTGTGGAGGGCACTTCGCTGGTGGGCGGCGGCTCGACGCCCGACCAGTCGCTTCCGACGCCGCTCATCCGCATCGCCAGCGTGCGCTATTCGGTCGCCCAACTCGAGGAGCGTCTGCGCCGGGCGCCGAGGGGCATTTCCGTCATCGCGCGCGTCGCCGACGACCGCCTGGTGCTTGACCTGCGCACCGTTTTCCCCGAGCAGGAGCCGCTCCTCATCCCAACTCTCTCCGCTGCGCTGCTCTAATCCACCTCACGGTGAAGGCAAGCATATACAACGCGAGGTGGATTAGGGCAGCACAGCGGAGCGAGT
>Ga0137383_10002907_pt1 | contig 10630 bp, 7 predicted proteins | sample SagtaG_19_FD_104817 | JGI IMG/M metagenome (GOLD analysis project Ga0137383, IMG submission 104817) | Vadose zone soil microbial communities from Sagehorn Ranch, Mendocino, California, USA - Sage2_R_40_16 metaG | ecosystem: Environmental > Terrestrial > Soil > Vadose zone | place: USA... | reverse complement strand
TGTACAAGACGAACTGCATCTTCTCAAAGAGGGATTAGGTACGTTTGATGCTCACTATGAGACATTGGTACAATGGCTCATGAAAGAGTATGGTCAAAACCATACTCTCAAGGTAATTGCCTCTTCTGCAACTATTGAGGCTTTTCCTGATGCCATCTCGATTGTTGTGTAGCGATAGGGCGTAGAAATAAGGCCAACTTCCTCACTGCGCTCGCTGGCTCCTGCTCTTTGAGCGCTCCTATTCTTTGGGACAACACGGGGGTTTTTCCGCAGTGATGAATGGCAGCCAGGTCTTCTGAGACACAAAAAGTCCACCTCTCCCTTTTCCAGCCTCTCAGGTTGGTTGCTGGTGTTTGTGCCGTTGAGCGCTTCGCGGAGCTTACACCGGGATTTTTCTCAGGGTAATCGCTTGCATGGTGGCCCAGACAATGGTCAGACAGCTCATCTCGGTGGTGAACACATCGATCTGGTCGGTGCGCTGCCGAACGTTGCTGAACAAACTCTCAATGGCATTGGTCGTCCTGATATAGCGATGCATCGTCTGAGGAAACTGGTAAAACGTGAGGGTGTACGCTTCCTCCTCAGCCAGACTCTGCACCGCCTCAGGATACATCTGGCCGTATTTGGCTTTGAAGGCAGCTAACTGCGTCAACGCTCCCTCTTTGTCGGGCTGGGTCCAGATGCCTGCCAGTTCGGTCTCGACCTGCTGGCGCACTCGCCTGGGAACGGCGTTCAAGACATTGCGCTGTTTGTGCAACAGACACCGCTGCCGCGGCGTTGCCGAAAACAGGGCCTTCACGGCTGTCAGCAGTCCCTCATGGCCATCGGTGACGATGAGATCGATCTGGGTCGCCCCGCGTGCTCGCAGGTCTTCCAGCACACTCACCCAGCCCTCTTTGCTCTCTTCAGCACAGGCTCGCAGTGCCATCACTTCTTTGTTTCCCGCCAGGTCGACCCCCAGGGCGGTCAGGATCACCGTTGAGTCAGCCTGCTCCCCATGACGCACGCTGAAATGGATGCCATCCAGGTAGAGGATACGCCAGTGCTCCTGCAGACGCCGCTCACGCCAGGCGGTGAATTGCTGCTCCAGATCGCGGTTGAGCCGGCTGATCGCACTGGCACTGGGAGCCACTCCCATCAGGGTTTCGGCCACTTCTCCGACTTTGTGCGTACTCGCCCCAGCGACAAACATCTCGGTGAGCCCTTGGGCCACCTGGGGCTCATAGCGCCGGTAGCGCTCGAAGACCTGCGTGTGGAACTGACCCTCCCGATCTCGCGGAACCTGCACATCCTCGAGCCGACCTGTTGTGGTGACCAGGTCGCGGGTGTAGGAGCCGTTGCGATAGCCCTTGCGCTTGGGGCTGCACTCGCCCCAGCCGACTCCGATCAGCGCGTCCAGTTCCTCGCGCATCACCCCCTCCAAGACGACGCGAATCGCGCCACGGGCCAACTCGCGCACATGCTGGTGGAATGCTTGTTGATCAGGCAATGGTGGAGCTGTCTGCTCCTGTGTTGAGCCAGGAGTCTTGTGTGTGGTATCCTTCTTCTGACGATGAACAGGCATAGCGTCCTCCTTGTGTAGCTGAACGAAGAACGTCAACAGGACGTTCTATGCCTGTAGTATTTGCTCACACGAGGCTCGTTGCACAGCCTGTCCTTCCACAACGGTCGGGATGGCATCGAACATGGGTTTCAGAGGGCAATAGAGTATGCAGGCATTCTTCAAAAATGTGCTGAGCCCTGTGGGTATCATTGTGTCTTTGATCCTCGTTGGACTCATGCTGCTTGTAGTAATCAGTATGGCAAGAGACGTTTGGAACATACAAAAGAGCTCAGTGCAAGAAGCATACGAGACCGAAAGGAGATCAAAAAAATGGGTCCTCAATTTGATGATCACTCTACCCCTTGCTAACATTCTGTTTGGGATTTTCCAGAAAGGGGCATTCTCACCGGAGGGAGGGTTGTATCCAACCATGGTGCTGGATATAGTCTTTCTCGTGCTGATCCTGATGGGATTGCTGTCCGTTGCCATGGCCAGGCGAAGAATCAGACAACTTCAAAGGCAGGCGAGCAATGAGCACGAGACCCAGTAGCTTCCTGAATGTCCTTCGGGTTGCGGTGACAAGCTGCTTGAATAGCATCCAGAATTGAAATGTGAAAACTGGGGAAGTTGACTTGCTACGAGAGGTAGATGCCTTAAGCTGAGGATGCCATACCAAATTTTCTGCTCTGTACCATTACACAAAATTTGGTATGGCATCTGGCTTTGCCAACAAGTACTCCATTATGACCCATACCGGCAGATCTGGGAAAAGCGCTTGGCAAGGTACTGCCTTTTTCACTTACGCTTGTATGCATCGGGCGGAGGCACAATTACCCGTACGCTTGGGACGCTTATCAACGAGCTCAGTCTCTCTGTTGACCAACGTAATCCCGAGAAGACCAGAAAACGCTTTGAGCAAGCTATGCAATGCCTGGAAAAGGACCGCCAAATCGAGTCTTGGGCATATGCACATGATAATGAGCATCTCCCAAGGGTACACTGGCTAGAGATTTGGCTATCCTGGAAGGTACATATTACTTGTGCCCCGCTCAATCCCTTTCAGAGAGATCTCGAAGAAGCAATGTTTGAAAGAGTAGCACCACAAGGCATGGAGCTAAAAATTAGTGAAGAAGTGCCGCCTTAGATGCCTTGAACCCATATTTATCCCCTTTTTGCAGCATTCTTATTGTTTTCACATACCTTCACTCATGTACGACTTCATATTGTAGAGCTAAATAGCCGAGAAAGGCTTCTAAAGCTGTAGGAAGAAAAGGTTAAAAAGACCTAAGCATTCAAGGCATAAAGAGAAATGGGCAATAAAATGTCTACCTCGTCCCAAGCATTACTAAAACGCAAACCTTTGTTGCCAGATGAATCGCTGGTTTCTCTGCTTACCCGGCTCACCCAGTTAAACTTTTATCCGTCACCCAACCTCATCATTGAACTCATACTGGATGAAATAAACGAGCCAAAGCTCCACAATGATAGGTTGGACTTCCCCGTAAGACCTGAAACCTATATAAAGTTGTCATCCTTGACCCTGCTCGATAGTATCGCTTTGTATAATGCTACAGCTCATCACTTTGCACAAGTACTTACATCACCACCTGACAGTGTAAAATCTTTAGAACTGCCAGGGGGTAGTATTGTTCCTTACTTGCCTCCTTTAGATATGCTTAACCACATCCGCCCGATGTGCGCAGGGCAATATTGCCCGGTATGCCTAAAAGAGAAAGCCTATCACCGTCTCACTTGGATACCCACGGCTGTATCGGCATGTCTGCGACACAAATGTTTACTGATAGATCGTTGTTATTTATGCCATGAGGAAGTTCCTATTTCAGCTATTGTGGGGGCCCATTGTAAGAAGTGCAGGGCTGATCTTACAAAAGCCAGGATCTTCTCCGTGGAAAATGACCAATTTGGGATACTTTCCCAACAAATCATTCAGTCATGGTTTATACAGAACATTACGCCTCTATCTGCAACTTCTTTGCTTCCTGGACAGCCTCCGGCAATACTCTATAGGGTTATCGATGGTCTACAATCTTCAGTGAAGACGCTAGAAACCCTGAATTGGCCTTATTTCCATTGTATTGGTTCAAAGCCGCATGGCTTTATACCATGGTATCGTAGAATAACGCAAACACTCACTCCCTACGAAAGTTACCTCCTATATACTACTGCATTTAAGGGCCTTATGAACTGGCCAGAAGGCTTCTATGAATTTCTTCATGCGTATCAATATGAGAAACCTGGAAGTCATTCATGGAATGGATCTTTATATTCCGCTTTCAACCATCTCTATACCCATTGGTTACGCAAACATTGGTTGTACCCTGAATTCTTTTTTTTGCAAAGTGCATTTAAACAGTACTTCACCGGGAGCTATTGGATAAATAGCCCGGAGAAGAGACTGGCCTTGAGTAATAACGATATCGAACTTGCCGATCAAATTGCCTACGTGCCTCTTTCAGAGGCTGCTCGCCTCCTTGAAACAAATATTAATATGATTGAACTACTCTTGAGAAACGAGCTATTAACTATTTCCAGCCCAGTAAATGATGATAAGTACGTAAGCCGGGTCGAGGTGTTAAAGTTTCGCCATAAATGGCATGATCCAGTGAGATTAGATGAAACTGCCGAGTTGCTTGGCATAACGAAGCACCTGGTTATCAATCTAGTCAAGGTCGGCCTACTGCCAGCCGAGCAGATGTCAATGGATGGATCATCTCAATGGGCCTTTAAGAAGGCAACGGTGCTCGAGTGTTTAGAGAGTATATCGAGACATGTCCGGGACAGTTCTCTTCTAGAGGCAGATGGGAAAAACTGGTATCTAGATATGCCAGAGGCTATTAAAAAGCTCTCTTCAGTGGATATGGACGTTGGTTGTCTACTTGCGGAAGTGGCAAAGGGAAAACTATCTGCTTATCATCCTCTGGGGCAACGCTTTCAACTCACATCTTTACTTTTTATACTCCCCGATATTCACGCATACCAGGACTTGCGAAAGCCCAAGGGCAACTGGCTTTCAAGGGAAGAAGTCATAGCACTCCTGAGAGTGAAGAACGTAACCTTTGCGAGGTGGATGGCAGCAGGACGCATTTCTCCAGTGACAATTCGCGGGCAAGCACAGTTTTTTGACCCTTCTATTGTTGAGAAGTTTACGTCTGACTATATCCCCATTGAAGAAGCTTCCAGGATAGTGGGTATAGAGAGTCACTGGATGAAAAGATGGGCGCGTGCCAATTGGTTTTCTGGTATCTGCGTTAGCGGACCCGGTATTGATGGACACGACACATACCTTTTCGAAAATGAACGGCTTGTGCGATGGCGAAATGAACGGCTCACCCGTGAGGAAGCCGAAAAAGTACTTGGTGTAAGTAGTATTTTATTTCAGCGCTGGTGCAAAGAGAAAAGAGTAAGACACATGGAGAAGATGAGTCATATCCACTGTTGGTTTTCGAAACAGGAAATATTGAAGTTGAGAGATGATCCCACAAACTCTCTCAAGGTATAAACTCCTGTCTCGCCTTTCAAGTATAAGAAATCCGTATGGCAAGGGAGAAAGACCTGGTTACTCCAGCAGTAGATATTACTGAAATATCGATGAAAATTTTAAGAGGAAGAGCTTGGATAGTAGTTGTTTAGATAATGAATGGAGCTTGCTATGCCAGTCAGAAAAGTGAGTAATCGCGGCGGGAACATCACTGGTTCTTTCCCTTCACAGATTAAGGGAGAGAAAGTAAAGTACGAGTCCACCATTGAGCGCGATTTGGTCTTCTTCTTCAAGTTCGATCCCACTGTACTAACGTATTATGCTCAGCCAATGGTCATCACAGAGACAGATACTGAGGGAAATACCCATACCTATACCCCAGATTTTCTGGTTGTAAGAACCGATAGGAAAGAAATTATTGAGTGTAAGCCAGAAGAGTTACTCGATCATCCACACACACAGCAGCAGATACAACTGGGAGAAACATGGGCAGCTAACAACGACCATGATTTTGCCATTGTTACTGATACTAATCTGCGCTCAGGGTACACTCTTGAAAATCTTAAACTTCTGTGGCGCTATAGCCGTCAGACAGTCCCAACCGCTACACTCGCACGTTGCATCGATTATATGGAAAAGCGTCTTGAAGGGATATCATTTCAAGACCTGGCCTTGTACTTGTCCACCTTAGCGACTCAAGAAGTGCAGCAGCCGTTCATGCAAGCGCCACTTATATATAACATGCTTTTTCGACACATCCTACGTACGGAGCTGACAGTGCCAATTACCATGGAAACCCTCCTCTGGCGTTCCCTGGCTCCCACAGCGGCTCCGCTCATATACATCCGTCCTCTTAGCATTCTATAGGAGGTTCTATTATGGCCAGACGGCGTTTTACTGTGGGGACGCAGTATACATATCAAGAGCAAGTCTTTATTGTACGCGAGATGCTGGTACACGATAGGGTTTTGATAGAGAATCGCGGTTTCGGTGGACGCATAGTAATGTCCCAGAAAGAACTCTCTGAGGTCTGGGCACGGGGAGAGATAGTGTTTGAGGTACGCGGACCTCAGACGCAAAAGCCTCAAGATAGTCCGTTGGCAACTGCATATAAGATTGCTGATTTTCAACGGCTTCCGCCAAAGGGACGAGATGAGGCATGGCGGAGATACCAGATTCTGCTGCCTATCCTAGCACGTCCTCGGTGGGAGCGAACGCGGGAATTTATTGCGAATCATGCCGCGTCTCTCAAGCCTGGCCCGAAACCGGATGCTTCCTCTACTACTCCTATCAAAAATCCACGCAAAGGAAAGACGATAGGCCAGGCCACGAGCCGTTCGAGCATCGAGCAATGGCTATATTCCTTCATCGAGAGCGGTTATGATATCCGCTCGCTTGTCCCCGCGACAGATTTGCTGGGAGGGAAAGGGAAACACAGACTGGATGCAGACATCGAGAAGATTATCGAGAGCGTGCTTGCAGAATGCCAGGCCAAGCCGAAGCACCGGACAGTCAAAGAAGTCCTCCTGTTAGTAGTCAACCGCGTTGCAGAGGAGAATCGCTTCCGCAAGCCAGAGGACCAGTTGGCACTGCCTGGCAGAACAACTATGTACCACCGCATTCAAGAAAAGGGAAACACCTCTATTTTACGACGTCGAGCAAGTAGGCTAGAAATGCAAGCTGAGAGTCCGGTTTCTCCCGGACCGAAGCCCACACGAATTTTGGAACGTGTGGAGATTGACGACACGACGCTTGACCTCAATGTCGTCGATTTAGATGACCGTCTGCCAATTGGCCGCCCTACACTCACTTTCGCACTCGATGGCTACAGCGGCTGGCCCTGCGGGGTCCATGTAGGATTTGAGCCGCCTAGTTATGAATCCGTGCAGGCATGTCTGCTTCACAGTATCCTTCCCAAACCTGACTGCCAACAAATTTATGGAACTAAGCACGCTTGGCCTGTTTACGGGCTGCCCGAAGTGTTAGTGGTAGACAATGGAAGACAGTATATCTGTAGCGATTTAGAGGACGCGTGTGGCCAACTCGGGATCATCCTCGAGCAGATGCCGGTGAAAAAAGCCTGGTTCAAAGGGCGCATTGAGCGCTTTTTTCGCACCAACAATACGGGCCTAATTCACGGCCTGCCCGGTACGACGTTTTCAAACATCCTCGAACGCGGCGATTACGATTCCTCACAGCACGCCTGTATTTCTCTCACTGGCTTTATGGAGCTGCTCCACGTCTTCTTACTGGATGTATATGCGCAGGATTGGCACGAGGGGGTGGGAGGGGGATCTGGCGGGATACCCGCTAAATTGTGGGAGGAGAGCATGAGAAATGGATACGTACCCTGCTTTCATCATGACGCCGATGAGATGCGTATTCTCCTTTACAACAGCGAGAGACGTACGGTGCAGCGCAGTGGAATCGATTATGAGGCACTTCGCTATCAAGATAGCGTACTGCTTGCACCACTCCTAGACCGTTTGCGAAAGAGGAAGAAGGCTCGAGGCACTGTCAATCCAGAAGATCAGAATGAGGATGAGGACGACAGGGCTCACGTCAGAGTCAACCCGGCAGATCTAGGCGTGATCTATGTGTACGATGATGATCCAGAGAATCCAAAGTGGTTAACTATACCCGCTGTTAACCAAGAGTATACGAAGGGCCTGTCTTTATGGAACCACCGTGTTATCCGCAACTATCTTCTGCGTCAGAAGAAGGAAGTGAATATGTATGAGTTAGCCGCTGCCAAACAGCATATCCAAGAAATTGTTGATCGTGAGTATGAGCTGACCCGTAAAGGCCGCAAAAAGCTGGCTCGCTATCGAGGGGTGAATGCCAAGCCACATCTCACATTAATACCAAAACCCTCTGTCTCCCCGCCTCCTGAGACTAAGCAAATACCGGCAAAACTAACAGGAGAAGCAAGCGGCATCGAGGAAAGAAACAAAACGGACGCGGCAACATCTAGCAAGATTCCTGCTTCAAATGGCCAGAAGAACAAGCGAGGGAATAGAAAAAGTCCCACGCCATCTCAGGCCGATACAAAAGTTGTTCCAGAGCAGACAACCGCTCCAAAAATATCCAGTCGTGAAGGCTGGGGTGGAGATTATGGGTTGCCTTAGTCTTACAGAAGTTGCTTATCACTCGTACCCCTCTACAAGCCTCCGCCGAAGAAAAGCGGTTCCTTAGGAAGAACGAAAGGAGAAGCATTATGAGTGCTGAAGATACCCCCAACGAATCTACATGGAGGAATCTCTCGCGCGAGGAGATCTGCCAACTACCCATGTCTGAACGTCGCCGTTATGTGGGTCACATACGCATATTTTATCCTCTGTGGCACACAATTACGAATGAGATCCGCCGCTGCCATCAATTATATCAAGTGGCAGCTGAGCCCGAGTGCCTCCTGCTTGTAGGTCCTCCTGGAGCGGGAAAAACAACGCTCCTGGCGTCCTACGCTATACAGTTTCCGGCTGTTTTTACTGACACCGCTACACTGCGGCCTGTTGTAATGGCAACAACCCCCTCACGTGCAAACGTCAACAACTTAGAAACAGCTCTTCTCAGTGCCTTGGGCGATCCTGCTGCTGACAAGGGCTCAATAGGCAGTAGAGAGCTCCGGCTCATTAGATTTTTCAAAGAGATTTGTCTGGTGGAACTGCTTATCTTAGACGATCTTCAGCATTTTTGGGACCGCCGGAGTAAGACAATATTGCTCGATGCAAGCAATTGGCTGAAAACATTTATTAAAGAAACAAGAGTTTCTTGCGTGCTCGTGGGACTACCAGGCGAAGCAGAAGCAATTGTGAACACCAACTCTCAGCTGGCGAGCCTATTTGGCGATCCTTACAAACTGAGCCCATTTGAGTGGGACGAAACGGAGCCCAAATCTACCAGGGAGGTGTTTTGCACCTTCTTGGCAGAGCTAGAGGAGCGCTTACCGCTAAAAAAACCTTCTCATCTCGCCAGTTATGAAACGGCATTACGCTGCTTTGCAGCGAGTGATGGCATTCTGAGATACCTGATGGCACTCGTCCGGAGGGCGACCTACCTAGCTCTGGAGCGAGAACAAGAGTATTTAGACCATGATCTCCTGTTTCAAGCCTTTAAAGACCGCCTTGCTGGTGAAAGACGTGGTATTCCTAATCCATTTACAGATAAGTTGCCAGATCTCGAAGCAATCAAGAAAAATAAAGCTGTGAAACAGGAATCAGGAGATGGACAGGGAACGAATAGACGCAGTAAGCCCCGCAACCCCGATAGCCTGCCCAGAGAGGGTTCGAAAGATATTTTTTAGCGCCAAAAAGAACAGCGGACAGAGACCCATGGCTGAATTGAAGTACTTATAATTTCTACAGTCAGTCCTCTGGAGGAAGGATGAGTGCGCAGCAACCAACGCTCTTGGGGCGAACGTCGCTACAGCCTGGTGAGTCCTTGCCATCCCTCTTAATACGGCTAGCCCTGTTGAATTATGATGGCTCCCCTGGCATCTTGCCCCAGCTATTACGGGAAGGGGTTGGCGGGCAGCCCTTTCTAAGGGACCGAGTGATGTTTCCCCAGCAGGCAACGATGTTTCAGCGAATCGCTACCCTCACAGGCGTCAATATCTCTAAGATCTATGCAAGCAGTAATCATCATTTTGCCGAAGTCCTAATCCCGCCAGAACAGACAATTGAGTTAGAAGAAATAACCGGAGGTACTCCTGTATCTCTCCTCTCTCACCCCCTTGCGGCGAAGCAACTCCGACCGGCACACGCCGGGCAGTTCTGTCCTGCCTGCCTGAGAGAAGCTGCCTATCACCGCCTGGTCTGGATGCCACTTGCAGTATCGGCTTGCCTAAAGCATCGATGTCTGCTCGTGAACCGGTGTCAAAGGTGCGGCAGGGCAGTAAGTATTCAGGATATCGTCGAGACCAGGTGCGGTCAATGCAGTGATCAACTGGCCGAAACTGTGGCGATTCCCCTAGAGAATGACGCTGGATTACCTTTCCAGCATATCCTCCAGTCCTGGTTAATGGAGAGCATCACCCCAGATGGACTGCATCTCCTTCCTCAGGAAAGCCCAAGAGTATTATACCGGGTGGTTGATGGGCTACAGTGGGCAACGAGGATATTGGAAGGGTCTGAATGGTCATATCTGCACCACATTCATACAAGTCCACTGCTAGGGCGAATTAAGGGCCAATTGGCCCTTGCTCCCAGTGAAAGTTACTGTCTATATGCCACTGCCGCTAAAGGCATTATGAACTGGCCAGGGGGTTTTTATCAATTTCTCGACGCCTACCGGGATCAAATGCACCAGGGGAGACCTCTCAACGGCGGACCAAAAGCCGACCTGGGCAATCTCTACACGCAGTGGCTTCAGGACTACTGGCAGCATCCTGTATTCGATTTCGTTCACAAGGTATTTGAACATTACTTCATTGCCAGGTACTCATTAAGCAGCGCTGTTGTACGCACAAGCATTTGCCAGGGAAATCCAGGCATGACGGAACAACTTTCGGGTGTGAGCATCGCAGAAGCAGCCAGGCTCCTTGAAGTGACTCCTAAAATGATAGATATTCTTCTAAGGACGGGCAGACT
>Ga0137383_10002899_pt1 | contig 10637 bp, 19 predicted proteins | sample SagtaG_19_FD_104817 | JGI IMG/M metagenome (GOLD analysis project Ga0137383, IMG submission 104817) | Vadose zone soil microbial communities from Sagehorn Ranch, Mendocino, California, USA - Sage2_R_40_16 metaG | ecosystem: Environmental > Terrestrial > Soil > Vadose zone | place: USA... | reverse complement strand
GAGGCCAATCGCAACAGCCAAGCTAGTGTAGAAAGAGAAAGAGCCCGCGGTTCAACGCGAGGCTATCAGGGGTCAACATAGCCCTGGTGTCCGCGGGCTGGCCTCAAGCTTATCTTCTACAAGAAAATCGATTATCAGTCCGGCCTTAGCCGCGTTTTTATGGTCGTTATCGTCTTTTCCAGAGTCTGGACTCGTCTTGGGCCAGGGTCTCGTGGCGGTGCTCCCACGCTTGGTGGTCAGGCATGTGTTCTTCGCAGAAGGTCTTTCCGCAGTATTCGCACTGTTTGTTCTGTTTTGTCTCTTTGCCGCACTTGTCACACTTTGTCATTCTGGCCAGGTCTGAACTAGTCTCGATCATCTCGTAGTTTAAACCTGTCCGTCGATCATTTTCGGAGCCGTGCTGTTGTCCCATTCGAGGATCAATTGTCGCAGGATCTTGGCCCGCGGATTTTCCAAGTTCAGCCTAAACATTCGGACCCGTCCATAATCGTGCTCCTCGACAATCGAGGCCTCCGACAGTTCTTGTAAATGTCGATCGGTGGCGCTGTAGCTCTGGTCGGTCTTCCTCGCAATCTCGCTAAGGTGCAGCTCTCCCACGTTGGAGAGGACGGTCAGTATCTTGATCCTGCCGCTGCTGGACAGGACATTGGCGAGCGAGGGTTTCTCGGGCAAGGTCTTGTTAGGGCCTGCGTACTAGGCTCGACTCTAGCCATCGTCGTATCGCCGACGCCGGGGCTGTGGGCAGTCCCAGCAGCGTCGTCTTTCCTCTGAACCCCGCGGTCGAGGGCTGGGTCGAGACTATTCCTGTAGCGCTGAGGTTCTGGACATACTTCCAGACCTGGGTATGCGCCCGGGGCTGTTCCTTGTACTCCTCGCACGCCATCTTGTAGGCTATCTCACTCTCGCCCATCGACGCGTACGTCTCCTGTGTCCGCTCCAAGGTCCTAGCAAGGCCTAGGAGTAGCAGCTTCTCGTGCAGGTTCAGGTGCTGGGCGTAGTCGGTTCTCATCACCGGGTAGACGCTCTGGGCCGCGGCCCGGACATGCTCCGCCCTCACCTCCCGCGATCCTTCCGTGTCCGCGTATTTTCCGGCGCGCCAGACCAGTTCGATCGCGTATCTCGCGTCGCCTGCTGGCGCCGCCATGTCTGCCACAAAGTCCACGACCTGTTCTGATATCGTCCCTTCCTTGAACGCCAGCTCTACTCGTTCTCTGAGGATCGATTCCAGCTGGCTGGTCGAGTACCGGTCGAGCCGTATCAGGTTCCGCTGCAGTGTGCTCTGGGTACTCCTATCGAGATCCTGCAGCTTCTCTATCTCGCGCAGTACCACTATCAGCGACAATCGTATGGGACGACCGGGCCGCTCCTCCTGGATACGGGTCAGATTGTAGAGGCTTGTTGATCCTTCAGCGGCGATCAGGACATCGGCCTCGTCGAGTGTGAGGATAATGTGGAGGTTCTTCGTCTCCAGCTGGTCCAGCAGTATATGCAATAGTTCTTCGCTGGAGAATCCGCGCTGGGGGAACTGCGGGGTGAACTTCTGTAGGACCTGTTTGAGGATCATGAAGAGGCTGCCGCGGAACTCGCGACAGTTGACATGGATGTACTGGAGATTCTGCTTCAACGTCCGGGCGGTGCGTTGAATGTCCATCCCGAACCGTTGCGTCAGAACAGTCTTCCCTGTTCCGATCTCTCCGGTGATTAGGACCTTCGGGCTGGTGGTTCCGGGTTTGTCGATGACTGATCGGAAGAGTTCTGTTAGGAAGCGTAGCTGGGTCTCCCGGTGGGGGAGGCGTGGCGGCAGCCACTCTAGGCTGAGCGGCTCTTCGTTCTTGAATATGGTTGGTTTGGAGAGTGCTTCGCGGACGATCTCGCCTGGTGCGATTAGGCTGTTCTTCTGCATCTGATTACTTCCACCGTGTAAGCTCCTAAACTGTACTGTTGAGCGTATAAGATGAGCAGAGAGGGGTGAAAGTAAACTCTCCGGGAGAGGAGAAGGGCTGAAACAGCCAACACGATACTACTTTTCAGAGTAGAAAAGATAGTATACTCGCACGGAGAAAACGCCCAGAATAAGCCCGGATCAGCGATCCGGGAGGGGGGTCCCACGCGGCGGGTTTCGCACGCTTGGAGGCCGCCACACGGCAACTACTGAAAACAGCCGATAAGCCTGTTCTGCGCGACAAACCGGGAATTTCGCGCAATTCTGTTTCAGATGGCGAGACGACCCTCTCTAGGATTTAGAAATAAAAAAATTCCCGCGACACAAACGTGCTCTTTGGGAAAGATCCCCGCGATAGAAAGATACGGTTCTTCTAATCCAATCCGTCTTCGTGTCTAGCCGAAGTATTTCTTGACCATCTTCACGCCCACATCGCTCGCCGCCCACTTCTCACCGTTAAACTTGACAGCCCCCAGCCTTTCCAGATTCGCCAGGTGCTCGCCGAGCTTGTCCGGCGGAAACCCCTTCTCCTTATGGCCGGGGTAGACTTCGCCCAATCCACGTGCAATCTCACGCGCGCTCCGCGGAGTCTCGCATATCCGCACGATCTGAATATTCACCTCGGTAGTCGTCAGTATCCGGAAGATCTCCTCCTCCGACATCCTCGGCTTCGTCAAACCAAAACTCGTCGTACCGGACACCTGTGTCGGACCCACCTTCGGCCCATTCCGATGACGCCGCAAGAACGAATACGACAATGCACCCCATGTACCGATCAGCAAGGCCCAGAGAAAACCCGCATTCTCCAATAGCCCGAAGACCCCGTCGAACTGCAACACCGCAACATCTGTCAACATGTCTTATCGCACCCTGTGCAACGCCGCCATCTCAATACCCGCCGCGCCGACCCGGTAAGCGTAGACCTTCATGTCCGTGAACGCGCCCGGCATCTTCAACACCCGCATCTTACGCGCATAATCCTCAGACCCAAACGGTTCCGTAGAAAGATCAACAACGCCATCACTCAAGTGTTTCACAGTATTCTCGATATGATCAGTATGAATTCCCTTGTTCGCCATTAGAACATACAATCCCCCGCTAGCGCGCACGTGAGCCTGCAACAGCTTCAAGGTCTGCTCGACCGCCGGAAAAGGAGCACTACGAATCACATCGCTCAGGCTATCCACAATAAGCGTACAAGCCCCTAATGGCGCAACAACCCGTGGAAACTCCTTCGCCAACAAGTTCGCCGGACCAATATCCCAGCTAACCTCCCCCGCCACCTTCTCCCGTTTCATACCAAAACTGTCAATGAACCACATCTTCCGTTGTTCGAAGAACCGTTCCAGCGTCCAGCCGTACAAGCTCATCTCCCCGACAATATCCTCCCAGGACCGACCCGTAGTGAAATAGACGGCCGGCCGACCATCCAACAAGCCCTGGTACATTATCTGCTGCGCACAAGTCGTCATCCCCGTATCCGCCTCGCCGAGAAACAGGATAATACTCCCGCCGGGCAGACCCCCCAGTGACTCGTCAAACGCCGAGATCCCACTCTTCAAATTCTGAACCATTCTAGATCACACCTGTCGTCGCTGGCCCGTCCAGCCTTGCTGGTCGATAGCCGTCCCTTGTCCTTGAACCCCTTGTTCCACTACCCTCCCCACCTCGGATACTGGAACAGTCCCCGACTCAGCTTCTTCGTACGTGTCAGCGTCGGCTTCGACGCTTTCTCCGCGGACTATGGAGGCGTCGTTGTCGGCTAACACTACGAACACCAATCGGCCCCTTCAGCTCGACACCCTCACGGCCGATGGTGAACGCAAAGTCGTTCAGACTGTGACTCGTCCCACGCATCTTCCGGACATACACCTTCCGGATAACCGAGGACTGCCGGACCAGCGAGAGGACCATCACCCCGGTAGCCAGGAACTCCTCGATGCCATAGCGGCTGATCAGCCCCGAGCCCTCAACGATCTCCGTAGTCATCAAGGTCGTACAGCCAACATCCTTCAACAACAGCCCGATCTCGAGGAAGATCTCGCGCAGCGTGTTCAGATCCGTCACCCGGAAACCAAAACCGGGAAGCGAATCCACAACCAGCCTCGTCGCGCCAAGCTGCTCAACGAGAATCTTCACCTCAGACAACTTCGACCGGAGATTGTATAGTATCGACTGCAACGACTCTTGCTCCGCGATCTCCGTCTCGACGCGTTGGTACACGGCGTCGACCATGCCGATCTTCCGCTCCGATTCGAGCTTCTTGAAATCCCAGCCGAAACGGAGCATGTTCGCTCTGAACTCCTGTGGAGGCTCCTCAGTCGAGACATAGACACCTGGCTCACCGTAGCGTGTAGCGCCCTTGTACAGATACTGGCCGCAACAGATGGTCTTCCCACAGCCAGCCCCCCCGGCCAATAAGACCCTCGCGCCCTTCGGGAAACCTCCCTCGAGCACGTGGTCCAGGCCAGGGATTCCAGTGTGGACCCTTTCGATAGCAACTGACTCTGCCATAATATCCCGCTCGAAAGCAGGAAACACCGACAATAAGACTAGAGTAACCAGTCCCGAACCGTAGAAGTAACAACGACACGCGACGAGCTCGAGCCACGATACTCGACTCGAGACCAAGGAACCTTTTTAGGGCAAGCCAACCCGCAATCCCGACCTTCGTGACAGTGGATGCCTGAACGGGGATACTCGATCACAGGCCTCGACCCAGACCGGACGGTAAAATGCTCAGGCCGACAACTCAGAATATCCCCCAAAGCATCAGTCGAAATCTGCAGAACAATCAGAGGCATGAAACTCCCCGACGCGAAAAAACTTCTAGAACGAGTAGTCGAGAAGAAACAGGCTATAGCATACCGACACTACAAGAAAGAAGTCCCACACCGGAGACAGCTCACCGAACCATGGTTCGCCGGAAGATTCCCACAGAAAGCCGCCGGGCGCCTCCTCCGGCTGTTGGAAGAGCTCGAAGCAAACGCCGAATACCGTAACTTGGATACTGAACGGCTCAAGATAATACACGCAGCCGCCCAGCGCGCAAACAAGATCCCGAGACGCAACCCGAGAGCCTTCGGACGCTCAGACCTCCTAAAAGCAACAACAACCCACATCGCCGTGGTCGGCTTCGAGCCAGAATAGCCCCATGTCAGTAACCAAATACTTCATCAAAGACGTATCCCGCCGACTCGAGATCGACGAACTACTCCAGAACGATCTCAAACGAGCAGGATACAGCCACGTAGAACTCACAAAAAGCCCCGTCGGAACCCGCGTAGTAATCTACGCGGCAAAACCCGGAATGGTAATAGGCCGACGAGGCCAGAGCATAAAAGACCTCACAAAACTCCTCGAGACAAAATTCGGCATAGAGAATGCCCAGCTATCCGTAGCAGCCATCGAAATCCCAGAACAAGACCCGAAGGTTGTCGCCTCACAAGTCGCCCAAGCTTTACAGCGCGGAGTCCACTTCAGAAGGTCCGCCTACTGGGCAATACAGAGGGTCATGGAATCACAAGCCCTAGGAGTAGAGATCATTATCAGAGGAAAACTCACAACAGAACGCGCCAGATACGAGAAGTTCAGAGCGGGATACCTCCCACGGGTCGGAGACCCAGTCCTCAAGAGCGTGAAGGTCGCCGTAACAGACGTCCAGCTAAAGCAAGGACTGTTCGGAATAAAAGTCCGAATCCTACCACCCAACATCAACTTTGTCGACAAGCCCACGATGAAGATAGTCGCAGCGGCGGTAGCACAACCAGTCATAACAGAAGTGTCAGTACCAGCTCCCTCGGCCCCGGAAGTCGAAACAGAGAAGCAGGAGGAGGCAACAGTTGGCAATCCTACGCAAGCGTGAGATAGGACAGATGCTTCCCGAGGAACGGGAAAGGAAAGTCTCGGAACTGAGAGCCGAGCTTACGACAATACGGACACAGGTGAAATCCGGGGGCACAGTTGACAACCCGGCCAGAGTAAGAGAACTACGCCGGGCCATAGCAAGACTCCTCACCGCCCAGAACCTCAAAGCCCCAACGGAGAAAGCGTAGTAGATGCCGATCACTTCCCGGAACATTCTGGCACACGAATGGATAGGCCTCGAAATCACCATCAAACAGAGTCCAGATACGAAACTGAATGGTCTCTCCGGACTCGTTCGAGACGAGACAAGGAATACACTAGTAGTAGAGACACGAGGAAAAGCTCTCAGAATCGCAAAACCCAACACCGTATTCATCGCCAAGCTGCCGACAGGAGAAACCATGACGGTTGAAGGAAGTATGCTAAAGCACCGGCCAGAAGACAGAATAAAGAAAGGGCTGAACAGATGGTAGTACGCAACATCGGACTAGACGTCAAACCGCCCAAGTCCGGATGCAACGATCCAGCATGCCCATACCACGGGAACGTCTCCGTCAGGGGAAGAGTCTTCAAAGGAACAGTCTCAACCTCAAAATCCCCAAGAACGGTCTCTGTAGAACGAGCCTATCTCCACTATTATCCAAAATACAACCGGTACGAGCGGCGCAGGAGCAAGACCCTCGCCCACAACCCCCCTTGCATATCCGCAACGACAGGCGATCACGTGACAATCGCTGAGTGCCGACCACTCAGCAAGGAAGTCTCCTTCGTCGTGATCGACAGAAAGGGAGTAGCAGAGTAGACATGCCAGCGCCGAAGACGAGGGCCGTCAGCGCCCGTGGAATGGTCGAATACAGGCCAAGAATCGCCAGAGGCCTACCAGTCGGCTCTCGGATGACCTGCGCGGATAACACCGGCGCGAAAGAGCTGAAGTTGATAAACGTACGAGGATACCACGGACGCCTCCGCAGAGTACCGGCCGCCTGCGTCGGAGATATGATAATGGTCTCAGTCACCAAGGGTGCCCCCGATCTTAGGAAACAAGTCTTTCCAGCGGTAGTTGTCAGACAGGCAAGAGCATTGCGAAGGCCCGACGGCACGCGACTCTCCTTCGAGGACAACGCCGCCGTAATCATGACGCCCGAGGGAGAAATGAAAGGAACGGAGATCAGAGGACCAGTCGCGCGCGAAGCCGCAGAGAGATGGCCCAGAGTAGCCAATCTAGCCTCGACAGTGATATAGAGAATGAGAAGCTCAAAGCCGTCAAAGCAGAGAAAACTCCTCTTCCAGGCACCGAAGCACAGACAACGGAGAAGGCTCTCAGCTCGACTCTCAAACGATCTGACCGGTAGACACAGAATCAGACGGGTCCCACTCAGAACCGGCGACAGAGTCCGCATAATGCGGGGAGAATTCGCAGGACTTGAAGGAAAAGTCGAGCGAGTGGAATATTCTACCGGAAGGATCTTCGTCGAAGGAATGACACGAGAAAAGGCCGCGGGGGTCTCATCAAAGCTTCCAGTACATTCCAGCAAGGTGCTCATTACCGAACTGAACCTATCCGACAAGTGGCGGAGCGGAATATTGTCCGAGAAGGCAAAGAGCGCGGAGGAATAGAAAGTGGCGAGAAAATCTGGACCCAGACAGCTGAAACGAGAACCAGCCCCAGGATTCTGGCCGATACACCGAAAGGAAATGGCCTGGGCGCCCATGACGAGACCCGGTCCGCATCGTCGCGATAGAAGCCTCCCACTCGTCATCGTCATACGTGAAATCCTGGGATACGCAAGAACCGCGAAGGAGGCGATCCACATCATCAGTACTGGCAGAGTCAAAGTCGACGGAGTCGTCCGAAGAGACCATAGATTCCCAGTAGGCCTAATGGACGTGCTACAGATCGAGGGATCCCCCCAGAGCTTCCGGGTTCTACCCAGACCGAACAAAGGACTGACGACCGTACCCATCGAGAAGGGAGAGTCCGGATTCAAGCTCTGCAAGATAGTTGGAAAGAAAACCGTTGAAGGCGGCCGGACCCAGCTCAACTTTCACGACGGGCGCAACCTGATTCTTCAAGCTCGCGAGCCAAGACAGAGACCTGGAGAGGAGTACGCAGTTGGAGGCGCAATACAACTAGGACTCCCCGAACAAAAAATAGTCGGCCACATCCCATTCCAGACGGGAGCTATCGGTCTCGTCGTCGATGGACGAAACCAAGGACACTTCGGCAAGATCTTCTCAATAACACCAGGAACCCACGCGCGTCGGAAGGGAGTTAGGATCGAGACGACTGACGAGGCATTCGAGACCCCCGCAGCCTACGTGATACCTATTGGCACGGGAACACCCCTCATCGGGCTAGGAAAACAGTAGAATGTCCAAACCAAAAGGTGACGATCAAGTGAGTAATCCCTTACGCGTTGTAAGGATCGAGAAGGTCACTCTGAACATAGCGACAGGCAAATCTGGGGAACCCTTAGAAAAGGCGAAGAAAGTTCTCAACCAGCTGACCGCAAGGACCCCAGCAACAAAGAAGGCGAAAAAAGCCATCAAGGACTTTGGAGTGAGAAAGGGAGAGCCGATAGCCGCGGTCGTGACGCTCAGGGGAAAAGACGCAGGCGAATTCTTGAGAAGAGCCCTAGACGCTATCAGCAACAAAGTCAACGAGTCCAGCTTCGACGAATATGGCAACTTCTCCTTCGGAATCAAGGAGCATATCGAAATCCCCGGAACCAGGTACGTCCCCGAGCTGGGAATATTCGGGGCAACCATTCACGTGACGCTGGGACGCCCGGGATATCGGATCAGATCGCGCCGAATACGCCCGGCCAAGATAGGGCACAACCACTACGTGTCGCGGGCGGAAGCAGTAACGTTCATGCAGAACAACTTCGGCACAAACATAGCAAGCTGAACCGGACATGGCCAAAATCAAACCAAGGAAACAGCGGAAATATGGCAAAGGGGCCCGCCCCTGCAAACGATGCGGCCAGTACGGTCCGATCGTCAGAAAATATGGGCTCAACTTTTGCAGACAATGCTTCAGAGAGGTAGCAGTAGGCCTCGGATTCAAGAAATACATGTGACAACTCATGGAGCCAATATCAAACATGTTCTCATCCATCCTCAATAACGAGCGGAGACACAAGCACGAGTGTATCGTCTATCCCGCGTCCAAGCTGATGGGCCAGGTTCTCCGGGTCATGCAGAAATATGGCTACGTGGGAGAGTTCGAGTTCGTGGACGACGGTAGAGGTGGAAAATTCAAGATTCAGCTCCTGGGACGTGTCAACAACTGCGGCAGCGTACGACCCAGATTCTCCACCACAATAGGCGAATTCGAAAAATGGGGCAGACGATACCTTCCCTCGCGAGACGTCGGCATCCTCATACTGACAACCCCGAAAGGAGTCTTGGCACACAAAGAGGCACGCGAAGCGGGCTCAGGCGGACAACTCCTCGGATACGTCTTCTAGAGGGCGAGGATCCACGGCACGATTTGAGACTCTTCAGAGAACCCTTCAGGTACCAGAAAACGTCAGCGTACAAATAGAGGGCCGAATTGTAAAAGTGAAGGGCCCACTAGGCGCCCTCGTCGAGGACCTTTCACACCTGCCAGTCTCACTCAGCGTCGAACAGAACCAGGTCCGGCTACAGACCGTGTGGCCGCGGAAGCGAGAGATTGGAATGCTGGGAACCGCCGCCGCCCATGTAAGAAACATGATCAAAGGGGTCACGCAGGGATACAAGTACGATCTGCGGACTGTCTACGCCCACTTTCCCGTCACGGTAAAAGTGGACGAGAAGGCGAAGGTCTTGAAGATTGAGAACTTCACAGGCGAGAAGACGCCCAGATACGCACAGATCCTCGATGGCGTGAAAGTTGCCATCAAGGGCGATGACATATCAGTTGAAGGCGTAGACCTGAAATCTGTAAGCCAGACGGCCGCGAATATTCAGGATAGCACAAGGATCAAGGAGAAGGATCTGCGGGTCTTCCTCGACGGAATCTACATCTCCGCAAAAGGACCCGCGCATTCGCCGCATAGCCCGTCAAAGTGAGAATGATGAAGAGTTCAAAGCCCGAATTCAAGCGCCAGGAGAGTTGGCGGTACAAGAGAGTGGCGGAAAACTGGCGTCGGCCGCGTGGAGTCACGAGTAAGATGCGGAAAGAGGAGAGCGGGTTCCCCGCGAAGGTAAAGGTGGGATACGGATCCATCACATCCGCGAGAGGCCTCCATCCCAGAGGGCTGGTCGAACATCTCGTGTGGCGCGAGTCAGAACTCGAGAAGCTCGATGCGAAGATACACATCATCAGGATCGCCGCGCGGGTTGGCGAGAGAAAGCGGATGGGGATCATCGCCAAGGCGAAAGAGCAGAATTTTCATATCGCAAACCCTGGAAAGGGAGAGAGTCGACCAGTAGCTGAGACGGTCGAGGAAAGGGAACCTGTCCCTACTGAAACTCCAGTTGAGGAGCCAACTGAACAAGTCGAGGCTGCTGAGGATGGCGAAGAGGAGTCTGTGACCGGAGAGGATTCTGAATGAGCCTCAAGAGCCAGAGGAGACTCGCCGCTGATCTTCTGGGTGGAGGCTTGAACAGGGTCTGGATCGACCCTGAAGATATCGATCGGGTTCAGTCGGCGATAACGCGCGACGAGGTCAAGAAGCTTATCCGCGAGGGGAGCATAAGCTTGCTACCGAAGACAGGGGTCAGCAGAGGACGCGTGAGGGCTCGGTCTGGCCGGCGTAAGGGGGCGGGGAGCCGTAAGGGCGGCCAGAAGCCTGGCAAGGAGGCCTGGGTTCTCAAAATACGAGCGATCCGCCGCCAT
>Ga0137383_10002895_pt1 | contig 10645 bp, 10 predicted proteins | sample SagtaG_19_FD_104817 | JGI IMG/M metagenome (GOLD analysis project Ga0137383, IMG submission 104817) | Vadose zone soil microbial communities from Sagehorn Ranch, Mendocino, California, USA - Sage2_R_40_16 metaG | ecosystem: Environmental > Terrestrial > Soil > Vadose zone | place: USA... | reverse complement strand
GGAGCCCGGCGCGGTACGCGTCGTGGATCTGCTGGCCCAGGAAATACCCCAGCTCGTGGATCAGGACGTTGGCGAGCCGGGGCTCGGCGCGGATGCCCTGCAGGATCTCGGAAGGCACCTCGTCGTACTGCGCGTAGCTCTGCTCGAACTTCTTGTGCAGCAGGATGAAGTGGATGATGGAGTTGAACTCCTCGTAGCCGTAGCGGGTCTCGCGCTCGATCGTCTCCCGGTCCTTGCGGTAGTACTGATAGAACTCCGTCTCGAAGAAGTGGTTGCGGCTTGGATCGAGCAGCTTGGACCCGAAGAAGCCGAGCGCCTCCTCCAGCACGCCGTTGTAGAACAGGTCGTGCTGGGGCATCTGGCGCGGCGCCCCGTCGTAGATCTCCCCCTTCATCGCGCAGTTGAGGAAGTGGGCTGCCTCCTCGCCGGCGTGCACCACGTTCATCTGCCCGATCAGGATGGCGTTGATGCGGGGGATGTAGCACGAGCCGCGCTCGGCGATGTGACCGGCGATCTCCTCGGCGTCCTCCTGACTGAGCCCGTGACCGCGCAGCAGATGCGTCTTCTCGTTGTCGTCCAGGCCGGAATAGATGTCGGGGTACACGTCCACCAGGAACTCGCGCCGCCGCTCGTTGCCGGTGACGTAGTGGCTGTACTTGTCGATCCGCAGGAACTTCAGGATCGTGTCGATCATGCTGTAGACCGTCGAGCTCAGATCGACGTCCTCGCTGTCCTCGGCGTCCCCCTTCCAGACTTCCAGGGTCTGCCGGTAGGCCTCGTACTTGGCGATCGGGCTGGTGTTGAAGTGGCAGAAGCGGCCGGGCCCGAGGGTCACGACGTCGGTCTGCTCCTCGCCGCGCTCCGCGAGCTGCCAGTAGATCTCCTCCAGGTTCTGCAGCACGATGATGCCGCGGCGCTCGAGCCCCCTCGCCTTTAGCCCCGCCGTGACCTTGCGGGGCATGTGGTTTCGCGCCAGGTGGGATTCGCCGGCGACCACGACGACCTTGGCCCGCGGACGGGACCGCGCGATGTCGGCGATGCGGGCCGCCGCGTGGGCGTCCCGCCTGCGGATGTAGCGCAGGCCGCTGCGCGGCTCGCAGTCGATCCCGAACACCGGCAATCCGTGCCGGCGTGCCACCTCGAACAGCCGGCGGAAGGAAGCCCAGTCGTAGCCCCAGTCGAGGTCGTACCGGATCCCCTTCAGGAACTCGGCCTCACCGATCTCGTCCGCCATGTAGCGATCGAGGATCTTCTGGTTGCGCGTGTAGACCATCTCCAGACAGAGCACGACCTCGTGCGATCGTTCCGCGATCTCGCTTAGCAGGCGGGCGGCGAACTCCTGGGACGACGGCAGGGCGTGGTAGTCGCCGACGTACACCACGTCGGCCTGGTAGCAGGCGATGACCAGGTCGTCGAAGGTGGACAGCCCTTCGAGATGCGAGAACTCCTCATGAAAGTCCCGGATGTAGCGCTTGCGGGCGTTGCGGTCGACGCCGAGAATTTCCTTCTTGAGGCGGGCGACCGTCGCCTTCTGAAGGGCGATCTCCTCCAGGATCGGGGGGGACGGCGTGGGGGGGGGGGGGTTGATCGACATGCGGGGCCGGGGGCCGGACGTCCGGTCGCGCCGCTCCCTGCCCGGAGAAAAAGGTGTGGCGTCGCGCGACGTTCAGTTGCCTTTCGGATCCTTGTTCTTCGGCTCGCCCTGATCGCCCTCGTGCAGGGCATCTTTGAAGTTGCGGATGCCGGCGCCCAGGCCGCGCGCGAGCTCGGGGATCTTCTTTCCTCCGAAAATCAAGAGCAGGATGATGAAGATCAGGACCAGTTCGGGAACGCCAATCGAACCCATCGGTTGCACCCCCCGATCACCCATCTTAGACCCCGATCGGGGGTTAGTCAATGACGGGAGGCGGCAGGATCAGGCGCTTGTTGCCCTCGCGGCGCGTCACGCGCGAATGGTCGAAATGCTCCAGGAGCGGGATGGCGTTCTTGCGACTCGTCCCGCTCAGGTCCTTGAACTCCGAGATATCGATGAGCGGGCTCCTGGCGCGCTGCTCCCAGAGGCGGCGTTTCAGGTCTTCCAGCGCCTGAGCGTGGAACACCTTTCCGTCCGGGATGCGGACCAGCCGCCCGCGTCCGAGGAGAAGGTGGAACAGGCGCTCGGCCTGCGCGGGCTCGGCGCGCAGCGCGACGATCACCTCGTCCAGGCCGGGCGGGTTGCTGCCGGCGACCGCGAAGCGCGCTTCGATCTGCTCCATGAGCGCCGCTTCCTTCGGCGTCGGCGCGATGCGGTGCGAGGCCATGGCGACGCGATCCTTCTCCATTCGGATCGTCCCGGCGCGGGACAGATCGGCGAGCAGGAACTTGAACACGTCGGGGTGGGTGCGCGCGAACAGGCGCGTCCGCAGTTCTTCCCTGGGGAATCCCTCCTTGAGGGGCTCCCGGGCGTGGAAGGCTTCCAGGGCGGCGACGATCCTCTGCGATTGCTCGCGCCAGGAGTCGCCCGCCACGTAGCGCACCCCGGCCGCGGGCAGAGCGACGACGTCACCATCCCGCACCATCGGCTCCATCAACCGCGCGCTCTCCTGCGGCTCCAGCCCCGTGAGCGACCTCAATCCGTGCGCATCGACGCCCGAGGCGCCCGCCTCCCGCACCAGCGCCCTGAGCCGGATCGCGGGCGAAGGATCCGCGAGCCGCTCGAAGCGCTCGCGCGCGCCCGCAGACGAGCGCCGCAGCTTCGGCGGCCGGTTGTGCAGGATCGTCCCCCCGCCGATCGTGACCGGCGGCGAGTAGCGGCGCACGATGAAGCGATCTCCCGGCAGCGCCGCGACGGGCGTCTCGAGACGGAGCTGGGCGAAACCGCTGCCCCCGGGCGGGGTGGCGGACCCTTCGAGGAGTTTCACCCGCGCCATCGCCTCCAGCGTGCCGTGGTGAAAGCGGACGCGGGACATGTCCTTGAGCGGCGCCTCCGAGCTCTGCAGCACCTCCAGGCGCGCGTCGAGCAGGTACGACGGCTCCAGGATTCCCGGGGCCGTCAGCAGGTGGCCGCGCTCGACCGCGCCGGCCTCCACTCCCTGCAGGTTCACCGCGGTCCGCTGCCCCGGGTAGGCCACCTGGGTCGGCTTGTTGAACACCTCCAGCCCGCGCACCCGCGCGGTCGTCGCCCCTGGCAGGATCGCCACGTCGTCTCCCTCCCGGATCGTGCCGGCGATGAGCGTCCCGGTCACCACGCTGCCGAATCCCTTGATGCTGAACGATCGATCCACCGGGAGGCGCGTCGGCCCGAGCGCGGGGCGCTGCGGCACCAGCGCCGCGAGATCCTGGATGGCGGCCTTCAGGTCCGCCAGCCCCGCCCCGGTGCGGCTGCTGGCCGCGATGATTGGCGCCGAGTCCAGGAACGATCCGGCGACGAACTCCCGCGCCTCCAGACGCACGAGATCCAGGATGTCGGGCTCCACCAGGTCGCTCTTGCTGAGGACGATGATGCCCTGGCGGATGTGCAGCAGGCGGCAGATGTCGAAGTGCTCCCGGGTCTGCGGCTTGATCGACTCGTCCGCCGCGATCACCAGCAGGACGAGGTCGATCCCGCCGACGCCCGCCAGCATGTTCTTGACGAAACGCTCGTGGCCCGGCACGTCCACGAAGCCGGCGCGGGTGCCGTCGTCCAGCACGAGGTTGGCGAAACCGATGTCGATGGTGATCCCCCGCTCCTTCTCCTCCTTCAGGCGGTCGGGGTCGGTGCCGGTGAGGGCCCGGATCAGCGCGCTTTTCCCATGGTCGATATGCCCGGCGGTGCCGACGACGATCTGGCGGGGGGGGCTCATGGCTCGAGGTCCGGCAGCCGGGCTATTCGCGGACCCGTTTCACCTTCTTCATCTCCTCGTCGTAGTACTTGCGGAACAGGAGGTCCCATTCGGGGCTGCCCTCCGGAACGTCCCTCCTCTGCGATGCGATCTTGCGGCGGATGGCCTCTTCGAGCTCTTCCTCTTTCATCAGCTCGGACTCGAGCACCTGCAGCACGCGCAGCCGGATGTCGTTCGGGTCTCGCAGGAACTCAACGTCATCGTCGTCTTCGAGCGCGTTGACGAAGAGGTGCGACAGGTGCACGCAGCGTTCGTGACTGAGCTTCACTAGATCACCATCTTGCGGTCGCGCGCCAGCTTGGACTTCACCTTGCGGAACAGATCCTGGTAGTTGATCATGCCGCGGCTGATCTCGTCGGAGTAGTTCTTGAGGAGCTCGTGGGCCTCCTCGTTCAGCCGGTCCTCGGCTTCCAGGTCCGCGGTGAACACGCCGGCGAGCAGATCGACCGCGGCCTCCGGACGGTCCATCGCGATCATCTCCTCCCTGATCAGGCCGCGTATGATCCGCTGGGACATCACCTCGACCTGGTCGCGCGTCAGCCGCATCGCCCGCCGCTCCCCGTGGAATTGCCCGCGCGGCAGAATAGCACAGCGGTTCCGGGCATTTCAAAAAAACGCCCCGCGAAGGGAATCCCTCGCGGGGAGTGGCAGGGCCTGATGCGGCTGCCGGGGAAGCCGGCTCGGGGGACCGGCCGGATCGATCAGTGCGACACCGACTCCTTCGAGCGGATCCGGGCCGCCGCCGCTTCGCCCGGCCCCTCCCGTCCGTTGCGGGGGGCCGTCTGGCCGTCGCTGCGCCGCTGTCGAGCGATCAGCTTCCGCAGCCGCTTCTTGGCCTGGTTCTCGATCTGCCGGACGCGTTCGCGTGACACCCCCAGCCGTTCGCCGATCTCCTTGAGCGTGAAGACGCGGCCGCCCTCGAGACCAAAACGGTTGATGATGACCGTCTGTTCCTGGTCGCTCAGGCTCCGGAGCGCCATCCGGATGACCACCTGGCTCTCGTTCTTGATCAGCTCGTCCTCAGGGTTCACCGAGCGGCCGTCGACCAGGTAGTCGGAAATCGGCGTGTCCTTGTCTTTGCCGACCTTCTCGTCCAGGGACAGCTCGCGCATCTTCATCTGGAGGATCTCGTCGATCTTCGCGATGGTGACGCGCAGCTCCTTGGAAATCTCCTCCCGGTCGGCCTCGCGCCCCAGCTCCTTCGCCAGCATGCGCTCCGTGTTGCGCACGTTGCGGACCTTCTTGAGCTGGTAGTTGGGGATGCGGACCATGGCGGCGTGCTGGGACAGGGCTTTCAGGATCGATTTGCGGATCCACCAGATGGCGTAGGTGATGAATTTGGTCCCGCGTGCGGCGTCGAAGTGGTGCGCCGCCTCGATGAGGCCGATGTTCCCCTCGTTCAGCAGATCCTCGAAGGGAAGCCCCATGTTCTTGTATTCGCTGGCGATCTTGACGACGAAGCTGAGGTTCGACTTGACCAGGTCGTGGTAGGAGCCATCCTGGCCCATCGCCTCTTCCATCCGGACGGCGATCTCATGCTCCTCTTCTTTGGTCAGAAGGGGAAATTCGCTGATTTCCTGAAGGTATTTCGAAACGCAGGAACTTCTTTCAAAAGAGCGATTTGCCATCAGGCTCGTCCTTCTCCTCTAGTATCCGCCTGGCAGCACCGTTTGACGTCTTTTCCCTTGACTTCGGTTTTGTAACACCATACATTTACGTCAAATCTTTCGGGCTCGGGCCCCGGAAGCGACTGGAACCCTTCAGCGAAGAGAGCGCCGGAAGACACCCGTACCTTCGAGTGGCGCTGGAGAAAGGTTGAGAGGCAACCGGTTGCGCGCTTGTTCTCGACGGCATCATCAAGATATTGACGCGGCGAATGGCAATGGCTGTGTGAGCTGACGACGCAAGTATATGTTGGCGCAACAAGCGTGTCAAGCACTATTTGGTTTACCGCCATTGGCCTGAAGTGCCTTGTTTTCCAAGAGTTTCGAGAGAATAATTCGGGATTGTACGCATGATGACGTCAAAATTCAAAAGACAGTCGCTGCTGGTTGGGTCCAGAATCCGCTCACTCCGCAAGGATCGCAGCCTCACGCAGGCCGACCTGGCCCACCGGATCGGCATCCAGCAGTCCGACCTCTGTCGCATGGAGAACGGGGAATACAAAGTCAGCCTCGAGACGCTGTTCAAGATTCTCTCGATCTTCGAAATGAACATCGCCGATTTCTTCAACGAAGACGCCGCCGCGGTGTCGCGGGATCGCGAGTACGAGTTCCTGCGGCAGTACCAGAAGCTGTCGCCCCGGGCGCAGGAAGAGGTTCAGAGCTTCATCCAGTTCAAGCTCCAGTCCGAAGAGAAAGTCCGAGAAGAGAAGATCAAGAAAGACAATTGAGGAGCCTTCCATGGCCGCGGATCTCAAGGCGCGCTACTCGGAATTGACCGCCGAAGGGACCCTGCAGGTGCAGCGCGGCGACTTCCGCCAGGCCGCCGAGCAGTTCGATGCGGCACTGCGAATCGCCCGCGAGCTGGACGACCAGCACCTCATCCACCGGGCGACGTGCAACCTCAGCACGGCGCGGCTCTCACTGGGTCAGCTCCAGGAGGCCGAAAAGGGCCTCAGGGAGATCCTGCTGAAGAGCGCGGACACGGACATCATCTTCATCGCCTCCTCAAACCTGGCGAGCGCCCTGCGCAGGCAGGGACGCCTGCAGAAGGCCCTTCTGTACGCCAAGCGCGCGCTCCGGGCATGCGAGACCATCGACAACTATGCCTGGAAATCGACCTGCCACAACCTGATCGCCAACATCTACATGAACATGAGCTACCTGGACGACGCCATGGCCGAGTACCGCTTCGCCCTGTCGATCAGTCAGAAGGGCAGCCTGGGCACGTCGTACCCCGTCGACTACATCAAGGAGAACCTGGGATACTGCTGCCTCCTCAAGAAGCGCTACCGGCAGGGCATCGCCATCATCCTCGAGGCGCTGCAGATCTCCCTCGCCATTGGGAACACGCGCTGCATGGTCGAGTGCTACCAGGACTTGTGCTTCGCCTACATGCAGCTCAAGGAGTTCAAGCGGGCGGAGGAGTACGGCGAGAAGGCGCTGGCGATCGCCACGGACAAGGACTACAAGGACATCTTGAAGAACTGCTGCTACCTTCTCGGCGAAGTGAACCTGCTCATGGACAACGAGGAGCGGAGCGATCTCTACTTCGACAAGCTGCAGGAGTTCTATCCCCACCTGCCGGTGCTGAAGCAGTTCCTTCGCACGTTCGACGTGAGCAACATCATCAATCTCAAGAACCCATTCTAGGAGCCGGCGGTGAGCAGTCACGGAGGGGCGACGGTGGCAGCGAGGGCCGCGGGGGCTCTTCTGTGCTTCGCCGCGTCCTGGCTGCCGGCCGCGGCGGCCCGGAACACCCTGACCGCCGGCGACGGATCGGTGGTCCTGGTCTGGGAGCAGAAAGGGCGGTCGACGCCCGGACGCTCCGGGGCGGTCTGGTCGATCGGCTTCAGCGTCACCGACACCTCGGGGACGCGCATCGGCGTGGTGCCGCCCACCGGGGATGCGGCCCCGGATTCCTCTCCGTTCCTGACCCTGGACGACACGGGGGCCCCTGTGCTCGTCTGGAGCCGCTTCGACGGCGTGTACAACAAGATCGCCTCCGCACGCTACAGCGGCGGCGCCTGGACGAACTTTCACTACCTCACGTTCGGCTCGGGCGACGACGAACTGCCCCTCATCGCAACCACCGCGGACGGCTCGTACCTGTTCTACACCGGGTCATCCGACCGGTACTTCTTCGCCGCCCTCGATCTGGCGAGCGGGCGTCTGTTCGCGCCTCCCCGGCAAATCGACCTCGGAATCTGGCACCGGCCGACCCCCGTTCCGAGTGCGCCCGGCGGACCGAGCACGCGCGGCGGCGTCGATATCCCGATCAACAACAGGGGCTGCAAGGATGCCAGGACCTGCACCAACTCGGGCCTGAACAGGCTCAATACGTCCGGCACCCCCACCATGCAGGGAGGCATCGACGCCCCGATCGTCAACAACCGGGGGGCGATCTGGGGTGCGGCGTCCGGGGACACCTGCAGCCACGCGGTCCTGATCATTCCCTCGGCGAATGCCAGGACGGCGGTCGTCGTCGACTTCCACAACGGAGTGGCCAGGGGCCTGCTGCATCTCGCTGTTGCCGCGCAACCGGACGGCAGCCTTGGGGACACCCTGGCCGCGTCCTATCTCGGGACCCTCTGCAACTGACAGGAGCTCGCCGCGCTCAATGGTAGGGGTAGTTCTCGTCTTCGGGGCGCATCACCCTGAAGCGGCGGCGGCGCAGTCTCCAGTTGAGTCCGCTCCAGAACTGCTTCAACCTCCAGACCCGCTTGAGATACAGGTAGCCGAACAGCATCCCGCCCAGATGGGCGAAGTGCGCCACGCCGTCCTGCAGGCTCAGGAGCGAGAACAACTCGATGCCGGTGCACAGGATCACGAAACTGATGGCCCGCATCGGAAAGATGAACCAGAAGAGGATCTGGCGGTTGGGAAACATCAGACCGTAGGCCAGCATGACGCCGAAGATCGCGCCGGACGCGCCGATCGTGGTGCCGTCCGGGAATAACAGACAGGTCGTAATCGCCGCACCGATGCCGCAGAGGAAGTAGTACTTCACGAACTCCCGCGTCCCCCACACGCGCTCGACTTCCGTGCCGAACATCCAGAGCATCAGCATGTTGAGGAGCAGGTGGCTCAGCCAGCCCGTGGAGTGCAGGAACATGTACGTGACCAGCTGCCACAGGTAGCGATCGTGGATGACCCGGGCGGGCGTGAGTCCGAAGATCTGCTCCATGTCGGTACGGCCCCCGAACTGCCCGACCAGGATCTGCAGGACGAAGACGCTGACGTTCGCGATGATGAGCGCCTTGACGCCGGGGGTGATCCGCCCGCCGAGACCGACCTGCGGGCTGTACTGCGTGCGGTAGGAGGACACGCCCGAAAGTTAACACACGGTCCGGGGCATTGCAAGGAAACGGGAGGCGAGGGGCGAGCGCCGGGCGGCCGTCAGCCCTCGCGCAGCTCGGTGTTCCAGTAGGCGATGTCGAGGAAGTTCTTCCAGGCCTTGTACTGGCCGGTGGTGAAGGAGATCTTCACCAGGGGATGCCAGCGGGGCTTCACCGGCGTCTTGACCAGGCGCATGCCGGCCTCCTCGGGGAGAAGGCCGCCCTTCCGGGAATTGCAGGCGACGCAGCAGCAGACGACGTTCTCCCACGTGGACTTGCCCCCGCGCGACAGCGGCACGACGTGATCAAGGTTCAGGTCGCGCGTCTGGAATTTCCCGCCGCAGTACTGGCAGCGATTGCGATCGCGGTAGAAGATGTTCTTGCGCGTGAAACGCACTTCGTGACGGGGCAGGCGGTCGAAATCGACCAGCAGGATGACGCGCGGGATCCGGATGCGCAGGGTGGGGGTGACGATCGAGTCCTCGTGCGGCTGCGGCGGGACGTCGACCCAGTCCTCCCAGTCGTAGGTCGTGTAGTCCGGGGCGACGGCGCGCACATGGCCCTTGTAGAGCAGGCAGAACGCCTTGCGGACCGTGGTGACCTGGATGGCCTGGAAGAGGCGATTCAGGACCAGAACGTTCGTATCGAGCATCGTTTCCGATAGTGCCGCAGGGCCGGCAGACTCCCGGCGGCAACGGAAAAAAATAAAACGTCGTCAGCCTTTTGTCAAGGCGCGGCGGCCGTTGCGGCCCGGCCTGTAGCTGGTGATCAGCTCTTTCTTCTCGGTGTGGCGCTCCAGCGCCAGGCGGATGAGACGATCGACGAGGGCCGGGAACGGCAGGCCGCTCGCTTCCCAGAGCTTCGGGTACATGCTGATCGGCGTGAACCCGGGAATCGTGTTCACCTCGTTGACGAAGATCGCCTCGGTGGTCCGATCCAGGAAGAAATCGGCGCGGGCCATGCCGCACAGATCGAGGGCGCGGAACGCCTTGATCGCCAGCTCCCGGATCCGGCGCGCCTGATCGTCCGTGATCGGCGCAGGAATCAGCAGGTGCGATCCGGGGTCGATGTACTTCGACCGGTAATCGTAGAATTCGTTCGCCGGGACGATCTCGCCGGGCACCGAGGCCTCCGGCGCGTCGTTGCCGAGCACGCTGCACTCGATCTCGCGCGCATCGATGGCGCGCTCGACGAGGATCTTGCGGTCGTAGCGCCCCGCCAGCTCGAGGGCCTCCGCGAGATCCCGCGCGTCCCTTGCCTTGCTGACGCCGACGCTGCTGCCGCCGTTCGCGGGTTTCACGAAACAGGGATAGCCGAACGCCTCCTCGACCGTCCGGACGAGCCGATCGCGCCCCTGCTCCAGATCGCGCCGCAGGACAACGCGGTAGTCGACGATCGGCAGCCCGGCGTCGCGGAACAGGGCCTTCATCACGGCCTTGTCCATGCCGAGCGCCGATCCCGCGACGCCGGCGCCCACATAGGGGATGTCCGCCAGCTCGAGAAGGCCTTGCAGGGACCCGTCCTCGCCCCCCGTGCCGTGCACGACGGGGAACACGACGTCCAGCTGGCCGAGAGCAGACCCGTTCCGCGTGCGGAGCGGATGCCGGCCGGAGGGGCGCTTCATTTCAAAGCGTATGAAGGGGCGCTGGATGTTGGAGCGGGCCAGCTCAGCGGTCTGCAGACGCTCGACTTCCTTCTTGCGTGAGGTCACCTGCGATGATCGCGTGCCGGCCGAGAAGCGGGCGATAAACTCGTTCAACTGCTCGATTTTCTTCTCCCGCTGCGC
>Ga0137383_10002885_pt1 | contig 10664 bp, 8 predicted proteins | sample SagtaG_19_FD_104817 | JGI IMG/M metagenome (GOLD analysis project Ga0137383, IMG submission 104817) | Vadose zone soil microbial communities from Sagehorn Ranch, Mendocino, California, USA - Sage2_R_40_16 metaG | ecosystem: Environmental > Terrestrial > Soil > Vadose zone | place: USA... | reverse complement strand
GTTCGGATTGGGGATGGGTTACGCTTAGAATGTTCCGGAACCTCCACAGAGGATTGCTGCTCGGAACGGAGCCGATGAAAGTGCCTTTAGGCCTCATTACCCTGGCAATTTCCCGTAGGGCCCGAGAAGGGAAATAGAGGTGTTCGACTACTTCTGTGCAGATCGCAAAATCTGCAAGTCCGTTTCGGAAGGGTAAATACTCGACATCGCATTGTACAAAATCCGCGTCCTGAATCCGTCGCTTTGCCCTGTCGAGGTTCCATCGATTGATGTCGATGCCAACTACCTGCGATGATCGAATGAATCTAGTGATCAGCCCCGTCCCGCAGCCAATATCAAGCGCAAGGTGTGATTTAGCAAGTCTTCGAATGAGCCTCTTTGCCACGGTGGATCGTCCCCAATGGAATATTCTTTCTAGGGCCCTGGGATCGGTTACCCAGTCGTAGAATTCGCCCGCGACATAATATCGCTTCACGCTTCGAGCGTCGTTGGGTGGGGGCGCGACCATGTCAGCGGTTCCTTCCTTTTGATTGAATCGTCACGATCATGTGGCGTGCTCGACCAGCCTTCGTGTCTCTGCAAACCCTGCCGACATTGCCGCTATCCTTTAAGGCCGCCAACTTTCTTGGTGAGAGATCGATCTTCGAAGTAGAAAAGACGGCTCATGGGCTACCCTATCCGCTTCGTGAGGGGGACGTTAGAGAGAAAAGGAACCCAGTGTTCCCACCCGTCCTTCGAAGAGACGAAACGCTTGCTGAGTCGAACTCCGATTACAGTTCTTGCCTTAGGGGGGAACGCAATTCTTCAGCGTAACCAAAAGGGAACGTTTGAAGAGCAATATGAAAACGTAAGATCCACAATGACTCAAATCGCGGCTCTTGTTAACGACGGGTTCAGAGTTGCCATCGTCCACGGAAACGGTCCCCAGATTGGTGCAACTGTCATCAGGCACGAGCTGGGCCAGGCGAAGGTGCCACCTCTGCCACTTCACGCTTGCGGCGCAGAAACTCAGGGCTTCCTGGGCTACATCATTCAACAATCCCTTCGAGACGAGTTGGCAAGGCTTGAATCGAAGAGAGCAGTTGCAACGATTATCACCCAGGTCATCGTGGACCAGGACGATCCTGCGTTCAAACACCCATCAAAACCAATCGGTCCATTCTATACGAAGGAGCAGAAAGACGCATTGATGAGAGATAGGAGCGACCTCGTCATCGAGGAGGACTCTGGCAGAGGATACCGACGATTCGTCCCTTCACCTGATCCCAAAGCAGTTGTTGAGGATGAGGCTATCCGAGTTCTCGTTGAGGACGAGTCGGTGGTCATCGCTTGCGGAGGAGGAGGGATACCGGTCATAAGACAAGGGGGCCACCTTAGGGGGGTAGAAGCCGTAATAGACAAGGACTTGGCTGCTGAAAGATTGGCCACCTCGATTCATGCAGAGAGCCTTGTCATCCTTACCGATGTTGATGGCGTCTACCTCGATTACGGAAAGCCACGTCAACGATTACTTTCGAGGATTAGCCCAGGTGAGCTTGAGATCCATGCCCAAAAGGGATATTTCGCCAAAGGAAGCATGGGACCGAAGGTGGAAGCCGTAATCAGATTTCTCCGAAACGGCGGAAAGAGAGCGGTGATAGCAAACCTCGGAGACCTTGGACGAGCCATCAAGGGCTCTGCTGGAACACAAGTAAGAAATTAAGAGCTTCCAATCTTCATCATCATCGAGCTGTTTCTGCACTATGCTCTATTCGCGGATTGTCGAGACGTACGCGAAGATCGAGGCGACCACGAAAAGGCTTGAGATAGCCCGTTTTCTCGTCGAACTCATTCAAGATACCCCACGTTCAATTCTCGATAAGGTAGTGTACCTGACTCAAGGAAAGCTGTATCCAGATTTTCTAGGGATTGAACTCGGAGTCGCGGAGAAGCTGCTCTTCCGTATTCTCGCAAAAGTAACTGGACAAACGGAGGCAAAGGTTACGACAATCTACAAGAAGGTAGGCGATCTAGGAACCGTTGCGGAGGAGCTCCTCAAAGACAAAACCCAGGCGTCCTTTCACAGAGACGCCCTTACTGTGGAGGAAGTCTACAAAATCTTCGACATGATAGCACACGAGTCAGGCCATGGTTCTGTCGACTCCAAGCTCAGGCATATGACTGGCCTCCTGGGAAAGGCTTCTTCCAGTGAGGCAAAGTACCTCACGCGAATGGCTCTCGGCCGCCTACGGCTTGGAGTAGCTGACATGACCATTCTTGACGCGCTCGCGATTTCCCTAGGAGGAGGAAAAAATTCAAGGCCTATTCTGGAACGTGCTTACAATCGGTCGTCAGACCTCGGCTACGTTGCTAGAACTCTCGTTACTGGGGGTATCAATGCAATTGAATCACTCAGAGTTACTATTGGGAGGCCCATCCGGCCTATGCTTGCAGAACGGCTTTCCGACGCACAGGCGATCATGGCCAAGATGGATGGCGAGTGTGCGGCGGAGTACAAGTACGATGGATTGAGAATCCAGGCACACATCTCCGCTGAGGAAGTCACATTCTTTTCCCGACGTCTTGAGAACATCACCGACCAATTCCCAGATGTTCAACGACTGCTGAAGAATAACATAGAAGCAAAAGGAGTAATCCTTGAAGGAGAAGCTGTCCCAGTTGACTCGTCTACAGGTGAACTTCTACCGTTCCAGCTGATCTCGCAACGTCGAGGCAGAAAATATGACCTTGACAAAACGATCGAAGAGATACCCGTGGCTTTCTTCCCTTTTGATCTCCTATACGCCGACATGACTGACTATACAGACCGTCGCTATCTTGAGAGACGCGAACGGCTTCGAGAGCTTATCCAGAAGAATGGAAAAACCGAGCTCTCACGGCAGAAAATTTGCAACGATCCCAAGCAACTCGACGACTTCATGCAGCAGGCGGTCGCAGACGGATGTGAAGGCTTGATGATCAAGTCGATCGGTCCCGACTCAATCTACAAAGCAGGAGCGAGGGGATGGACCTGGATTAAGTACAAGCGTGAATACAAATCGGAAATGCAAGACAGCGTGGATCTCGCCGCGGTGGGGGCGTTCGCAGGTAGAGGACGACGTGGAGGAACTTATGGTGCCTTGCTTCTTGCAGCCTATGACAAGAGCGAGGACATGTTCAGAACCGTCTGCAAGTGTGGCTCAGGATTTACTGATGAAGACTTGAACAAACTGCCCAAGCTGCTCGAGAAGCATCGAATAGATCATCGACACCCGAGGGTCGATTCTAAGATTGAACCGGACGCATGGTTCGTCCCAGGACTTGTCCTCGAGATAGTCGGGGCAGAAATCACTCTGAGTCCGATACACACATGTGGAATGAACAGTATCAGGCAAGGTGCTGGTCTGGCTGTGAGGTTTCCACGGTTTACCGGGAAATATCGGGATGACAAGTTACCTGAAGACTGCACGACTACCGATGAAGTGGTTGAGATGTACCGGGCTCAGCTGAAGAAGGTTTCAGAGAAGCTCACCTCAGATGCAGCCTAGCTTGAGATCGCGATACAGATTCCCAGACCAAATGCGTCCTGCATCCCTCCAAGAGAGACATGAATTCTACAAGCGAGATTTCCGGATGAATCTCATTCGGGAATGTTTTCGAGGTTGGACGAAGCCAATTGTATTCGCGGTAGTTATCGGACGACATACCAAGATCTTTCCAGCCAGGTATCGTGGGCACAGGGATCGAACAATTCTCATTGACGAGTACGATACGTTGCAAGATCTCCGACGATATTGCGTACAATTCAAGCCCGAATCCGTATACTACGACAGGAACGTATACAAGAACTGGGATGAAGCGAGACGTGGCCCACACAAGATTGAACAACTGGGCAAGTCGTTTGGCCAGCAATTAGCGTTCGACATTGATCCGGAGAATTTCGAATGTCCGATCCACGGCACTCTTGAAGAGAAAATGAACCGGCGGCAAGGATTGTCGTTTTGTAGATTAGAACTCCAGTTGGCCCAAGAGCAGGCGCTGGGCTTAGTGGACGAGTTGTCCAATTTTTTTGGGGAACTCCGGATAGTCTATTCCGGAAGAGGTTTCCACGTCCACGTTCTAGACGAGGACGCATTCTTCTGGACACCGAAGCGACGCCTCAAATTGGCCAGATCTCTTACTCATAGAGGATACCTAATGGATGAGTGGGTCGCGGGTGGGGGGATGAGACTGATCAGGCTGCCGCACTCCCTCAATGGGTTAGTGAGTCGCGTGGCCAGACCACTGGATAGAGTTAAGCTTCATTCTTTCGACGCCGTGACCGACCCTTACTGTCTTCCAGGATTCACCCAGAGTTAGGCCGTCTATTTCTTTCTCGGCTTAGGGGTTGACTTTTTGGCCTTCGTGGGAGATTTCTTTACTTTCTTCTTTGTTACACTGCTTGCTTTGGTCTCTTTTCCAGCGTAGTAATAATGGGCTTTGCGTTTCTTTGCCGTAGCGCTCAAAGGCTTCGCGGGCATGAGTCAGGACTTGTAGCTATGTGTCTTAACATTTTCTGGAAAAACGCTTGTTCGCTAAGTGTCTTCGAGAGTGGAGATAATCCGCTTGTGGGTTCCGTCTATACCGTCGACCCCTGTGTTTAGCAGTAGACATTTGACGTGGAATTTGGAAATCATTCGCCGGAAGAACTGTTCTTGGCGAGCGTGGTCCAACAGTAGAAGATAGGGGTTGTACCATGGTTCGCCGGCAAGTTTTCCCCACATCTCTTTCGGACCGGCGCCAGGGCGCACCATGTACTCTCCCTTCCTGAGGATCTTGATTGCTTCGTCAGCGTCCAAGTGCATTTCGGGAGGGCTTTTGTCGTCTCTCCGCAAGAGAACGAGTAGCCTAATTCTTGCCTGATCAGTGACCTTTCTGGGCCCAAACACCTTTTCTCTAGGAACCAATGCTCTACTGTTTCCGAAAGCGTAGTAGCACCAGTGCAGTCCCTCGTCGAACACGCACTCGCCGTTTGTCAGCCTGCAACCTGTAGGGCCTTGGGTAAACTCGCAACTCTCTTTTGTCGTAGTGACGTTCTCGCACTTGCTTTCGTCGAAAATCTTTCGCAGCCACGCTTTACTCATTTGTGTCTCAGTCCTCATGTAGAGACTCTTCTCAGGCTGTCTTCCTACCAAATGTCCGAGTTGCTCTCCTTCGTTATGGTCAATGTAGACCCAGTCGTCTCCAACGATTCTGCCTCCGGGAAGCTCCATTAGCTTGAAGGCCTGTGTTGTCTTGCCTGTCCCGGTCGGGGCGACAATGATGACTCCTTTGCCCGAAACGTCGACGCAAGCACCGTGTATGGAGTGAGTGTTTCTCTTCTCCTCCATGATTGCGGCGGCCATGCCCAAAGCCCAACTCTTGCATTGCCCGTAGTATTCTGTGTTGAAGAATACTGACTCGTGCGTCTCCGGGCAGTAGTAGGCGGTCGGTTCATGCCCCTCGACCCCGTACGCCGAGTATATTCTTGCATCGGGGTGGGAGGAATCGGGTGCCTCCTTCCAATTTAGCTTCCAAAAATCTTTTTGATGCTTGCTGTTGCCGCAGAACTCTATGGTAACGCCGTTGAGGTTAGCCTTTGAACGTGCAGCTCGTGCCTCGTGGAGTTTTTTTTCAGCGATGGCCTTGAACGTTTCAAACTTCGCTTTTGGTACGTTCTTATCGCTTCTGACTCGAGCGGTGGATGATGTGATGTAGTTATCCAATTTCACGTCTTATGGCTCCGCGCTGACAGAGCGGCAACTGCCTCGAATATGACCTTTACACCGACCGCGGCCGTCTGCCCCGTGTCCAGTGGGGGAGATACTTCGACCAGATCGAATCCGACCGTGTTCTTTTCCATTGCCGCATCAACTAATGTCAGAAGCTCGTCTGTTGAAAGCCCATCCGGTTCAGGATTCCCGACGCCTGGGGCAAATGCTGGATCCAGAACATCGATATCCACAGTTACATAGCTGCGCGAGAACCCGGACAGGAATCCTCGGATTCTTTGAGCTGTCTTTGAAATCCCCGCGTTCCTGAGGTCCTGCGGAGTAATCATCGTGACACCGGACTTCTTTGTGAAATCTAGCTCTGGCTTGGAGAAGGCGCGTATTCCCACTTCCATAATGTGATCGGGGCCAAGTTGCTCGCTGACCCTTCGCATGAAGGTGGCATGGGAGAGTCTTTCTCCCAGAAATTCGTCTCGTAAGTCAAGATGAGCGTCAAAGCTCACGAGTCCTGTGTCCTTCGGCAGGGCATCGGCCGCTGCTTTGGTTATGGAGTGTTCTCCGCCTACCATTATCGGAATCTTCTTTGACTCTACAACCTCTGAACAAACGGACTTGACTCTATCGAGAGTCTGACCAAGGTCCTCAACGATATCGACATCTCCCCAGTCGTGAACTGCGACCCTCTCCAAGTCCACGCCAGATCTGACGCTGTAGAGTTCCATGTTAGCGGAAACATCCCGGAGTGATCCGGGAGCAAATCTTGAGCCGGCCTTGTAGGTGCTGGTCTTGTCGTAGGGAACTCCGAAGAAGACGAAGTGGGACTTGTCATATGCTGAGGATATTCCGGTGAATGGTACCCGAGGTGACAGGTATAATTTTGCTCGGCTCAAATCCATTGATACTGTCAAGGACAGCCATTGTAAAGCTTATTGGGTAAGGCGCAGAACCGACCGTTCGATCAATACGATGCCTAAGCAGGAAGTAAAGCAAGAGTCGAAAGACGAGGCAATTAGCGCAGGAGTGATACGCCCCGTTGGTCTCTCTTTCTCCTCGTTCTTCTACGCCGCTTCCGGCCTATACTATCTGATCTATCCGTTCGTAGTGCAAGATACGTTGCTGTACCCCTTGTACATCATTGGAGCCTTGTCGATAGTGGGCTCGGTCGGAATAATGAGAGTGACGAGATGGGGTCTCTGGGTCGGGCTCGCCCTCTTTCCCCTTCAGATAGTCGCCCCTGCGTTCGCGCTGATGGCCGCCCTGCAATACCCTGGTGTTGCCTCGAGTAGCAGCGCTCTAGCCTACATCGTGTCACTTGCAATTCTCATGTTCTTTGCATCCTTGACCTTTCTGCTCGTTCTTGATAAGAGAAGGAGCTTCAAGTAGCCGACGGAGGTTCGCTCGCGATTCGCGAGGGAGCTTCCATTCGCTTGGAAGACGATCTTGCAGCTCCAGCATTTCCTACGTAGCAGCGCGAGCAGGAGACCAGCGGCCGGCGTCCTCTAGATCTTGCTTGAATCATTTGGAACCCGCAGGTATTGCAGTGACGGGACAGAAGTGTGAGATTGCCGAATTGAGGCAATGGAAGCGTAAAACTGCATCCGGTTTGCCATTTTCCGTTGCAACCGATGAATCTCTTGCCGGTCCCGCGGTTGCGAACGACCGCAAGTTTCAGGCCGCATTTCGGACAGGGCGTGTCAAGGGTAACATCAGCTACCCTCTGTGCTACAATAACCTCGGAGAGCTGAGAACCAATCCCCTCTTCGTTTTCTGCCAAAGAAAGCATGATGGATCGAAGATGCTCCAGTGCTTCCACCAATACGAGTCGTCTGGACGATGTTCCATTCTGGATGGCTTGCATTAAGTTCTCGAGGTTCGCCGTGAAGGATGGATCGATGATCAAGGGGCAGTGCGCTGAGAGAACACCAGTCACCTTTTCGGCGAGTTCGCTCGCCTTCATCCTCTCGTCCCTGACATACCCGCGTGTGTAAAGTAGATCAATGATGCCGGCTCGAGTGGCCTTTGTCCCGATATTCGTCTCTTCCATTTTCTTTAGTAAACTACTAGGATTGTAACGGTGAGGCGGCTGCGCGAACTTCTCGACGGATCTGATATCCTGAACCTTTGCTCTGTCGCCGATTTTCAAGTCAGGCAGAGATCGTGATTCATCAAACGCATATGGCCGGTAGAATTCAATCCAACCCAGTCTGACGATTCGGGAACCTGAGAGGAAGAATCTGTAGTTGTTGTAGTTGAAAACTATTCTGGAACTGGTTTTGAGGCTGGAGTCTGCGAAGGTGGCCATGAATCGTCGCGAAATGAGATCGTACAACTTGGCCTCTCCACCGAACAGGGGTTTTTTGGCAGATTCGCCTGTAGGGAAGATTGCGGGGTGAGCGGGGTCATCCTTGGGACCATTGTTCGGACGAAGATCGCCTCGGGTCATCAGCTTGGCGACTAAAGATCGATATTCGGCATGAGACCCGATTCCCCGCAAGATTTCAACATACCCGATATCAACAGGGAGTTTCTGGCTAGACGTCCTCGGGTAGGAGATCAGCGCGTCGAGGTACAATCTCTCAGCCAAGGCAAGCGTTCTCGCCGGGGAGAAGCCAAATTGTCGATAGGACTCTGATTGAAGAGTAGACAAGTCAAATGGGTAGGGAGCTTGCTGCTGAATGTCACGAGATTCTATGCCTCTGACTTCAAGAAGAACGTCTCGACACTCGTCGCAGAGCATTTTGGCCTCAGACTGCGAAACAATCTTGTCCTTTTCGTACTCTAGTGCGAAGGCCTTGCTGTCGTGAACGATCGTGGCTTCTATTGTCCAGAATGGAACGGGGACGAAACAGGATATCTCTTCCTCCCTTTCGACAACGAAGCCCAAAGTAGGTCCCTGCACTCTTCCTGTGCTAAGTGTGGCGTAGCCTCTCCCTTGCTTCAGCGACGACTCCGTTAGCAATCGTGACAGATTGATCCCGTAGAGCCAGTCTAGTTCATGCCGGCACTTTCCCGCGTCTACTATGGGGAGTTCGGCCTTTGGGTCAAGCTTTTGAAACGCGAATCGAAGCTCCCGCTCGGTCATAGTACTGAATTTCATTCTAAGCGCCTTGACCGCGGCGCCGTCACATGCGTACTGCAGAATTGTGTGGCCGATTACGGACCCTTCAATGTCGTAATCGCAGGCGTTGATGTAACGATCCATGTTTGTGGCAAGGGATCCTATGACACGTACCCATCGAGCTAACCTCGCTGAAGTCTTGTCGACCAAATATTTTGGCGCCCAGTGGTAATCCCAGACAGGATAGGAACTCCTACTTGATCGACCTTTCGAATCCACACCATATAGATGTCCGAGGGCTGAGCAGACTATGAGCGGCCCGGTTTTGGTATGACACTCGAAATAGGGAACACCCTGAGATTCTAATTTTCGGGGGAGATTTTCGTCGTCGAGAGCTCGAGCGACGCGTTGAGCCGCGTCGGGCTTCTCGCAAACGATCAGTGTCCTGATCTATTTCCACCTCTCAGGATTACGAGACAGGAACCGAGCCATCTCTCTGGCGCGGTCACCAGTTTCAGGCAATGCGAGTAGACGCTTGAGAAAAGCGTCGAATGTAAAGCAGCCGTAGGCGGTGCACCAGAGCGAATATGCGTCATTGACTTTACGATACGCCTCCGAATGATTGCCACAAAAACTCGTAGTGGCGTCTACAATTTTCATTCCACAGACAGCGCACTGATCCAGATCTTACCCCTCCGTTCTCATCATACCTGTGCCGTGAGACCCTAAAGTCGGCGACGTCTGGCTATAGATGTGAGTCCACATCAAATGTGCTAACAATCGCGTCTAAAGCAAACTGTTTTAACTGTATTACCGTAAAATGGTCTCTGGTAGTTCAACCATTGGCAGATAAGAGAGCTGTATTGCTTATCGTAGATGGAATGGCTGATAGGCCGCTAATTGATCATGATTACAAGACGCCTCTAGACTTCGCGAACACTCCTAACATGGACAGACTGGCCAAAGGAGGCCTAGTCGGTCAGCTTGACCCTATATCTCCCGGTATTCGCGCCGGAAGCGATGTCGCAAACCTAGCCCTACTCGGATATGATCCCGTCAAGTATTACACGGGGAGGGGAGCCTTGGAGGCTCTCGGTGCTGGAATAGAGCTTCGACCCGGGGATGTGGCGTTTCGATGCAACTTCGCTACTGTTGATGATGATTTCCGCGTCAAAGACAGACGCGCTGGACGAATCAGAAAGGGAACCTCAAAACTTGCCAAGGTGGTTGATGCGATCAAGATTGACAGTGTACCAGGGATCAGGACAATTTTCAAGGCCACAGTTGATCACAGAGCGGTCCTTGTATTACGGGGTGAAAAGCTGTCAAGAATGGTCTCTGATGTAGATCCGAAAGAAGAAGGCGCGAAGATCGCGATTTCGAGAGCGCTCGATGGCAGCGAAGAAGCGAAACGAACATCTGCCGCCATCAATGAATTCGTCAAGAGATCACATGAGGCCTTGCGAGAACATCCATTGAATCAAGAACGGGCCAATGATGGTGAAAAGGCGGCGAACATTGTCCTGACAAGAGGGGCTGGAACAATTCCCAATCTTCCAAGCTTCAAGTCCATGTTCGACCTCCGAGGATGCTGCATCTCCGGAACACCAATGGTCCAAGGAATTGCAATGGCCGCCGGAATGGAGGTCATCGGCGTCAAGGGCGCAACGGGCGGAATCAAGACAGACTACGAAGCAAAGGCCAAAGCAGTCATCGAAGGAAGCAAGGACAAGAACTTCATTCTCGTCCACGTAAAAGCGCCCGACATCGCAGGCCATGATGGCGATTTCAAAGGCAAAGTCAGAACTCTAGAAGAGGTAGATGGGCTCGTGGGCCACATCATAGATGAGGTCGATATCGGGCTCAATTATGTCGCG
>Ga0137383_10002883_pt1 | contig 10667 bp, 9 predicted proteins | sample SagtaG_19_FD_104817 | JGI IMG/M metagenome (GOLD analysis project Ga0137383, IMG submission 104817) | Vadose zone soil microbial communities from Sagehorn Ranch, Mendocino, California, USA - Sage2_R_40_16 metaG | ecosystem: Environmental > Terrestrial > Soil > Vadose zone | place: USA... | reverse complement strand
GTGCCTGGGCTAGGCTGAGCGCATGGCCGAGTCGCGGACCCTGACTGCCGCAGTGCACCGGGAAGAGGACTGGTACGTAGCCCAGTGCCTGGAGGTCGATGTCGCCAGCCAGGGCCAGACCATCGACGAAGCGCTCGCGAACCTCGCGGAGGCAGTCGGGCTCTACCTCGATGAAGTGGACGACCCGGCGCGCTACGTCTCCAGCACGCCGCTAGTGACCTCGTTCGCGCTGCCCGCTGCGTGAGCCCGGCACTGTCGGATCTTCCGGTCCGCGACGTCGCGCGCGCCCTGCGGGCCGCGGGCTTCGAGCGCGTGCGGGTCAAGGGAAGCCACGCCATCTATCGCGAGGCCGACGGGAGGGTGGCCATAGTTCCCGAGCACGGCACGATCAAGCGCGGGACCCTGGCCTCGATCTTGCGGCAGGCGGGCCTGACCACGGCCGTGTTCCTCAAGCTCCTCGACTAGCCCGGCGAAGGCACCGGCCGGCGTCGGCATTGGGCCACGGCGGACGCAACATCTCGGGCGGGTCGCGCTGATGGTCGCGTCCAGTTCCAGCTCGATGCCTGCCGGCCCCGCCTTGAGCCTCTTCAGCCGGGTGCCCTGGATCGCCGCGGTAAAGGACGACGTAACAGACCGGCGGTAGATCACGAACACGAACAGCGCCACCGCTGGTCAGACCAGCACCGCCGCCATCGGCGACCCCTCGAATCCGCGAGGTATTCGAACCGACTCCATCTGGTGCCGTATTGGCACCGCCGGCTCAGCCAGTGGCGACGTTGCTGTCCCTGAGACTGCCGTCAACTCGGGTCTGCGGACCGGACAGTATCCAGGTCATAGCACCTCCGAGCGCCAGCCACGCGGCGCAGATGGCCAGCTCTCCGACGCTCAGAACGCCGCGGCGGCCACCCAATCCGGCAGCCACCCAATCCGCAGCCTGGTTCATGAGCGCCAAGCCCGCCACCCACGAACCAGCCCAGCCAGCTACCCGGAGCCAATTGCGCGGCCGCCAGCCACGGAGCCGGACGAACCCGGCAACCAGCAGCGGAACTGGCAGCAGCAACCAGGCCACCTCTGCTATCGGGGCCGCATCGATGATCACCTGTGGCTCCCCGGGCCATTGAATTGTCGGAGGAATGAGTGTGACCTCGCCGTAGCCAGGGTGACTGAGCGCGACAGTGGCGTAGATAGCTCCGCCAGCTCCTATCACCACCCACAGCATCGAGATCAGCCAGGTCCAGCCGCGGACCCGCGCGCCCCCGATAGCCAGGGCCCGCGCGTCGCGGAAGGATGGCCACCTCGCACCGGGCGGGCTGGCCTCCAGCAGGGTGCCGAGCATTTCCCCGCCCCGGTCACGCCGGTACCAGGCGGGATAGGCGCGCAGCAGCCACCGGCAGCGCCGCTCCAGGGGACTCACGCCGGGCTCACCTTCCGCGCACTGCGAACGGTCTTCGGGCTCTGGCCCCAGTCCGCCACCAGGCTGGCCGCCGCCGCCATCCGCTCCGCCTCGGCCCGCAGCGCACCAGCACCAGGCGGCGTCAGACCGTAAGAGCGGCGGGCCCGGCCATTGACGATCTCCTCGCTCACCAGCTCCACGTAGCCCTCAGCGGTGAGGCGGTCCAGCGCGGTGTACAAGGTTCCGGTCGGCAGCCGGACCCGGCCGCCCGACAGGTCCTCTGCGCGCTGGATGATCGCATAACCGTGCAGGGGCCCGTCCAGCAAGGACGCCAGCACGAAATAGGTTGGCTCTCTCATCTCAGTTCTCGGCTGACGCACCAGGCCAATATAAGTAGCTTGCCGACATATAGCAATTCCCGGAACCGGCACGAGACCACGCCGCTGCCCGGTCCTCGTCAGCGAACGGCCGAGACGGAGCGCAGGCATCCTGAGCGCTCCACTTGTATGGCTTCTACCTGGGAGCCGCCTACCGAGATCAGGCCGAAGGTCCGTTCATCCCGGATGAAGACCGCACGCAAGCTTGCGCACGACGAAAAGGTTCGAGAAGCGGGCGGCCGTCCGCGAATATATTCATCGCGAGGTCCTGGCGAGTCCGGGACAGCTGCCCGGCTGTCGCCCCTGCAGTCGCCCCCGGAAAGGTACAATATGGGCATGGCGGCACGCCGTAAGCGCGGCGAGGGCTCCATCTCCTTTGACCACCGGGGACCATGCTCAGACCCGGGGTTCCACCGGGGCTGCCCAGGGCGCTGGCGGGCGGAGGTCAGCCGCGGATACGACGTAAACGGCCGGCGCATCAAGAGCAAGGTCACCTCTACGGACAGGGCCAGGCTGCTTGCCAAGCTTGAGGATCTGCGCGAGGACCTCGGCTCCGGCGCCGATGACCAGGCGGTTACCCTGCGGCGAGCGATCGACAGGTGGCTGGCGGAGGGGCTCGATGGCCGCTCACCCAAGACCATCAAGCGCAACAGGGCGCTCTTCTACTCGGCGGAGAACCCCGATGAGCTGAGGCCGGAATTCTCCGCGATCGGCAAGACGAAGCTGCGGGAGCTGAAGGCCGCCGAGGTCAGGGAGGCACTGTCGGCAGCGGCCAGAACAAGGTCCGCTGCGACCGTGGCGCTGATGCACAACTGCCTGACGCGGGCAATCCAGCATGCACAGGCCGACGACCTCGTTCACAGGAACGTCGCCGAGTTCATCGACACCCCGACGGGCCAGGCCGTGGGACGGCCGTCGAAGTCACTGACCCTGCAACAGGCGGCAGCGGTGATCGCCGCAGCCCAGGCGCCGCCCGAAGTCCAGCTGCACCCTGGCCTGAGAGACTTCCGGCGCCCTCCGGCCCTCATGCATGCCTACATCGTGCTGTGCCTGCTGGTCGGGGTCCGCGCAGAGGAAGCTCGCGCGCTGCGATGGCACCACGTCGTGACTTTCGACCAGGACAGCGGGCGGTGGCTGCCGGTGACCGAGGCCGGATGGGAGCACGACAGCTTCGCCGTCTGCGTGTGGCGGTCAGTGCGAGCGCGCGGCGACACGAAAACCGAGAGGTCGCGGCGCACGCTGGCACTGCCCCGGCTCGCCGCTGCCGCCCTCGCCGCGCTCTGGCAGCTCACCGAAGATGAGCAGCGCGCCGCCGCAGGCAAGCGGATCGACACGGGACTCGTCTTCACCACCGCGCTGGGCACCGTCATGGATGCGGGCAACCTCCGGCGGATGTTCCGGCGCACCTGCAAGGACGCCGGGATCGGCGAGGACTGGACCCCCCGGGAGCTGAGGCACACGTTCGTGAGCCTGCTGTCGGACTCCGGGATGCGGATCGAGGAGATCGCGGATCTCGTCGGCCACGCCAGCAGCCGGACGACCGAGACCGTGTACCGTCACCAGCTCCGGCCAGTCATCCAGACCGGCGCGTCAGTTATGGACGGGCTATTCCCCACCGCCACTACGGAGTAATGCTGCCTTCCGCGAAGCCCATGAGCTGGACGGGGCTGGAGAGCAGTCGCCCCTCTTAGTCGCCCCCGAACTCGAACACTTCTCGAATCATGCCCCTGACCTGGAGCCGCCTGTCGGAATCGAACCGACGACCTGTTCATTACGAGTGAACCGCTCTGCCGACTGAGCTAAGGCGGCGCGCCGGCCGGAAGGCGGCGGCGCAGAGAGTCTACCGGTCGCGGGGCGGTTCTCGCTTCTGGCCATGGGTTGCTTCGTATGCCTGCCGCGACCCGCAGACGCTGGCGCGCGGGCAGGCGCACCTGGAGCCGGTCTCGGCCACCTTCACGATCACCTGGTCGGCCGGAACGCTATACCCGACGACCACGCCGGCCCCCTCGGGCGAGTCGACCGCGGCACCGAGCTTGGGCGCCCGCTCCTTGAAGTCCATGTACAGGGGGTGCTCGTACTTCAGGCAGCACATCAGCCGGCCGCACGCCCCGGCGATCCGCATCGGGTTGACCGGGAGGTCCTGGTCCCTGGCCATCCTGATCGTGACCGGCTCGAAGTCCTTCAGGAACGTGGAGCAGCACAGGTCCCGCCCGCATGGCCCGATGCCGCCCTGGAGCTTCGCCTCGTCCCTGGGGCCGACCTGGCGCAGCTCGATCCTGGCCCGCAGCCGCCCGGACAGGTCGCGGACGAGAGCACGGAAGTCGACCCGCCGCGGCGCGCTGAAGTAGATGACCAGCTTCCCGGACGCGGAGATGTGGTCGACGGCGATGATCTTCATCGGCAGGTCGTGCTCGCGCACCAGCCGCCGCGCCGCCACCCTCGCCTCGGCCCGCCTGGCCCGGCTCCCCTCGTCCCGCGCCAGGTCAGCCTCGGTGGCCAGCCCCGCGCAGACCGGCAGCCCGCCAATCTCGTCGTCGATCCACTGCGGCGCCCAGATGCACTCCGCGACCTCCGGCCCCGTGTCGGTCGGCACGAGCACCTTGTCCCCGACGGCCGGACGATGCGACCCGGGGTCCAGGTAGTGGAGCCGCCCGCGCCGCTCGAAGCTCACCGCCATCATCATGGGCACCGTTTCAGGTTACGGCCAGATCACGGCGAACCGTTAGGGCGGGAACCGTTCTTTCTTCGTTAACGGCTCGTCCACTCCGGTCCCGGCGGGCCGGGCGGTCCCGGCAGGGCTACCAGGCCGCCGACGTGAGCTGGCCGTTAAGGTCGGGCAGCCGGTGGAACCCGCCCCGGCCGATCCAGCCGAACCTCGTCCCGTCGTCCAGGCCGATCAGCAGGTAGCGGCCGGAGCTGTCGGTGCTGAGGAAGTCCGGCTGGTCGCTCCAGTGGCCTTGCCCCGCCGACAGCCGAGCGGGCCGGCCGTGTGAGCCGGGCAAGGCGATCCGCTCGATCGAGTACCTCGCGCCGACCAGGAGCACCAGCACCGAGTTCTCGTTGCCGCTCATGATCGCCTGCGCCAGCGCGCGGCGCGGTCCTGGGAAGCTGAGCAACACCCGGCTGGCCGCCAGGGTGCCGCCCGCGCCCGTCGCCGCGAGCTCACGCACCTGCGCCACCGGCCAGGACGGCAGTTCCTTGCGGGCGCCGGCGCACTGGTAGCTGTACGGCTCGGCCTGAACCGGCTTGCACCACTGCGCGGCGAACACCAGCCTGGTGTCGCCGCCGCGCCAGGACAGGCTCAGGATGCTCATCTGGCTGTCCGGCCTGACCAGGCCGCCGCGCCAGGTCTGGTGGCGGCCGGTGGCGGTGTCGATCACGATGATCCGTGGCGTCGGCCTGGCCCCGTACGGCCGTTCAGGGGATCCGGCGATCGCCACCTTGGTGCCGTCCGCCGTGATCGCCAGCCGGTAGCCGACCAGGTTGTCCACCACGCCGCCCCGGATCTGGCCGAACTCGGTGACCCGGCCGGCCCGGGTCAGCCGGAACGTGAAAATCTGGATCGGGGCGGCGCGCCCGCCGTAGGCGATCGCGAACCGGCCGGTCCGGTCGGGTGCGGCGAGCACGGCCGCGTGGTCGGTATTGGTGAACTGGAGCGCCGTCGGCGGGCGCACTCGGTCGGTCACCTTGCCCGTGGCGGTGGCCTGGACCTGGATGTCGTCCGCGCCGCCGATGGTGACGAGGTAGGGCGGCGGCGCGTGAGCCGAGCCGGCATTCGCGAACGGGCGGCCGAACTGCGTGCGCGCGACCTGCCCGGCCCCGAATACGAGTCCGATCAGGGCTGCCACCGCCGCGGCCGCGCTCAGCGGGATCAGTATTCGCCGCCACCGGCCGCTCGCCGCCTGTCCGGCGACGGTCACCGGAGGCGACTGGGGCGTTGTCGCATCGGCGCGCCGCCCGCACTCGCCGGCCGTCAGCGGTCTCAGTGACTCTCCGCTGACCGCACTGGCTCGGGCGGTGAGCGCCTCGCTGAGCCGATCCTCGGTTCTCGTCATGACTCCTCCCCGATGGCTCTGGCCAGGGCGGCGATGGCGCGGGCGGCGGTGGACTTGACCGTTCCCTGGCTGATCCCGAGCGTCGATGCGATCTCAGCCTCGGACAGTCCCAGGTAGTAGCGCAGGATCAGCACTTCGCGTCGTCGGTCGGGCAGAGCGGCGAGCGCCGCAAGCACCTGCCGACGATCCTCGGCCTTGATCACCTCAGCCTCGGCAGAGGCGCCGGCCGAGTGTTCCTCGCGATCATCACGAAGGACGCCAACCCCTCGGGCAACCACCCTGCGTCTGAGCACGGACCGGCAGCCGTTGAGTACCGACGCCCTGATGTAGGCGAGTTCCTCGCCAGGTCTGGGCTTCTTGGCCGCCGCCGCGTGCAACCGGGCGAACACATCCTGGACCACGTCCTCCGCCGTCGGCTGATCGTGCACGATCAGCGTGGCCAGCCGCACGAGCTCGAGGTGATGCCGCCGGAACAGGTCGGCGAGATCCTGTTCCTGAGCCTCCCATGGCTGTTCAGCCGTCACTGGCCCACTCTCGGCTCGTCTGACGCCTGACTCGCCGGCGATCGGCGCGAATGTCACACCCCTAGCACGCTCGGCAAGCCGTTCGGTTGCCCGCTCGGGCACCTGGTCAGGCGATGGCGGGCGGGCGTTCGGCAAGGGTCAGGGTCAGCTCCTCGACCGCCAGCAGCGGCGCGACGCTGGCCGCGAGCCGGTCCCGGCAGCGCAGGATGGCCTCGATCCGGCGGACCGTGGTGCGCGGGTTCGACGACTCGGCCAGCCGGCGCAGCTCGGGCTCGCGGGCCGCGTTGGCCAGCTCCACCTCGGCCCCGAGCTGGACGGCGAGCACGTCCCGGTAGAACGCCGCCAGGTCGAGCAGCGCCAGGTCGAGCGCGTCCCGCTTGATCCTGGTCGCCCGGGACTTCTGCCGTTCCTCGAGTTCCTTCAGGGCGCCGGCGGCGCCCCTGACCGCCGCCGCGACGCCCTTGCCGGTCGAGCCCTCGCCGAACGCGCGCTTCAGCGCCTCCCGCTCCGGCACGTCCAGTTCCTCCGTCGTCGCGATCGCCTCCGCCTCGGCCGCCTTGACCAGCGCGGCCGCGGCGGCGAACGCCTCGGCCAGGCCGGTGACGCGCGCCGGAACCGTGAGCACGTCGGCCCGCAGGCGCGCCGTCTGCGCGTCGGTGGCCAGCCGGCGGGCCCGGCCGATGTGGCCGAGCGAGGCCCGCGCGGCCTCGAGCGCCGCCTCGTGGCCGACGCCCTCACGCTCGAGGATCCCGGCCACGGCCGCCGTCGGCGGAGTGCGCAGCGTGATCAGCCGGCACCGGGACCTGATCGTGGTCGGCAGGTCGGCCGCCGACGGTGCGCAGAGCAGCCAGATCGTCCGCGGCGGCGGTTCCTCGATGGCCTTGAGCAGGGCGTTCGCCGCCTGCTCGGTGGCCCGGTCGGCATCTTCGAACAGTACGACCCGCCAGCCGCCGTAGACCGGGGAGGATGCTGCCTTGAGCACGAGCTCCCTGGTCTGCCTGACCCCGTAGGAGAGCCCGTCGGGGCGGATGAGGAGCATGTCGGCGTGCGTTCCGGCGGCAACCTGACGGCACGAGCGGCACTCGCCGCAGCCGTGGTCGGCGCAGAGCAGCGCGGCGGCGAACGCCCGTGCGGCGACCGAGCGGCCCGAGCCGGGCGGCCCGGTGAACAGCCAGGCATGGGTCAGCGCGCCCCGGCCGCCGCCCGCGCCGTCTCCGCCCGGAGCACCTCCGCCCGGGGCACCTCCGCCCGCCGCGGCCCGAAGCTGCTCGACGACCGCGTCCTGCCCGGCCAGCCGGTCGAACACCGCCCAGGCCGTCATTCGCGTATCACCGGGATCGAGCCGGTGATCTCCTCGGCCCGCTCGGGCACGGGGTCGGGCAGCCGGTCCCTGACCGCCGTATGGACCGCCCTGCTGAGCCGCGTCGGATCCAAGGTGGCATCGAGGATGACGTACCGGTGCGGATCGGCGCTGGCCAGCGCCAGGAACGCGGCCCTGACCCGCTCGTGGAACAGCGTGGGCTCGGCCTCGAGCCGGTCCGCCGACGCGGTGCGGCGGCCCAGACCCTCCGACGGGAGCAGGTCGAGTAGGAAGGTCAGGTCGGGAACCAGGCCGCCGGTGGCCAGCTCGTTGACCTGCCGGATGGCGTTCACGGGAAGCTGGCGGCCGCCGCCCTGGTAGGCCAGCGTCGAGTCGACGAACCGGTCGGTGACCACGATGGTCCCCCTGGCCAGCGCGGGACCGATCACGCTGGCCACGTGCTCGGCCCGGTCCGCCGCGTACATCATGACCTCCGCCCACGGCGACAGGCCGGTGTGGGCCGTGTCGAGCAGCAGCGCGCGCAGCCGCATGCCGACCTTGGTCGCGCCCGGCTCGTGGGTGGCGAGCACGTCGTAGCCGTTCTCGCGCAGCCAGATCGCGAGCAGCCTGGCCTGGGTCGACTTGCCCGCGCCCTCGCCGCCCTCGAACGCGATCAGCAGGCCACGGCCCGGGCGCTGCCCGGGCTCGGCCAGGTCGGCCAGCCCGCTGCCCGTCCGCCCGTCCGCGCGGCCGCCGGCCCGGGCCGCGGCGCCGGCGGCCGACGAGTACGGCAGCGACCTGCCGCGGAAGGCGGCCAGCAGGTCGGGCAGCAGCGGCATTCCCGGCCGGTCGTCCATCTGCCGGTAGGAGGTGAACCCGAGCACCATCGCGACCGCCGCCGCGAGCAGGAGCACCACGTTGTTGCCGACCGCCTGGTAGGTGACGGTGCCGATGGACACGTTGTTCGACCCCGACAGCTTCCCGACCATGGAGGTGATCCCGCCCGCCAGCACGCCGGACAGCGCGATCACCGCGAACATCACGACCCGCAGCGCCGACTGCATGAACGCGAACGTGCGGCCGCGGGTGTCGTCGTCCACCTCGCGGCCGATGATGGTGTAGCCGGTGACGTAGGCCATGCCCGCGAGGATGCCGAGCAGAACGACGAGGAAGACCACGACCGGCAGGTTGGGGATCAGCGCGATCAGCGCGAGCGGCACTCCGGCCACGGTGATGGCCAGGCCGAACAGCCGGCGCCTGCTGAACTTGCCCAGCATCCGCACGCCGACCGACATGCCGAGGGCCAGGCCAATGAACATGGCCGCGAACACCGCGCCCCAGCCGGCCGAGCCGCCGCCCAGCGTGCCCCGCACGTAGACGTAGCCGAGGCCGACGACCGCGCCCGCGCCCGCGAACGCTCCGATCATGCCGATCGCGATGCCGCGGACGACCCGGTTCTCGCCGACGAACCGCCAGCCCAGCCAGATCGACTTGGCCACCGAGGGCACCGAGATCGCCTTCCCCGTCCGGCGCCGCGGCAGCTCGCGCAGCGAGTAGACGGCCAGTGCCGAGATGACGAACGTCACGACGTTGAAGTACAGCGCCAGGCTGATCTGGCCACGGACCGGGTTGCCGAAGTAGCTCAGCGGCCCGCTCGCCAGCCCGTTGCTGATCCAGGCGAGCGCGACGAACAGCAGCGAGGCGACGGGCGCCGTGCCGTAGGTGGTCAGCAGGCTGTACTGGTTCGCCTGCTCCAGCATGTCAGGCGGTACCAGGTTGGGTATCGACGCGTCCTTGGCCGGAGTCCAGAACAGCGAGGCGCAGCAGGCCAGGAACTGGGCGACGTAGAGCCAGGTGAGCTGGTTGGCGAAGCCGATCACGAGGTTGAGCGGTATCGACAGGTACAGGACGGCCCTGATCACGTCGCCGGTCACCATGTTGATCCTGCGGTCGAGCCGGTCGGCGACCGCTCCGGCCAGCGGGCCGAACAGCAGGTAGGGCAGCAGCGAGGTGATCCAGACCCCGCCGACCGCGATCGCCCCCGCGGTCGCCTGCACGTTATGGCCGGTCAGCGAGTAGGCGAGCGCGGAAAGTGCCAGCAGGCTCAGCCAGTCCCCCAGGCTGGACAGCGACGTGGCGATCCACAGCCGCCGGAACGACCTGATCGACAGCACGCCGTCCTGGTGCTGTCCCAATTGGGGCCTAAGACTCATTGTGCAAGGCTACCGAGACTCCCGCCGCCGCGCCTGGGGCCGCGCCAACGCGGCCGGTCAGGTCCCTGCCGGCCGGTCCGAGCTGGGTGCTTTCGACCGTGCCGGGCCCGCCCGCGGCGTCGCCTTCCTGGCCGAGCCCGAGGCCGGCTTCTTGGCCGAGCCCGAGGCCGGCTTCTTAGCCGAGCCCGCCGGCTTCTTAGCCGAGCCCGACTTAGCCGAGCCCGACTTAGCCGAGCCCGACTTAGCCGAGCCCGCCGGCTTCTTAGCCGAGCCCGACGCCGGCTTCTTGGCCGAGGCCGACGTGGTCTTGCGAGCCGGTGACGCGCGGCGCTTCGGCGCCGGGCCGGAGGCCCGGCGCTCGGCGAGCAACTCGGCGGCCCGCTGCGGCGTGACCGACTCGGGCAGGTCGCCCTTGCGCAGCGAGGCGTTCGTCTCGCCGTCGGTCACGTACGGCCCGAACCGGCCTTCCCGCAGCACGATCGGCTGCCCGCTGGCCGGGTCGTCGCCCAGCTCGCGCAGCGGCGGCGCGGCCGCCGCCCTCGCCGCGCTGCCGCGCTGCTTCGGCTGCGCGAACAGCTCCCTGGCCTGGTCGAGCGTCAGCGTGAACAACTGCTCGTCGGACTCCAGCGACCGGCTGTCTGTGCCCTTCTTGGCGAAGGGGCCGTACCGGCCGTTCTGCACTGTCACCGGCTCGCCGTCCAGCTCGCCGATCGTCCGCGGCAGCGTGAGCAGCTTCAGCGCGTCGTCCAGCGTGACGCTGTCGGGGTCCATGGCCTTCAGCAGCGATGCCGTCCGCGGCTTGGCC
>Ga0137383_10002869_pt1 | contig 10692 bp, 7 predicted proteins | sample SagtaG_19_FD_104817 | JGI IMG/M metagenome (GOLD analysis project Ga0137383, IMG submission 104817) | Vadose zone soil microbial communities from Sagehorn Ranch, Mendocino, California, USA - Sage2_R_40_16 metaG | ecosystem: Environmental > Terrestrial > Soil > Vadose zone | place: USA... | reverse complement strand
CGTGTTGAGATCGATCGCGCTCAACGTGCCCCACGGCGGCTTGACCGCTGGAAGGCCACTCGAGTCTCTCCAGCGCTCATAGCCGACGAACTCGTACGGGGGGGGGGCAGTCGCGCTGACGGTGTGCGGTGAGAACCCCGCCGCCGAGTATCCCAGCTCTTCGATCAACGCGCGCTGCTGGCGTTCGGAGAGACGCGCGAATGAGGGCATGAAGCCCCGGCCCCGCTCGATGATTTGTTTAACCTCGTCGCGCGTGCGGCGCGTGGCGAGGCCGACCAACGATGGCGCGCGGTCCCGGCCACGCCGGTCGGCGCCATGGCAACCGGCGCACACTGCCCTGTACACGGCCACCGCGGGCGTGGTCGCCGCTACTTCTCGCATCGCCGCGATCCACGGCACGTCGCTCGCGTTGACGTAGAGCACACCCTTCGGATCGACCGCGGCGCCGCCCCACTCGCCGCCGCCGTCGAAACCCGGAAGCACGACGCTACCCTGCCGGCTCGGCGGTGTGAACAGCCCGTCGTGCCGCAGCGAGCGAAACCGCCGCCGCTCAGCGGCTGCGACATCGGCCTCACGCATCGTCTGCCGCGCAAAGGGAGCGGGCTGTACCGGGAACGGCTGGGTCGGCCAGGCGTGCTCGCCCCGCAGGTCAGAGGCGGGCACCGGTCGCTCTTCCACGGGGAAGAGGGGACGGCCGGATGCTCGATCGAAGAGGAATACGAACCCGCTCTTCGTAATCTGCGCGATGGCGTCCACGCGCCGCGCGTCACGCGTCACCGTGACGAGGTTGGGCGCCGCGGGGAGATCGCGATCCCACAGGTCATGGTGCACCGTCTGGAAATGCCACAGGCGTTTTCCCGACGCGGCATCGAGCGCGAGCAGCGAGTTCGCGAACAGGTTGGCGCCCACGCGCGCGCCCCCGTAGAAATCGGGTGTGGCTGAACCGGTCGGTATGTAGACGCTGCCGCGCGTGCTGTCCACCGTCATCCCGGCCCAGGAATTCGCGCCGCCGGCGGTCCTGAAGGCTTCGGCCGGCCAAGTGTCGTACCCGAATTCGTTGGGCCACGGAATCGTGTGAAAGGTCCAGCGGATTGTGCCGGTGCGCACGTCGTAGGCCCGCACGTGACCAGGGGCCGAGCCCTCTTCTTCGCCGACCCGCGTTCCCCAGATGAGGACGTCGTGGTACACGACGCCGGGGCTCGTCGACACGAGGTACGTCCCGCCGACGTCCCGACCGAGCCCCGCGCCGAGGTCCACCCAACCCGAGTCGCCGAAGCTGGGAATCGGTGCGCCCGTCCGCGCGTCGAGCGCGTACAGCCGGCGGTCGACGGCGAAAAAGATGCGGCGATCGCGACCCGCCGCCCAGTAGACGACGCCACGGTTGACGTGGGGTTGGGCCCGACGATTCGGGAAGGGATCGAATCTCCACAGCAACGTCCCCTGGTCGGCGCGGAGCGCAATCACGGCGAGCTTCGGAGTCGTCGCATACAGGACACCGTCGACCACGATCGGCGTCGCCTGGATCTCGCCGTGCCCATCAGGGGGGAGATCGCCGGTGTGGTAGGTCCAGGCCACCTGCAACCGGCCGACGTTACCAGTATCGATCTGATCGAGAGTGGAGTAGCGGGAATTGCCGGGGTCGCCGCCGGTGATACGCCAGTCATCCGCGGGTGGGCCGCCCGTCGCGCAGCCCGCCGCGACGAGGAGGACGCCGAGCCTCACGGCCGGCGGCCCCTCCCGCTCTGCTCGCCGAACAGGCGCCGGCCCGTTTTATCATCGAGAATCTCATACATCCCGAGAATGCCGATGATCTCCTGCGCGGTCCGGACCGGGGCCTTGCCGGCGCGCACCCACGTGATGGTTCCGGTGGTCCCGCGCTGGCGCTCGATGATGTCGAGCTTCGGCGCTCCCGCCGCGACCACCGCTTCATCATCGATCCGATACTTCGCCGCCTGGTGTTTCCACGGGAGCTTGGGGTCGAAGTCGTCCTTGCCGAGCAGCTCCGCCGTCGACATCCCCGCGTCGCCCGAGAAATGCTCGTTGCACCCGGCGAACGTGAAGCGCGGCCCCAGCTTCCAGAACACCCGTACCGGGCAACCCGGATCGGAGGCCTGCCGCACGTAGCCCTGAAGCTCCGCCTCCAGCGTCTCGGCGCTCGCGGACGCCCATTGGGACGCGCGCTCGGCCATCTCAGGGTGCAGCGTCGGCCACGAGGCCGTCATGACCTGCTGGTACGCCAACAGCACGGCGCGCGTCTGGTCAGCGTTCAGGGGAGTACCCTCGAGGCAGGGTGAGCGAGCTTGGCATAGATCAGAGCGACGAGAAAGAGCGACGTGGCAGCGACATTTTGAACCCGTCGAGAATACGCTGACGTGCCGCCGCCGCAAGGATGACGACCGATACGCCCATGGGATCCTAATCTACGCGCCAGATCCGATTTGGGGACACGCTGTTGCGCCGGTGCGACAGGAGCGGGGGCGCCTTTGCGCACCCACGGGGTAATCGCCGCAGGAGGTAAACACCTATGACGAACACCACGAAGCTCACCCGACTCGCTCTGCCGGCCGCCGTGGTGGCGATCGGCATCGCCGCGGCGGTGATGCTGGGCCGAGCGGGCGAGAAGAAAAACGCCACGATCCCGAGCGGCGCCCTGCTGGTCGCCGCGCTGGAGCAGCCCGTCTCGACCGACCACAGCCGCAGCGGGGACCACATCACCCTCCGCACGGTCGAGCCGATCCACCTTGCAGGCGAAGCCACAATCCCCGCCGGCGTCACCCTCCGGGGAGAAGTCACCGAGGCTAAGGGCGGTGGGCGCATCACCGGCGCTCCCGAGATCGCGCTCCGCTTCACCGAGCTCGAGCTCGACGGCCACAGGTACCAGCTCTCGGCCGAGCCATTCCGCGTGCAGGGAAAGAGTGACGCCAAGGAGAGTGCGTTGGAGATCGGCGGCGGCGCCGTCGTGGGCGGGGTGCTGCGCGGCGTGAAGGGCGCTGTGGTAGGGGCGGCGATCGGCACCGGCGTCGCCGTGGCGACCAAGGGCGACCAGCTCACCTTGGGCGCGGGGCAACACCTGCGCATTCGGTTGACTCAGCCGGTCACGGTGCAGGTGCAGTAAGCCACCCTAACGGATCGGCACTGCCGCACTCAACGTCGAAACGCCGTTTTCGTCGAAGCTCTCGATCGCCACCCAGTACGCCTGCCCGACCGAGAGCGCTCGCAGCTCGAGCGTCGTCCCCTGGTCGGCAAAGCGCTCGTAGGTCTGGTACAACTTGGCGGGCCCGATGCCCCAGCGCAGGTTGTAGCCGACGGCGCCGGGCACCGGCCGCCACGTGATGATCGCATTGCGCTCATCCCGGTCGCGCCGCGCGGTGAGGCCCCCTGGACTCGCCGGCCGCGCCCCGGTGCCGTTGCCGAAGACGCGGATATCGCTGATGGCGAGGTGCGCGGCGCCGACGTGAACGTGCTCGTACCGCAGGAAGCGCACGCGTGCCGACGTCTCGAGCTCGATGTACGCGTTGGGACGATCGCGCTGCTCGCGCGACAGGTCCGCGACGGTGTTCCACGCCACGCCGTCCACCGACGTGCGCAGACGAAACTGCGTGACCACGGTGGAGTCGGTGCCGTAGAGACCCGATTGGTAATCGGCGTAGTTCACCTGGACCGCTTTCACGTCGTAGACGCGACCCAGGTCGATCGTGAGCCATTCGCCGGGGCGATTCTGCCCCGCAACCCAGAACGTCCGCGGGTTCTCGTCGGTGACGCGACTCGCCGCAAAGCTGTCGAGCGCCGACGACGCGGTCACGGCCTTGCGGTACGACAGCAGCATCCAGCCGGTGAAGCGATCCTCGCTCGTCGCCCGCGCCTTCGTCGGGAGCCAGTGCGGAAAGTCGCCGAAGCGCGTGTCGACATACATCTGGCCGTCCGCGTCGAACCCCGCGGGGTGCAGCCCGATGCGCCGCTCGAAATTCCAGTTGACCCCGATCCACGGCGTGCCCGTATTCCACCAGTTGCCGTACACGTCCTGGAAGGTGTTGCCATGTCCGGCACCCTGAACGAACCCGCCAGGCTTGTAAGCGACCGGGTTGTAGGGTGCATAGATGAATGGGCCGAGCGGATCGTCGCCGACGTAGACGCCGGTGGCGTAGACGTTGTACTCCGTGCCGGGCGCGCCGTACTGCAGGTAGTACCGTCCCGCGTGCTTCGTCATCCAGGCGCCTTCGATGAACGGCTTCGTCGTCGTGTCGCGATGGTCCTGCCCAAACCGCTCCCACCCATGCCGCCCGGGGTCGAGACCGAACAGCCATTTCGGGGTGCCCCGGTACGCAAGCTGCTTGGTCTTGTCGAGCTCGATCGCATGCAGCGGATAGGCGTTCGACGAGTTCCAGTACAGGAACCAGCGCTCGGTGTCCGGATCGTGGAAGAACGCCGGGTCCCAAGGACCGGGCTGCACCGAGTCCGGCTGTGCCAACCGGTCCGTCTCGCGAAACCGCGCCAGCGGCAGCCAGGGGAGCAGCCGATTGTAGAACTCCACGCGACCGGTGGCGGGCTCGGTGAGCATCAGTATCGGCAAGGGGCTCGTCGTCGCCGGCAGCAGGTAGATCGTGTCGCGCACGGACAGCGCCGCGGGCGCCACGATGTCGGTCAGCGGCCAACGCGACGGGGTGATGTGTTGCCACGTGCCGAGGTCCGTGGAGCGTCAGTAGCCGTCGCCGATGGTCTCGAAGAGATAGTAGGCGCCGCCCTGCACCACGATGACGGGGTCGGCGCCGCAGCGATACGAGATGCCCTGGTTCTTCTGCTCGAAGTTGTAGCGGTAGTCGATGTCGATCGGGTTGGCGTAGGTGCGCGGATGGGGAGCGGCGGGCGGGGCCTGTGCCGAGCCCTGCGCGGTAGCGATGACGATCAGCGGGACCGTGAGCTTCATCGCCTCGTGGACGCTCGGCGCGCCGCCAACTTCAAGCGCGCGATTTCCGCCGCCAACTTGTCGAGGGCAGCGGCAAGTAGCGGGTGCCCGGCGTGCGCCTCCTGTAACGCTGCAGATGCAGCCTGGAGGTCAGGAAGAGAGTCGATCCGCTGGCGGTCATTGTGGGCCAAGTATGCCGCCAGAAACTCAGGCGCCGCAGCGGCGTTGGTCTCCAACAGGTCGAACCAATGCTCGAATGGGAGCGTATTCTCCCGCCGCACGCGGCGAGACGCAACGGCGGTGTGCGCTCCGATACGGCCGGCGACGTGGGGCACGAAGAACGCCCCGAAGACGCGAACGAAGTCGAACAGGTTGCGCGATGCACCGCGCTGGCCCAGCACGAACCCCATCAAGGCGATCCCCGGAAGGATGGCGATCCCCTCGATGAGGTACCTGAGAATGAGGTGTCGTGTAACGGAGCCGCGCACCGACGCCGAGATGCGATGCGCCGCAACCCCGGTGATCAGGCCGGCAACGGCGAGAAGGGCGTACTGGGACAGATGGCTCATGGAAACATGTGCTAATCTACGCGATGGATGTTTCAGGCGGGTACGCAGCCGCCTACGCCCCTGTCATTTAATTGTCAGGTACGGCACCTACATTTCACGACTTGATGATGCCCCGCTCCATCGCGCTCGCGACAATGATGCTGCTCGCGGCCTCGTCTCCGGCCGCAGCACAGGGCACTGCCGCTACGAGCGGCGAAATCCGCGGTCGCGTTGTCAACGCGGCCACCAAGACCCCCATCGGCATGGCCACGGTGTACGTCGCAGACTCCGGCGCGGCCGGGGTGGCGGCCCACACATCTACGGACGTTGACGGCGGCTTCCGCGTCCCCGGCCTCCCGCCGGGACGCTATCGCGTCCGCATCATCGCGATCGGCTATGCCCCACGCGTGGTTCCGTCGATTGAGATCGGTGCGTCATCAGCGAGCGTCGACGTCGGGACGGTGACGCTGACTGCCTCGGCGCTCCAGTTGCAGCCGATGGTGGTGACGGGGCAGAAGCGGGACGTGGAGCTCGCCCCGGACCGCAACATCTACGTTGTCCGTGACATGCCGACGACCCGTGGGGGCACGGCGCTCGATGTGCTGCGCAACGTGCCGGCCGTCGACGTGGACATCGACAATGTCGTGAGCCTGCGCGGCAACTCCGCCGTGGTCGTGCAGATCGACGGCCGCCCCAGTCCACTGAAACCGGCGCAGCTCGGCAACTTCCTCGCGCAGCTGCCCGCGGCGATGGTGGACAAGGTGGAGGTCGTTCCTAATCCGTCAGCGCGCGAAGATCCGGAAGGCGTGGCGGGGATCATCAACATCGTGCTGAAGAAGAAGGCCGACGCGGATCGGAGCGGCGGACTCACGCTCGGCGGCGGAACCACGGGCCACGCGGACATCGGAGGCAATCTCGGCTACGACAGCGGGCCCCTGTCGGTGTACGGCAGCTATGCGTTTCTGCGCGACAACCGCCCACGAAAGGACGCGGTCTACCGCGAGAACTTGTACCTCAGCCCGCTGACGTTCCTGGAGGAGGCGGGGGCACGCACGCAGGTGCCGCTGGCGCACACGTTGACCGGCAGCGCGGGCTACGAGCTCGGGCAGCACGACGAGCTCTCCAGCGACGTGGCTTATAGTACGCGCAGGGAGGCAGAGGCCTATAGCCTCCTGTATCGCGATTTGGACTCGGCGCGCGCCGTCACGGGACTGAGCGACCGCCTGACCCGCGGCACGAATCACGAGTTCAATCTCGAGGCAACACTCGGGTACCGGCACGAGTTCGCCGCCAAGGGGCATAAGCTGTCGAGCGAGCTGCGCGTCTTCCGAGCGCAGGAGGGCGGGCCGAGCAGCGTTGCCGCGCGCACGCTCACGCTCGGCGGTGCACCAGTCGACACATCGGCCCGCGAGGCCCAGACGGCGTGGGAGCATCCCGATGAGAACTCGCTGCGAGTGGATTACGCGCGGCCGCTGTCGCGCTTCTTGCGGCTGGAGACCGGGTACAAGGGATCGCTGCAACGCATCCACACGACGCTGAATACCCTGGTCTTCGACGCGGCGCAGGCTTCGTACCTGCCCGACTCCACCCGCATCAGTGATTTCACCTACCACCAGGTCGTCAACGCCGCCTACGGGCTGCTCGCAGCGCAGCCCGGCAGGTTCCTGTTGCAAGGCGGCGTCCGCGTCGAGCGCGCCACCACGCGATTTCACCTCAACACCAGCAACGCGACGTACAACAATCCTTACAACAGCGTGTTCCCGAGCGGCCTCATCGCCTACAACATCGACGACGCCCACCAGGTGAAGCTGAGCTACTCGACGCGCATCCGGCGGCCCGACGACACGGATCTGCTCGACCCAACGCCGCATTACCTGGATCCGCTCAATATTTCGCGTGGCAACCCCTACCTGAAGCCCGAGTACATCCGCGCCCTGGAGCTCGGTCTACAGCGCACAGCAGCACGGATGACGATTCAAGTCACGCCGTTCTTCCGGCACACGGTCGATGCCGTCCGAACGATCCGGACCATCGACAGCGCGGGCGTCATGACGAGGACGTTTGCGAACATCGCGACGAGCGATGCGTACGGCACGGACGCCACCGTCGCCTCGAGTGGCGGACGGCTGAGTGGGTTCGTGAGCGCCAGCGCCTTCCGGCAGGTCAGCAATGCGGCGAATCTGGGCCCCGGTCTGTCCGCGAAGACCTTCGGCTGGACGGCCCGAACGAACGCGTCGCTTCGGGTCTCGAATACGCTCGATCTGCAGACGCTGCTATCCTATCAGGCGCCGATGACCGTCGAGCAGGGCCGGAATGCCAGCCGGACACGGTTCACGCTGGCGGCGCGGCAGAAGCTCATGAGCGACCAGATGAGCCTGACGCTGCGCGTGATCGACCCGTTCAATAGCTCGCGCGAGCGAAACACGACGATTGATCCGCGCTTCTACCAGGTGTCGGACCGACGGCGCTCGATCCGTGGGCTGCTCCTCAGCATCAACTGGACGTTTGGCAAGCCGCGGAAGGAGCATGAGAGCGACCCGACCGACTCAGGCGGCGGGGAGGGCCCACCGTGATCAGTCCCTATGCCTAGCGCGGCCGGATGGTGCCGGTCACCTCTGCGACGACGCGGTAGCCCTCCAGGCGAGCCGGAATCCTGGCTTTGGTGCCGGGGTTCGCGTCGGCGAGCAGCACCATGATGCACCGCTCGCCATCGCACAACCCGATGGCGGTGCCCACGACCCCGGGCAGCGCCATCAAGGAATCGGTGTGCGCGGCGAGAACCTGATCGATGCTCCTCACGGCCATGGGGGCTCTCCCGTTGTGAGCGCCGGCGCACGCCGCCAACGCGCCGGCCAGTAGCACCACGCGACCGATCGTCATTGCCGCTTCACAGTCATCGAGAAGCCGTTGCTGTTGCCATCCGGGTCGTGATTGGCCGACGCCTTGTACGTGTAACCCGTCAGGGTCATGCCGGTCACCCCGAACGACACCATGCGCGTCGCGTTGGGAATCGCCGTCAAGACGACGGTGCACGTGCCCGTACCGGTCGCATCGCTCGTGACGCACTGCCCCGCGGTGGACCCATTCCAGAGGCCCTGCACGGTCACGCCGTTCACCAGGTTGTGCCGAGAGTCGTGCGCCGTGATCTGAACCGTCGCCGACCAGGTACCGGTATTGCCGCTGGTGTCGGCGACGCCGCCGAGATTGCCCACGTGCAGGCTCGGCCCGTTCACCGAGACCACCGTCGCGCGCGCGTTGTTGCCCGAGTTCGCGTCGGCGAGCTTCTGCGTGGCGGTGACGATGTGTCCGCCCGTGGCCGCGCCGGCGGTGTTCCAGTTGAAGGTCCGCGTCGCGCTCGCGCCCATCGCGAGCCCCGGGATCGTCTGGGTGCCGAGCACGGCGTTCCCAGCCGTTCCATCCGTGAGCACGACGTCGAAGTTGGCCGTGACGTCTTGGCCCCCGACATTTTGCACCGTGACCACGATGGCGGCCGTGTCACCCTGCGTCACGGAACCAGGGGCGGTGATGCTCGCCAGCGCGAGGTCGGCGGGCGCCGGATTCACCGACACCACGGCCGAGCGCGTGTTGTTGCCGGCGTTGTCGTCGGTCAGGCTCTGGGTCGCGACCAGCGTGTGGTTCCCGAGCGCGGCAGACGACGTAGTCCAGTTGAACGAGCGCGTCGCGCTCGCGCCCACGGCGAGCCCGGCGACGGTCTGTGTCCCGATCGTCACCCCGGCCGTCTGGTCGGTCAGGACCACGTTGAACGTGGCGCCGACCGCCAGCCCACCCACGTTCTGGACGGTGACTCCGATGGTGGCTGTGCTCCCCTGCGGCACCGACGCGGGCGCGGTCAGGGCGGTCACGGCGATATCGGTCGACGGCGCTTTCAGTGTGATCGCGACGGAGCCCTGGTTGTTTCCCGCGTTGGCGTCCGTCAGGGTCTGCGTCGCCACCAGCGTGTGCCCACCCAGCGCGGCGGAGGTCGTATTCCAGTTGAACGTGCGCGTCGTGTTGGCGCCCACGGCGAGGCCGGGGATGGTCTGCGTCCCGATCGTCACGCCGGCCGTCTGGTCGGTGAGGACGACATCGAAGTTGCTACTGACGTTCAGCCCGCCCACGTTCTGGACCGTGACCGCGATCGCGGCCGTACTCCCCTGGGTGACTGTGGCGGGCCCCGTCACGCCGCTCACGGCGATGTCGGTCGTCGGCGGGGCTTGCACGATGACGCCGATCCCGATGGTGTTGTTGCTTGAGTTGTTATCGGCCAGCTTCTGGGTCGCGAACAGGGTGTGGCCGTTGAGCGCCGCACCGGCGGTATTCCAGTTGAAGGTGCGCGTCACGCTGGCGCCGACGGCGAGCCCGGTGACTGTTTGCGTGCCGATCGCCGGTCCGTTGTACCCGTCCGTCAGCACGATGTCGAAGCTTCCCGTCACTTCCTGTCCGCCCACGTTCTGCACCGTCACCGCCACCGGGGCGATATCGCCCTGATTGACCCGCGCCGGCGCGGTGATGCCGGTGACGGCGAGATCGACCGGCTGCGGCGCGATCGTCACCGTCACGGATTTCGCGTTGTTCGCGGCGTTCTCGTCGCTCCAGGTCTGCGTCGCGACCAAGGTGTGACCGCCCTGCGCGGCCGATGTCGTGTTCCAGGTAAACGACCGTGTTGCGCTCGCACCCGCGGCGAGGCCGGCGACGGTCTGCGTGCCGATCGTCACGCCGGCCGTCTGGTCGGTCAGGACGATATCGAAGCTGCTGCTGACATTCTGCGAGCCCACATTCTGGACCGTCACACCGATCGTCGCCGCACTCCCCTGCGTGACCGAGCCGGGCGCGGTCAAGGTGGTCACGGCGACGTCGTTCGCCACCGGCGGCGGCGGGGGCGCATTCACGTTGATCGCGATCGCGATGGCGTCGTTCGTCGACTTGTTGTCCGGCAACTTTTGCGTGGCGATCAGGATGTGCCCATTGAGCGCCGCCCCCGCCGTATTCCAGGGGATATCGACCGTAGTCGTGACGCCGATGGCAAGACTGGGGACCGTGGCCGTGCCGACCGTGACACCACCGGCCGTCCCGTCGGTCAGCGCGACCGCGAAGGGCGCGGTGACATCCACCTCACCCACGTTTTGGACCGTCACCACGACGTGAGCCGTGTCTCCCTGGAGAACCGAGCGCGGTCCCGTGATGGCCGTGACGGCGATATCGGTCGGCTTGGGATGCACCGTGACCACGGTCGTCAGCCGG
>Ga0137383_10002861_pt1 | contig 10701 bp, 7 predicted proteins | sample SagtaG_19_FD_104817 | JGI IMG/M metagenome (GOLD analysis project Ga0137383, IMG submission 104817) | Vadose zone soil microbial communities from Sagehorn Ranch, Mendocino, California, USA - Sage2_R_40_16 metaG | ecosystem: Environmental > Terrestrial > Soil > Vadose zone | place: USA... | reverse complement strand
GGTTCACCGTGTCCCTTCGGCATCTCCGTCTTCGACTTGAAGAACAGCTCCCACGCCAGGTCTGCGCGCACCGACCGTTCCGTAACCTGGTCGTCAAGCACGATTTTCATGTTCGTCAACAATTCAAGCCAAGAGGTCTTTAAAATTGCATGGAAGCAACCTCGCTCTCCACTCGGGCAAGAGGTCCAGAGCCACTCTTGGTGTTACGGAGGCTGGGATTGTTGGACCAGACTTTGCCGACGCCGTAGTTGACTCGGAGCTCGGTCCCTAGCTGACCGCTTTCTCCACGAGTGCGGCGATCCTTGCCTCTTCGGCCGGAGTCAACCCCTTCAGCGCGAAGGCGGTCGGCCACATATTGCCCTCGTCGAGGTTCGCCTTGTCGCTGAAGCCGAACGTCGCGTACCTCGTCTTGAACTTCGCAGCTGCCTGGAAGAAGCAGACGACCTTATCGTCCTTGGCATACGCGGGCATCCCGTACCAGAGTCTCGGCGAGAGAGCTGGCGAGCTTTCTCTGATTATAGTATGAAGCCGTTTGGCCATGCTGCGATCCGGTTCCCGCATCTCGGCGATCTTCGCCAGCACGGCGCTCTCCCCCTCGCCCTTGCCAGCCTTCATCTCTTGAACGCGCTCCCTTATTGCGCCTCGCTCCTCCTCAGTGAACGCCTTGCTGGTCCCGGCGGTGCTCTTGGCGGACTTTTGCGTGCCCTTCTGTATGGGTTTCATGGAATTCGATTCGTCTTTTTAGAGCTTAAGTATTTTTTCACGAGCTCATTCCCTTCGTCTCAACCAGTTTCGTTGGGCTGCTGTCGGATGCGACGAGAATCTAGGAAGATTAGCGTGACGATAGACAGGTTTTCGATTCTGAGCGGATTCCAAGGCGTTTTGCAGGGGACTACCAGGTCGCCCGCCTGAACGAACTAGCTAGGCTTCGCTTGCTAAAGAGGTGTGATTTCTTAGACTTTTCGATATCGCTGTATATCGGGCTATACCGTTCCTCAGGAATCTTCTTATCCGCGAGGGTCCCGTGGAAAAAACTTGTGAGAGTCTCAATTCTTCGCGTGTTCGTTCGACGGCGGATTGTCTCCGCCTCTCTGTTAGCGTTCCTCATGGTCGTCTCTAGCCTTTTCTTGTACGCTCCCCATGTTGGGGCTTCTTCCCTTGTTCAGCGCGGATACATACTGATCAATGGGAACACGGGCTTTACAGCCGCTAATGGTGTTATTGGCGGTACTGGAACGAGTACAGATCCCTACATTATGTCTGGATGGAGCGTTGTTTCGAGTTCCCCGAACCAGGTCTGCATTGAGATAGACAATACGACTGCATTCTTCACGGTCGAAAATGTTTCGTCAGATTGTCCGAATTATGGTCGTGCGGCGTTTGCGTCGATTGCGTTTGAGCTCCACGGAGTCTCCAATGGAATGATCAAATCCTCCTACCTTGGGGGGAACTGGGAGAGTGGCGAGATCGTTTCTTCAACGAACGTTACGTTGTCGAACAATACTCTGCCGGGTGGGGCTGGATCTGCTCTGGCTATTTCCGGCGATGTGGGAGTGACTTTGGCCAATAACCAGATTGGGGGGAACGTTGGGGTCGTGCATTCTCAACGGGTTACGTTGTCTGGTAACAGCATTTCTGGGGATCCCATGTGTAACAGTCCGGATTGTGGCTCGGGCACGACATTGTACATTGACCATTCCTCGACTGTGACAGTGTCGAACAACATACTGAATGGCGCCTATATCGAAGGGGTGCTGGTCGGATCGTATTCTCTCGGCTTGCAGATCATAAACAACTCTGTTCACTGTAACCTCTGCTACAGCATTCTCTTAACTGCCACCAACAATAGCCTGGTCCAGGAGAACCGTGTGTCTGGGGGTGGAGTAGCTAACGGTTACTCGAATTGGTATCAGGGAATAGTTCTGGTGGGCGGATCCCGTAACGATCAGATAATCGGGAACAACGTGACTCTGGAAGCGGTAGGAATCCGTCTGTCGGGAGTTACGGTTATCTCAGTCTATCACAACAGCCTTCTGAACAATACCATCCAGGCAGCGGATGATCAGCCTAGCCTAAACTCTTGGGACAACGGGTACCCGAGCGGCGGGAACTACTGGTCTGACTACAAGGGAGTGGACCGTTGTGGAGGTCCTCAGCAGAACATATGTCCATTCCCGGATGGCATTGGGGACACTCCTTACAGTTTCAGCAATAGCCATGACCGTTATCCGTTGATGTCGCCGTTCGGATTCGTAAACGCGCCGCCCCTGAGGGTTCACGCGTCGATCACGATTACTGGCAACGGTGGGTTCACTGCGGCCAACGGGGTGACTGGTGGAAGTGGGACGGATTCTGACCCTTACATGATCCTCGGTTGGAGTATCGTCTCAGACTTTGGCTCCATTAGGATCAGCAATGCCACCGCATTCTTCGTCATACGGTATGTGTCGGTGGGCAACGGATTCGGAGGTATCATTTTCAACAATGTCACTAACGGGCGTGTGGTGAACTCTTCAGTCAACATGTATTGCGACGGTGCTATCAGCGTGTCCTCGTCTCGGAACGTGGTGCTTGCCTATAACCAAGCGGAGTCGGGTAGCGGTAGTCCGAACGAGTGTGGAGGAGACGGGTTGGACATAGTATCCTCGACGAATGTTGTTGTGGCTGGCAATTCGTTCCCGTGGAGCCAGGGAGACGCGCTCCACATTGCCGGCTCAAACAACGTGACAGTGACCGGCAATAGCTTCTCAGGTTCAGCCTTCTACGCCTTACACTTGCTAGGCTCGAGCAATACTGTGGTGTCCGGCAACAGTTTCAGTCGGGGCGGCCTGGAAATTGCAGGGCTTAGCACGGCGCCAAGCTCGTATACTATTACCAGTGATAACCTAGTTACCGGTAAGCCGCTGTACTACTATGATGGTTGCGACTCCGGTCTCGCATTGGATGGTGTGCCGGTGGGTGAGCTGATCCTTGTTAACTGCTCTAATGTTCGCCTTGCTAACTTGGTGATTCATGGGACCGAGGTTGGTATCACACTGGTTGGCGTGCATAATGTGTTGGTCGAGAATGTTAATGCTTCACAGAACCATTACCAGGGCTTGGATGTTTACTCGTCCTCGTATGTGACGGTTGAGAACAGCGACTTTTCTTCGACCGGCCCCAACTACTTTGATCGTGGGGCCGAGTATGGAATGATACTGTCCGAGTCTAACAATACGATTGTTGATGGTAGCCGGTTCTACAACGAGGACGGCAGTCTGGAAGTTGCCTCATCGATTAATGCGACGATCACGGGCAACAGTTTCAACCCGAACTTTATCACGATATACGCCACCGGGTCTACCGGTGTTCACATATTCCACAATAATTTCTTCGGGTCTGAGAATACTATTCAGCCGGGCCAGGTCTGGGACAACGGCTATCCGAGCGGGGGCAACTACTGGTCCACATACACGGGAGTGGACAATTGTAGCGGACCGCAGCAGAACACCTGTCCTGGCCCTGATGGTATCGGGGATACTCCCTACTCGATCCCGGGAGGAGTCTACAAGGACAAGTATCCGCTGATGAAACCATTTGTCGCTTCTCCCATAATCTCTGTTGTCGTCGGCACTGACGGGAATTTGTACTCTTCAGTATCCAGACCCGATGGTTCTTGGAATCCTTGGCAGTCACTGTCAGGTTCCACCTCTTCAACTCCGACGATTTGTCGTTCCGGACCCGACAAGGTCGATCTAGTCGTGAGAGGGATAGATAACGGGTTGTATCACAAGAACTTCGTAAACGGGACGTGGGCGCCTACTTGGGACGGTCTCGGAGGCCAGACTCGTGACCAGCCTGCCTGCGCCGTTCTGAACGGCTCACTCGTCGTTGTGGTGCGCGGGCTAGACCGCGCCGTCTACTATGAAACAGAGAACCTCAGGACGGATGCAATGTCTGGTTGGATATACCTCTCTGGATCTAGTCCTTCGGCTCCTGCCCTCTGCGTATCCGGGTCCGGAAGTCTTGAGCTTCTGGTTAGGGGTGATGACAATGGATTGTATCACAAGACCTTTACTGGTGGTGTATGGTCGTCTTCTTGGGACAAGAACCCCTCAGGCGTAATCTTTGACTCTCCAGCATGCGCGGTCTTAGGCGAGACGCTCTATGTAGCTGCGCGGGGTGCTGCGTCAGAGCTTTGGGCGACGACGTTCGACCCGTCGACCCATACTTGGTCGTCTTGGACTGACCTTCAAGGGTCCAGTCCCTACGCTCCAGAAATAGTGTCGACCCCGTCGCTGGACAGACTCGACTTGGTTGTGACGGGAGTGGACAGCGTCATCTATCACAAGAGTTTCGTCTACGGAGCCTGGTCGCGATCTTGGGATAGTCCGAACGGAGCAACGCCATTTGTTTCCGCGACTGTTAGTGACGGTAGCAACTTGCGAATTGTCGTCGTCGGAACGGACGGATCTCTCGTCTCCAATATTCTGCCGTTATACTCTTCACAATGGTCCGGTTGGGCTCGCATGAACGGATCCGCTGTCGAGACGCCGGCAATGTCCTAGAGGTGGGCTAGACCTTCCTAGGCAAACATGTGATTGCTGGATGCTTTCTATATCGTCGGCTATCGTATTATATCGCGCCTAAGGAATCCTATTATTCCTAGTTGAACAACGCAGATGAACCCGTGAAATAAATTTTGCGGAGTTCAGGCCTCTGGAAGAAAATAGCGTCCTGTATTGTAGCAATATTTCTGATTGGTTCGAGCCTCTCCTTCCTCGCTCCCACCCTGAGGGCGTCGACTTACGTCCCTCGAGGTCCCATACACATCATCGGTAACTCGGGCTTTTCAGCTGCTAACGGTGTAGTGAGTGGCAACGGAACAACTTCAAACCCATACATAATCTCCGGATGGAGCGTATCCTCAACTGTATCCTCATGCGTTGACGTTGAAAGTACTACTGCCTACTTCATCATTGAAAACTTGCAGGTAAATTGCGGCTCTTTCACGATGGCATCGATCGCGTTGACTCTTGGCAACGTATCTAACGGAGAGGTACTATCATCGTATCTCTTTCCCGCCGCGTACATCATGTCTTCAAAGAACGACGGTTTCTCAGGAAATACATTGCAGGGAGGCGGCTGCGGTGCACAAGCCTGTCTCCAAACCGCATGGGTACTAGACATCTCTCATTCCTCGTCGATTACCGTCTCAAATAATCAGATCAGTCTGGGCGAGTTTGGCAGCTGCGTAGTAGGGGCTGACCACTCGTCTGATCTTCACCTTGCCAATAACACGGTACAGAACGACGATACCCCCTGCGGGGTCGGATTGTACGCCACCAATAATTCAGTAATCTCGCAGAATCGGATTACACGCCCTTGTTGCGGCCCATACCTATTTGCGAACACCGGATTGTCGATCTATAACTCCTTGAACGATCAAGTATTTGCAAATAACATCCTGCAAGAGCAGAACGGGATCACTATTGTATCCACCAATAATACCTCCATCTATCACAACAACCTGATCAACAACAATGTCCAAGCCTCAGAGAATGATTCCATCAGCAATCAGTGGGACAACGGCTATCCGAGCGGGGGCAACTACTGGTCCACATACACGGGAGTGGACAATTGTAGCGGACCGCAGCAGGACACCTGTCCTGGCCCTGATGGTATCGGGGATACTCCCTACTCGATCCCGAGAGGAGTCTATGTTGATCGCTATCCGTTGATGAAGCCTTTCGTGGCTTCTCCGCTGGTCTCTATTGTCGAGGGGCTTGACGGCAATCTCTACTCGTCCCTGTCTAGACCTGACGGGTCTTGGAATTCTTGGCAGTCTCTTTCCGGCTCGGCATCGTCGCCGCCTGTCCCATGTCGTTCTGGACCGGACAGGGTCGATCTGGTTGTGAGGGGTATGGACAACGGCTTGTATCACAAGACCTTCGTAAACGGTACTTGGTCCGGCTGGGACAGCCTGGGGGGTTTGACGCGTGACCAGCCTGCATGCGCCGTATTGAACGGGTCAATCTACGTATTAGTCCGCGGAATGGACAACTCCACCTACTATGACGTGATGAATCTTCTGTCCGGCTCTTGGTCCGGCTGGACAAGCCTATCGGGCTCCACACCATCCGCGCCTGTGGTTGTCGCCACACCAGGACCCAGCAGGCTTGACCTATTTGTGAGGGGAATGGACAACTCGGTCTATTACAAGACCTTCATCAATGGTGCCTGGTCGTCCAACTGGAACCCTCTCAGCATAGCCACCGTAACCTCTCCTGCCGCGTCTAGTGACGGCAGCTTTCTCTATCTGGTCGTTGTAGGCCCTGACAGTTCTCTCTGGTACAACTCATTGTCGTTCTCCTCGAATACTTGGACAGGCTGGACGAGTCTGCAGGGCTCAACACCTTCCACGCCCGTGCTTGTGTCGACTCCCGGTTTAAACAGGCTAGACATCGTTGTGAGGGGCATGAATAATGTGGTCTATCACAAGAGTCTTGTCAACGGTGTCTGGTCCTCTGCATGGGACAGTTTCAACGGTCTCACTCTGCACACTCCCTCGGCGGTAAGCGATGGCAGTAACCTTCGTCTGGTCGTCGTGAGCATGGACAACTCTCTCCTATCAAACCTACTGCCCCTCAGCTCGGCACAGTGGTCAGGATGGACCAGGCTGGCCGGCTCCACCGCCATGACCCCAGCACTGGCATAGACATGGGTTACTGGACACGAGAACTCTTCATTTGATGTTTTACGAAATCATGGGCTCGTGGACGTTTGATGGACTCTTCACGCACGAGTCACGACCTCTACGTGCCCTTCTGCGCAGGTTTCATGAAATCCAATTTTCTTCAGAGCTTAAGTATTTTTTCGCGAGTTCATTCCTTGCGTTTCGATCAAGAGCTTGTTCCTCGATTAGCAAACTACGTATGAACCTTGATAACGCACTGGGCCGAAGGCCGAAACATCATGTCTGGACTTGAGTCTGAACTACAGAAGCGCTTGAAGGGCATACAGTGGCAGAACGGCAACTGTCTATCCTGCATCTGGTTTGCCACAAACGATCCGCTTAATGCTGATCTGTTGGACAGGGCGAAGTGCATTCATCCGAAGCTCAAGATCTACCAGCTTGTCGTCTCTGGCCGCGACTGGTGCAACCTCTACGAGGAGATCAAACAGAAGCAGATCGAACACAAACAAGAAGTGGTTTTGAAGGCAGAAGAAAAATCCGGATAGACCACATTAGCCCTATACCAGAATATTCACTTGGTCCCAAAGACCCGGTGGGCTCTTCCATTCGCCCACTCTTGAGTGAGTCCATTAGTTTATCGGACGGGAACTAGAAGCTCAATGTTGAAGATCGATTGACAGACCAAGAAGTCAGCCCCATCCCGCCAACCGCCACGATGCTCATTCTATCATTCGTTCCAGTCTTCCTCGGACTTGGTTTCCTCTATATTGTCCTGGGAGCCTGGATTGTCACCGTTGGGTTCACAGCCGAACAAGCAGGACTACTAATAGCGGCCCAGGGCATCGCTGTCGTTATCACTTCCATTCCTCTCGGAATCGTCTCCGACATCTACGGTCGAAAGCAGTTACTGATCCTTGGAAATCTAGCCGGTGCCGCCGCGCTACTAGTCTTCGCGGTAACAACGAATTTCCTGTATCTCTTATCCGCGAGCGTCGCCCTGGGATTCGCCGAAGGAGCCAGCGTGACCACTTGGAATGCCCTCCTAGCCGATCTAACTAACAATTCCAACAGGAACAGAGTCTTCTCGCTCTCCTTCATCATGATCAATGTCACAACCGGAATAGGCCTCGTCCTCCCTGGAGCATTTCCAGCCCTGCAATCTCTAACTGGCCTCACAAACTATACGCTTCACAGAGAGACACTCCTGATACTCGGCCTGGCGAGCTTCATCAGTCCCCTGATGTTCTACATTCTACTCCGAAACCACCGCGAGACCCACAACCCCGAACGCAGATGGTCAGGACTGGAAAACAAGGGAACACTTGCAAAGCTCGGCTTCGTCGCGAGCACGATAGGATTCGGAGCAGGATTCATCATCCCGCTCGTAGGCGCCTGGTTCTACTACCGATTCAACGTCTCCGACAGCTACAGCGGGCCAATCCTCGCCTTCTCCAACATACTAATCGGATTCTCCGCATACGCCAGCCCCCGACTCGCCACCAGATTCGGACAGATGCGCGCCATCATCCTCACCACAGGCTCCTCCATGCTCTTCATGCTAAGCATGGCCTTCATCCCCATCTTCGCCTTAGCGGCAGGAGTCTACATAGTAAGAGCAGCACTCATGAACATGGCAGGCCCGCTCATCGACTCATTCTCCATGAGCATATTCCCCGCGGAACAGAGAGGCCTAGTCAGCGCCTTGAGCAATATTACGTTTCGACTGCCCAACAGTCTGAGCACCTACTTCGGCGGATTCCTACTCGGACTGGGACTACTACAGCTGCCCTTCTTCATCGCCAGCACATTCTACATAACCGGACTCACAGCCTTCTACATCTTCTTCGTAGCGACCAAACGATACGCGGCGCAAATAGCCTCCCTGAGTTAGGGACAGACTCACCGCGACCAGCCAGGGATTCAGCTGTGATTCTTCCCTCTTGTGAATCCATGGGTCTAGTTTCAGAACGTCACGTGCGTCCAACCGGTAAATGAAGGGTGAAAGTAATCAGGGCACTGCATAGTCGGCCGATAGCCAGACCGATATGCAGATGTGCAGGGCGGGACGTCGTCTCATGAGTCTACCAAGAGCCGGATTGGATGGCAACAGTATCCGACAAGGCGCGACGCAAGAAATGTCCTATTTGCGGAGAAGTCTTCATCGCAGAGCCGGGTTCTCCCAGACTGGTTCTGAATACTCGCGTTTCGCGCCACATTGGGAGTATTCATCCGGAATACCATCGACAAACGAAACGCTGGAGCAGAAGGTTCGGGATCTACTTCGTTGGACTTTTGGTCGTGTTCGAAGGGTTCATTGGAACCTCAACTCGATATGGAGGATCCGGGCGACCTATCATCAGGTCCGGGACTGCCTCGCCCTACTTCTTACCATCCGTGACACTCTACTGCATCCCGATCGCCCTGTATCTTGTTTACAGTTGGAGACTGAAACGGCATTTCATTATTGAGTGGCAACAACGCCTTCACCGTCAAGTCATACTCAGCGGCGAGCTGTCGGGCCTGAACACTCGACGTCTTCTGCTGAAGTCGTCCTTCACGCAGAAGAAGGGAGAACAGTAGGTTTAGCAGACCGGGAGATTATCGAGGATACGCGTGAGCTTTGCAACCAGCTCGGAATCAAGCACTTTACTCCTAATCTTGTTCGATGGTTACCGATACGCCCCGCGCAAAATTGTGACTTCGGAGTATTCGATCCGGACGAAATCGACATACCACTAAGTCTGAAGAACAAGCTGGGCCGGGGCGAGCTAAGACCCCTAGTCGCTTCATCATTAATCTACAGTTTTACCTACAAAAGACGTCGAGCATCTGGGCTCCTAGTTCGATTATTGGGATCTCTGACACTTCTGATTCCTATGGTTATCTTTCTCGCGGCAGCTTTCATTGGTACCTTCGGCGAAATTGGCAGTGTCATTGCTGGCATACTTGCCATAATGTTCATGATTCTGTCTGTTGTTTTATCCAGATGGCTGCGCGGAAGACTTCTCAGAGATGAAAGACTAGAGGCTGACCGTGAAGCAGCACGGATTGTAGGAAACGGTCCCTTACTACAGACTCTTCAGAGAATCGACATGCTCGGCATCAAAAACGTCGACCGGCTCAAAGAACACACATGGAAATCACGGATTTCCGACAATCCCAGCATTTCTGTCAGAATTCAACGGTTATCGCAAGGTCCTACGCGCCCAACGATAAATGAAATGGTCGCTTGGCAGGGAAGGTCATCATATCACCTACGATATCCAATCCTCTCCATCATCTTCTTTCTAAGCCTCGCCGCCATTGACCCCGGACCGATCAAAGGTCAGACCGCTGCCGTGATAGGACCCACATTTTTCCTCCTCTGGATCGCGTTCATGTGCGCAACACTTGTCAGCGTGTACCTTGACCGAAAAACCAAGTATTACATTTACGAATACACAAATCACCACGCCCAAAGCAAACCTATTGGCACAGGGTCTGGTACATGTCCGAATCCAGAGATCCATCCTCGGCAGACTACGCCGTGTTGGAAACGTCACCTTCGATTCAAGGGACGGTCGTTCCATCACCTTCCGACACATAAGAAATCCCGAACTAGTCAAGGAGGCTATGAGTAATGGGGGAATCGACAAGTCACCGAGCTTTGACCCAGAATGAGCTTCGAATTGGAGCAGCTGCGAGAGGCAGCCGAAAAGTACAGCCATCATGACGCTGGCACACACGCGGTCTGGCCAAGCCTCGTATGGGACCGAAGAAGCAAATCTCCCGTAGCTAGGCTCGATGACGCTGTGGAATTCTTGGGTAAATGGAAAGCCCTCCGCTTCAAAGGTGGGGGCACAGCCTTCAGAAGGATCTGCACCAACTGGCTAAGAAAGAATCTGACCGACTTACACCGTCTCCAAGGCAGGGTCCTCTACAGCCTTGCGCCTGAAGATTTTCAGCGTGTCTTTAGAATCAGTTCGAGCTTGAGAGACTGCGGGGCTCCACCAACCACATTTGGTAAAGCACTCCATTTCTTCCTC
>Ga0137383_10002858_pt1 | contig 10703 bp, 3 predicted proteins | sample SagtaG_19_FD_104817 | JGI IMG/M metagenome (GOLD analysis project Ga0137383, IMG submission 104817) | Vadose zone soil microbial communities from Sagehorn Ranch, Mendocino, California, USA - Sage2_R_40_16 metaG | ecosystem: Environmental > Terrestrial > Soil > Vadose zone | place: USA... | reverse complement strand
TATGCCAGGCTCGGCCGTCGACTCGACGGCGTTGAGCTGCGTGAAGCGCTGATTCAGCGCCTCGCATCCGCAGAACCGGGTGTTCGTCGGCGAGCCCTCTGGATCCTCGAGGCCCTGCCGTACAAACTTCCAATCGCCTCTCATCCGTTGGCGCAGCAGGTCATCATCGATGCCGGATTCGATCCCCAGGGCTGGCGGGTGACCTGGTGGAGACGTCAAGCCGCACGGAAATATGAAGACCAGCAGTTCCGTCAGCGGCTGGTAACTATGTTCCGTGAAGGCGAGCCAGCGGCATCAGACGCTGCCCTGAAGATTCTTTGCGAGCTTCGAGAGGCTGGCTTGGGTGCTGAGGACTATCCCCGACTTCGAGCCAGAATCCTCAGCGGCGTGGATCGAGACGACTTCGACAGTTATGTGGCGACTGCCCGCATCCCTGGCGTCGCTTCGCCTGCTCTCGTGAGGCAGCTTTCCGACCGCTTGCATGGTGACGACAAACAAATCGCCATGCGCGCAGGTTGGGCGCTAAGGGAACTCGGATCCTAGCCGGAGCTGGAAATTACCTCAGTCTCCAGCATCCGGCAGACACATCCTACGGCGCTTGCCGTCTGGTACGTACTACAAGCATTCCGGGACAGCTTCAGCACCCAGAGGTCGCCCAAATTCAAGCAGGGGCAGTCCAATGATCTACGCTCTACGCCGCTGCCACTGGAGGATCGGCCCTGTCGCTAACCCGTAGATGACGCCCGCGAAAGGCGTCCCAAGCAAGAGAGCTGCTGCGCTGCCTCCCACGGCGTTCCCGACAACTAGCCAGAGTGGCTCCTCCAGCCAGTTTCGCAAGAACGTCGCCTGAAAGCTGCCGACCACCGCTCCTGCTCCGCACCCCGCAAGGATTAGCAGGGCGAAGAACCAGCCGCCTTGCCCAGAAACCAATACAGGCCCGCAAAGAAAAAGACGAAACCGATGGAGAAGCCCACGATCAGGGCTGCCAGCCCAGCAAAAGGCGCGATTAGGAGCCAGGCGAGCCCTACTCGCCAGTAGCGACGCAACACCAACCACTGGGCCAGACCGAAAAGGACACCGAAGACGACGAAAGCCTGGATCGTAAGGACCGACTTAGCGCCATTGGTGTCGGGGGTCGTGCTGAGCCGGGGCGCAATGTAGTACCAGATGGCCCCCGCGACACCATTTGCCGCCGCCCAACGGCCAGGCAACTCAAAGCGTTTCGTTGTGTTGAGTGTAGTGTCACATGGGGCGCATTCCCGTCGTTAGGGGCGCAGCGGGCCTGTGCCTGCCTGCGTCCGGCCCTTCGCTCTTCCGATGAGGTGAGGCTTACCGGTCTTCGGCTGAAAGACGGTGATATCCCGCGCCTCGCTTTTGGGCCAAGCGGAAAGGCCGACAGTGGACGACTCGGCAAGTGAGGGAAAAATATGCCTTCTCATCCCTCTTGACCATTAGTCACGGCAATCTAGATCGGCGAAGGCGGGCTGCCAGTTGGAGGCGATGCGCCGGAGGCCCTTCTGTGATTGCTACCGCTCCGCGGCGCCAGCAAACCCAGGCGATTCAAGAAACGAAAGGGCCTGACCGCTAGGCTTCTGAGCGGATTGCGATAGGCATTTCGTCAATGCTTCCTGCGAGTAAAGCCGGTTACAAATACAAGAATCAGCCCAGCCAAGAGCCAGGTGCCCATCAGCTGTCCCAGCGGTGTTTCGAGAAATGGGAGCATGTCGGCCTGAAAAATTGCAAACGTCAAAGACAGGACAGCTATCGTGAGGAGAACTAGGAACCACACTAAGCGCACTGGCGGCGGTAGTCGCTGCAGAAACCTGTCGTGGTCAGGCACCAAGCGATTTCTGATCCCACCCGGGTTGATGACCTCAACGGCGAAGAGGGCGGACCACAGCAGCACAAGGACGATTACGGGTGCGAGGTTACGCATGGTCCTTTAGTTAGTACCCCAGGCGCCGGGTCAGGATCATTGCCAACAAGACCACGGCAAAGCTGACGAAGGACACCAGCACGGATGTCAATGGCGCCTGCACGGTGGTCTGTTTTCTCCGATACCGAGCGCTCAGTCGGCCGATCGCAAACATCACCGCACCAAGTGCCGCAAGCGGCAGAAGCAGCAATGCGTGAGCCTGGCCGGCTCGTCCTTTATCGGCCAAACCAGCAAGCACGCTCATTATAGGCAAGGCACCGGCGGCGAGCAACGTAAGGCCCCACCAACGAATCGCGGTGCGCTCGTACGATCCCCTGTCGTCGCGAAACCACGCCGGCCACCGTGACAGGAACCGATCTACCCTGTCGGCCAAGGTGGCAGCGCTCCCCCGGAAGTCGCAAATGAGCGCTACGCCTGCCGTCGCGACGACGCTCGAGATAATGAGGAGCGTGAACAGGGCGATTGCATCCGTCACTGCTGTCGCGGCTTCTCATTTAACATGAAACGGATCGGCCGCCTGTTCTGCCCGTGGCCGGGAATACGTGACGGATAGGTTCGCCGTCATGCTGGCGCTGGGTCCGGCCTGGAGTCGGCAGGATATGCCGAGTACGCCTCCTGGAGCTTTGAGACACCCTGAGAAATCATGAGATTCCCCTGCTGGAAATCAGCGTCCTTACCGCTTGCTATTCCATTGTTCCGCAACCGAAATCCTGACACATCCAAGCTCAGCCCTATACGGAGTATTTGGTCGGCACGCCGGTACCGAGGCGGCACCGGCAGATCGTCCAGATCGTTGAGGAGCGCCTGCAGATCAGACGCGACCTTCTCGGAAGTTTCATAGCATGCTTGCTTGCTTCCTCCGACGTTACAAACCCCTGGCGACGTCCCCGAAGCCGCCAACGGTGCAGCCGCCTGTCTGACTCGCAGCACGTCACGATGCCAGATGATCTTGTATTGTTGCTCGAGGGCGGCATCTCCTGTTGTAACCTGGGCGGAAACGCCGCAGCCGAGTTGTAGAAGACTCAGGCTTGCAAGCCCAACGAGTTGGAGGCTTGCAAATTTGACTCGGCGAAACCGACTTGATTTATTTTCGGGCCTGCAACCGATCACCTATCAATATAGTCCGTCACGGGTGTAGGTCGGATAACTTGCGGCAGCCGCGCCATACCCCACGCCTGGCGGACCCAGAAACGCTCCGGAAAATATCCAGGTCCCGGTATTGTCCCAGGCATCTGAGGCTTGGATGAGTCGTTCCCCGATGCCGCCCGAGGCGCCCGCGTACCGGAATGGGCCGGCTAAATCAGATGAGCGAGCAGCATTCGTCACGAAGAGTGAGGAACCGAGCCCGCCGTAGCCGCCGACGGCGGTCCTGGTTTTGCCCCACGGCACACCTGCTGTATCGGGGAAACCAATATCAAAGTTGGTTCCCGTAACTCTAGCGAAGCCTCCCGACGTTGTCACTGCTCCCGGGGTCAACTCGCCTTTTTTCTGGTTGTTGAAAACCCCAAAGCTTATTTGCCCTTGCCAGGCGCCCATTGCCCATTTCCCTCCGATGGGCAGCGGGATACCGATCTCGATTTGCCCGCCGATGTTGAAGCCGATTCCACCAGAAGGAAGTATTTTGGACACAGCCTTCTGCAGCTGGTGGAGCCTGTCTAAGTCGTTCCGCAGATCTGCAGGGCCGTGAGCAATCTCTAGTGCCAAGACCCCCTCACCTAGCTCGATCGAGCCTTCCTTCGCCCCCTGAAGCGCCCCACTGCCCTGGCGCCCTACCCAGCCGAGGGCGTCGCGACCCCGCTGGAGCCAACATTGGAAGTCGCAGCTCTGGGCCTGGTTGCTGCTGCTCGTTTGGAAACTGACTGTGCCGGTACTAAGGCCATCGTCTCGATGCGCCTGGAGGTCGATCGAGGAGTAGTCCGGAGCAGGACCGGAGTCGGACATGCCGCCACCGTCGGGTATCGGGCGATGCCCATCCCACTCGATGGAACTCAGCGGGTTGCCGCCGGCGAGGCTGTAGCGGTTCTGGCTGAGGGCATCAGCACCGAGTGACAGGTTAGCCAGGGCGCCGTTGAATTGATCCGGCTGCAGGAATTTGGAGGTATCCGTCGCGAACCGACGGGCTCCCATGTCGATGGTCTGACTGCCGCTGTCAAAGCGCTTCGCTGCGTAGCGATAGGGATTGAATGGGTTGTTCTTGTCCGGTTCTCCACCGGTTAGGGCGGTGTCCAGGTCACCATAGGGGCGATAGCCGTACGAGGCCTTGGTGTTGCCGCTCGGATCAAGCAGCATTGAAACGCTGTCGTGCACGTTATAGGCGAACGAGTAGGTCGTGCCGCCCTGTCCGGCGGGTGTCACAGATTCAGTCGTCCGATGACCATAGATGTCATATGCGTAGTCTTTGGTCGTCTGCAGGCTTCCGCCGGAACTCTGCTGCTCCTCGGTCATCTGGTTAGTCAGGCCGGCGAATGTGAACTGGGTGGTCTTGGTATCGGTGCAGGCGATGCCCGAGCCGTGGGTCTCTCCTTCCGAGACCAGACGATCCAGCGGGTCATACTTGTAATTCGCGCAGTCGGTCAACTGGCCGTTACTGAAGGCGCGGTAGTTCTGCAGACGGAACAGATAGTCGTAGGCGTACGCCTGCTGAACCGTGGATGGCGGCGTCGTCTGGGCGGAGATGGGGCAGTTAGCCTTCGTCCCGGAGCTGTTTGTCACGCACCAGAGATCGCTGTCGTCGTTGTACCAATACAGCGAATCGACCCCATTCGTGGTGACCTTCTGCAGCTGACTACCGCTGTATGTGTAGTTCTTGGTCGTCGTGACGCCTCCGGCTACGACCTGTTCCTGGGTGATGTTCCCAGCCGGGTCGAGGCCCAAGTTGGAGGAGCCCGCCGGATTGTAGTAACTCGTGTTGGTGTGGTCGTCCTTGGACTCCTGCACGAGGCGGTCCCGCGGATCGTACTTGTAGTTGTCGTTACAGAGCGGTGATGCCGTCCGGCAGAGCGAGGTATTGGCGCCAAGGACGAAGAAGCTGTCCTGCGTGCGATTGCCATCGAGGTATGCGGTGGCTGTGTTGGTCGGATCCAACGTGTAGTTCACGGTATGCGATTCAACCTTCGTCGCCGATGTGCTGCCGTTGTAGGTGTTGAGATGGTTGAGCTTTCCGTTGGCGAAGTAGTCCCAGGTCGTGGTCTGCTTGGCGGTCCAGGTTGGAGAGCCGCCCTGGTCGAGCTCCCGCGACTGAGTCAGTCCGGTGGCGGTGAAGATGTTCACTACCCGCTGGTCGCCAGCGGCGGTTGGATTGGCGCAGCTCGCAGGCGTGGGCGGAGTTGCCAGGGCGCACTGGTCCTTTAGCCAGTTGGCACGGTCGTAGTCGTAATGGAGGTTGCGCCCAGGCTTGGCGACCGGTGCTGCGACCGCATCCTGGACGCTGTCCGTGATGTTGCCGTTCAGGTCGTAGCTGTAGGTGCTGTTTGTGGTTTTGATCGGCGTTTGATTCTGGACCTGAGCGGTCCGGTCCATGTCATCGGCGGTTGCTGTCGTGTCCAGCTCGCTCGCGTCACTGGCCCCAGCGGCGTTCTTGGCCGTCTTGAGCACGTTGTCAGCGTCGTAGGTGTACGTGATGGATTGATTGCCGCGATCTAGTCGCTGCTGCAATTGGCCGTCAGGCAGGTAGACCCACTGCATGCGGTGAGCTGTATCCAGATTGCCGGAGGGGTCGGATGGGACTTTCAGATCTTGCTGACCGGCTGCCGTGAAGTCGAAATAAGTCTTGGGGCCTGTTCCGTCCTGGCTCGAGTAAATGTCACCGGTGTCGTAGTACTGCATCGTGGTCTTCTTGGCCGCCGGCACGAGACTGGGGTCGGTATTGGTATCCGGAAGCGCGGTCCACAGGATGTTGCCATTGGGGTCGTACTGCTGATGGACGTAGTAATGGGTATTGAAGTTCGGATTCGTGCTCGTGCTATCAACGGGCAAGTCCGTCCGAACCAGGCGGTTGTCCTGGTCGTACTGATAGGACGTGACGAAATTGGTGAAGGGTGCGATGCCGCCGGCGGCGTCGAAGGCCCGGGGGGGAATCAATTGGCTGCGATTCCCGACCGCGTCATAGGTGATCTCGGTGGTTACGAATCGGGTCGGACTGCCCGGAATAGTCGCAACGAATGGCTCATCAGTCCGGGTCAGGCGATTGAGCTGGTCGTACGAGAACTTCGTCGGATTCGTGTTGGCGTCTTTCGATGTTGTTACGTTGCTATCTGCGTCGTAGATCAGCGATCGCTGGTGCCCCTCCGGATCAGTAGTGATGGTCAGACGGTGATCCAAGTCGTATTGGTAGTACGTCGTGTAGTTGAGCGTGCTGGATGCACAATTGATTGTGGCAGCGGTCAGACCGGCAAGCGGCTGAGTCACGGAGGTCAGATCGCCCGCAGTGTTGTAGCAGCCAACGGTCACCAGAGTCTGGACCGTGCCATTCTGCAGGTGGTAGCGGGTTTGGCTGGCCACGCGGTCCAGGGCGTCATAGCCGTAGAAGATGTTGTGAGTATTGTTGGCGTCGGGATTCTGCACGCCGATGGGTAACGTCAGCTGGGTGAGCCGCCCGGCGATGTCGTATTGATACTTGGTTCTCTCGCCGGAGGTATCCGCCACCCTGTCGGGGTTGGTGACCAGTGATTGCCTGTCCATGACGTCGTAAGTCGTCGTCGCTACGAAGCGGTCCGCACTGGTGTAGTACGGCGTCGTTTGAGAGGTTACGTTGTTATTGGCGTCGTATCCAATATCAGTAGTAATTAGGGTTTCTATCATCACAACGGCGCCGGGCACGTTGAAGCTTGGGAACTTCGGTTGCGTGACTCGACCTAGCCGGTGGAAGCTGTCGTAGGCGAACTTGGTGCGATACTGGCTGTCGGCTGGCCCCGTAGAACTCGAATGATTCGGATCCTGGATCCACTGGATCCGCCCGTCGTCATCGAATGCACGCTTCGTCGTGCCGCCTAGCGCATCGATCACCTGGGTGACGAGCCCATTCGCGTCATAGCTGTATCTGGACGGCGGGTCATTCCGAGCGTCGGTGACGGTTGCGATTGTACCGTCGGAGTTGTACGTATACGAAGTCGGATCGTTCAACGGGTCCTTTACCTGGTTGAGAAAGGTATTGGTCGGGTCATAGATGAATTGCCACGTGTACGTGGTCGCCGAGGGCATGCCAAGTGGGTCCGTCTTCGAGGTCAGCAGGCTTGCGTGTCCAATCGAACGCGCGTAGCAGGGCGTACCTGCCGCGATCGCACTCGTGCACCAGTGACTCGCGATGTCGTTACTGTCAATGCCGAAGTTGTTGTAGCCGAGATGTGTGGTGTTGATAAGCTGGTCGGTCTTATCCGTCAGGTAGCCGTTCTCGTTATCAGCGTACGTCGTGACATAACTCGTGCCGCCGGTCTCCTGGACCTTGGTCAATGCGAAATCACCGTTCCAGGTGAGCCCTGTGTTCTGGTTCAGGGCGTTCGTGATCGTTGTCACCTTGCCGTCGGTGTCATACGTATATTTGGTCACTCGGGACTGACCACCCGGCGCCGGCGGTGTCACGGTGGCGATTTGGGCCGTGTTGTCCCACGCAAACGAGGTGCCATTGCCCGCCCGGTCGATCAGCGTGCCCAGCTTCCACCGGTCGAGGTTGCTGCTCGTAGGCCCGTAGTAGTCGAATCTGGTCTCATTGCGTGTTGTGTCGGCCACCCCGTTCGGATCGCGCACGCTATATATACGGGTCGATTCATTCGATGTCTTCGGATCGGGATTAATCCGGTCGGCAACAGCTGGAATCGCCGGGGCATCACAGATAGCGGTCGTGCAACTTGGCGCGCCGCCGCTGGAGGTGGTGTAGGTCAACACCCAGCTACGGTCGGGGAGGAAGGTACTATCAGCATTCGTACCTCCGCGCTCGACCAAGCGCAGGAGATTGCCATCGTCGTAGTAGTAAAAATCAACCTCATGGCCGCGGTGATCGCTGATCGACTTGACTTTTCCCCTGACCCGAGATTTGACGGAATCCGCTTTCACGTAGTAGGTCACGCCAAAAGAGCGGTATGGAGCTGGTGAAGCACCCTGACCAGCCGCATCGGTCACGGATGTAATGTGGAACTTCGGCCCCCCAGGATCATCACCCGGCTGGACCGCCGTTAATGTAAAGGAGATCGTGTTTCCGTAGCGATCGGTCACGTATGTTGGGTATCCCGACTGGTTGTAGAAAAACGTCACCCGATCCGGTCTGGTGAAGGCCCACCACCTGCTGGTATCGGTCGTTGAGTACTGGCGCAAGTAGAGATGGACCCCCGGGGGCTCGAGCCAATAGACGATCCCGTTCGAATCCTGGAGGCCGGCGAACCGATGGGGCGTGCCGTCGCCGTCGATGAACTGAATCCATCGGTTCGAGCGCCCCGCGATCGTGTCCGCGTTGTTGGGGTGGATGTCGATCGGGTCGCCGAAGCGGCTAAGGCTCGAAATCGAGAGCGACCAGTTGTTTCCCGCCGGCGAGTCCGAATGGTTCTCCAGGCTGTTGTAGGTGAGGCCGACGACCGTCGCCAGGCCCCGGCCGGGCGAGTTAAATGGCGTCCAGTGCAGGATCGAATTGCCATTGGCAACGTTGAGCAACGATTGCATTCCACTGCCGACACCCTGAGCGACGTACTGGTAGTACTTCTCGAGTCCCAGCGCCATGCGCAGCGCCTTGGTCACGATGACCGGATTGTCGGATGGCTGGTTGCCTTTGATGGAGAACCAAGATCCTGTGGCACCGTCGTAGAGATCAACGCGCAACGTATAGAGTGCAGAGTTAACCCCGTAGTCAAGAGTCGGCGGCGCGACGTTGACCTGGATGTTTGAGGTCGTTCCTCCTGCAGGCACGCTGGCCGGCAGAGACACATTTGCGGCGTCCGTAGTTACCGACGGCGAGTCGGGGCTGAACCACCGGTATCGGAGGAACGTGTTCGTGTTGGTCCAGGTGAAGGCACTCGTGTTGGTCAAGTTGATATTGACCGGGTAGGTGGTCTGATTGGATCCGAGGGACGGGTCGTAGACTACGGCCTGCGGGACGTTCGTCGCAGGAGTAATCGTGCCCTTGTATTCGGTGTTCGTCGTGTTGGTGACGCCTACGCTCACCGCGGACGAGGTGACGATCAGCCCGCTGCTGTCATAGACCTTGCTCGTCAGACTGTGAGTTCCATCGAAGGCGGGCTGCGTCGAATCGAGCGTATTCCAGGAAACCGTCGAGGTCGCACCGCTTGCCGGCGCGGTGACGGTGGCAAACAAGGTGTTGTCAAAGTAGAACTCAAGCTTGCTCACCGTTAGGCCGGATGCCACGCTGGCCGTGCCGCTGACATTGACGGTCCCACTGACACTGCTGTTGGCTACCGGTGCCGTGATGCCGGTGGTCGGGCTCGGATAGTTTGAGACGGTGATGCCAACGCCTGATGAAGTCGTCGTGTTCCCCGCGTCGTCATACGCCTTGGCAGTGACCGTATGGTTCCCGTTGGCCACCAGTGCGGAGTTCCAGGTATAGCTGAACGGGGCAATCGTCGAGCTACCGACGAGGGAACCGTCCACATAGAACTCGACCTTATCGACGCGGCGATCGTCCGACGCCGCGGCCGACAACACCACGGAGCTGCCTCGGACGACGGCGTTGGCCGCCGGTGCTGAAACGGCAACAGTTGGCGCAATGGCATGGCTGCCGTCTGAATAGGTCAGCGTCAGCTTGGGCCGCAACGAAGACGAGCCGGTGTAGTCGCCAGTGTAATACCGGATTAGATTGCCGGCGACGAGCGCCTCATTGTCCAGCTTGATGGCGACACCGTAGTCCGGCGCGGTCCCGTTCACCCATTGCTGAACGATGGGCGTGATGTTGAAGATGTTCCAGGTGGGCGGCTCATTGGCGGCCACGCTGACCGGAGCCGATTGATCCGAGGATCCGGCAGCGAAATCGCCGCCCTGGTTCGTCCACGCGACGCCGCCGTTGGCCTCATACCACGTGACGCCGTCCCCGGTGCAAGCGCCGATCGCAGAATTGCTCGACCCTTCGGCCCAGTCGTGGGTGAGCCTAAACGCGTGAATGGTGTCCGCCGCCGGCAGCGTCTGGTAGTGCCACAAGGACAGCGTGGCGCTCTGGATTGTGGCACCAGTGGGAATGTCATTGAGCGGATAGTTGAGAAAGGCGCGGGAAATGCGATTTGAGTTGGTTCCGATTGTCATGTGGTCGCTCGTACCGTAGGTCGAGCAAACCGTTGAGCCAACAAGGTAGTAGTTATAGGTGTCCTTGCCTTCAGGTCCCGGCTGCAGGACCTTGGTCGCCTGGCCGTCTGCCGGCAGGGTCACCGTGATGTAGTTGGATGGCGACGTGTTGGCGACCACGTTGTAGTAGAAGGTGGCACTCGGCCGAGCGCTCGTGTCTCGGAAGGAGGTGACGGACTGATCCGCGATGGTCGTCAGCAGCGTCGAAGTCGATGGCGTGAAATTCGCAACCGCGGATCGATGAACTTCGTATTTCTGGAAGGGACCACTAATACCGGAGTACGTTGTCCAGCTGAGGTCGGCGCCGTTCGAGTGCAATGTGGTGGGTTGGTTCAGATTGACGGCGTCGGCCGCGTACGTGACGTCCAGCTTCGGACCGAGGTTCGAATCCACCGTGTATTGGTTCGAGGGCAAGGCCGGGCCGCTAATTCCGAGGACCTCAGCGTTCCGCTTCAGGAGCAATCCGTAGTTGGGCTGCACTCCGGAGTACCAG
>Ga0137383_10002854_pt1 | contig 10710 bp, 8 predicted proteins | sample SagtaG_19_FD_104817 | JGI IMG/M metagenome (GOLD analysis project Ga0137383, IMG submission 104817) | Vadose zone soil microbial communities from Sagehorn Ranch, Mendocino, California, USA - Sage2_R_40_16 metaG | ecosystem: Environmental > Terrestrial > Soil > Vadose zone | place: USA... | reverse complement strand
CGTTTCCCAGCGCATTCGCCTTCGGCCAGTACATCCTCCTGCGCCGCGAAGCCTACTTCGCAACGGGCGGGTATGCAGCGAGCTACATGCGCACGACCTTCATCGATGACCTCGCGCTGGCGGACCAGTTCAAGCATTACGGGAAGCGCGTCGAGCTGGTAAACGGGCGCGGGCTGGTCATGAATCGCCAGTGGTCTACCTGGAAGAGCGCGCGCCAGGGGTGGGGCAAGAGCACTTATAGCGAGATCATCCGCCTGCGTGTCCCGTTCGCCGGTATACCGGCGGCGCTGGCGCTCATGATCTACGGGCTGGGACCGCTTATCGCGCTCATATATGCACTCTGTACAGGAAAAACGCGCCGACTCTCTACGCTGCTGGCAGGAGTAACGCTGCTGGCGCAGGTCGACGCCAAGCGCTGTTTTGATCGCGAACACGAGCTGCCCATCCTCTGGTCCCTGACAGCTCCCCTGGGGTGGGCCATCTTTGGAGTCATGGTGCTTGACGTGGCACGCCTCATCTTAACGGGGCATGGCGCTTCCTGGAAAGGGCGACAGATTCACATAGTTGCCAGCCATCTGGACAAACATTGCGTTGCCCAGACTCCTGACCTTGACCTACGCCCGTTGACGAACGAACTAGGCGGGCGGTTGGACTACGACCAACCGGGTCGGGTATGCGATGCTTGATGCCTCTGCATGAGTAGCGCCTTGATTTCCTGTTTGTTGCGGCAAGCAGCAAGCTCAGCATCATTCCATCGCCGTTTGAGATTAGTTGCTGCGTTGAGATCGGCATGGATGGAAAGGCCACAGACGACACGCAAAACGTTTGCTGGTCCGGGCGATTGGCACGATCTACATAGTGACACCGGCTGCACTCCTGAGAGGAATAGGCGCTTTTTACCCGCTTGGAGGACAGCCCCCGCTTGGCCGTTACCCAGGCAAGTTGGTTGGGGACGTGCGCGAGGTTGGAGGCATACAAATAGGCGTTCATCGCACGCGCCTTGAACTTCATGGTCGCAACCGAAAGCTGTTCGTAGGCGACTTGTGCATCAGGATGTTCATCTAAGCACAGGTTGACCGCGCGATTGATCTCCTGACGGACATGGCGGGCCAGCCGCTGCCCGCTCCTGCTGCTCACGGAGGGAAGCTTCTGGACGCCTTTCTTTTCCAGGCACTGGCGCAATTTGGCCTTGCGCCGCCGCTTCTCCCGGTCGCGCTTTTGTCGGTCGCGCAGCTTGCCGTGAAAGGTGCCATAATGTTTGCCGTCGCTGGTGGTGAGGAAGTTGGCAATGCCCACATCTACGCCCACAACAGGGGCAGCTGGCTCCGTATGAATCTCCACGACTTCATCGTAGCTGAGGGTAAGCCACCACTCACCTCCCCGCTTGTTGAGAGTCACGCTCGTGTTGAGGGTCTTGCCCGCCAACACCTTGCGATGGTAATCTGCCAGCTTGACGGGTACCCGGATGGGTTGCCTTTTCTCAAGGGTACTGATCCGCAGCCAGTAGTCAAAGGTCGAATCCTGCGCCGGTTCAAGGGCAACCACATTGACATTGGCCTGGATGCAAGTGCGCCGCAGGGTCGGCGTGTTCCATGCGCGCCAGGTGGGTGCAGGCAGATCCGGATCAAAGTCGGGGTGAGCCTTTGCTTCCTGGTAGGCTGCGAGGTTCTCCAGGTAGTCCTGATAGGCGTTGGTGCGCCAGGATTGCGCAATACCTGCCGCCTGTTGAATAACGACGCGGTGCCAGCGTACGGAGAGGGAGGTGGCAAACAGAGGAGGATGGAATTTGTCCGGCTGTTCCCCGGTACAGAAGAGGGTGACGTACTGCTGGCAGAGCGCGAGATAAGTCTCGGCAAGCGCATCGAGTGCGGCGAGCTTGCCCGCATTGACCTCACCTAGCCGGATGTGGGTCACGGCTTTCGTGAGCATCTGAGTCTGGCTATTTAGCGGTGGCTGGCGCAGCTTCATGACAACCTCTTCGTATGATTACACCGAACGGTAGAGCACGAGTATTGGCACGGTCATCAAACACACGGTCAAGTACCACCTGACCCATATCACGAGGCAGAGCTGGCTGCTCTGCACACGGGGATGTACCTCATTGGGCGTACCTGCAACTTCTGTTGGCCACGCCATAACCTGAGTCGCAGCGACCTCGACGAGGTGATGGGGAAGCAGGCATGGGTGGCCTGCACCCCGGCTATGGCCAGTGGCTTGACTGATATACCTGGAGTCTCTTTGAATTGATGAGCTATTGGGTCACGCCACCGCCTTGAACCGCGCCTAAACGATGTCGACGCCCGCGCACGCGGCCTTTGACCAATCCGACAGCCCCCAAACGCCCGCGCGGGCATCCACGCAGGGCGGTCACCGGTTAGCGATATTGCCGGCAAATTCAAAAAGTGGGGAAAGACGTCACAAAAAGGTGCTTTTTACGGCTGGCGAGTGGTCGGCAAGACGATTGAAGCTGTGTGACGACTCCCCACGGCTCCAACGGGAACGCTTTACCGACGAACGCCCAAACAGTATCGAGTTGTTTGTGTACAAAAGAACTACTCAGACATTCTGTTTGTGCCAGTAAAAAGCGGAAATGCTGGGAGTGTTCTGCGAGGTAGGGCCCCGCGGTCTTCATCCCCATGCCTGAAGGCTGGGGCCTTTCGCCGCCGCAGGCTAGAGGTAGATTGATATGAATAGTCCTTATGCAGATACCTTGATAGATCTGCCGGGCAATCAGCAGCCCTTAGAAGCATCTTTCTGCTACTCGTATACCGCTCAAATCCCCGGCATTGAGCACCTTTGACGAACCGTTTTCTCGATGCTATCGGTGGAGGAGTTATCTTCCCTCCTCTCGGCCCTTTCCCTGCTCTGGCGAAAAGAAAAGTGCGGTATCTGTTCGCAAAGGATGAGCCAGCTCTGCCTCCACTGCTTGCGCGGCGCTCTGCACAAGTACACTTCCAGCATATGCAGCAAAGTGTAACCATGCTTCATACCCTACAACCAGACGTGTTTCCGGGTCACAGTAGAAATCGTGCAAATCGGAATAGCCCAGGCGGTTCCCGGCATCCACCAAGCGCATATGCCAGTAACACTGGCCACACCAGTGGTTTCCGCGTACGTCATCCCACCCATGCAAGAATGTCGCCCATCGAAGCATGGCTTCCGCATACCCAATCCGCCTTACCAATTGCTTAAACGCCCTGGTACCTGGAATGAGCCACTCAGGGACACCACAATGTTCGGGAAAACCGGGCAGGAAGACTTTTGTGGAGCAATTTGACCAGTAAGCCTTTTTCACAGGTCGAACGGTAGACACTGACGCCAGGGGGAGGTTCGTGCAAACAACCTCATCTGCAGCGTCGACCTGGTGGCCCGTCGATGCCGACAGGGCATTCCCACCTCGTTCGGTGAAAGACGGAACGCGAGAAGGAAGGGGATCAACCGATACAACCTGCTCGCCAGGCATCTCGACGGCATCTCTCTTTGCCGCAACTTCTATCCCTAACTCTGCCCACAGACGGATATCGTGCCCCCGCTGCAACATGTCATTCACATCGCGCGCCCATGGCTTCCAGCGTATCGCATGCTGAAGCGTGTTGAGCCACCAGCCCGCGGCTTCATCGCCACGCCCATTTTCATCCGCATCAAATGCCACCAGGACTTGAGAGGCAAGCGCAAGAGTACCTATGGAACGAGGAGTACGCCCTCGCTGGGTGGAGCCCGTCGCGACAACGGCTGCGAGATCACGCAGGCCAGACTGCAATGCCGCCACTACATCAAACTCGCCCTCAACCAGCACCACGGGACGTCCTGGCACGAGAGAACCCGCGTTATACAGGTACTCGGCGCTCCCCCTCACCTCGACGTACTTCCTTTTGTGAGGCTTCATCCCCTGTTTCATCGCTTGTTCAATATCACGTCGGAGATCTTTCTCCCCACGTCGGATATTCAGCTTCCACAGGTCATATTCTGCAATCCAGGGGATCACGATCCCACGAGGAAGCCATATCTTGTCCATACTCCGCTCAACGATCCCCCACGCAGAAGCCGCCTCGATGCGGGTACGGGGATTATAGCCCAACTTTGCGCGACGGATATACTCATCGGTCAGACCGCGTGTGTAGAGATACGCCCGGGCCGGCTTTCCTCCATCACTCCACAAGCAAGCTATTGCTTCCTGCGCAAATCCTCCCGCTTGCTCCTGCCACTTCCCTGAAGGTGGATCACCGGGCGCAATCCGCAGGGAAAGGGGAGAGGTGTCTTGACACTCCGCATCGTAAGTAAGACCAAGCATCTGACACCCCTTGCGAAATGACAGGCCTTCATACTCTCGGACAAAGGCAAGAGCATCGCCCGCACGTCCACAGACACGGCAGTGGTAGTGGCACCCCCTCTCCGTTAATTCTGGGAAGACGATAAAGCCATCGTCGTCCGCGCTACAGTCGTGAAACGGACACGCCCCCACCCATTGTTTGCCGACGCGGCTGTTTGGACGGAGGCGCGTGTACCCCTGAAAGAACGCTATCGGGTCGAATGATGCATAGGAGACGGCCATAGATCTGCACTCTATCCTTTCTCAGCGGGCGGAAACTGGTTCGTGGGCAGGCCACAAAGGCCTTGGAGAACCGTGTAGCGGTGTAGCGCCGTAGCAGGTGTAGCACACCGACAGCACGGCGCTCAAAACGGTGCTGCACCTCCCACCCCCTCGAGGAAAAGCAAGCGGTGTAGCAGACTCCGAGCATAAAATTGGCTTCTTGTTACAGCGGCTACGCCTGCTACACCGCTACGCCTCTCATGGGAATACCGCATCTTTTACCGAACCTGGTACCGGCAGGACTGTTCGGTGCGCTGTCTTTCCAGGACGCCGCATCCCGCAAGAGATTCCAGGACCTCTCTCACCACCTGGCTGGACTGGTGCACCCGCTGTGCGACCTCGCGCGGGGTAGGAGACCCCAGCTTTCTGACCACCTCGATCACCCGATCCTCCAGTTGCTTCTCAGCGGATGGTTCCGGTTCAGCGATCTGGAAAAGCAACTCATGGAAGCTGGCGCGCCAATTCTCCGCCGTTTCCTGGGCGCGCACCCAGTGCCTGAGTTCAACGCGCGGGCTGTCGGCGAGCGAGGCGAAGAGGGCCGCAATCCTGAGGGCCTTGATGGCCAGCCTGCCATAGTTGCCATACAGCAACTCGTCCTGGTGCTCTTGCGCGATATCGAGGAGGCATTCTTCGTACGTGTAGAAGGCATCCTCAACCTCAGCGGGAACGGTATAAAACCGCGATGGGAGGGGGCCGCGCGTCAGTTCATATCGGCCCGTAAAATCGCCGCCATGGTCGCAAACGGGATCAATACTCACCGACGGCATCCCCAGGGATTCATGCCAGTCCACCAATGGCTGCGACAGCGCCGTTGGGATGTGCTGCTCTCCCCGGGGAAAGCGATCGCGATTGCGGATGTCCTTTGGAGGGACAATAAAAGCGAAGCGGGCGAACAACCCATCTTTCCAGAACTTCGAGCCAGTGCCCGCATAGGGACGGATATCGGATGGAGTCATGCTGGCGAGAAGGGCGAGGTAGGGACTCTGGATCACCTCCGAGCCACGCGCAACGGTGTCGTATTCATAGGTATCGAGGCAATCGTCCAATATCCGCAGCAACCCCTTAAAGTCCGCCATCGGCCCATTTTTCTGGACCATGGCATCTAATTGCATGCCAAACTCCTCATAGTACCAGCCGATCTGAGCAGACAGGGCGAGTCGATTTCTCACGCCCGCACGCTGGTCTTCCCTCAGACTGGCATAGTTGCCCGGCACCCGGTTCCCCGCCATATTTGACATGAGCTTTTGAGGTGTTGTGACATTGGCGGAGAGAAGCCAGCGCAGGCCAGCCCTCTCAAGCACTGCCGTAGCGATCTTCGCTGTTGTGCTCTTCGTATGGATAGTTGTGATCCCCACCAGGGCAATGTAAAGCGGCGTGTACTGGGGCCCTCCAAAGTGGAACGCAACTCGCCGCGCTGCAATGGTCGAAAGGAGCCACAGACCAGCCGCCTCGTGGAATAGCTCGTAACCGCGCGGCGCCCACTTCCTGCTGAAGGGGATGTATCCCAGGTCCAGCCAGGGGCAGGCATCCCGGCCTGCCCCCGCCGGCCATTGCGCTTTGTTCGGCAACGGCGGATACACCATTTCCTCACGATCTAGTGCCGGCGTCGATGCCTGCTCGGCCAGCTTTGGCGCGTAGAGCGCCAGGAAACGCCCGAACGACTTGTTGCCCGCTTCTAGCGACTGATACACACTGCCCACTGCTGTGGGTATTCCCGTGTTCAATGCCCTTTCCAACGGGACGACAAATGGCTCATACTGGCCTACGTCCGGGCGGGGCAGGCGCCTTCCCTCCCGAAGCGCTTGAACATAGTGGTAGACCTCGCGCCCCTGCTCAAGATCGATGGTGAGCGACATACGATTCCCTCCTCTGCGGCGTCGCTGCATAGATAGTTCCTCGTGGGCCTTCCCTGTCCCTGTAGTGATGTTGCTGCATGATGACAGCCCGCATGCGCTACTGCTTGATGGCTCGAAGCTGGAGGTTGAGCGAGACTCGACGCGATCACCCGCTATCGTTGCGGTGGACATTGCGGGTGAGAAACCAGTTGCATATATTAAGGGAGCTTACCCTGGTTAAACAATGGGCCTTGTTCCTGGTAGTGATGCAACCAGTAGATCTCTCGATTCCGCGCTTCCTGCCGGGTTCCCTCGACCGTCTCCAGCGTCTTCATCGCAGGCGTAAACCCCGCTGCAAACAGGTTCGCGATCCAGGCGTTTTTGGCAAGGTTGTACCCACTGAGCCGTAAGTGTTGAATGAAGCGGCGCTGCACGTTATCGGTCATGCCAATGTAGCAGACCGTCGCATTCGTCGGATCCTCAAGTCCGTAGATCACGTACGGCATGGTTATGACCTCCCTGTACTTGCCAAGAATCTCTGTTAGTTATGCCGAAGTCCTCTGTTCGACCCACTTTTCCAGGGCAGCGAGCGGTATCCGTACAGATCGACCGATCCGCACGGTCGGCAATGTCTTCGCGGTGATAAGTTCAGTTACTTTCGTGCGACCTATGCTCAGCATCGTTCCTGCATCTTCGATCGACACCAGCAAGCGGGGTGGCGGCACCCGTTTAGCACGCTTCATTTGTATTGCCCTTTCTTTCATACAGCACAATCTGTGCTCAGCGTATGGGAGATGTTCGTTAATGTTAACTATAGACGGTGGCCATCATACACGGGGCATGACAAATGCAAATTTTCGAAAACAAGGGTCATTTGTAATATGATTTGTCAGATGAGAGAGCCGTATACTTCGCAGTGGAACCCTAACAAGCGATGACGAACAATCACGATGAGCAGCGTTGTTATATGTGTGCAGGCGTTTAATATCAAAACGATGGAGGTTAGCATGAATCGATTACTCGATCAAAGTGATGCTGTTTTTGTAGTGCCATCCCGACCGGCGGCTGAACGACGGCGATATCGCCGCACTTGCACCTGGAAAGCCATTTGTTATGCTTTCCAGGCTGCCGGGCTCATCTGCTTGTTAGTCGATATCTCCTTCGGCTTACCGCTGAGCGGACCCGCCGCGCTGCTGTTCGTTTTCACGCTGATCTGCTACTTTGCATGCAAGACACTGCTTGCAATACGTGAAAACCGACTAGAGTCTACTCTTACTTCGTCCAAGCCTCAACGCTTAACCAGTTGGTGGGCTACCCTGGACCTCCTACTACCGTGGCCGATGAATCCGCTTGAAGTAACAGTCTACCCTCCATCACAACTTGATTTGCCTGATTCGGCTGATGAGCACTCAAGCGCCCGACAACAGTCGCCACAGGCAGCCGTTCCGGTAAAAAGCGCGGTGGAAGCAGCTTCTGCCATCGTCCATATAGGCATCTCCCTGCTAGGCAAGCTGACAATCCTGCTCTACGGAGCGAACGGGCAAAAAGTGGAAATCAGTTTCAAAACAAAACAAAGCGGGCAGAGCAGATACGCTGCGCTGATTGCCTATCTTGCAGTCATTGGCAAATGCAGCTGGATCACCAGGATTGACATCCTGCGAGCTATCTACCGTACCGTTGCAAACGCGAGCTCATCATTTGACACCGACCGGCTCCGCATCCAGGAGTTGATCGATGCTGTCGCGCGCAGCAGCGGCCTGATCCCCGTCAAGCTGTTTGAGAAAGGCAAAAACGAGCTGAATGAGCCGGCCTGGCGCCTCTCAAGCCTGTGCGAGGTAGACGTAGCAGCTTTTGACGTACTACTGTACTGGTTTCCCAGAATCATTGCGGTGCAAACCAACCAGATAGATATCGAGTTGGGCGAGCTCAGAAGAGTGTCCAAGCATGTCATCCAGGCGTATGCCGACGGCTATCTCACGCAGCACCTGCACGAACACGAGATCTGGAGCTGGGCGAAGGAACAGTACTTTGAGTACCGCAACATATATCTGACCATCCTCGAATACGCGGCCGAAGGCGAGATCAAAGCAGGCCGACTGCGGCCCGACATACAGATGGAGTGTCTGCTTCGAGCGGCGCATCTCTACGAGAGGTGCGCCTTGACTGCGATCACAGCCATACCTGATACGCAGCGCGGTGAACGTTATCTCGGGCGATGCCTGAAAATATATCGGGACCGTCTACACGATAGCCAGGCAGCAGCAAGAGCGAAGGAAGCCTATGACAGGCAGTTAAAGCGCAACAATCCCAAAAAGCCGCCAAATTAGAGAGCCATCCATGTGAGAGAGGTGCGGTATGTGACTTCCCCGAGGCCCTTTTTGGCCTGTAGACGCAATGTAGATCGCTTTTAGAGCGGCTTTAGGAGGTTACAGGCGCAGTATCACGAACTGATGAGCTTTTACGAGCCGCAGAAGCCGGCCCGTTGCCCTTGCTCACTCCCAGCCTCATCCGCCCCCATTTCTGAAGTCCTTATTCATCAGATGAACGAAACCTTCACTCGAAGAACACCGCTCGCACGAGCTATAGAGGCGAGCCCGAGAGGTTCTACGAGCTGTTATACCACCGGGGGCGCGGAAGGTACCTGAAAGCGCATTAGCCGATCTATTCTGCTCTCAATGTAGGGCGCTTCCCGCAGCCAGCGACCTCCCCTGGTTGCCGTGCTTCCTTCGAAAGCCCACTTCAATTCGTCTAATGCGCGAATTAGTTGATGGCGCTGCCCTAATCGCGCAGCATATTCGTCAGCAGCGTAGACGCGGCTGCGCCAGTACTTCATCCACAGTGGATACATCAGTATTTTACCACAGGCATTCGGTATCCCGATGAGGGTAAAGATGGCCCACCTGAACGGGGGAAAGACAGTAAAGAGCGTTCGGGTAAGTAGATCGAAACTGTTAGAATGGGCAAGCTCGCAGGCCAGCAGCGCCGGAAAGTGCTGACTCTCAAGAAGCCCCCGGTCGATCACCAGCACCCAGCCGATCCACCGCACCTGCACCCCATGCCCATCGCGGACCGCCCAAAAGCGTGGTTTCCGGAGCGCCGGCGCATCGGGCACGGCTGGACGCGTTCGCGCAAGCCGGTCAAAGGCACGCTCAAATCGCTCGACCTCACGGATACTTGGCTGCATACGGACCCCTAACTTGAGCCGCTCCCGCGCAGGCCAGGCGAGGCCGTGGATGAGGGCCAGGACGTGGAAGAGAGCGTAGCCCATCAGAAAGAACTGAGCAATTTGCACCTGGGTCAGTGGGTAGGGATGGCGGAAGAGCTGCGAGAGAGCATGATAGGTATAGAGTACACTATAGCCCGGCCCCGGTTGGCTGAAGCCTTTATAGCTCCATCCTTGAGCGGTCCAGAAGTAATACAGAAACCATCCACCTGCCAGCATTTCAATGCCCCATGAGAGCACGAGAAGAGCGAACCACATAGCCTGTGTTCCCTTTCCTTCCTTTGTAGGAATACCGATACGTCGCCAAAACGCTTCACTCACACACAGAACACTGATGCGGCATCGTGCACAAAAACGCCACAGCGCTATGGCTAAAAATCGACAGGACTATCGTCGTCGCCCCTACCGACGACGCTATTAGGAGCCTCCATCCGATTATTCCCGCTCACTGTCTCTGTTGAAACTGACCGCACCGGCGCTGCTGGTGGGGGTGACGGAGGAACCCGCGACGACCGGGGCACTTGAGACTCCTGTTTGCCCCGTCCTTTGTCACCGCCCTGCCTTTGGGCTGATGGGCCTGAAGGGGATGTGGTTTGCCGCGAGGTCTTCTTTGGCGGCGCTGGCGCTGACGGCGGAGGCGATACTACCTGGGGTTTTGCAACGTGTGCCAGGGACGATCTAAGCAGATCATCGGGGATCGCCAGCGGATACACCTGACACCAGGCGCCGAGGCCACCCGTGATGAGCCCTACCCTGCCGACCCCCAACTGCTGTACCGCTTCAACTGGCATCGCGTACTGACGCTCCATCCGAACCGTTGTGCGCCTTTTTGGGTCGTACTCGCCCCCAATCGGCGGGAAGACATCCTCTTCGTCCTCTGCGAGGATATGCGAAAACGCCGGCACCTCGCGCTCCCCGGCGTACTTTACAAGCTCTTCCGGATCGCCACAGCGGTGTAGTATTTTGATGGATGAGGCGGCCACCACTTTTTTGCGCTCCGGGCCAAGACCCTCATAGGATTGCGCCGATGCACATACGCTCATGCCAGGCTCGCGCACACG
>Ga0137383_10002853_pt1 | contig 10710 bp, 6 predicted proteins | sample SagtaG_19_FD_104817 | JGI IMG/M metagenome (GOLD analysis project Ga0137383, IMG submission 104817) | Vadose zone soil microbial communities from Sagehorn Ranch, Mendocino, California, USA - Sage2_R_40_16 metaG | ecosystem: Environmental > Terrestrial > Soil > Vadose zone | place: USA... | reverse complement strand
GATGGGCGCGGTGATGAAGGCCCAACTGAGCACCGCGAGCAGGTTGCCGACGAGCAGTCCCAGCACGAGGTCAGCGGCAGCCACACCGTGCGCCACGAACAGCGGCCCGATCACGAACTCCGTCCCGGCGAGGTGCTCGCCGGCGTACAGCCCCATGAAACTGCCGGGCCCCTGCAGCCGGTCCGGCGGCACGGGCTCGCGGTCGAACTCGTTGATGGCGTCCAGGCGGTCCGCCAGCGACTGCTGCGAGACCGGGGCTGCGGCGGCGCGCGGCTGAATGGTGCTCATCGCAGAAACGCGGCCGCGAGGCCTCCGTCGATGTTGACGATCTGGCCCGTCGTCTTGCGGAAGTCGTCGGTGAGAAACGCGGCGATCGCCTTGACCTGGTCGGCGAGGGCGATCGGCTGGCCGGTGAGCGTGCGCCGGGCGTAGAATTCCGCCAACCGGTCGCGCAGCGCCTCCGTGCTCTCCGCGGCGTCGTACGGCAGCCCGTACTTGGCGAGCGAGGCGATGAGCCGCTCGCGCGGGAACATCGACGACCCCTCGAGCACCGTCGCCGGCGCGACGCCGTTGACCCGCACGAGCGGCGCGAACGCCACCGCCAGCTCGCGCACGAGGTGGTTCGCCGCCGCTTTGCTCGTGTCGTAGGCGAATGACCCCGCTTTCGGCACCACCGCGTTGACGCTCGTGGTGATCACCAGGCTGCCTTCGAGCCCCGCACCCTGCGCCTGCCATACCCGCCAGGCTTCGTGCGCGACGAGGAACGGGCCCATGACGTTCGTCGCGAACGTCTTACCCCATTCCTCATCGGCGACGTTCCCCTGCTCGTCGGGGCTCGGGTAGTAGCCGGCGGTGACGACGACGTGGTCCAGGCCCCCGTAGGCGAGGACGACGTCTTCGAGCGCGTGCCGCACCGCTGCCCGATCGGTGATGTCGGCGCCCAGCCCGATGATCTGGCCCGCGCCGGAGATGCCGGTTCCCGCCACACCGATCCCCATCCCCACCTTCTGCTGGACCTCCGCCGCGGCCGCCTCCGCGTGGTCCGCGTGCAGATCGACCGCCGCCACGGCGGCGCCCTGGCCGACGAGCACGCGCACCAGCGCCCGCCCGATCCCGCTGCCCGCGCCGACGACCACAGCGACCGTGCGGTCGAGGGGCAGTCCCGGGGGCAGCCGCTTGAGCTTGGCGTCCTCGAGCAGCCAGTACTCGATGTCGAACGCTTCCTGCCGGTCGAGCGCCGTGTAGCGGCTCACGCGCTCCGCCCCGCGCATGACGCCGATGGCGGCGCCGTAGAACTCGGCCGTCACGCGGGCTTCGGACTTCGACTGGCCCCACGCGACGAGGCCGATGCCGGGAAGCAGGATCACGCTCGGGAACGCCCTGCGAATTGCCGGCGAGTCTGCCCGCTGGTGCTTCGAGTAGTACTGGGCGTAATCCCCGCGGTACTGCGCCAGGCCGGCCTCGAGCTTGGCCTTGAGAGCGCCCGTGTCCGCCGTCTGGGGATCCCAGTCGACGTAGAGCGGCTTGATCTTGGTGCGGAGAAAATGGTCGGGGCAGCTCGTCCCCAGCTCCGCCAGTCGCGGGGCATCGCGCGAGTTCACGAACTCGAGGACCTCGTCGCGCAGCTCGACCGTCGCGATCTGCCGGAGGGCGCCGCCCGGGGGCTTAGCGGCGTCGCGGCTCACGCGCGCGCGCAGCCACGGCAGGATCTCCACCAGCACCCGCCGGCGATCCGCCTCGGGTAGCGGTTGCACGCGCGGGCCGCCGAACGCCGGCCGGCCGTCATCTCGTGCGTTCAGGAAGTCCTGCGCGCGACGGATCAGCGCGAGCGTCCGCTCGTAGCTCTCCCGGTCATCGTCGGCCCAGCTGATCAGGCCGTGGCCGCCCAGGATCACGCCCTGCGCGTTCGGGTGCTCACGACAGATCCGCTCGAGCTTCAAGCCGAGGTCGAAGCCGGGGCGCTGCCAGTCGGTCCAGAGCACATCGTCTCCGTACACTTGGCGCGTGAGCGCGGGACCGTCGGCCGCGGTCGCGATCGCCATCACCGCGATGGGGTGCAGGTGGTCCACGTGCGCGTGCGGGATGAAGGCGTGCAGCGGGGTGTCGATGCTCGCAGGGGTCGGATTGCGGTCGAACATCGTGTGCGGGTACATCCCCACCATCGCGTCCTCCGCCGGGGTCTTGGGCCCGCGCTGCGGCAAGCGCGCGTACATGCCGCGGAGACTCAATACTTGGTCCAAGTAGAGCGACGCGAAATTCGCGCGCGTCGCCGTGCGCAGGTCGCCCCCCGATCCCTTCACCCACAGCACCTGCACGGTCCCGCCGGTGAGCGGGTCGGTCGCGGCGATCTTCGACGACGTGTTGCCGCCGCCGGTGTTCGTGATCCGGGCGTCCGCGCCGAGCAGGTTCGATCGGTAGACCAGCCGCGCGACTGGGTCGAGCGCGGCGGCGACCGCGTCGTCCCAGCGGCTGCGCAAGTAGTCGTCGGACATGCCGCGAGCGCTCGCGGCGGCGCCGCGGGCGACGATGCGGGGCGGGGTGGTCGTCATCTTGTCGGCACTGCCACGGGCAGGAATTCGCTCAGCGTGGCGCTCGCGCGGGCCACGTCGCGGATCGCCACGCCGCGCGGCAGGTCGCCGAGCGCGCGCGCCTGCACGAGCACGTTCCCCAGGGCGGTGGCTTCCTCGGGACCGGCCACGACGCGGCGTCCGCATGCGTCCGCCGTGAGCTGGTTCAAGAGCCGGCTCCGGCTGCCGCCCCCCACGACGTGCACCACCCGGGCGCGGGCGCCGGTGAGCGCCTCGAGCTCGTCGAGCGTGCGGCGATAGCCGTCTGCCAGGCTCTCGAGCACGAGGCGGCACGTCTCGCCGCGCGTGGCCGGCACCGGAGCCCCGCTGCCGCGGCATGCGGCCGCCACCTTCGCGACCATCCCGCCGCGCTCGCCGAACTGAGTCGCGTCGAGATCGATCGCGTGGCCCGAGGAGGAGACCGCAGCGTCAGCGAGTAGTGTGTCCCACGCGAGCCGGGGGTCATGCGCCGCCCATTCCCGGAGGCATTCCTCGAGCACCCACATGCCGGTGCGGTTCTTCAAGAAGCGGATCGTCCCGTCGAGCCCGACCTCGTTGGTGAACCCCGCCTGGTGCGCCGCCGCCGTCAACACCGGGGCCCGCAATTCGGCGCCCACGAGCGACCACGTGCCGGAGCTGATGTACGCCCAGGGCTCGTCGCCCGACGCCGGCACCGCCGCGATCGCGGCCGCGGTATCGTGCGAACACGACGCGATCACGAGGGGACGGCGCCCCGCGCTGGGAACCGCCGCAGGCAGCACCTCCGGCAGCACGGGCCCTAGGATCGTGCCCGGGTTCACGATCGCCGGCCAGCGCGCGGGATCGTCTCCCGCGGCCCGGATCACTTCTTGCGACCACGCGCCGGCCCGCACGTCGAACAGCTGCGTGGTGCTCGCCATCGTCCGTTCGGCGACGGGGCGGCCGCTCAGGCGGTAGAGGAAGTAGTCCGCGATCAGCAGCCGCGTCTCGGTCCGTGCCACGACCTCGGGCTCGTCGATCAGGTCAGACACGACCTGGGGGAGCGTATTGAATTCCAGAAACTGGATCCCGGTCACCGCGTACAGCCGATCGGCGTCGATGCGACGGAACACCTCGGCCAACCGCCCCCGGGTGCGCGGGTCGCGGTACGCGTAGGGGAGGCGGACCGGCGCGCCGCCCGCACCGAGGGGGACGTAGTCGACCGCCCAACTGTCGACGGACACCGACTGCAGCGTTGGCGCCATGTCGAGCGCGGCGGCGAGCGCGGTGCGCAGTTCATCCCACAACGCCTCCACATGCCAGTACAGGTGCCCCGCCTCCTCAATCATCGGGACGCGGAAGCGGTGCACATCACGGGTCGCGACCCGCCATCCCTGTGGCAGTCGCTCGAGCGTCCCGAGCACCGCGCGGCCGCTCGACGCGCCGAGGTCGATCGCGAGATAGCTGGGCGGCGCCGGTGCCACGCCTACAGGCTCCGCGGCGGGACATACGTGCCGCCTGTTCGTTGTGCCGCCACGCGCGCCCGGTAGCCCGACGCGCGGAACGCGAGCACCGGGTCGAGCGCCGCGCCGCCGCGCCGGCGCGCTTCGGCCACCAGGGGGCGCGCGTCCGTCTCGAACGCGTCCTTGAGCGCGCGCTCCGCCAGCAGCACATCGCCGGACTCCTGGTACGCGGCGAGCGCCGCGTGATCGACGAGCTGCGCTTTCGCGTACGCGAGCTGGAGCTGGTCGACCGTCTGGAGCAGGTCCTCGATGGGGTCCTTGATGTTGTGGCTCTGATCGATCATGTAGGCCGGCCGGAACCCCGTTAGGCGCTCGCGCTCGGCGAGCACCAGCTCGTGAAAGATGAGGAAGAGCCCGTACGGTTTGATCGAGCCGGCCGTGAGGTCGTCGTCACCGTACTTCGAGTCGTTGAAGTGGAATCCACCGAGCTTTCCCGCGCCCAGCAGCCGCGCCACCACCAGCTCGACGTTCGTGTTCGGCAGATGGTGCCCCAGGTCCACGAGGCACTGCGCCCGCTCGCCCAGTGTCTGCGCGAGCAGCAGCGAACTGCCCCAGTCCTGCACGACCGTGGCGTAGAAGGCCGGCTCGTAGGGCTTGTGCTCCGTGAACAGCCGCCACCCGGCGGGGAGCGCGGCGTAGACGTCTCGCAGACAGTCCAGCACGCGGTCGAAGCTCTTGCGCAGCGACATTTGCCCTGGGTAGTTCGACCCGTCGGCGAGCCAAACGGTGATCGCCTCGGCGCCGAGCGCCTGCCCCACCTCGATCACGTGGAGGTGGTGCGCCACCGCCTGGCGCCGCACGGCGGCATCGGGGTGGCTGAAGGAGCCGAGCTTGTAACTCAGGGGCTGACTCGGCTGGTCCTGGAACGTGTTCGAATTGACGGCGTCGAAGCCGAGGCCGAGCTCCGCGGCCTGCTGGCGGAGGGCGGCGGGATCGGGCGGCTCGTCCCAGGGGAGGTGCAGCGAGACACGCGGCGCGCCGCCCGTGAGCCGGTGGACGACCGCAGCGTCCTCCAGCTTCTCGGCGAGGGTACGCGGCTCGCCGGGGCCGGGGAAGCGGCCAAACCGGGTGCCGCCGGTGCCGAGCGCCCAGGACGGCACGGCGACCGCGAACCGCCGGACGGCCTCCACCACCGTCTCGGGATGCTGCCCGCGGCGGGCCAGCCGCTCCGCGAGCGCGTCGTAGTCGCGCTCGTGGTTGCGGAGTGCGTCGGCGCCCGGAGACAGCGCGGGCCGCGCTTCATCCCCGACCGTAGACAAACCGGTAGTGTCCGGACCCGATTTCGACAACGACCGTATCCCCCGCTTGCCGCGGGCTGCTGATCCCGGCGGCCTTGCCGAGTGGTGTTCCACTCTCCGTCACCCGTTCCAGTATAGCGCCGGGCAAGTTCACCGTGGCGGAGGCGTTCGGCGGGATGGTCACCTCGAGGGTGAACTGCCCGTCCCGGGTCTCCCACGCGGAGGCGACCGTCCCGTACATCGTGTTCAGGCTGGCGCGCACCTGCGTGAGACTGCCGCCTGGCTGCGGCCGGATGAGGACGTGCTTGTATCCGGGTCGCTCCGGATCGATCTCGATTCCCGCGACCGTGGTGTACAGCCACGCGCCCACGGCGCCGTACGCGTAATGGTTGAAGGAGTTCATCTCTGGATCCTGAAAGCTCGAGTCCGGCTTCTCGCCGTCCCAGCGCTCCCAGATCGTCGTCGCGCCCTGCTTGATCGGGTAGAGCCAGGACGGGTACTGCTCGCGCAGCAGCAGGGCGTAGGCGTCGTCGAGATGCCCGCTCGCGCCCAGGACGGGATTCAAGTAGGGCGTTCCCAGGAAGCCCGTGGTCAGATGCTTGAAACGACGCACGTCCTCCACCAGGCGCCGGATCCCCTCAGGACGCGACTCTTGCGGCACGAGGTCGAACGCGAGCGCCAGCGCGTATGCGGTCTGCGTGTTCGAAGAGAGGCGTCCGTTCGCCGTGAGGTACTCCCGGTCGAACGCCGCCTTGATTCGCTCGAACAGCGCGCCATACTGCCGGGCGTGCTCCGTCTTGCCCAGTACTTGGGCGGTGCGGGCGAGCAGGCTGGTCGAGTGGGCGAAGAAGGCGGTCGCGATCAAGTCCTTGTCGGTGGTCGCTCCAGGATAGTCGGCGCGCGTCGAGTGGAACGCGAGCCAGTCGCCGAAGTGGAAGCCCGAGTCCAGTATCAGGTCGTCCCCCGCCAGCCGCCGCATGTATTCGACCCACCCCCGCATGCTCTCGTACTGCGACTCCAGGATGCGGGTGTCGCCGTACGCCAGGTAGACCGTCCACGGGATGATGACGCTGGCGTCGGCCCAGCCGGTTGAGCCCCCGCCCTCGGCTTGGCCCCGCGACAGCACGTCAGGAATCACGTGGGGAACACTGCCGCTGGCCTTCTGGTCGGCGGCCAGATCGGCCAGCCATTTGGTGAAAAATCCGGCCACATCAAAGTTGAAGGCCGCGGTGGGCGCGAACGCCTGGGCATCCCCCGTCCAGCCGAGACGCTCGTCGCGCTGTGGGCAGTCGGTCGGGACGTCGAGGAAGTTGCTCTTCTGGCCCCACACGATGTTGTGCTGGAGCTGGTTCAAGAGCGGATTCGAAGTCTCGAACGTGCCGGTGGGCGTCATGTCCGAGTGGATCACGATGCCCGTGATGTCGTCCGACGTCGGCTTGCCGGGATACCCGGCTACCGCGACGTAGCGGAAGCCCTGGAAGGTGAAGTGCGGCTCGTATACCTCTTCACCGCTTCCTTTGAGCGTGTATTCCACTGTCTGACGGGCGGAGCGCAGGTTGTCGGTGTAGAAATCGCCCTTCCGGTCCAGCACCTCGGCGTGCCGCAGGCGGATCGTGGCGCCGCGCGGCCCGCGCACCTTGAGGCGCACCCAGCCCACCATGTTCTGCCCCATGTCGAAGACCGTGTCGCCGGACGGCGTAACCAGCAGCTTGACGGGTTTCACTTCCTGGATCCTGCGCACGGGCGGGCCGGCCGGGGCGACGAGGATCTGCTTGGAATGCTCGAGCACGCGAACGGGGGCCCAGTCCGAGTCGTGATAGCCCGGCCGGCTCCAACCGTCCCGCTCCAACCGCGCATCGTACGACTCACCGTCGTAGATATCGGAGAAGCGGATCGGGCCGGTCGCGGCCCTCCATCCCTTGCCGGTGCCAATCACCTGCTGACGCCCGTCCGCATATCGAACCACGATCTGCGCGAGCAGCGCCAGTTGGTTGCCGTAGCTGTTGCGCTTGTTCCCCCAGGCGAGTCGGCCGCGGTACCAGCCATCGCCGAGCGTCGCACCGACGGCGTTCGCACCGGGCACGAGCAGCGCGGTGATGTCATAGGTCTGGTACTGCAGGCGCTTGTCGTACGCCGTCCACCCCGGTCGGAAGAGCTGATCGCCCACGCGACGGCCGTTCAGCTCCATCTCGTACAGGCCCAGGCTGGTGACGTAGGCGCGGGCCGAGGCGACGGCGCCGTCGACCTTGAATTCCGAACGCAGCAGGGGGCTCGGGTTCGAGGCGGAGGTGTCTTCCTTCAAGTCGGGCGTGATCCAGTCCGCCGACCAGTCGGAGGAGCGAAGCAGGCCCATTTCCCAATAGGCGGGTGCGCTCCAAGTGGAGGAACGGGCCGCGTCATCCCACACGCGGACCTGCCAGTAGTACCGCTGCCCCGACTCGAGCGCCGGACCTCCGTAGACCCGGTGAATCGAGGCGTCGGAGGCCACTTTCCCGGAGTCCCACAGGGGATGCCGCTCCAGGGCGCTCGGCTGCCGCGCGACGCGGAGCTGGTAGGCCGTTTGGACGGTACCCCGTCGGGACGACTCGATCTTCCAGCCGAGCCGTGGAGCCCGCACGTCGATGCCCACCGGGTTGACCTGGTACTCGGTGCGGAGCTCAGTGACCTGGAGGGGCGTCTGCGCATCCGCTGGGTGCGTGAGGCATGCCCAGACACCCAGCGACACAAGGCAGCGCCGGACTGCACGCGGCACGGGGGTCACAGGACTGCCTCCCCAATCGCCGTCGCGAGCACCGTCTCGGGAGTCCACTCGTCGATCGGCCGGGCGGGGGAGAGGCGCCCGCGACTCATAACCGCCAGCCGGTCGCACAACCCGAACAGCTCGGGGAGATACGAGCTCACGAGCAGCACCCCTTTCCCCGCGTCGGCGCAGCGCGCGATGGTCTCGTACAGCTGCGCGCGACTGCCGATGTCGATGCCGCGCGTCGGTTCGTCCAGCAACAGCACTTCCGCATCCTGGTAGAGCAGTCGGCCGATCGCGACCTTCTGCTGATTCCCGCCCGAGAGCGCACGCACCGGCTGCTCTGGGGCCGCGGCCCGGATGCGGAGCGCCTCGATCCAGGTCCGGGCAGCCGCGCGCTGCCGGCCGAGGTCGAGCCAACCCCACCCCGGCGAGCAGGCCGACATCCGGGTCGCCGTCAAGTTGTCGGCCACGGCGAGCGGCAGCGCCAGCCCTTCCCGCGTCCGGTCCTCGCTCAGGTATCCGAACCCTTGGCCGAGCCGCTGCGCCGGGCTCGCCCCCTGCACCGCGAGCGCCCGGCCGTGCAGTGCGATCCGTCCCGACGCCTGCGGCTCGAGCCCGAACAGGGCGCGCACCAGCTCGGTCCGCCCCGAGCCGATGAGCCCAGCAATGCCAAGGATTTCGCCCCGGCGCAGCTCGAAGCTGGCGTGCCGTAGCGTCGGGGAAGCGGCGACGCCGTCCGCGGCGAGCAGCACCTCTCCCGCCGCGCTCCGGGTGCGCGCGCGCTCGGGGAACAGCCCCGCGACGGGCCGCCCCACCATCTGCGCGATCAGATGATCGGCGCTCGTCTCCGCGAGCCGTCCGGAATCGACGCTCCGGCCGTCGCGCAGCACGGTGTACCGATCGGCGATCTCGCGAACCTCCTCCAGAAAGTGACTGATATAGATCACGGCGAGCCTCCCCCCCGCGGCGAGACGGCGGATCAAGGCGAACAGACGGTCCACCTCTTCGCGCTGCAGGCTGCTCGTCGGCTCATCCATCAGGAGGATACGCGCGTCGGCGGCCAGGGCGCGGCAGATCTCGACCACCTGCTGGGCCGCGAGCGGCAGCGCGCCCAACCGGGCGTCGGGCGTGAGATCCGGATGGGCGAAGTGCTCCAGCAGCCCGAGCGCCCGGCGGCGGGCGGCCCCGACGTCGAGCCACCCCCAGCGCGACGGCTCGATCCCGAGCAGGATGTTCTCGGCGACGGAGAGGTGCGGGCAGAGCGAGAGCTCCTGATGGATGAGGGCGATGCCGCGCCGCCGCGCTTCGAGCGGCGAGGGCGGGGCGTAGGGCCGATCGTCGAGCTGCATCTCGCCGCGGTCAGCATGCAGCGCGCCGGCGACGATGCCCATCAGCGTGCTCTTGCCGGCGCCGTTCTCCCCGATCAGGGCGTGCACCTCGCCGGGGTGGAGCACCAGGTCCACGCCGTCCAGCGCCACCGTCGGGCCGAACCGCTTCGCGAGGCCCGAGATCCGGAGCACGCTCACTGCTCGATCAGGTACCGCGCGATCGGCGGGTTCACGAGCTCCTGCGTCGCAGCCGAATCCAGGTTCGCCGCCGTCACGAGCGCGACGCCCGTGTCGATGAGACGCTCCACCGGTTTGCCGCGCAGCTGATCGGCCATCGTCTTCACGCCCAGGTAGCCCATGCGCATCGGGTTCTGAACCACCAACCCGTCGAGCTGCTGCGCGCGGATCGCGGCGATCAGGATCGAGCTGGCATCGAACCCGACGAACCGGACCTTACCTGCCAGGCCGATGTCCTGCAACGCGAGCAGCATGCCGATCGTCGAGGATTCGTTGGGAGTGAAAATTCCCTGGACCAGGCCGCCGTAGCGGTTGAGCAGGTTCTCCGACGCGCGCTTGGCCGTCTCGCGCGTGGGTCCGGCATACTGGTCGGCGGACACGATCTCGATGCCCGGGTAGCGGGAGCGCAGCACCTCGAGGAATCCGGACTCCCGCTCGGTCGTACTGGCCGATCCCTCGCCGTACCGCAGCAGCAGCACCTTGCCCTTCCCGCCGAGTAGCTCGCCCAGTCGGCCCGCGCCCAGCTGCCCGCCCTTGCGATTGTCGGTAGCGACGAAGCTGACGATGCTGTCCGACTCGAGCCGCGAGTCGATGATCACGGTGGGTACCCCGGCGCGCCGGGCCTCTTCGACCGGGCGCACCAGCGCACGGCTGTCGAGCGGGGCGAGCACGATCCCCTGGACGCCCTGGCTGATAAAGCCTTCCACGACTTGGATCTGCTGCTCGCGGTCGTCCTCGCGCAACGGTCCCTTCCAGATGATGTTGACCGGTGCGCCCTCGGTCGCTTGCTCCCGCGACGCCTGGATGGCTCCGGCGTGGATGCTCTTCCAGAACTCGTGCGTCGTGCCTTTGGGGATCACGGCGATCGTCACCGGCCGCTGCGAGCCGGCCTGCCGCCGTGCGCCGGACCCGCCGCACCCCAGGATCACGCCCACTCCGGCCGCGATCAGGACGACAGGCGCTGTTCTCTTCATACATCCTCCAGCAAGAGCACGTGAACCGTCTGGGGACCGTGCACCCCCACCACCAGCGTGAGCTCGATATCCGAGGTGCGCGACGGTCCCGTGATGAAGGTGATCGCATGGCTCGCGGCCTGGCGCACGCGGTCGAGCGCGT
>Ga0137383_10002852_pt1 | contig 10711 bp, 10 predicted proteins | sample SagtaG_19_FD_104817 | JGI IMG/M metagenome (GOLD analysis project Ga0137383, IMG submission 104817) | Vadose zone soil microbial communities from Sagehorn Ranch, Mendocino, California, USA - Sage2_R_40_16 metaG | ecosystem: Environmental > Terrestrial > Soil > Vadose zone | place: USA... | reverse complement strand
GCGGCGATCCGGGTCGACTTCACAGGCCGTACAGCTCGCCGCCGGGGTAGTAGGCCGCGTCCCCCAGCTCCTCGGCGATGCGCAGCAGCTGGTTGTACTTCGCGACGCGGTCGGTGCGCGACGCGCTCCCCGTTTTGATCTGCCCGACGCCGCTCGCCACGGCGAGATCGGCGATGAACGTGTCTTCCGTCTCGCCGGAGCGGTGGGAGATCACGGCGCCGTAGGCGTGCGAGCGGGCGCGCTCGATGCACTCGAGCGTCTCCGAGAGCGTACCGATCTGGTTCACCTTGATGAGGATCGCGTTCGCGACGCCTTCCTCGATCCCGCGCGCCAGCAGCTCGGGGTTGGTGCAGAACAGGTCGTCGCCGACGAGCTGGATGCGCGTGCCGAGCGCCTCGGTGAGCTTCGCCCAGCCGCTCCAGTCGTTTTCCGCGAGGCCGTCCTCGATCGAGACGATCGGATAGCGGTCGATCCAGCCCTTGTAGAGGGCGATCATTTCCTCGCTGGTCTTGCGGGCGCCGCCGCTCTTCTTGAATACGTAGCAGTCGTCCTCGTACAGCTCGGACGCGGCCGGATCGAGCGCGATCGCCACTTCCTTCCCCGCCTCGTAGCCGGCCGCTTCGATCGCCGCCATGATCGCTTCCAGCGCCGCCTCGTCGTTCGGGAGGTTGGGCGCGAATCCGCCTTCGTCCCCCACGGTGGCCGCGAGCCCCCGCTTGGTCAGCACCTTCTTGAGCGAGTGAAACACTTCCACGCCGATGCGCAGCGCCTCCGGGAACGTCTCGGCGCCGATCGGCACGACCATGAACTCCTGGCAGTCGATGGTGTTGGTCGCGTGCGCACCGCCGTTCAGGATGTTCATCATCGGCACCGGGAGCACGTGGCTCACCGGGCCGCCGAGGTAGCGGTACAGCGGCAGCCCCGAATCCTCGGCGGCGGCGCGCGCCACGGCGAGCGACACGCCCAGAATCGCGTTCGCACCGAGGTGCCCCTTGTTCGGCGTGCCGTCGAGCTCGAGCATCGCGAAGTCCACGGCGAGCTGGTCCTCGGCCGGCATCCCCTCGAGCCGCGGCCCGATCACCTCGTTGACGTTTTTCACGGCCTCGAGCACGCCCTTGCCGCCGAACCGCTTCTGGTCGCCGTCGCGCAGCTCCACCGCCTCGCGCTCGCCGGTGGACGCGCCGCTCGGCACGGCGGCGCGCCCCGCCGCACCGCTCGCCAGGGTCACGTCGGTCTCGATCGTCGGATTGCCGCGGCTGTCGAGAATCTCGCGGGCGTGGACGGAGATGATGGTGCTCATCGTGGCCCCTACCCTAAGAGGATGGCCCCCCGGCGTCAACGCGGGCCCGCAGCGCGACGATCGCGGCGCGGACTCGGTCGCGCAGCGCCTCGCGATCCGGGAGCGCCAACCCCGCCGTGGCAATCGGCTCACCCACCAGGAGACGGATCGGCTGAGGTCGCAGCCGCAGGGATCCCCTGGGCAGAATGCGGTAGGTACCGTGCACGTACACCGGCACGATCGGCACCTGCGCCGCGATGGCGAGGCCGAAGGGCGCGTTCTTGAACGGGAGCAACTCGCCGGTCGGGCTGCGCGTGCCCTCCGGAAAGACGATGGCGGAGATGCCGCTGTGGATCGTCGCGGCCGCCCGGTCGTACGCCTCGAACGCCCGGGCCCGGTTGAACCGGTCGATGAGGATGTGCCCGGCGCGCTGCATGGCGAGCCCCAGGATCGGTATGCGACCGAGCTCCTGCTTCGCCACGAAGCGGGTCGAGCCGGGGAGGGTCGCCGCGAGGGCCCAGATGTCGAACATCGAGGTGTGGTTCGACGCGTACACGACCGGCTGGCCGGCCGGGATACGCTCGAGCCCCTCCGCAGCGACCGGCGTTCCCGCCACGCGCAGCAGGCGGCGCGACCAGTCGACAGTCGCCCAGTCGTACACGCCACCGGGCCGCCGCTTCACACCCAGCAGCGCGGCGCCGATCGCCCCGAGCGCGTGCACCAGCGTGGACGGCACGATCCACAGGGCGAACAGCACCCAGCGAATCATCGCGGGGCGAAATGGTCGAAGCCCGGCGGCGCTTCCACCAGCCGGCCTGCGGCGCTGAGGTGCACCCCGCGCCCCGCCACACAGCGCCCGATGCGCGTCAGCGGAAGACCGGAAACCCGGGTGAACGCACGCGCGTCGCGCTCACCGAACCGGGCGGGCAGCGCGACGAGCAGCTCGTACTCCTCGCCGCTCGCCGCTGCGTCGCGGGGTGTGACCCCCGGCCAGCAGGGGAGCCGCTCCAACTCGATCTCGAGGGCGACGCCGGACGCCGCGGCGAGGTGCGCCGCATCGGCAGCAAGCCCGTCGGAGATATCGATCATCGCATGGGCCCCGAGGCGGGCCAGCCGGCTGCCCGCCGCGATGCGGGGCTCGGGATGGGCGAACCGCCGCCGCAACGTGTCCTCCGGCCGCGCACCTGGCTGGAGCTGCGCGAGGGCGAGCCCCGCACCCCCCAGCATGCCCGTCACCCACACGCCGTCCCCGCGACGGGCTCCGCGCCGCCGTACGGCGCGACGCGCCGTGCCGAGCACGCACACGTCCACGAGGTAGCGCTCCGAGCGCACGAGATCCCCGCCTAGGACTTTCGCGCCGACGCTTCGCGCCGCGGCGCCGACGCCCGACATGATTTCGGCGGCGTCGTCCACCTTTCCCCCTTCCCCTTTCCCCTTTCCCGGCAGTCCCAAGCTCACAAGGACCCCGATTGGCTTCGCCCCAGCCGCCGCCAGGTCAGACAGCGCCGCCGCCCCCGCGCGCCACCCGATCTCTTCGAACGACAGCCAGTCGGTGCGGAAGTGGACGCCTTCGAGGCTCAGATCGACGCTCGCGGCGAGGGTGGTACCGCCGATGCGCACCAAGGCGCAGTCGTCTCCTTGTACGCCGTCCGCCTTGTGCTCGCGCAGTCGCGAGAAAATGGCGCGCAGCCGATCGAACTCAACGCCGGGGCCGAGCTTCGCCGTCATTCCGTTTCCGGCGACTCGAGCACGGCAAGCACCGGCGGTCCCGCGGGCTTACTGTCGGCCCAGGCGCGCCAGATGTCCGGGAGGGCCGCGAGCACGTCCGCGGGCCGGAGGCTGCGGGCGGTCCATTGCCGCGCGCCGTGCTCCGCCGCGCGGCCCAGGGCGTGGGCGCCGAGCGCGGCCGCTTCGGGCGGCGCGCTGCCGCGGGCGAGGAACGCGCCCGTGAAGCCGGCGAGCAGATCGCCCGAGCCGCCGGTCGCGAGCCCCGGATTGCCGCTCGCCACCACGTGCACCGGCCCCCGCAGGTCGGCGATAACGGTGGGAACGCCCTTCAGGAGCACAGTGCCGCGCAGCTTCTGCGCGGCCTTGGTCGCCGCAGCCCAGCGGTCGTTCGCGGCTTGGTCGGCGAGCTGATCGCCGACCAGGCTTCGGAACTCGCCCAGATGCGGCGTGAAGACGACGGGACGCTCGACCGGTCCCCGGAAAAGCGCGAGAGCGTCGGCATCGAGCACGGTGGGAACGGGGCGGCGCCCGAGCAGCGCCAGGAGGAACTCGGCGCGCTCGGGCTCCCGGCCCAGGCCCGGCCCGACCACGAGGGCGTCGGCCCAGTCGAGGGCTTCGGCGACGGGCGGCTCGAGCGCCGGCCCGAAGGCGGACTCCACCGTGAGCACATCAGGCAGGCTCGCGCGCGCGGCGGCGACCGTCGCCGGCGCGGCGACGAGTTTCACGAGTCCCGCCCCGGCGGCGAGCGCGGCCCGCGCGGCGTGCAGCGCGGCGCCGGTCATCCCCGAGGCGCCTCCCACGACGGTCACGCGGCCCCGGTCACCCTTGTGCATGGTCGGTGTGAGGCGCGGCAGCCGCCCTCCCGCCCACGCATCGGTGACGAGTACGGGCCAGGCAGGATCGGCCGGCGGCAGCCCGATGTCCACGACGACGATCCGCCCGCACCACTCGCGCGCCAGCAGGTGCCCACGCCGCGCACCGCCGAACGTGACGCTGATCTGTGCGCGCACGGGGCCATGGGCTTCGCCGCTCGATAGGTCGAGGCCGGTGGGGCCGTCCACGGCGAGCACGGGGGCGCCGTAGGCCACGATGCGCTGCGCCAGCGCGAGCACGTCGCCGCGCGCCGGCCCCGCGGCGCCTGTGCCGAGCAGCGCGTCCACCACGACCGCCGCGGCAGGCCAGGGCTCGTCTCGCCCCAGCTCGCGCACGCCGTCCACGCGGGCCAGCGCGCGGTTGTCAATCGCGTCGTCGGTCTTGGGATCGAGCCCGGCGACGCACGCGGGCGCGCCGGCGGCGTGCAATGCCCGCGCGATCACCCAGCCGTCACCGCCGTTATTCCCCGCCCCGGCGACGACCAGCGCGCCGCGCACGAGCACGTCCGGGAACTGGCGCACCATCAGCTGCGCCACGGCACGGCCCGCCGCCTCCATCAGCACGCGGCTCGGGATGTGGTACTGGGTGCGGGCTACGCTGTCCCACGCGGCGGCCTCGGTCGCCGACAGCACCGGAATCGGATTCACGCGATGATCACTCCTCCGTAGCCGACGACCGCGTCCTCTTCCCCCGTGACCCACCCCGAGTGTCGGTAATCGACCACGGTCCCTCGCGTCGCGCCGAGGGCGCGGGCCGCGGCGGCAACGCAAGCGGCGGGCGCGCGCCCGCACATCGAGATCCGGCGCCGGCGGCAGCGCGCCAGCAGCTCTTCCCCGTCCAGGCCCTCGAGCGCGGCGAGCGCTTCCCGGTCCTTCGGCTCCGACACCCGGGCAGGCTCGTAGTGATTGAGGTCGCTCGAGGCGAGCAACAACACCGCCTCCGGCCCGCGGGTGACTAACCCTGCGAGGGCCAGACCCAGCTCGCGGCACCCCGCCCACGCGTCTCCCGCCAGCACCAGCGGCACGATCCGCACGTCGGGGCGCAGCACCTGGAGGAACGGCAGCTCGACCTCGATGGCGTGCTCGGCGGCGTGCGCCTCGTGGTCGATCCCGACGAGCGGGCTCGCCGCGAGCAACGCGGCCGCGAAGGGCTCGTCCACCGCGACCTCACCGAGGGGAGTACGAAAGGCGCCGCGTTCCCACAGCGACACTCCGCCCGGCGCGTGGCAGGCGCCGGTGTGATTCGGCGCCAGGACGACGACGAGCGGCGGAATCGCGAGGCGCGCGAAGACGCAGGCGGCGGTGAATCCCGAGTAGACGTACCCGGCGTGCGGGGCGACGGCGCCGCGCGCCGCTGCCGGATGCGCGCCGGGCACCTGCGCGAGCAGCTCGCGCACGGTGCGCTCGAGCTCCGGTTTCGATCCCGGGTAGAAGCGCCCGCTCACGGCGGGCGCACGCACGGCGCCCAAGCCTATTTGAGGCTCTGGCCGATCGTGCGACCGAACGAGATCTCCCCGTTATCGATCCGGATGTTGAATCCGCAATCGGGATTGGTGCAGACCCACGCCTTGTAGGTGATCGGCGCACCGTCCCGACCGTAGTCCGACAACGGTATGAGGAGACCTTGCTGGCACTTCTTGCAGGCGGGCCATTCCATGCTGGCGTCCATGCGGCACCCCCCTTCACCCGGTCCAGCCCCGGCTACGCGAGCCCGGACCAGCGATACCCGGCCCGGAACACCTCCGCGAAGTCGTACACGGCGTCGAAGTCCTCGACCCGGTCGCTCTCCTGCCGGGCGAGGAGGCCGACGTCGATCAACATGAACACGATGCGGCCGAGATCCTCCGTGTTGGTGATGCCCCAGTGGGCGAGGACCGTCGGGGCGAGCAGGCCGAACTGCTCCAGCGCGAAGTCACGACAGGCCCACGCGAGCTCGCCCCCGGAGAGATGCCGGCGGGCGGGGAGGCGGCCCTGCGCGAACTCGAGCGTGGCGAGCACGAACAGGTAGCCGCGCTCGTGATAGCGGCCGTCCCGCTGGCGGATCTGCGCGAACGCGGCTTCCAGCGTCGCGAAGTCGCTCACGGCGTGGCCTCGCGCGGCAGCCCGTCGGCGTTGACGCGCAGCGTCATCGGCCGCGACGTCCGGGGCTCGAGCAACGCGAGCTCCAGCACCTGGTCGAGCGTCTCCACCGGCTTGATCTCGAGCAGCTTCGTCACTTCGTCCGGAACCTCCACCAGCTCGTGGTTGTTGCGCGCGGGAACGAGCACCGTCTTCACGCCCGCCCGCGCGGCGGCGGTGAGTTTTTCCTTGAGCCCGCCGATCGGGAGCACGCGGCCGCGCAGCGTCAGCTCGCCTGTCATCGCGACGTCGTGACGCGCCGGGCGGCGGCACAGCAGCGACGCCAGCGCCGTCGCGATCGTGATCCCCGCCGAGGGACCGTCCTTCGGCACCGCGCCCGCCGGCACGTGCAGGTGCACGTCGCTGTGCGTGAACGACTCGAGCGGGATGCCGAGCGAGACCGCACGCGCCCGCAGCAGGCTCCACGCCGCCTGGGCCGATTCCTTCATCACGTCGCCCAGCTGGCCGGTCAGGGTGATCTGCCCCTTGCCGGGCATCTGGATCGCCTCGACGAACATGATGTCGCCGCCCACCGGCGTCCACGCCAGTCCCGTGGCCACGCCCACTTCGGGGCTGCGGCCCGCCACCTCGCTCTGCACCTTGGGCTGGCTCGCGTACTTCTCGAGGTTCTTGGCGGAGATCTTCACCGTCTCGGCCCGCCCCTCCACCACGTCGAGCGCCGCCTTGCGCAGCACCCCCTGGATCTCGCGCTCCAGCTGGCGCACGCCCGCCTCCCGCGTGTACTCCGCGATCAGCCGCTCCAGCGCCCCGTCGGCGACGCTCGCCCGCTGCGGCACGAGGCCGGTCTCCACCAGCTGGCGCGGCAGCAGGTAGCGCTTCGCGATCGCCAGCTTCTCGCCGGGCGTGTATCCGGGTAAGGTGAGAACTTCCATCCGGTCGAGCAAGGGGTCAGGAATCGGCGCGAGACTGTTGGCGGTCGCGATGAACATGACGCCCGAAAGATCGAACGGCACTTCGAGGTAATGGTCCACGAAGGCGCCGTTCTGCGCCGGGTCGAGCACCTCGAGTAGCGCGGCCGTCGGATCCCCGCGCACGTCCGAGCCCATCTTGTCCACTTCGTCGAGCATCAGCAGCGGGTTGCGCGTCTCGCAGCGTTGCAGCGCGTGGATGATGCGCCCCGGCAGCGCCCCCACGTAGGTGCGGCGGTGCCCGCGCACTTCGGCCTCGTCCCGCACGCCGCCGAGCGACACGCGCGTGAAGCGCCGGCCGAGCGCTTCGGCGATGCTCTGCCCGAGCGACGTCTTCCCGACCCCCGGCGGCCCGACGAAGCAGAGGATGCTCCCCTTCGCCTGGGGATTCAGCGTGCGCACCGCGAGGTACTCGAGGATGCGCTCCTTCACCGTCTTCAGGTCATAGTGGTCGCGGTCGAGGATCTCCCGCCCGACCGCCAGGTCGAGCCGGTCCTGGGAGACGCGGTTCCACGGCAGCGAGGCCATCACGTCGAGGTAGGTCCGCGCCACGTGGTATTCGGCCGACTGCGGCGACATCTGGCGCAGCCGCTTCAGCTCGCGGTCCGCGACCTTCTTGGCCTCGGCGGAGAGCCCGGTCTCCTCCAGGCGGCGTCCCAGCTCGTCCAGCTCGTCGTCCTCCTGATCCTCGCCCAGCTCCTGGCGGATCACGCGCAGCTGCTCGCGCAACACGTACTCGCGCTGGCTCGCGTCGAGCCGCGACTTGACCTTCTCCTGGATCTGGCTCCCCACCTCGAGCACCTGGAGCTCCTGGCCGAGCAGGTCGGTGAGCCGCTCCAGCCGGTGATTCACGTCGCTGATCGCGAGCAGCTCGGCCTTGGCCGGGAGCGCGAGGTCCAGGTTCGCGGCGATGAAGTCCGCGAGCTTTCCCGCGTCGGTGATCCCCGCGAGCACCTCGTGCAGTTCCTCACCCAGATACGGAGCGATGTCGATCACCCGGGAGAACTGCGCGTGCACGGTGCGCTTGAGGGCCTCGGTGCGGGCGTCCTCGACCACCGTTTCGGGCAGCGTCTCGTAGCGCGCGACCAGCCAGTGATCGGTGGGCTCGACCTCGAGGAAGCGGGCGCGCTCCAGCCCCTGCACCATGACACGCGCGGAGCCGTCGCCGAGCTTGAGCATGCGCACCAGAATCGCGAGCGTACCCACCTCGTACAGCTCGTCGGCGCGCGCGCGCATCACCGTGCCCTCGACCGGCTCCGCGCCCCCCAGCGGCCGCACGACGCCGAGCAACAGGCGCTTGTTCCCCTGTACGACTTCGTCGATGAGCTGTACGGCGTTCGGGTCATCGAGGGCGAGGGGGAGCACGACGTGGGGATAGACAACCAGCTGGCCGAGCGGCAGGACCGGCAGCCGGTCGAGCGGCGGGGACGGGGGCGGCGCGGTCATTCGACTTTCACCGACTGCGGGCCGGACCGTCGGGCCGGCAGCTTGGCCAGCCGTACCTCGAGGAAGCCGGCCTCGTAGCTCGCGTGAATGCTGTCGGGATCGACCGGGACGGGGAGCCGTAGGCGGCGCTCGAACGGGCCGATCTGCACCTCCATCGCGTGGTAGTGCCGCTTCCCCTCGCGGCGCGCCAGACGCTCCCCTGAAATCGTGAGGATGCCGTCGCCCAACTGCACCTGGAAGTCCTCGGCGTGCATCCCCGCGATGTCCATGTGCACCACGAGAGCGTCCGCCGTCTCGTACACGTCGGTGGGCGGCTTCCACTTGGGCGAGGCGACGAAGCCCACGGGGCGGCCGTGGGCGACCTCGTTGAAGTAGACTTCGAGCTCGTCGGCGGGGTGAACCGTGAGCGAGCCGGAACCGCGGGACGGGCGGTTGCCGCCGGAGGACGTCATGTCGGACATAGCGAGAAGATAACGGCTCCGCTACCGCTTGGTGAGCCTGAGCGTCGCGACCGGCACGACGACCCCCTTGGTCACAAAGTGCCGGGTCATCGCGCGCGACGTGGGTTTCTTGGGCTTGGCGGGCTTGTCCGCGGCTCTGTACGTCCTCCCGTCGTCGGCCCCCGCGTCGTAGGCGATCAGCTTGAGCGTGCGGGACTTCGCCCAGGCGCCGTTCTCCATCAGGTTGACGTCGGCGGCGCCGGTGAACCAATCCGGGCTGGGCGCGATCATCGCGACCAGGGAGACCAGCGGGTGCGTCGGGTCCACACGCACTGTCGTCACGAGAGAGTCCTTGAAGTTCTTCAGTCCGCCCGTTTCGAACATCATGCCGGCGCGCCCGGCGGCGATCGCCGCGTTGATCTCGTCGTCCAAGGGACTGTGCTTCCCCTCTTCGGACAGGCGCTCGAGACCCGGCGTGGGACGCCGTCCCAGCGCGAAGATCGAGTACGACGCGTTGTGGGACGCCCCGATCAACCCCGAGAAGTGCGCCCCCTTGGGATACTCGAACGGATGGGTCTTCGGAGTCCACGTGCTCTTGAGGACCACGGTGTATTCGGCCGGCGCGCTGGGCGCCGCCGCGTGCTCGCCCGCCTGACCTTGGGCCGGGCTCTTCGGCTCCTGCTTGCTGCACGCAGTCGCGGCCAGCGCCACCCCTGCGGCCAACGCCACTCGGGTCCAGATCCCTCGATGCATGGCTCCTCCCTTCGGCGTGAAGTCCCGCGCTACCGCACCGCGCCCACCCGCGGGGCCGTCTCCGCGTACAGCGGAAACTCGTCCGTCAACCCCCGCACCTCCTGCTTGACCCGGGCCAGCGTCGCGTCGTCTTTCCGGGTCAACACCGTGTCGATCAGCTCCGCGACCTTCTCCATCTCGGGCTCGCGGAATCCGCGCGTCGTGACGGCCGGCGTACCGAGCCGGATGCCGCTCGTCACGAACGCCTTCTGCGGGTCGCCCGGGATCGTGTTCTTGTTCACCGTGATCCCGGCGCGATCGAGCAGCTCCTGCGCTTCCTTGCCCGTGACCTGCTTGGGCCGCAGATCGACCAACATCAGGTGTGTGTCGGTGCCGCCCGAGACGATGGCGTAGCCGCGGGCGATCAACGCGCGGGCGAGCGTCTGCGCGTTCTCGATGACCTGCGCCGCGTACGTCTTGAACTCAGGCGCCAGCGCTTCGCCGAGCGCCACCGCCTTGGCGGCGATCACGTGCTCGAGCGGCCCGCCCTGCGTGCCCGGGAACACCTGCTTGTCCACGTCCTTGGCGTAGGCTTCCTGGCACAGGATCAGCCCACCGCGCGGGCCGCGCAGCGTCTTGTGCGTGGTCGTCGTGACGATCTGGGCGTGGGGGATGGGCGACGGATGCAGCCCCGCCGCCACGAGCCCGGCGAAGTGCGCCATGTCCACGATCAGGATCGCGCCGACCTCGTCTGCGATGCTCCTGAGGGCTACGAAGTCGATGATGCGGGCGTAGGCGCTCCCTCCCCCGATAAGCAGGCGCGGGCGCTCGCGCCGCGCCGCGTCACGCACCTGGTCGTAGTCGATGCGGCCCGTCTCTTCGCGCACGCCGTAGGACGTCGCCTGGAACAGCGTGCCGGAGAAGTTCACGGGCGAGCCGTGGGTGAGGTGCCCCCCGTGGGGCAGCGCGAGCCCCATGAGCTTGTCGCCGGGCTTCGCGACCGCGAGATAGGCGGCCATGTTGGCCTGGGCGCCCGAGTGCGGTTGCACGTTCACGTGGTCGGCGCCGAACAGCTGCCTGGCGCGGTCGATGGCGAGCTGCTCCACTTCGTCCACCACCTCGCAGCCGCCGTAATACCGCTTGCGGGGCAGGCCTTCAGCGTACTTG
>Ga0137383_10002849_pt1 | contig 10713 bp, 7 predicted proteins | sample SagtaG_19_FD_104817 | JGI IMG/M metagenome (GOLD analysis project Ga0137383, IMG submission 104817) | Vadose zone soil microbial communities from Sagehorn Ranch, Mendocino, California, USA - Sage2_R_40_16 metaG | ecosystem: Environmental > Terrestrial > Soil > Vadose zone | place: USA... | reverse complement strand
TGATCACGCCCTGGAATTTCCCCATGGCGATCCCTTCGTGGAAGCTGCTCCCCGCAATCGTCTGCGGCAACACCTGCGTCATTAAGCCCGCGCAGGATACGCCGCTCTCCACCTTTCACCTTGTGCGCGCCCTCGCCGACGCCGGCGTGCCGCATGGCGTCATCAACATCGTGACCGGCTTCGGCCCCGATGTGGGCACGCCGCTCGCCGAACATTCCGACGTGCGCGCCATCTCACTCACCGGATCATCCGCCGTGGGCCGCATCGTGGGACAAACCGCCGCGAAAAGCTTCAAGCATTGCTCGCTCGAGCTCGGCGGGAAAAATCCCATGATCGTCCTTGACGATGCCAACCTAGATCTCGCCATCGAAGGCGGACTCTGGGGAGGCTTCGGCACCACCGGCCAGCGCTGCACCGCAACCAGCCGAATCATCGTGCAGAAAGGCGTGTACAGCGAGTTCATCGAACGCTACGTCGAACGCGCGAAAAAACTCAAAGTCGGCAACGGCCTGGACGAAACAGTCGAGATGGGACCAGCGATCAACGAGCGCCAACTCGCCACCGATCTCAGTTACGTCGACATCGCCAAGAATGAAGGCGCGAAGCTGGTCTGCGGAGGCAACCGTCTGACCGAGAGCAAGTACCAGTACGGATTTTTTATGGAGCCGACGGTATTCATCGACGTCGATCCTCAGATGCGTATCGCGCAGGAAGAAGTCTTCGGCCCCGTAGTCGCGATCATTCCCTGTGACGATCTGGAAGATGCAATTGGAATCGCCAACGGAATCGAGTACGGCCTCTCCTCCGCGCTCTACACCAAAGACGTGAACCGGGCCTTCTCTGCCATTCGCGACCTCGACGCGGGCATCACCTACATCAATGCCCCGACGATCGGCGCCGAAGTGCACCTGCCATTCGGCGGAACGAAGGCGACCGGCAACGGCCATCGCGAAGGCGGCATCGGCGCCATCGATTTCTACACTGAGTGGAAGTCGGTCTACGTCGATTATTCGGACAAGCTGCAGAAAGCGCAGATCGATCGAGGCGAGTAAAGATTTCCACCGCCGAGCACGCAGAGGACGCCGAGTTTTGAAATGGTAGGAGCGTACGGGATGAGACGGCTCTTCTTGATCTCGCTTGCTTTGCTCATTCCGCTGGCTTCGGTCCATGGATTTTTTTCCGAGGACCCTGACGCTCGTATGGCGCCTTCCTCGGGGTTTTGCTGGCTGCTTCTCTTTGGGTTTGGACTATTCAAATCCAAAAAGCGGGGCTTAATGGCTGCTGGTTGGTCTTCCCTTCGTGTTGGTTTGGCCGTATGTATTTTTTATGATTTCTTTGGGCTGCGCACTCAACGCAAAGTCTTGTTCTTCAGCCAGCTGCGTGATGACCCAGATTTCGGTACGTCCTCGGTGTCCTGTGCGGTTAGAATTTGATTGATGCCCATCACGCAAACCCGCGAAGTCACCGCTGCCAAGCGCCTCGACAACGTGCGCTATGCCATCCGCGATCTGGCATGCGTGGCTGACGAAGTCATTAAGCAGGGACACAAAGTCCTGCCGCTAAATGTCGGCGACCCGCTCAACTTTGATTTCCAGACTCCGCCGCACATCATCGACTCTGCCCACAAAGCCATGCGCGACGGCAAGAATGGATACGCGCCGTCGCCGGGGATTCCTGAAGCGCTCGATGCCATTCGCGGCGAGGCTGCGCGCAAAGGCATTTCGACGGTGCAGGATGTTTTTGTGACCTCCGGTGTGAGTGAAACCGTGGACCTCTGTATCAGCGCGCTGGTCGATCCGGGCGAGAATATCCTCACGCCGAGTCCTGACTACCCGCTCTACTCGGCGGTTCTGTGCAAGCTGGGCATTGTGCCCAATGCCTACGATTTGAATGAAGACGACGCGTGGCAGCCTGAACTTGCCGACATCGGACGCAAGATCACGCCGCGTACTCGTGGCATCGCGCTGATCAATCCCAACAATCCCACTGGCTCACTGTGCTCGCGGCAAATGCTAGAGCAAATCGCAGAACTGGCGCGCCGCCACAATCTTGTAGTTTTCTCCGACGAAATCTACGACAAACTGATTCTTGAAGACACGCCGCACATCGCCTTTGCCTCAGTCGCGCCTGACGTTCCCTGCGTAACCTTTGGCGGTATGTCGAAGAATTATCTGGTTCCGGGATGGCGCATCGGATGGGGCATTGTCTCGGGCGAAGCGGCCGCGGTGAAGTCTTACACCGAAGGTGTTCACCGTTTGCTGCGTGCGCGCCTCTGCGCCAACCATCCTGAGCAATATGCGATCAGGCCTGCCCTCGAAGGCCCGCAGGACCATCTCATGGACGTGCGGCGCAAATTGCGCTCACGCCGCGATCTCACTCAACAATGGTGTGAGTCCACTCCCCGCGTGAGCTGTGTTACGCCCCGCGGCGCTTTCTACGCTTTCCCGCGCATCGATATCCCTGAGAGCGACGAAGTCTTTGTGAAGGAACTTATCCGCCAGAAACATGTGATGGTTGTGCACGGTTCCGGCTTCGGCCAAAAACCTGGCACGCAGCACTTCCGCATCGTGTTCCTGCCAGATGAAAAAACTCTGGCGAAAGCCTACGCCGGAATCGCAGATTTCATTCGCGAACGATACCGCTAAGAGCTGAATCGCAGAGGTCGCTGAGGAGATCCGCAGAGAGCTCTTCCGCTTTCTCTTTCTACCTGAATCTGCTTAAATCAAGTTGAGCTCACTGCCGGCCGCTCCCGCAGTCTTGAATCGTGATCGACATTCATTCTCATATTCTGCCGGAAGTAGATGATGGACCGAAATCCTGGGACGTCTCGGTCGCCATGTGCCGCATGGCCGCGACGGATGGAATTACTCACATGGTGGCTACCCCGCACGCGAATGATCGCTACCACTATGATCGCGAATATCTGAAGGGGGTGCTCGCACATCTGCAGCAGCTTGTAGGGGACACAATTAAGCTGAGCCTTGGATGCGACTTTCATCTTTCTTACGACAATCTGCAGGACGCATTTTCGAACCCTACTCGCTACGTGATCGAAGGTTCGCAGTACATGCTGGTCGAGCTAAGCAACTACAGCGTTCCTCCTCAAACCACGGATTCTTTTCTCAAACTCGGGGACTGCGGGATGACTGCGATCATCACCCATCCCGAGCGCAATCCGATTGTTCGCGAGAGCCCGCAACGCATTGTGGAGTGGGCGGAGCAAGGCTGCATCATCCAGATGACCGGGTCGGCGCTCACCGGATTCTGGGGCGAGCGCGTGCGTCGAGTCGCGCAGTGGCTGCTCGAGCGCCAGTCGGTTCACGTGCTCGCCAGCGATGCGCATGATACCGCGAAACGGGTGCCGGTGCTCTCAACTGCCCGCGATGCCGCCGCCGTAATCTGCGGCGAAGGAGTCGCGGATGCCCTGGTCGAAGCGAATCCCCGTGCCATTGTCAGCGCGCAGCCGCTGCCGTATTTTCCGCAGCCAGTGGCAGGAAGCTACAGGAAAAGCAGCAATTAGCAGTCAGCCCTCAGCCTTTTCCGCTTTTCTCTCTGCTGCAGTTCCAATCCCAGACAGACAACTTCGAAGCCAGTCCTTTCAGGATCGGAGAGCTTCCCCACCCACGCTCTTCGAGACAGGTCTTACTCCATTGATCTACTGCGGGTGATTTACTGCGGGCTGGAAGAGTTGCCGCGATTCGGGTTTGAAGTGGGAACCGGCTCGGCGGGAGCGCTCTTAACGGGAGCAGAGGGGCGGTCGAGTCGCGAAGATGACCCGTTTGTCGAAGGTATGGAAGCGACCCGCGGCGCGTCCGGTCCTGTCGTCATCGCGCTCTCCGGATTCAGCAGGTGGTCCTGGCTGGGGCCCAAGCCTAGCTTGATCAAAGCTCGCGAATCGGGCACGGTCTTAGATTGCCAGCCATGGTCGGCCTGATAGCGCCGCATGGCGTCTTCGCTAGCCTGGTTCCAGGTTCCTGTCGCCTGGCCGTTGAGGTAGTGCTCGCGGATCAAAGCTTCCTGGATGGCTTGTGCACGATCGGCATCAATTTTTTTATGTCCACGCACGCGAGCTGTTCTTTTCTTTCGCGAACTCGATCGTGTCGCTTTCCGTGATGTTGCACTGGTTGTGGTCGCTGCACCTGCGCTAACCTTGTGCTTTCTCGTGGAACGGGATGAAGTTGGTGTTTTCGCCGCCGGCGCATGTGTGGCTGCGGGCTCGCCAGATTTCCTCGCATCGGTAGTCGAGGTCTGCGCAGTTGCCGCGGGGACGACACACGCCATTACACAGGCGCTCGTGACCGCGCTTAGCCATCCGGCACGAATTGGGATTAAGTGTCTCAACCTGACAACGTCTCCTAACATTCCCGCCAATAAACAGACGCAACCGGGAAACTGGCACCGTAATCATCTCCGATTGCAAGAGAGAGTACCAGTTCCGATTGGGCTAGTCTAAAGTTATGGGAGTGTGCCGGCGAGGAAGACCGTCCCGTCCTGCTTGCCAGAACCTCGCTGGTGGACCAGGAACACCACATCCTGGCCACTGTTCAAGCTGGCCTCAATCCGGGCGAACTCATCCTCATTGTTCACCTTCTGTTTATTGACCTCCAGGACGACGTCTCCGCGGCCCAGGCCGACATCTTCGGCGAAGGAACCGGGTTTGACATCCTGAACGATCACGCCTTTTCCGGCCGCAATATCGAGCCGATCAGCCATCTCCGGAGTCAGGTTTCGGACGGTTACTCCGAACTTACTCTCCTTGGGCGTGCTCTCATCGCCACTATCCGGTTCTTCACCCAGACGGGCGGCAAAGAGTTTGGCGCGATCGGCAATGGTTACCGTCGTGTCTTCCTGCTTGCCGTTGCGGATGAAACCGAGCTTCACTTTCGAACCTGGTTTGCGGCTTGCGATTTCAGAGACCAGGTCATCGCCCTTGGTGACTTTCTTGCCCTCCAGAGTCGTGATGGTGTCGCCAACCTTCAGTCCGGCCTGGTCTGCGGGACTTCCCGCCACCACGCTGGAAATCGTGATGCCGGAACCAGATCCGTAGACGCGAGCAATGGCCGGATTCTCCTGCGCGTCAAACATAATGCCGATGGAGCCGCGCGAGACCCGGTGCTCGGGTCCGGTCAGTTGGTTGTAGACCTGGACGATGGAATTGGAAGGCATCGCGAAGCCGACGCCGGCATAGGCGTTGGTTTCGCTAAGGATGGCGGTGTTGATGCCGATGACCTCTCCCGCCATGTTGACCAGCGGTCCACCTGAATTTCCGGGATTAATGGCTGCGTCGGTCTGGATAAAGTTCTGAAATTGCCGGCCCGGTACGATGTTGCGTCCTTTGGCCGAAACGATTCCCGCGGTGACGGTCTCACTCAAACCGAACGGGCTGCCCACTGCGAGCACCCAGTCTCCTACTTGCATACTGTCAGAGTTGCCCAACTTAGCCGCGGGCAAGCCTCGATCGGTCTCGACTTTAATTACTGCGAGATCGGTCTCCGGGTCAGAGCCAATCACCTTGGCATCGTGCTGCACATTTGGTGGATCGTCCTGGAAACGCACACGAATGCGATCCGCTTTGTCGACGACGTGACGATTCGTGAGGATGTAGCCCTTGGAGTCCACAATGACGCCGGAGCCAAGAGAGCGTTCACGAACAGGACCGCTGTCAATGCTCGGACCGCCTTGGCCGCCGAAGAAGCGGTTGAAGAAATCTTCCATGCCACCGCCGCCGTCTTCGTCGCCCGGAACTTGTCCGCGACGGCGACGACCCACGTTCTTGATGGTCGATTCGGTATTGATGTTTACTACGCTGGGCTCCAACTGCTTGGCAATTTGCGAAAATGCGTTGGAGAGCTGTTGCGGCGGCGGCACCACGAGCGGAGGCGCGTCAGAAGCCTTTTGCCCTTCTTTGCCCTTGACTCCGTAAGAAACCACCGTCCCAATGAGGATGCCGAGGGACAGAGTGGACAGAACACTGAAAGTGTAGACCCAGCGACGGGCCTTCATGCGCACCCAAACACTGCCTGCGCGCGAATCCATAATTTTACTTCCTCCAAATTTATAAATCTTGCCAATTATACCCGTTTCAACGCTTTGGCCCCGGCAGGGCGCGACGCAGGTAAAAATCAGTCTCTCCATTAGACGCACGAACCACCCATTTCGTTTTACCAGGTCCTCCAATTTGGACTGCTGTTCCAGGATAGTATAAAACTATGAGCTATTAGCTATTGCAGCTCTCTAACACTATGCAGTTCGAGAATTGGGTCGCTGAGCCATACCTCGAAGGCATGTTACTCTCGAGCTCATTTTGCCTCGTACACTGTTTTCCCCCCGACGACGGTACGCAGCACCTTGGTGGCTAGCATCTTCTGGGCAGCCACGGCGGTCACATCCTGGTCAAGGACAACGAAATCCGCCAGCATTCCGGGGATAAGTTTGCCTTTCTCCTTCTCTTCAAACTCGGCGAAGGCGGCTCCGGTGGTGTACGCAGCAATTGCCTGATCCATGGAGACTTTCTGTTCGGGAAAAAACACGAGTTTGCCTTCCTCACTCTTGCGCGTTACCGCAGCATACAGACCGCGGAAGGGAGTGACTGGTTCGACCGGATAGTCGGTTCCGAACGCCAGCGTTACGCCCTTATTCAAAAGCTCCAGCCAGGCATAAGAGTGCGCGGCACGTTGCGGCCCCAGACGGTCTTGCGCCCAATGCATGTCGGTGAGCAGATGACTGGGCTGCATGGAAGCGACCACCTTCAACTCTTTGAAGCGCGCAATCTGCGCCTTCGAGGTTACCTGTGCATGCTCGATGCGCAGGCGGAAGTCGTCGACGCCGTTCGGGGCCTTCACTTTTTTCTCGCGCGCGGCCTTCTCCGCTTCGGCAAACGCGTCCAGCGCCATCTGGACCCCTTTATCGCCGATGGCGTGGAAACCGACCTGGAAGCCAGCCAGCACACGCTCTTTCGTCATTTCATTCAGTTTGTCCGCTTCATACCGGGGCAGCCCGGAATTCTTAGGATCATCCGCGTAAGGTTCGAGGAGCGCCGCAGTGTGCGAACCGAGCGAGCCGTCCATGAAACCTTTCAGCATTCCGGTGTGCAGCATCAGATCAGAGTGCGGATGCATGTCGCGCTTGAGGACTAGTTCGTCAAGAGGCGCATCGAACTGCAGCCACTCGCTGAGGCGACTGGTCAGCTTGCCTTCTTTCTCCAGGTCTTCGAGAACCTGAAAATTTTCCCAGATGGTGTTGTCTTGCCAGCCGGAAAAATCCTGGGCAGAAGTGATCCCCCACTGGGCCAGGTCAGCAAGAGCGGCTTCGATGGCCTGCCGTCGCTTGTCGTGGTTGGGCTTTGGGATCACGGCTTCTACGGCAGCACGGGCAGTCTCGCGAAGAATGCCAGTGGGCTGGCCATTCGCGTCGCGATCGATTTCGCCGCCTTGTGGATCTTTGCTGGCCAGCGTGACGCTCGCCAGTTGCAGCGCCCGAGTGTTAGCTATGGCAATGTGACCGTCCACGCGCTCGAGAAAGACCGGATGTCCACCGGAAATCTCGTCGAGATCCCAGCGGCTGGGCACGGCCACTACCGGCCACAGCGTTTCATCCCATCCACCACCAGTGATCCACTCGCCGGGCCCAGCGGTTTGCACCTTGGCCAGAACGCGCGCGTGAAGTTCCTCGAGGGACTTCACGCCCACCAAGTTCACACTCAGCTTTTGCAAGCCGGCGTCGGCGAGGTGCATGTGGGCATCGTTAAAGCCCGGCATTACGAAGTGTCCGCCCAGGTCGACAACCTGGGTTTGCGGCCCTTTGAGCTTTTCAATGTCTGACGCTTTGCCCACGGCCTGGATGCGGTCGCCGCGCACGGCAATAGCCTCGGCCCGCAAGATTGAACTGAACTGCGAGTTGGCCAGTTCACCGGTATAGATATTGCCGTGCAAGTAAATTGCGTCGGCTTTGGGGCCCGGCGCGCCCGGTTGGGTCTGATCATTTTGCGGTTGTGGGCTTTGGGCTTGACCGTTTTGGGTTTGGGCTTTTTGTGTTTGGCCCGGTACCGACAGTGAAATGGCAAGAAAGCCGGCGCACGTGAAAGTGCCTAGCACTGCGAATTTTCGCTTCATCTGCCCCCGTTTCATTCCCCCACTCCTGCCAGCGCAAGCAGCGTTAGCAGAATTCGTTTCAAGCCCAACTCGCGTCCGTTGCCGTCGAACCATTCCTGCAAAGTGTGAGCGCCCCCGCCCGATCCGCCGCCGCCAATGGCGATCGCTTCCTGTCCGAGCGATAGGGGAACGTTCGCATCCGTGGAAGCTCGCTGTACTTGCGCGGCATTGCCAAGTTGAGCATCCACCGCCCGCATTACCTGCAGAATGCGCGCCCCGGAGGGTAATTCGCCGGCCGGGCGGCTACCAATGATCACCACCTCGCAGGTCACGCCGGAAGGGCGCTTCTGCGCTGACGAGCGCATCTCTGCCGCCAGAGTTTCGTCCTCGACAGCACGGTTCAGCGCCAACCGCAGCGTCTGCTCCAGCCGTTCCATCTCAGCCATCGAAGTGGAACGAATGTCCACCTTCATGCTGGCCGATTCGGGGATGGAGTTTACGGAGGTGCCTCCACGGATCACACCGATGTTGAAAGTCGTTTTCGGCGTGGTCGGCACGGGAGTGGCTGTGAATGTTTCAACCGCCTTGGCCAGAATCACGATGGGATTGGGCGCGCCGAAATCGCTCCAGGAATGCCCGCCTGGACCGCGCACGATGACTTCAAAGCGGCGGCTGCCGAGGGCCTCGGCCACAATGGTGTCCGCGCCGGCGCCGTCGAGCACCACACTGTAGGCAATAGAATCTTTCCATCGAGGCGTGGAAAAAATATGGCGCATGCCGCGGAGGTCGCCTTCTCCCTCTTCGCCCACGTTGCCGATGAAAACGAATGGCAACGCATGCCGGATCCGCACCGACCGCAACAATGCCGTAATGGCCAGCATCGCGGTCACGCCGGCACCGTTGTCGGAGACCCCGGGACCATACAGGCGGCTTCCCTGCTGGCGGATATTTAGAGGGGTGTTCGCTGGAAATACCGTATCGATGTGCGCGCTGAGGGCGACGTAACGACGCCCGAATCCGGGATGAATGCCGAAAACATTTCCAACGTCGTCCATGCGGACGTCGTCTAGGCCGACCTCGCGAAAGCGTTCTGCTAGCCACGCTCCGCGCGCGCTTTCGCCAAAAGGAGGCGCGGGGATACGCGCCATCTCCATTTGCCAATGCGCCAGTTGCGGCTCCTGAGTACGGAACCAGTTGAACGCGGAACGCACGTCCGGCGCTGCGGCCAAGCGGGCGACTTCCTGCTGAACCGTGGGAGTGACCTCAGGTATGTCCGCGCGTTGCGGAGGGGGGTTCATGGGGAGTTATGCGTCATCTTACAACGAGGACAAAGCTCTGAGGATGGCTTTTGAGGAGATTAGTGTGTGGCGCATGCAGATCTGCACACACCCTGGTTTTGGTCGTCTCATTATCGCTAGTGTTTATGCGCCTCCGCGCAGTGCGACATGCGTTTTAGCCGCGTCAAATGCTGCTCGGAGCGATGTGAGGGCGTGGGAGATGACAAATCGTGTGAGAATCGCGCTACGCAGATGATGGGCAAGTTTAGGAGTGTTGGGCAGACGAACGCGCTTTCGGTTCTGTCGGATCATGCATTGAACGAAAGAAATTGGATGTTCCCGTTGCTCACTGCTTGGCTGATCCCACAGCTCTCCCATTGCGGGTCAGATGTCGAGCATTTGAGTTGGGATGTAGAACAGGCGCGGGGGTGGCGGAGCTGCATGAGGTGCCCGAATCGGTGTGCTCGTCCTGTGCTCGAAAATTTTATCTCTTCCGCATCAAAAAACCCCATCTTATCCGGGCCGTGCCGAAGGCACTCTCCGTGTTTTCGGGGCTCGGGTTCCGCCTCTCACCGGATCTCCCCGAGTTGCGATCGACCACTCCGTTCGAGCACGCACGGGAGGCACAACGGGGGTATAATAACCGCTGTTTTCGAGGTCAAAAAGGAAATCCCGGATAAACGCCATGATCCGCAAACTGCGTTATCGGATGAAACGTCTGCTCGGCCGAGACGCGCCCGGCGGTAATCTTACGATTTATGATGATGACGTATTCATCTCATCCTACCCGAAATCGGGTAGCACTTGGGTCCGATTCCTGGTCGCAAACCTGATTCATCCCCAGAAACCGGTCACGTTCCTGAACATCGAGCAGATCGTCCCAGAACCCGATTTGCAGTCACGGAATTTCTTTAGGAAGTGCCCTCGTCCGCGAGTAATGAAGAGCCATCATCCTTTCGATCCGCGTTACAAGAGAATGGTCTACATCGTTCGCGACCCGCGTGACGTGGCGCTCTCCCAATATCATTTTCAGATGAAGCGCGGCGTGCTCAAGGCTGGTACTCCCCTCGAAGAGTTTGCGCAGCGCTTTGTGAGAGGCGAGACAAGCGACCACGGGTCGTGGGGACAGAATGTCGGTAGCTGGCTGATCACCCGCTACCATACTCCCGGGTTCCTGCTGCTGCGCTACGAAGACTTAAAGGAGCGCCCGGAGGAAGAACTGGCGAAGGTCGCGGAGTTGTTCGGCATAACCGCCGATCGCGAGCTACTGGCGAAAGCGGTGGAATTAAGCTCCGCCGATCGCATGCGCAAGCTTGAAAAGCTGCAGGCGGATAAGTGGGCTTTGA
>Ga0137383_10002834_pt1 | contig 10735 bp, 8 predicted proteins | sample SagtaG_19_FD_104817 | JGI IMG/M metagenome (GOLD analysis project Ga0137383, IMG submission 104817) | Vadose zone soil microbial communities from Sagehorn Ranch, Mendocino, California, USA - Sage2_R_40_16 metaG | ecosystem: Environmental > Terrestrial > Soil > Vadose zone | place: USA... | reverse complement strand
CGCCCCCGTAAACGCGCCTCGTTCGTATCCGAAGAGTTCGCTCTCCATGAGTGTCGGCACCAGCGAGCCGCAATCGACTGCTACGAAAGGCGTTTTTGCCATGGCCCCGCGGAAGTGAATCGCACGGGCCGCCAGCTCCTTTCCCGTGCCGCTTTCGCCGGAGATCAGTACCGGCGTCCGTGTATCTTTCAGCCGGGAAATCATGCGCAGGACGTCTTGGATATTCGCGGAACTGCCGATGATACCGTCGAGGTTTTCTTCCGTTGTCACCCGCTCGCGCAAGAACTCATTTTCCGAGACAAGTCGCACCTTTTCAGCCATGCGCAGCAGCAGCAGCCGCATCTTTTCCACGCGAAACGGCTTTTCGATGTAGTCGTAGGCCCCCAGTTTCATCGCATCCACTGCTGATTCAATCGAGCCGTGGCCGGTCATGATCGCGACTTCGGTATGGGGTAGGAGCACTCTCGTCTGCTTCAGCAACTCGACCCCGGACATGTTAGGTAGTTTCAGGTCGGTGAGTAGTAGATCCGGAGTGTCGGAATCCAGTCGCGCCAGCGCTGCCTCCCCGCTTTCCGCCTCAGTGCAGGCATATCCCAGCGTGTTTCCGATCGTCATGCACAGGCGCCGGATGCTCTGTTCGTCATCTACCACCAGTAATCGTGTCTTCATCTCGTCGCTCATGGTTTACCGAATGTCTTTTCCACCATTGATATCAGTTGTTGTACCCGAAAAGGCTTCTCGATGCACGGTGTCCCGCTTTGCGCCAGGAACGCCTGCGTATCGCTGTTTGCCGTGTCACCGCTGATGAGAATGATTCGCCTCTTTAGTTCCGGGCAGTTCTTCTGAATCCACCCGTGCACTTCCGCCCCATTCACCGCTCCCGGCATTCGAATGTCGGAAATCACGCCGGCGTACCGTCCATTCGAAAGCCGCTGCAATCCTTCCGCTCCCGACGAAGCATTCACCACGGCGTATCCCTTGCGCTCCAGCGCCGCGCGCAGAAAGGCGATTACCGACGGCTCGTCTTCGATCAGCAGGATCGGCCCGCCCGTCCACGACACCGTTTGCGCGTTCATCGTCCTGCTTCTTTCGTGGCTGCGGCGGCCAGCGCGGCTTCCGTCGCCACTGGAATGCGCACCACAAAAGTGCTTCCCGCTCCACCTTCATTGTTCCAGCATTGAATTTCTCCGCCATGCGCCCGCACGATCCCGTAACAAATGCTCAGTCCGAGCCCCGTGCCTTTGCCCGCCTGCTTGGTCGTATAAAAAGGATCAAAAATTCGCTGTGAATCGATAATCCCCGTTCCATTGTCGCTGATCGCCACTTCGATCAGCTCAGCCTGCCGCCTCGTGTGAATTCTGATGTGGCCGCGCTGCCCCGCATCCTGCACCGCATCGTATGCATTGTTCAGAATATTCAGAAAGACTTGCTGCAGTTGCTGTGAGTCGCCCAGTGCTGCTGCCAGCGTCTCTTCAAAATCTTCCACCACCTCGACGCCATGGCTGGCGAAATCATAACTCCGCAGCTTGATCGTCTGTCGCAAAACGCTGTTTACCTGCACGAGCTCTCGCTGCACCGGTCTCTGCCGCGCGAAACTCAGCAAATCCTGCACGATATCTTTCGTTCGCTGGGTCTCCTGCAGGATGATCTGCAAATCTTCCCGCGCCGATCCTGGCACCTCGGGATTCTCCAGCAGAAGATCCGTGAACCCCAAGATCGCCGCAAGCGGGTTATTGACTTCATGTGCCACCCCGGAAACCAGCCGCCCAATCGTGGCCATTTTTTCGCTGTGAGCCAGCTTTGCTTGCAGCAACGCCGCGTCCGTGATGTCCGTCATCACTACCACCACGCTGTTCACCGCATTTTGTTCGTCTCTCATGGGGCTAAGGCTGATCGAAAAATGCCCCATCGACCCGTCGCTCCGCCGCACCCGCAGCTCCAGGTTTTCCACTTGCTGTCCGTTCGCCGTTGTTTCCAGCGCCGCGTCGAAGTCTTCCCGGTGCGAAGCCTCCACCCAGTCCACCAGCCGGTGTCCGATCAATTCGCCTTCCTGGTAGCCAATTTCGTAGCACCGCCGGTTGGCGTAGCTAATCAGCCCGGCCGTATCCAGCACCAGAATCATGCTCTGCGTTGTATTCAGGATCTTCTGGTTAAAATCGCGTTCCCGCTGCAGTTGCGATTGAAAAGTCTTCTGTTCCGTAACGTCCAGCATCAGCCCGCGAATTTGCGCGATGCGCCCTCGGGCATCGCGCACGGCGGTGATATTTTGCAGCGTGTGCAGCAGCGTTCCATCCTTGCGCCTCAGGGTCTCTTCGTAATTGCGCAAGACCCCTCTCTCGGAAAGGGCCGTCAGGAATTTCTCACGCGCTTCCGGCACGGGATACAGATGCGGGCTCACGTCCGCGCGCAGCAATTCCTCCCGCGACGCGTATCCCAGCATGCGCACCATCGCGTCATTCACGTCCAGGAATCTTCCGTCCGGCGTGGCGAAAAACAATCCTTCCTGGATGCTGTCAAACAGCTCGCGATACCGCCGTTCCGCTTCCCGCCGGTCGGTAATGTCCTTCAGAACATGAATGGTCCGCGTATCGTCGTCGGAAACGCCCGGCGTTCGAGAGGTGGAAACGAGAAAAATGCGCTCCACCGATGCGGCCACGTACTCTTCCTTCGATCGCTGCGTATCCCGGCAAAACGGGCAGGGAAGATCGCTTCCTGTCTCCGCGATCTGCCTCAGACTGCTCATGGCCTCGCCTACCAGGGCCACTGGCGGCACGCCAAGGTGGGACGCAAGTGAGCGGTTCGTCCGAACGATTTTCCACGCGCGGTCGTGCACCACGATGTAATCGCTGATCGCGTCGATGTCTTCCACCCATTGCCGTTTGGACCTCTCCAGTTGCGAGAATCGCCGGAAATTCTCCAGCGAAAGCGCCGCATGACTGGCCAGCGCATGCAGCAATCGTTTCTCATTCGCGCCTAGCGTCTTGCGGTTCCGGATTAGGCAGAGTGTTCCCAGCCTTTCATTGTCGCTCGCCGCGATCCTTACAAACACAATTGTTCCCGGCACTTCAGGAAAGGGCATGCCCGCGGCAATCTCCTTGGGGATCGCTCGAGTCTCCACATCGTTCTGGCTTGCCCGCGCGCACGAAACGAGCCAGTCTGCGCCGGCTTCCGTTGTGGCTCCGCGGCTTCCCGGCATGGCGTGAAGTTCCGTTTCGCGTCCGCGGTAAACGGCCACGCCTCCCCAGCTGGCATCCAGCATTCGCGCCGAACGCAACGCAAACTGTTCCAGAAAATCCGGCAGATCTCGCGACTGCGCCGCCTCCACCGCGAGTTCCATTAATTCCTCGGCGTGTCTCGACATCGCCAGGTGCGGCTCCGCCCTTCCGCGGTGGCGCGTGGGATGATCGGACGGTGTTGGCTTTATTCTGGGCATCGACCAGGAGGATGCGTCATGCGTCTCAAGTTGCGAGGCGCTGCGCACTCCAACCCTACCGGGGAGTCTCAATGTGAGTCAATCGCCGGGCAGTACCATGTAGCGAAATTGCCTATAGTGGCGTCGCTCGCTATTCTTTCTGCGTCTCAGCCTGAGACCTCAGCCTGCCGAGTCCCGTCCGTCTGAGACAAATAGTACTCCGATGCCCAGTCGCGCTCATGTTCTAAATCTTCCATAACTTACTGTTCTTCTGTTACTTAGCGGTGCCCGAGCAGTTTCCATTCGATGACTCCCATGCGTCTAGGCCATGGCATCCGACGTGCCTTCTCTTATGCGGGGCATCTTCCAATCCATTGAGGAGTAGTGTCGATGAGAACCGGCAGGTGGAAAAAGTTGGCTGCGGCCACAACTGCGGCGCTCGTTTTTTCTTGCGCCTCTGGATTTGCACAGTCTAGTTCGACGGATGAATCCAAGCGCAAGGTCAAGACCAAGACGGCGCCTTTGTATCCGGACCTCGCAAAACGAATGAACGTTGTCGGGAAAGTCAAAATCGAAGTGGTCATCACGCCCGAGGGACGTGTGAAAAGCACCCGGGTCGTCGGGGGACACCCCTTGCTCGTTCAGGCTTGCCAGGACGCCGCGAAGGAATGGAAGTTTGTGCATGCGCCGGAAGAGACCACCCAAGTTGTTGAATTTGAGTTTCATGCCAATTAGAGGAAACAGTTGAGGAACGGTTGTTCCGGCAGATGCGGCGATTTCCACGCTGCCCTGCTGAGGTGAGCGGAGGCATTTCGCAATGACCATCGGAAAAAAACTTTATGCGGGTTTCGGCCTGATCCTGGCCATCCTGTTGGTGTTGTTCGTCGTGAATATCATCGCTGGATTCAAGGAAAGATCGGCGCGCGCCGACGCCACCGCGGCCCTCGAAAGCGTTCGCACCGTCGAATCCGTGCGCTACCAGATCATGTTGAACCGCCTGAACATGAATAATTTCCTCCTCAGCGGCGATCCCCGCGATGAAGAGAAAGTGACCAAGGGTTTGATGGATATCGTCGACCAGATCAAGCGCGGAGAATCGCAAGCCTCCAGTGAAGCCGTTCGCACCGCCCTCATCCAGGTTGAGAGTACGGAATCCAGCTGGGCCGACAACTTTGCAAAGCCGCTGATCGCCAAGCGCCATCAAGTCGATTCCGGAGATGCTACCGTCTCCGACCTGCAGATTTTTTACTTGCAAAAAGATCCCTCATCCTGGCTCACGAAATCCTCGATCGTTCTCGATCAGAGCAATGCGGATATCGGCAAGTTCCTCGAGGAAACCACCAAGTCCGCCGGCCGCATGAGCACCTTCAGCACCTGGGTTACCACTGGCGGAACCCTTCTGGCTCTCCTCGCCGGCGGCTTCATCGCTCTGTATACCGCCAGGTCCATCACGGAACCTTTGACTCACCTCATCACGGTCGCGCGCGAAATTGGCGACTCTGGCGATCTTGATCAGAACATTGATATTCACCGCAACGACGAAATCGGTGCTCTGGCCACTACCTTCAACAACATGGTTGCCTATCTGAAGGAAATGGCCAGCGTCTCCATGGCCGTCGCCGAAGGCGACCTGACCGTGGAAGTCGTGCCGCGCTCCAAGCGCGACACCCTCGGCAATGCCTTCCTTCGCATGTCCCACGGCTTGCAGGAGCTTGTTCGCACCACGCGCGAGTCAGCCGGCCAGGTTTCGGCTGGTTCCACTCAAGTCGCTGGCGCCGCGGATGAGTCCGCCAAGGTCAGCATCCAAGCATCTTCCGCCATTGAAGAAGTCACCAGCACCATGCACGAGATGAGCATCAACGTGCAGAACGTCGTGAAGAACACGCAAGTGCAGGCTTCCAGCGTCGCGGAAACCTCTGCGTCCATCGACCAAATGGTCACTTCCATTCAGCGCGTCGCCGATACCGCCAAGGTCTTGCTCGATATCGCCAACCGCTCTCGCGAGGAAGTCGTCACCGGCATCCAGACCATGGAGAAGGCCACCGACGGCCTCAACCGCACCAACCAGGCTATCCAGTCGTCCGCCGAAATCATCAATATCCTCGGCCATCGCGCCGACGACATCGGCAAAATCATCGAAGTCATCGACGACCTCGCCGAACAAACCAACTTGCTTGCTCTCAACGCCGCCATCGAAGCGGCTCGCGCGGGTGAGCACGGTCTTGGCTTCGCCGTGGTTGCCGATGAAGTTCGCAAACTCGCCGAGAAGTCCACGCAATCCACAAAGGAAATCGCCGACCTCATCCAGAGCATTCAGCGCGAGGCCCGCCAGGCCGTCGAAAACATGGAGCGCAGCACGCGCATCGTCGAGGAAGGCTTGACCCTCGGAAACGATCTCGGTGCCGCCCTGCACAAGATTTCCAACGTCGTCACCGAAGTCTATAAGTTCTCTCAGGAGATCGGCGCCGCCACCAACGAACAATCCGTTGGTTCTTCACAGATCGCCAAAGCCACCAGCCGCCTCACCGAAATTACTCAGGAAATCAATTCTGCCGTCGAAGAACAGGCTTCCGGCGCACAGGCCGTTGTACGCGCCATGGACAAGATGCGCGAATTAGTTCAGCAGTCTGCCTCGAGTTCCACGGAGCTTTCCGCTGCCGCCGAGCAGATGCTGAAGCTCTCCCGCAACTTGCTCGACAGCATGGACCGCTTCGTTCTCGACCGCGCCAACCAGCAGCGTCCGCGTCGCGGAGAATCGTACAACAAACGGCGTGGCTCGGAGTCGGACCGCTCGCAAGACCTTGAATACGCCGGAATGGCGCGTTCCTAGAGGGCGGGAGACCTCTCGATGGAAAAAGACCTTCAAGTCGTCGGCTTTCGCATCGGCAATGAAACGTACGGCGTTCGTATCGCTGCCGTGCGCGAAATTGTGCGCGTTCCGGAGATTACCTCGGTTCCAAGCGCTCCCGATCTGATCGAGGGGGTGATCAATTTGCGCGGGAAAATCATTCCGGTGATGGACCTCCGCAAACGATTCGGCCAGACCGAGATTCATCCCGATAAGAAGAACCGCATTCTCGTCGTGGAGTTGGACAACAAGTTGATCGGCCTTATCGTGAACGCGGCTTCGGAAGTGCTCAAGATTCCTCCCTCCGAGATCGAAGCCCCGGGCAATGTCTTTGCGGAAGGTGAATCCGGCTACGTCACCGGTGTCGGCAAACTGAAGGGACGGCTCATTATTCTGTTGGACATCTCCAAACTCCTGCATCGCCCGGAGTACAAACGACTCGAGGAGGCCGCGGAACCCGTCACTACCGCAAGGTAATGTTTTTTCCGGCTTGCATCTAAGACCGCCGAACTGCGGGTCCGCTTCAGGAAAATACAATGGGAACGATTACTGCCCAGGTCCAACTCACCGAAGCAGAGCTGAAGCTCCTCCAGACGCTCGTCTATCAGGAATGCGGGATGTTTTTCGACGAGCGCCGCTCTCACTTCCTGAAAGATCGCCTGCAGCGCCGTCTGAAGGCCTGCCAGCTCGACTCTTTCTATCCTTATTACCGCTTGCTCACCAGCAGGGAAGGGCGCTCCGAACTGGCTCTCCTGCTTGAGAATCTAACCGTCAACGAAACAAGTTTCTTTCGCAATCGCCCGCAACTCGATCTCCTTCAAAAATCCGTTCTCGAAGAGCTTCTCCGCCGCAAGCAGGAGCGCCGCGATTACACCCTCAGGGTCTGGAGCGCTGGCTGCTCCGCCGGCCAGGAGCCCTACACCGTCGCCATTTTGATCTGCGACGCGCTCGCTTATTACTACCTGCGGAATCCGCTCCCGTTCGAAATGCCTTCGCCGAAGCCGCTCATTCCCCCGCCATGGAAAGTGGAAATCGTCGCCTCGGACATCAGCTATGCCAGCTTGCGCGTCGGCCAGGAAGGTCTTTATACCGAGCAGCAGATGGAACCTGTCGATTACACCTGCCGGCTCCGCTATTTCGAAAAAGCCGTTGACAAGTACAAGGTCAAGCCGCAGTTGAAGGAACTCGTGCAGTTCGACTTTCACAATTTGAAAACGGAATTCTTACCTCGCCGCAACGACATTATCCTCTGCCGCAATGTCATGATCTATTTCGACGAAGCCGAACAAAAGCGCTTGGTTGAAAAGTTTTGGCATTGCTTGAATCCCGCTGGATACCTCTTCGTTGGGCACGCTGAAAGTTTATTCGGCCTGAGTCAGAAATTCCGCATGGTTCATGAAAACAACGGCACCGCTTACCAGCGCAACGAGGTCCATACGTGAGCCCTCCTCCCGAGGATCGCGGCGGCGAGTTGCGCACGCTCTTCTTTGAGAGCGCCAACGAACTGCTTCAATCGCTCAACGAGGCTGGACTTGAACTCGAGTCGCGCCCCGCTGACGAGGGAGTGATCCGTCGTGTCCGCCGCGCAGTGCATACCTTGAAGGGCGATTCCGCGGCCTGTGGATTTCACAAACTGAGCGAGCTCGCCCATGAACTCGAGGATGTGCTCACCCCGCAGGTTGCTCATGCGCGTAGCGCAGACTTCGCGGAGCTGGTCCTAACCGCCGCGGATAGTTTTGGCGCAATGCTCACCGCTTATCAACGGAAGGCCGCGCCGCCCGCCGTGGAAGCGCTCCACGCCATGATTCGCAAATTGCTGGATGAGCCTGCTTCCGCGAAGACTGCTGGCCCGGCGCTGCCTCAATTGCCCGCGCAATTTGCCTGGACGGAATACGAACAGCTCATGATTTCGGAAGCCGTGCATCGCGGAGAGACCGTTTACAACGTGGCCCTTCGCATCGACCCCAACAGCCTGATGCGCGCCGCTGCTTTCCAGCTCATTCGAAACGTTCTTCACGGCAGCGGTACCGTCATCGCCTTGCGTCCGGAAGACAATGTCGCCGCCGCAACCGTGGAAATTGTCGAAGCGGCCCTGGCAAGTTCCCAGCCGGAAGAAAGACTTCTCCAGCGCTGCCGGATTCCTTCGATTGTCTCCGATGTGCGTCTCGAACGGGCCTCGACCGCGGAGACACCGGACCATGAACTGCTTGGTGATTTGTTGGAGGCGCAGGCGGCGAAATCTGTCGCCGGCGCCGCCGGGACCACCGAAAGCGGCGCAGCAACTAATCCCAGTACTTCCGGTTCCGCGGCAACCGCGGTTGCCGAAAGCACGCTTCGCGTGGATGCCGCCCGCATCGATGCGATCATGAACCTGGTCGGCGAATTGATCATCGGAAAGTCCATGCTCAATCGCACGCTCACGGAGTTCGACCAGAAGCACTCCCGTGATCCCCTGCGCGCCAAACTTGCGGACGCCATGGCATTTCAAACCCGTATTCTCGACGAACTCCACAAATGCGTTCTGAAAATCCGCATGGTCCCCGTCGAGCAACTTTTCCGGCGTTTCCCGCGCGTCGTCCGCGACGTTGCCAAGCAGTGTGGCAAGGATGTGGCTCTGGAGCTTTCTGGCCAAAACACCGACCTCGATAAGGGCATTCTGGATGCTCTTTCCGAACCGCTCATGCATCTCGTCCGCAATGCTGTTGACCATGGTATCGAGCCGGCCGGCGAGCGCCTCACTGCTGGCAAACCCGCACGCGGTACCGTCTATCTCAATGCCTATCACCAGGGCACTCAGGTCGTCATTGAAGTTCGTGACGACGGCCGTGGAATGGACCCTGCTCGTCTGCGGACGCAAGCCGTTGAAAAAGGAATCTTGAAACTCGAAGAGGCCAAGCGCCTGACCGATCAGGACACTCTTAATCTGATTTTCGAGTCGGGATTCAGCACTGCTGCTGAAGTCACGGAAGTTTCTGGCCGCGGAATCGGCATGGATGTCGTTCGAACTGTCCTCGACCGTCTCAAGGGAACCGTTCACGTTTCCTCGCAAACAGACCGCGGCACAACGATTCAACTTCGTGCCCCGCTCACCCTCGCCAGTATCCAGACCTTGCTGTTCCGCGTCGGTGGCCGCTTGTTTGCTGTCCCACTATCTTCCGTTGTGGAAATCACGCGCATCACGGCCCCTGAGATTCACCGCATCGACCAGCGTGAGGTGCTGCGTCTTCGCGACCAGATTCTCACGCTCGTTCGGCTGGATCACCTTAGCCGCTTGCGCAGTATCGACACCCAGCTGGTTCGAAAGAAACATTTCGTCATTGTCATTGGCGCCGCCGAAAAGCGTTTTGGCCTTCTCGTGGATAGCTTGGTCGGAGAAGAAGAACTGGTGATAAAAGCGCTGCCCTCCGAAATCGTCTCCAGCGACCTGGTCAGTGGCGCTTCCATCCTCGGTGACGGAACGGTTGTCCTCATCCTCAATGTTCCTGCCGTCCTATCGCGAGCCTCACGTGGTACCCCGCTTGGAGCGATCGCATGACCGAACGTATCCGCGTTCTCGTCGTTGATGATTCCGCTCTCATGCGGAAACTGATCCCCGCGATCCTCGCGCGCGATTCTTCCATCGAAGTTGTCGGCACCGCCATGGACGGCGCTTTCGCATTGAAAAAGATTGAAGAGCTGAAGCCCGATGTGGTGACCCTTGATCTGGAGATGCCGCGGATGGACGGCATGGAAACGTTGCGCCTCATCATGCAGCGCGCCCCCTTGCCGGTCATTCTTTTCAGCACTCATTCGAAAGAGGGTGGTTACGCTACCTTCAAAGCCCTTGCCATGGGTGCCGTCGATTTTCTCGCAAAACCAAAAGACGCCGCCGCTGGCCGCCTCGACGACATCGCCGATCGGCTGATTGCAAAAATAAAAGTCGCCAAACGCGCCGCTGGCCGCAAACTTCCCCCCGCCGTCATCGAAGAAACCTCCGCGCCGAAAAAAGGGGCTCGCGCTGCACTGCCTCCGCGCCGCATCATCGCCATTGGAATTTCAACCGGCGGTCCAAACGCATTGCAATTTGTCTTGTCGCAAATCCCCGCGGATTTTCAATCCACGATTGTGATTGTGCAGCACATGCCGGAGGGTTTCACCGAGATGTTCGCGAAGCGCCTCGACGATTGCTGCGCTCTTGAAGTTCACGAAGCGCGGTCCGGCGATCTCCTCCTCGCCGGCCGGGCTCTCATCTGTCCCGGAAATCGTCACATGATGCTTCGCCGCATGCCCCGGGGCGATATTGTAGTTCTCTCCGATGGGCCTCCCGTCAACGGGCATCGCCCATCCGCGGACGTGCTCTTCCATTCCGTGGCCCAGGAGTTTGGGCTCACTGCCGTCGGCATATTGATGACCGGCATGGGAGACGATGGCGCCGAAGGTTTAGGTGCGATTAAGGCGGCCGGTGGGATGACTATCGCGCAGAGTGAGGATACCTG
>Ga0137383_10002824_pt1 | contig 10747 bp, 10 predicted proteins | sample SagtaG_19_FD_104817 | JGI IMG/M metagenome (GOLD analysis project Ga0137383, IMG submission 104817) | Vadose zone soil microbial communities from Sagehorn Ranch, Mendocino, California, USA - Sage2_R_40_16 metaG | ecosystem: Environmental > Terrestrial > Soil > Vadose zone | place: USA... | reverse complement strand
TTCTGCGGCTAGGCGCACGCCGGGAGTGGCATGCGAGATGCTCTTTGGCCGGGTGGGGCGTGTGTGGCCGGAGACGACGGCACCAACCTTCGAATGGAGACGACATGACCAGAATCTTGGCAGTGGGGTTTGAACGAGATGGCAAAGCCGCATCCTGAAAACGGAGCGGCCGAGCTCTTGCGGCGGCCTGTGCGTGTCCCTTGGACCTGCGTGTTCGCCCTCGCACTGACGCTCGCGCTCGTCAATGCTCGGCCCGCCTGCGCGTCGTCGCCGACGGCGACGCTGGAGGCCTTCTTCGGGCGAGCCAACACGATCCTGGCATCCGTGGATCCGGAGCGCGGGCTGGAGGAGCCCCGGCAAGCCATCCGGGACCTGGTCAACGAGGTATTCGAGTTCCGGGGGGCAGGCGCGCTCGTGCTCGGCTCCGTGTGGCTGTCGCGGGCGCCCGACGACCAGGACGAGTTCGTCCGGCTCTTCGCCAATGTTCTCGAGCGCGGCTTCGTCGCCGCGATCAGCTCGAAGGCCAGCCTCGCCGGTGGCGTGAGGATCCAGTACCTCGGCGAGTCCGTCGCCGGCGACTCGGCGACCGTCGCGACCACCATCCTGACCCGGACAGGCAGCGAACTCCCCGTGGACTACTGGCTCGTTCGTCGGGGAGAGCGCTGGAAGGTGCAGGACGTGGTCATTGATGGGGTCAGCCTCCTCGCGAACTACCGGGCCCAGTTCAAGCGAGTCCTGGCTGTCCACCCGTATACGGAGCTCGTCGCGAGAATGCGGGGCGAGGCGTCCAGCTCGTCCGGCAGCGTGGTGGCGCCGGTGCCCGACGCACGCGCGGCGCCGCGCGTGCCGGAGACGCGCCAGGAGCTTCATCTCACCGTGTTCCCCAGCGAGGCAAAGTCATCGGAGCGCCCCCGAGCCTCCGTGAAGGCGGAGGAGTCGGCCGTGCGGAAACAGGTCGGCCCGGCGAGGCAGAGTCAGCCGACGAGGCCTTCCTACTGGATCCAGGTCGGCGCCTTCCAGACGGTGGAGGCCGCGATCGAGCTGGCCAAGCGCTTTCGCCACGACGGCGCGACCATCTCGAAGAGCTGGCTCACGAACGCCGCGGGAAAGCGGGTGGGCGTGTGGGCGCGAGTGCGCGTGGGGCCGTTCGCCAATCGCTCGGAGGCGGTGGCCAAGCTCCGCGATCTCAGGGCGCGAGGAGCGACCGCGTTCATTCCCGAGGGTGCGGACTAGGCCTCACCGCTCTCGCCCCGCTTTCGAGACGACGGCACATCTGCTCCTTGACGGTGCATGCGTCACGAGGCAGGATCGGTGTCGATGCGTTCGCGGTCAGGCCATCCCTCCAGACGCGCTCTCGTGCTTGCCGCGCTCCTCTCGACGGCGGCGAGCCCGGCCGCCGCCTTCGATCTCTACCGGTTCGACAGCGCCGGCCAGGCCGTGACCGTCAACGGTCCGAGCGGCACGTGCCCGTCTCCGCCTCGGCCGCGCCCGGTGCTCTTCGTGCACGGCCACGAGTTCGGCAGCAGCGGCAACGGCGGCAGCTATGAGACCAACTTCACGGCGGCGAGCGGCCCCTCGTTCAAGGGTGCCCTGGCCCGGAGCGAGAACCAGGACCTCGGCGTCGAGGCGTACTACATCCAGATGCGGGTCGCCAACCGCTCGATCGTCACCGACGCTCAGCGGATCGGCCAGGCGATCGCGCTCATCCAGGCCTGCCAGGACCCGACCACCCCCGCCGGCGTCCGCGTCGCCATCATCGGGTACAGCAAGGGGACGATCAGCAGCCGGCTCTACCTGCGCAGCCGTCAGGCGGACCTGGGCAGCGTCTTCCCGAACGAGGTTGCCCTCGATCCTCCGGGAACCAATCCGGTATCCGAGTTCGTGGCCCTTGCGCCGCCCAACCACGGGCTCCGCGCCCTCGCCGGGCTCGACAGCGAGCTGCCGATCCAGCAGCTCAACGACGGCGTCAGGCGCGCCTTCTGCACCAGCTACAACGAGCCGCTCGCCACCGACTTCATGACCAAGCTCAACGGCGCCGCCCCCGGCGGCCCCTGGACGGGAGCGCAGGAGACGCCCGGCAATCGCGCCGACGGCGCGCCCGTGACGAGCGGCACGCTCTTCGTCGCCATCTACGCGACGGGCGACCGCGATCTGGTCGGCGGCGACAGCCCCGACCCCGACGGCGACTGTCACGCGCCGCCGCGCAAGCAGGCCAAGAACCTGGGCGCCAACGCCGTGAACATCGCCATCGACGTGCCGGCGTCCCCCTCGTCGCTCACCCCATCGGTCGATGTCCACCGCAACACGGTCAAGCACGCCGAGGTCATCTGCCGAGCCCTCTACACGGTGGTGAACCACCGCGCGCCCTCGACGGGGGCGGCGTCCGTCTGCGCGACGGCCTCCGACGGCAATCCGATCGTTCCCTTCGGCACCGCCGTCACGCTCGTGCTCGATCACTCCGGGAGCATGGGGACGCCGGCCTGCCCGGGGTGCCAGACCAAGCAGGCGGTGCTGCGGGACGCCGCCGAGATCTTCCTCAACCTGTGGCTCGCCGTCGCGGGACCCAAGGACCGGGTCGGCATCACGTACTTCCGCACCACCGTGAGCCAGTACACGGCCTCGGGAGGTGACGCGCTCGTGCCCGTCTTGCCGGACACCACCGCCCTCGTCGGCGACCTGCAGAACCAGGTCGGCAGCTCGAGCGGCCTCACGGCGATGGGTGGGGGGCTGCAATCCGCGATCCTCCAGCTCCAGGGCACGGCGGGTCCGCTGCAGGGCGTCGGACCGAACCGCAACATCGTCCTGTTCACCGACGGCCTGCAGAACGTCAACCCGGTGGTGCAGCAGACGGGCCAAGGATTGATGATCGCCGACCAGACCGGTCCCGTCGACGCCGGCATTCCGACGCAGCTCACCCAGCCGATCAGCACGTATGGCGTCCGGATCCACACGATCGGCATCGGCCCCGGCGTCGTGCAACCGTCGCAGGCGATCCTCGAGACCATCGCCACCGGGACGGGCGGCGTGTCGCGCTTCGATACCGATGCCAGCGCGCTCCAGCAATTCTTCGTCATGACCCTGATGGACGCGCTCAACACGTCGTCGCCGCAGCTCCTCGCCTACCGGCGGGGCACCCTCGCGGGTGAGGAGACCGTCGAGGCCTTCCCGGTCAATGCGGGCATCCGCAAGGTGGTCCTCGAGCTGAGCTGGCCGCGGGGCGCGTCCCTCGAGCTCCGCGTCGAGAAGGACGGCGTCGACGTGACGAAGGACGGCCGCGTCATCGCTGGTCCCTTCTATCGCATCTTCGCCATCGACCTGCCCGCGAGCTCCGTTCAAGCCGGCAGCGAATGGCGGCTGAAGATCCGCGGGCGACCGGGCGTCGCGTACCAGGCCGCGGCGATCGTCGACGATCATCGACGCGCGGCCCGGGCGCGGTTCGCTCGGCGCGACTATCGCGTGGGCGACGCGCTCGAGGTGGTGCTCGATCTGCGGGACGGCGCCCAGGCCATGCGCGAGGCGACCGTGACGGCCACCGTCCTGCGCCCGAAAGACAGCGTGGCCAACCTGCTGGCCGCCTATCCGGCACGGGCCGAGCCGCCGGTGCGGCACGAGCCGGCCGCCTCGGCCGGCCAGCGGGCCTCGGCGCAGCTCCTCCAGGACGAGCGCCTGTGGTCGCGCATCCTGCCCGCCGCGACGACGGTCCGGCTCCAGGACGACGGCAAGGGGACGTACCGCGCGACCCTGCCCGCCGCGACGGTGCCCGGTATCTACACGGTCATCTTCGAGGCCGCCGCGCGCACCGCGGGGCACGGCGAGCTCCGGCGGACGGGCGCGGTGTCCACGATGGTGCGCGCTGGTCAGGCGACGGCGGAGAAGTCCGACGTGAAGGTGGTGTCACTGGCCACGACCACGCGAGGCCGCGAGGTCGAGCTGCGGCTCACTCCGCGCGACCGCCTGGGCAACTACCTCGGCCCCGACCAGAGCGCCGCCGTCGCCGTCAGCGTCGGCGACGGCGCCAAGGCCGGGGAAGTCCGTGATCTCGCGAATGGGAGCTACGTGGTGCCGATCGTCGTCGCGGAGCGCGCCGATCCGACCGTGACCGTGACCATCGCCGGCGAGCCGCTCGTCACCGCGCGGGTCTCCTCCCTCGCGACGTGGACAGAGCGGGGGCGCTTGTCGTTCTGGCTCGTCGTGGTCTCCCTGGTCTGGGCCGCTGTGCTCGTGCTGGTTCTGCTTGCCTGGCGGCGGCACGCCTGGCGGGCGCCGTAGCGGCCCGTCAGGCCCGCGGCTGACGGGTTCATCATTCACGGGCAATCGGAAAGCGGTCGCTCCATCGACGCGCGCCTGTCTCCATCCTTGAAGCAACCCTCCACCCACTTGCCCACGTGATGGACGCCCCGGAACAGTCCATCGCCCGAGCCGTGCGCCCGGTCATCACGCCATTCGCCCTCGTAGCGATCCCCGTTCGCGAAAGTGTGGACGCCGCGGCCGTTCCGCTTGTTGTCCCGCCATTCGCCCTCATAGCGTGCCCCGCTCGCCCACGTGTAGACGCCCTTGCCGTGCTGCATCCCCTCCCGCCACTGCCCCTCGTAGCGATCGCCGTTGGCGAAAGTGTAGACACCCGTGCCGTGCTCGTGCCCGTCGTGGTACTCGCCCTCGTAGCGATCCCCATCGGGCCAGGTGCGGATTCCCTTGCCGTTCGATGTTCCGTCCTTCCACTCGCCCTCATAGCGATCGCCCTTGGGAGACGTCGCCACTCCCTTGCCGTCGCGCTTGTCGTCCTTCCACTCGCCTTCGTACCGCTCCCCGTTGGCGGCGGTGTAGAAGCCCTTGCCGTTCCGCTTTCCCCCGAGCATCTCTCCCACGTATTGCGCGAGTATGCCGTCGTTGAGCCATTGCACGGCCCCGCGGCCGGAGGCGCGGCCGTCTGGGCCACAGCTTCCGCTCCATGCTATAACGTCCCCCGGTGTGTGCCTGGAGTTCCACACCCAGCAGCCGGTGCGGGGGTCGACTGACCAGCCAGGACGATTCGGAGCCGCCATCGTGTTCGGCGGAGGGGCGGGTGGTCGCGCTTGCGCATAAAGAAAGCTCGGGAGGGAGACGAGAAGGACGACGAGGAGAATGAAGGCGCTCACCGTGTGATGATCCCAGAGGTCGATTCGAGTTCGAGTGTACGGGAACGCCCGAAAATCCGTGAGGGATTTAAGCTCGACACCCCGTCGAGCCCGCGGCGCGGACGATGGTGGCCGTGGCTGGTCTTCGGATGGCTCTGTCTCTGGCCAGCCGGGGCCCTGGCCGCCAACTGGGTCGAGCTGGCCGCCACGGCGGCGGGGCCCGAGGCGTACTACGACGCGGACTCCTTCGAAAGGATCAATCCCGAGCTGTTCCAGATCACCATCAAGTGGGTGCACAACGAGGCGAGCAAGCGGCAGACCATCGAGGTCAGGCGCCAGTCTCGCCTGCCCGTGGATCGCTACGAAGATCTCGCGTACTCCGTGAGCTCTCCCGTGCTCGATTGCTGGGGCAAGCAATCCAGATCCACGGGCTTCGTGGACTACGACACCTCCGGCCAGGAGATCGGCCGCCTCGTCCAGACGCCCACGTGGGTGCCGTGGGCGAGGCTATCACCGAACCCTCCAGACCAGGAGATCTGCCGAAGGCTTTCCAATCGGTGAGGCCGAGCCCCCTCCGAGCTCGCTAGGCCACCATGTCCGTGTACTTCACCTCGCAGCGATAGGTCTTGTACTCGCCCACGAAGAAGGGCTGAAGGGGCGCCATGATTTCCTTGTACAGCGCGCTTTGCTCGTAGGCCTGCATGTCGGGCAGGTTGTCCCACAGGCTCACCGCGAACCCGGTGTCCTTGTCTCCCGAATCCTGGGCGAGCCAGCGCCCGCGGAGCCCCTTGACCGTCTTTCCCTTGGTGATGACGTTCGCCCGATAGGTGCGCTCGAAGTCGCTCCACGCCCCGGTGCGCAGCTTGCCCCACGTTACCCGGATCACCATGGTGGTCCCTCCTTGGTTAGGTCATCATGCAAATGCTGCTCCCCCGGTCGGGCGTCGTCAAGGATGGTGCGCGACGGGCGGATTGGACTAACATGGCAGGCGTCGAATGTTGGATTGTGAGACCTGACCCCCTACCGGAGGTGAGAGTGACGCCACAGAAGAGAGCCACGAAACGCCGCGCTGGCGGCAGACGAGCGACCGTGCCGCGCCCCCGGCGGGCGGCGGCGGAGGCGCTGCCCCTGGAGCCGATCCTCGCTCCGATCGAGGAAGCGCCGGCCGGACTGCTGCTCGAGGAGACGCCGCTCCCGTCGGACCTGGCCACCATCGACGTCGAGCCTGTGTTTGCCGGACGGGTGCCCCCGCCGGAGCCCGAGCGGCCCCTGCCGTCGGCCCGCCGCGCGATCTTCTTCGACGTCGAGAACACGAGCCGCGCCGAGCACATCGCGCGCATGGTCGACCACCTCGCCGTGGACCGGCGGGGCCTGCGCACGGACTTCGTCGCGGTGGGCAACTGGCGCGTGATCGGGCACGATACCGCGCGCCTCCTCGCGCGTCACGGCGCTCACCTCGTGCACAGCGCGCCATCGGTGGGCGTGCGCGACTGGAGCGACTTGCGCATCGCCGTCAGCGCCGGCGTGTGGCTGGCGTCGGCGCGGCCCGGCGATGTGATCGAGATCGTGTCCGACGACCGCGCCTTCGACGCCGTGGGCGACGTGGCGGCGGGCCTCGGCATCACGTTCCGCCGGCTGTCGTACCGCGGGTTGACGGGCGCCGCTCCGCGCGAGGAGGAAGCGGTGAAGCGCGAGCCGAGCGCGCCCGCGAGAGGACGCGGCCGAGGCGGGCGGCGTGGCCGCCGCGGCGGCTGGCGCGATCGCCCGGCGCCGCATCCGGCCCCCGCCGCCCCCTCCCTTCCGCCGGCGCGCGGTCGCGACGAGCACCCGCCCGCGGGGGAGCAGCACACGGCGCCGCACGACGAGATCGTCGGCATCCTCCGGGATCTCATCGGAGCCGCGGGTGGCCGCGTGGTCACCATCGACACGCTGGCCAACGCGCTCAAGTCGCGCGGCTTCAGCCGCCCGCCCGGCTCGCCGCGCCTCATCACCCGGCTGCGTCGCCTCAAGGAGTTGACGGTGAGCCGATCCGGCGCGCTCACTCTCGCGGACGGCGATGAGCCACCTCCGGACCGCGTCGAGCGCCCGCCCGATCCGGTTGAGGACCTGAGCGTCGGTCCAGGCAACGAAGCCCCGCGCGGAGTCGGCGAAGCTGCCTCGACCAGAGCGGGATCGGCCGAGGCGGGTCAGGGTCGGCGCCGCCGGTCTCGTCGGGGCGGCCGGCGCCATCGAGGACGCGGCGCGGGAGCGCCGTCGCCCGCCCCGTAAGGGCCGAGGCCCTCGTCTGGAGAGCCCGAGGTCGCCATGACCCTGACCTTGACCGACCATGAGCGCACCGTGGCCGTGACCGTGGGGAGCGTTCTGACCGTTCGCCTGCCCGAGAATCCCGGGACCGGCTACCGCTGGACGATGGACACGGCGGCGGGGCTGGAGGCGGCGGGGGACCGTTTCGAGGGCGCGGGCGGGATCGGCTCCTCGGGCACGCGGGAGCTGCAGTTTCGCGCCTCGCGGGTGGGCTCGTTCGACCTTCGAATGAAGCACTGGCGGGAGTGGGAAGGCGAGCGATCGGTCGATCGGCGATTCGCCGTCAAGATCACGGTGACCTGAGTGAAGCTCAGCGCCTGGAGCGCTTCTTCGCCGGCCTCCCGGAGGATGGGGCGGTGGCCGGACGAATGCCCATCGAGCTCAGCCGGCTGGTGATCTTCAGCAGCCTCGCCGCGTTGAGGCCCAGGATCTTCGCCTGGTCCGCGTCTTTGAGGAACGCGCACTCACCCACGAACCCGCGGGGATCGTACATCCCCATGTCGTAGGGATAGTCGGTGCCGACCAGGATATGGTCGGCGCCCCACAGGTTCACCAGGTGCCGGAGCTGCTCGCGGTCGAACACGATGGTGTCGAAGTAGAGCTTGGCCAGGGACTGCCGCGGGCGCTTCTTGAGCACGGTGCGCGCGTCGGCGCGCGCGCCCCACACGTGGTCCATCCGGGCGGGATAGTGCGCGACGTAGCCGCCCCCGTGGGCGGCCACGAGCTTCAGCTTGGGGAATCGCTCCAGGACGCCGTCGAAGACGAGGTGGGCCACCGCCACCGTGGTGTCGAGCGGATTGCCGATGACGTTGGTGAAGTAGTGATCCGCCAGGCGCTCGCCACCCGTAAAGCCATTGGGATGCATGAACACCACGACGTCGAGCTCGTGCGCCTTGCGCCAGAACTCGTCCCGGCCGCGGGAGATCTCCGTCCCGACCACGTTGGTGCCGATCTCTGCGCCGCGGAATCCGAGCTGCCGGACGCAGTAGTCCAGCTCCTCGGCGGCGGCCTCGGGAGCCTGCAGGGGCACATGCGCCAGGGCCACGAAGCGATCGGGGTGCGCCCGGACGATGGAGGCGAGGTGCTCGTTCACCGAGCGGCTCATCTTCCTCGCGATCTCCGGCTCCAGCCAGTACATGAAGTGGAAGGGCGAGGGGGAGATGGCCTGCACGTCCATGCCCATCTTGTCCATGTCGCGCAAGCGCTGGTCGACGGAGGTGAGGCAGGGCCAGACGTTCTCCATCTGCTTGCGATTGGTGGCGCGCGAGAGCTCGTTGGAAAAGCGCTGGGAAGGCTCGCGGTTGGGCACGACGAGATGCTTGACCATCTCGTCGGCGGCGGGGTGGTGGACGTGGCAATGAATGTCGACGGCGACATGTCGATGGCGTCCGGTGGCGCCCCGGGGGGCGCCGCCACGCGCGGCGGCGCCGGGACACGTGAAGAGCATGGGAAGGTCCTCCTCTGGGCGCCTTGGTACGCCGATCGTGGAGCCCTGTCAAGAACGGTCTATACTCCGAAAATCGCTTTCCATCTCCAATCTCAGAGGTGATCGATGGGCGATATCCCGAATGGTCTCGCGTCGTTTCCGCTCCTGACCGCCCTCCTCGAGCGCCGCTCGCGGCGATTCGGCGCCGGCTTCCGCCTCAACGGCGGCCCGCTCGCCTTCGAGAGCCAACGCGCACCCGCGCCGCTCAGCACGGCCGAGGAGGCCGCGCTCGCCTTCGCGGCGAACGGCGTCAACGGCTATGCGTTGTCCGAGCTGCCCTTCGACACGGGCGATCGGCCGAACGCGGGGGGCGGCCACATCATGGTCCACTTCGTGGGCCGCACCGTCCCCAGCGGCGACGCCATGCACCTCACCACCCTGTTCGTCGTCAACGACGAGGGCGCGTGGATGCTCCGGCGCCCCCAGGATTTTCCTCGGGATCAGGTCCCCGGGCTCGTCGAGCTCGCGAGGGCGGGGCGGCTCCCAGAGCTCTACGAGCGGAGCCGGGTCCGCATCGCCGACCGCCGGGTCGACGTCCCCCGCGCCCTGCCGTACCTCGCGCCGTTCAACACGTGGTCCGCCAACGTGACGGGATCGACGTACTTCGTGCCCATCGCGGAGCTGACCGTCCTCTACATCAACGTGCTGCTCTCGTTCTTCGACGAGGAATGGCGCTTCTTTTTCGTGGACGATCACAACGGGTACCAGCCCGCGGGCATCGCCCTGTTCGGCCGCAGCCGGGGCGGGCACCTCCACGACGACCCCCGCGATGGCCGGGTGGGCACGGTGACCATGATGGAGTCGTGGATCCGCGAGTTCGGGACCGTCGAGATCGGAGGCATGGTGCAGAGTCTGGGCCTGATGGCGGGAGCCATTGGCGTCGGCGGCTTCCCGCACTTCGTGGGCTATCCCGCGCCTGGCCGACCGCCCTCGGGTTCCGCATGCTCGACATCCCGTTCTCGCGCACCATCGGCGCCCCCGCCTCGGGTGGGCCCGAGCTGTCGGTGCCCACGGCGATAGGTCTGGAGCAGGGCGGCGAGACCCTGATCAAGCCGTTCTGCCCGCCGTACTACCGCGACATGGAGACGGCGGTGCGCGCGTTCATCGACTACAAGTACGCGCAGGGCCGGGGAACCTTTCGCGACGGCGGGGCGGCCACGGCGTGGAAGGATGGACGGTCGGTCCAGGCGGGGATCCCCGCCTATTCCGACCACGCGATCGCGGCGACGATCGCGTACTGCACCTACATCTACGAGCGGTACGGCCGGTTTCCGGCCTCGAGCGGCCCCTTCACGAACCTCGTGGCCTTCCAGGCCCATCACGTCGATCCCGACTTCTACGCGCGCCACTATCGCGCCGACGCCTTGACGGCGACGCTCCGGGCGCACGGGGCGGACTGGCATCGGTCATAGAGGCGCCGCCGCCGCGCCGCTCTACGATGCGGCGCGCTCGGCGATGTCGTCCTGGGCCGACGCCTTGTAGTTGGCGTCGTACCACCAGACGAGGTAGTCCTCGTAGGTGATGGGCGGGAAGCGCGCCGGATTGTCTGGCCCCTGGCAGGTGGGCAGGCAGGCGATCACCGTGTCGACGTGGGGGCCGAGGAAGAACGGGATCGCGTAGCGGTCACGCCCCACGGGCGGCAGGGCCCGGTGCGGGGTCGACTTGAATCGGCCGTTGGTCCACCGATGCATCATGTCGCCCGCGTTGACGGCAAACGATTCGGGAACGTACGGCACGTCCAGCCAGTCCCCCGACGACGCCCTCACCTGCAGGCCCGGGATCTCCGTCTGCGCGAGGAAGGTCAGGAAGTTGTTGTCGGTATGCGGCGCGATGCCGAACTGGT
>Ga0137383_10002822_pt1 | contig 10751 bp, 8 predicted proteins | sample SagtaG_19_FD_104817 | JGI IMG/M metagenome (GOLD analysis project Ga0137383, IMG submission 104817) | Vadose zone soil microbial communities from Sagehorn Ranch, Mendocino, California, USA - Sage2_R_40_16 metaG | ecosystem: Environmental > Terrestrial > Soil > Vadose zone | place: USA... | reverse complement strand
TCCTCCATCTCGACCCGCATCTTGTCGGCGTTGGTGACGAAATACGGCGAGATGTAGCCGCGGTCGAACTGCATGCCCTCGACCACTTCGAGCTCGGTCTCGAGCGATTTGGCTTCCTCGACGGTGATCACACCCTCGTTGCCGACCCGCTTCATGGCGTCGGCGAGGAACCGGCCGATCTCGGCATCGCCATTGGCCGAGATGGTCGCGACCTGGGCGATCTCATCGTTCGAAGTGACGTTCTTGGAGTTCTTCTTGAGGTCCTCGACCACGGCTTCGACCGCGAGGTCGATCCCGCGCTTGAGGTCCATCGGGTTCATGCCGGCGGCCACCGCCTTGGCGCCTTCCTTGACGATCGCCTGGGCCAGCACGGTTGCCGTCGTGGTGCCGTCGCCGGCGATGTCGGAGGTCTTGCTGGCGACCTCGCGCACCATCTGGGCGCCCATGTTCTCGAACTTGTCCTCGAGTTCGATCTCCTTGGCGACGGTGACGCCGTCCTTGGTGATCCGCGGGGCCCCGAAGGATTTCTCCAGGACGACGTTGCGGCCCTTGGGGCCGAGCGTCACCCGTACGGCATTGGCGAGAATGTCGACGCCGCGCAGCATCTTGTCGCGGGCATCGACCGAGAATCTTACTTCCTTGGCTGCCATTTCACTGCTCCTGACAGAATTTCCTGCGTGCTTCCGTGCCCGGAGGGGACCCTCCGGCAAACCATCCGGGAGGAGGTCCCTCGAACTGTGGAATTACACCTTGGTGATGGGATGGATGGTCCTCAGGCTGCCTTGCGGCGGGTTTCGGCCTCGACCAGCACCCCCATGATGTCGCTTTCCTTCATGATCAGGTACTCGACGCCGTCGATCTTGACCTCGGTGCCCGACCACTTGCCGAACAGCACGCGGTCGCCGGCCTTGACGTCGATCGGGATCAGCTTGCCCGACTCGTCGCGCCCGCCGGGGCCCACGGCGATGATCTCGCCCTGCTGCGGCTTCTCCTTCGCGGTGTCGGGAATGATGATCCCCCCCGCGCTCTTTTCCTCGGCGTCAATGCGCTTGACGACGACACGGTCGTGAAGCGGACGGAATTTCATCGGCATCCTCCTAAGTTCTTGATCAGCTTCGTTTTTTGGCGGTGAACGGACGGCAGGAAGGGTTCCCCGACGCCATCCTGCGGCGACATAGGCGCCGCGAATACGGCCTTCAAGAGGCCGTGAGGAAAAATATTAGCACTCCAATTCAATGAGTGCCAGAGCCTTTTTGTCGGAAAATTCAGCCGGGCGGGGCGTTATTAGCAGTCTTCGGGCAATGCTGCTAGTGCCTTGATAATAAACACTTTATTCAGATTTTAGGCTTGCAATGAATCACCGACGCAGAAAAATTGATGTCACCGGGGACGGAGGGGACATCGATGGTCTCGCAGGATTTTCGCCGCCAGCTTCAAGGCTATGGGCTCACCACCGCCCGGATCTTCTACCGCCGGCCGGATCACCCGTGGTTGCTGCAGACCTATGTTTGGCAGCAATACGACGTCTGGCCGGAGTTTCCGGTGCTGCAGAAATTCCTCGCGTTTTGGCGCGAGAACCTGGAGGGGCCGCTGCACTCCGTGACGGTGGCGCACTCCCGGCTGCTGCGGCCGGCGGAGATCCGGGCCGTCGACGGGGTGTTCCGCCTGCACTGATCGGCCGTCCGGGTTACGCGGGCCCAACAACTCCGCCAGCGCCACGCGATAAAATTCATAGCCGCGCATGCGCTTGGCGGGCTCGCCCATGTAGCGGGCGCGATAGTCCTTGGCTCCCAAATCCGCCAAGAGCTTCAGGCCGCGCGCCTCCAAATAGCGCGCCAGCGCCTCGGGCCGAAGCCCGAATGTCCACGGCTCGCCAGTGCTGCTGACCGCGACGAGAATCTGCGCCGCGCCCTCGAAAGCGGAAGGATCGGTGAGCACGCCTTCATGCACATAGGTGAAGATCAGCCGCGTTCCCGTCGCGAGGCTGCCGATCCATCGCAGCGTTGCATCCACCGCCTCGCCGCTCAGGTAGTTGGTCACGCCCTCCCAGATCACGACGACCGATTTGGTGGGATCGAAGCCCGATCGCGCCAAAGCCTGCGGAGCGGCGTCGCGCTCGAAGTCGACCGGGACGAAGCGCACGTTCGCGCGCTCGATGCCGAGCGCGGCGAGCCGGCGACGCTTCTCCGCCGCCGTCGCCGGGTGGTCGATCTCGAAAACCGCCACCTTGCGGAGCGCCGGCAGCCGCCAGGCGCGGCTGTCGAAGCCGGCACCGAGAATCAACACCTGCTGGGGGTCGCCGGCAACGCTCTCGTTGACCCAATCGTCGATGAGGCGCGTGCGCGCGATCGCCGACGTGCGCGCGCCGGGCCAGCGACGATCGATCCACCGCAGCAGCAACGCACCGATGAGCGGCAAGACCGATCCACGAACGATGATCCGCAGCCACGGCCGCAGGAAATGCGCCGCGAACGGATCCTCGAACAGACGATCTCCAGGCCGGATCGTTTCCAGCGCCCGGAAGAACGCCACGATTTCCGCGGTCGTGCTCGGCTGACCGGTTTGCATCGCCGCAACGCTAGCTCAGCACTCCGACGATGGCCCCGACCACGCAGGTCGACAGCGTGCCCCCGACGATCGATTTGAGCCCGAGCGAGACCACGTCGTCGCGCCGTTCCGGTGCCATGGTGGTAAGCCCCGCAATCATGATGCCGAGACTGCCGAAATTGGCGAAGCCGCACAATGCGTAGAGCATGATCAGCCGCGAGCGCGGGCTGAGCGCGTCGGCCGGAAGCTGCGCGAGCTCCACATAGGCGATGAACTCGTTGAGGATGGTTTTTACGCCCATGAGGCCGCCCGCGGTGACCGACTCGGCCCAGGGCAACCCCATCAGCCAGCACACCGGCGCCATCCCGTAGCCGAGCAGCCGCTGCAGCGTCACCGGCGCGCCGGCGACGGCCGGCAACAGGCCGATGATCGCGTTGGCGAGATGCACGAGCGCGACGAACACGATCAGCATGGCGCAGATGTTGAGCAGCAGCTCGAGGCCGACGGCCGTGCCTCGCGCGATCGCATCGATCGTCCCGGACGCGACCGGTCCGAGCTCGAGCGATCCGCCGGTGCGCCGGTCCGACGGATCCGGCACCATGATCTGGCCGATCAGGACCGCGACCGGCGCACCCAGCACCGAAGCGATCAGCAGATGGCCGGCGGCCTCGGGGATCACCGGGCGGAGCAGCGTCGCATAGATGACGAACACGGTTCCGGCGATGCCGGCCATGCCGCCGACCATGACGATGAACAATTCGCCGCGGGAGAGCTTGGCGAGATACGGGCGAATGAACAGCGGCGCCTCGACCATGCCGAGGAAAATGTTGGCCGCGGTCGAGAGCCCGACGGCGCCGCCGATGCCCAGCGTCTTTTCGAGCGCGAGCGCGAAGCCGCGCACGATCGGCGGCAGGATGCGCCAGTAGAACAGCAAGGTGGTGAGCACGCTCATGACCAGCACGACCGGCAGCGCCTGGAAGGCGAGCACGAATTCGCTGCCGGGAGTCTTGAGCTCGAACGGCAGCGGGCCGCCGCCGACGTAGCCGAACACGAATGCGGTGCCGGCCCTGGTGGCGTCCGCAATGGCGTCGACGCCGTCATTGACGAGCGCGAAGACCGTCTGCGCCTGCGGCACCTTGAGCAGAAACGCCGCGATGAGGAAGCTTCCGCCAAGGCCGATGCCGACGCGCTTCCACTCGACGGCGCGCCGGTTCTCGCTGATGAGCCACGCCAAGCCCAGCAACGCCGCGATGCCGGCGGCTGACTGCAGCGTCTCCATGCGCCCGGCCCGGCGGCTCGGGGTTTCTCAGCCGCGCCCGACGAACGGCATCTTGGTCGCCATCACGGTGAGGAACAGCACGTTGGCGTCGAGCGGCAGGCTCGCCATGTAGAGCACGGCGTCGGCGACATGCTGCGGGTCCATGCGCGGCTCGACCATGATCGAGCCATTGGGCTGCGGCACGCCGCTCTTCATGCGCTCCGTCATCTCGGTCGCGGCGTTGCCGATGTCGACCTGACCGCAGGCGATGTCGTAGGCCCGCCCGTCGAGCGAGCTCGACCGGGTCAGCCCGGTGATGGCGTGCTTCGTCGAGGTGTAGGGCGCCGAGAACGGCCGCGGCGCATGCGCGGAGATCGACCCGTTGTTGATGATGCGGCCGCCGCGGGGCGTTTGGCTCTTCATGATCTTGAAGGCTTCCTGGGTGCACAGGAATGCGCCGGTCAGATTGGTGTCGACGACGGCTTTCCATTGCTCGTAACTCAGATCCTCGAGCGGGATCGCGGGCGCCCCGATGCCGGCGTTGTTGAACAGGAGATCGAGCCGGCCGAAACTGTCCTTGGCCTTGGCGAACAGCGTCTTGACGGAGGCCGGGTCGCCGACGTCGGTCGGCACCACCACGCTCTTTGCGGCCTTGCCGGCTTCGGCGGTCTTGTGCAGCGGCTCCGGCCGGCGGCCCGAGAGCACCAGCGCATAGCCGGCCTTCATCAAAGTGAGCGCCACCGCCCGGCCGACGCCGCTGCCGGCGCCGGTCACCAATGCGACCTTCTGCACTTCGGCCATGTCCGATCCTCCCCGCTCCGATCGTTGCTCGGCGAGGCTTCCTTCTACTGGCTTATGCGTGATCCGGCCAGCCGTGCGTCCGCCGCGCTCAGCCCGCGAGCGCGCTGATCCCCGAGCTTCTGGCCGGCCGCGTCCGGGTTTGCCGTGCGATCCGCTCCGCCATGGCTTGCGCCGGCACCGGCCGCCCGAAACGGAAGCCCTGGAGCGAATGAACGCCGGCGGCGCGCAGGAACAGATGCTGCTCGGCGGTCTCCACGCCCTCCGCCGTGACTTTCATGCCGAGCCCGCGGCCGAGACTGACGACGGCGTGGACGATCGCCGCGGCATCGGTGGCGCTTTCGATATTGGCGATGAAGCTGCGGTCGACTTTGAGGCTGTGGAACGGGAACGAGCGCAAATAGAGCAGGCTCGAATAGCCGGTGCCGAAGTCGTCCAGCACCAGGCGCACGCCGAGCGCTTTGAGCCGGCGCATGGCGGTCGAGATCTCCTCGATGTTGCCGAGCAACGTGCTTTCGGTGAGCTCGAGCTCGAGCCGGGAGCTTTCGAATCCGGTTTCGCCGAGAATGCGCTCGACCACTTCCACGAAATCCGGCCGGCGGAACTGCAGCGGCGAGACGTTGACGGCGAGCGAGACATCGGGCCAGGCGCCGGCCTCGCGGCAGGCTTCCCGCAGCACCCATTCGCCGAGCGGAACGATGAGCTCGCTGTGCTCGGCGATGGGAATGAATTAGGCCGGATCCACTTCGCCCCGGACCGGATGATACCAGCGGCACAAGGCCTCGACGCCCGTGATCCTTTCGCCGCTCGGGTTGACGATCGGCTGAAACGCCAGGCTCAGACCGTCGCGCTCGATGGCGCGGCGCAGATCGTGCTCGAGCTGCTTGCGCTGGCGCAGATCGGCATCCATGGCCGAATCGTAGATGCAAGCCCGATTGCGGCCTTCGTTCTTCGCCCGGTAGAGCGCGACGTCGACGCACCGCAGGATGTCCGCCGCTTCCCCGGAGCGCGGCTCGATCAGCGCCATGCCGATGCTGGCGCCGGTAACCAGCGTGTGCCCGAGGATGCTGTAGGGGACGCGCAACGCATCGATGATGCGCGCTCCCTGGGCATGCAGCGCCGCCTGGCCGGAAACGTCGGAGGTGATCACGGCGAATTCGTCGCCGCCGAGCCGGGCGACCAGGTCGTCGCCGGAAAGCACGCGCACGAGCCGCTGCGCGACGGCGCGGATGAGCGCGTCGCCGACGAGATGGCCGAGCGTATCGTTCACGTCCTTGAAGCGGTCGAGATCGATGGAGAGCACCGCGGCGGGCGAGCCGGTGCGGCGCACCGATTCGATCATTTCGGCAAGCCGCTCGGCGAAGCAGGTCCGGTTCGGCAGCCCGGAAAGCGGATCATGGAGCGCCAGATGCCGCAGCCGGGCCTCGCCCGCCGCGATCGCCGCCGTGGTGCGGCGCATGTAGCGCAGCACGAAGCCGGCGAGCAGCAGCAGGCAGGCGACGGTGATCGCCAGGAACGGCACGACCGCGCGCAGCAGATCGGACCCGGGGCGGCTCGGCGACCAGGCGAAGCGGGCCACGGTCTCGCCGGTCCGGCTCGTGAGCTCGTAGCTGGAGGCGTTCGCCGCCTCGATAGCCTGCACCATGTGCAGATCCGGCATTTCCAGCCGGGCGCCGAGGCGCCGGAGAAATTCCTGGTCGATGTCGCTTACCGTGATCACCACCGGGGGGCTCGTCTGCGGCGCGGCGATCGCGGCGTCTTCCGGAGCGACGAGGACGGCCGCGACGATCGCCGGCCGGCCGAGAAACGTCTGCAGCCGCGCCGCGCGCGTCGGCCGCCGCAGGTTCGATCCCGGATCCACGGTTGCAGGCTCGAGGGCGTCCACGGTGCCCGTCACGCGCCGGCCGCGCACGTCCTCGATCACCGCCCAGAGATGACCGAGCGTGTCGCCGAACGAATGCGGGTCGATGCTCTCGGACCCGCCGAGCGCGTAGACGAAACGGTCCGTGCCGTCGGTCACGAACACATGCGCGGCGCCGAACAGGGTCTTGAGGCGCAGTCCGATGTTGTGATGGGTCCAGCGCGGATCGAACTCGCGCCAGAGGTGCTCGACCGCGAGATTCGAGGTCGCGACGTTCTCCGCCTCGAGCATCGCTTGGAGCCGGCGTTCGGCAAGGGCGCCGGCGAGCAATTGGCGTTGCTGATGCAGCGCAATCTCGTCGCTCTGCCGGGCGGAAAACGCGACCGCCGCCAAGATACCGGCCATGGCCAGCGTCACGACGATCGCGACGCCGAGGACTGCGCCCGGACGGAACGGACTTGCGCGGTCCTTCACTTCGCCGAGCCGGCTCTGGAACACTCGCCACACGGCACGTCCCCGATTGCACGATTGCTACGCTTTACGTCGAGCTCCCTGTCAAAGACTTGCTTTGCGGCGAGTTAGCCGGGTAAATCCGGTATTTCGAGCCAAGTCGCTAATGACGGGTAAACCCGATCGCAGAAACAGGGCCATGACCGGCCACAGCGAAGCTGCGGAGATCGTCACGGCCGGTCTGCTCGTCATCGGCGACGAGATCTTGTCGGGCCGCACCAAGGACAAGAACATCGGCTATATCGCCGAGTATCTGACCGCGATTGGCGTCGAGCTCCGGGAAGTGCGGGTCGTGGCCGACGAGGAAACCGCCATCGTCGAGGCGCTGAACGCGCTGCGGTCGCGCTATTGCTATCTCTTCACCACCGGCGGCATCGGCCCGACCCACGACGACATCACGGCGGATTGCGTCGCCAAGGCGTTCGGCGTGTCGATCGACCATGATCCCACCGCGGTTGCGCTGCTGCGCGCCCGCTTCGGCGGCGCCGACCTCAACGAGGCGCGCATGCGGATGGCGCGGATTCCCGCGGGCGCCGAGCTCATCCACAACAAGGTCTCGACCGCGCCGGGCTTTCGCATCGGCAATGTGTTCGTCATGGCGGGCGTGCCCACCATCATGCAGGCGATGCTCGATTTCGTGGCGCCGACGCTCAAGACCGGCGCGAAAATGCTCTCGGAGACGCTGCGGGCCGACGCGCGCGAGGGCGACATCGGCGGGCCGCTGGCCGAAATCGCCAAGGCGCATCCCGGCACCATGATCGGCAGCTATCCGTTCTTCGACGACAAGCGCGGGCCCAACACCAACATCGTCGTGCGCTCGCGCGATCCGGCGCGGCTCGCCGCCGCCAAAACCGCGGTCGAGAGAATGCTCGCCGAGGTGAGACAAGCGCTCTGAGCCGGATCGGGCGCGAGCGCGAAAGGGGGTTCATGCCGCAGCCGCAGCCCGCAAAGGCCTTTCCGGTTTCCTGGGACGCGTTCCATCGCGACGCGCGGGCGCTCGCCTGGCGGCTCGCCGACGTCGGCTCGTTCGAGGCGGTCGTCTGCATCACCCGCGGCGGCCTGGTGCCGGCCGCGATCGTCGCCCGCGAGCTCAACCTGCGCATCATCGAGACGGTGTGCGTGACGAGCTACGGCGAGCCCGGCACCCAGGGCAAGCTCGAAGTGCTCAAGCCGCCGGCCGAGCGCGTCGTGGCGATCGGCGGCGGCGAGGGCAGGGGCGTCGTCATCGTCGACGATCTGGTCGATACCGGCAGCACCGCGCGGATCGTGCGCGGCCTGCTGCCGAAGGCGCATTTCGCCGCGGTGTACGCCAAGCCCTTGGGCCGGCCGCTGGTCGACACTTTCATCACCGAGGTGTCGCAGGACACCTGGATCTATTTTCCCTGGGACACCGGGTTGGCGTTCCAGCCGCCGCTGCGCGAGGGCGGCGCGTGAAAAACCCCGCGCTTCCGGCCGCTGCCACGCCGGTGCTACAAGCGCCCGATGCGGACGTGGCGGAACCGGTAGACGCAAGGGACTTAAAATCCCTTGGGGGCAACCCCGTGCGGGTTCGAGTCCCGCCGTCCGCACCAACGGAAACAAGGGGTTGCACGTTTCCGGCTGGCGCAGCGCTGCTCCCCGGCCTTCCGTGTCCGCACTGTGTCCGCAAAATGCCTGCCAGCCTCGCGCAAAGCTTTGAATATGCTACCGCGAGCGGGCAGTGCGCGAACTCGTCCCTTCAGCCGCCTTGGCTGCCGGGTCGATTTGAAGAACGACTACTGTCGCACTCGAAAAATCTTCAACAGCTGATTCCGAGCTTCCTGGACGAACGATTTGTCATAGCCATTTTTCGCCCTCATCACTGAATGTCCTGGATCCTCGTCCCGCCCATCGTCCAGTACGATGAGCAGTTGCTCCTCAGGCGTCCTCTCGTCTCGAATTGCTCGAATGTCATCGACTTTTGCGACAGCAACCGGAGCAGATTGCTGCCCCGGTTTTCGAGCGAAGGCCTGCGCCATTTCAGCTACTCGAGTATTGCTGACGACAATCGAACGCTGGAGTGACTCGCCCCAAGACTCCCCGCACGTTTCCGAGCGATCCGCCTCTCTAATTTTAGTACGCATCATTCGAGACGTCTTGAATGCGTTTTCGGTTAGAGTGCCCGATTTCGGATCAAAGCTCTCAGGAGTTCGCAGTAGGCGAATTACCTCTTCCTCGTCCGCAACTGGACCAGGAGAGCTGTTGCACGGGCAGCGGTGTCTCCTTTCCTTTCCTGCTCGGAGGCCATTGCGCCTTCCAAACAGGAACTAAAGCCGTTTGATAATTTGCGCCACCTTGTCGCGCGGCAATGAATCGGCAGTAAATACACCGCGCACGCTCAGATCTCCAGATTTCGCGAGCACCACGACATCGGTATCGTCATGAAAGCTGATCTGAGCTGAACCCGATGCTCCTTCCCAAGAGAAGCCAATCTCACCATCACCAACAACGAACAAGCGAGGTATTCTGGCGTACTGTGCGGTTTCGACAAAGAAAGAAGCTCGTAGAGCGACGGGGGACATCTGCACTTCCGGGACGAAGGAGCTCGGCAGGTCTGCACTTCTCGACCGGGCCGTCCCAAATTAAGGCATTAATGTATTGCAGGGCGGCCCCACTCGAGGGAAAACCATTGACAGATTCGCGCGACATTATCCAGCTCAGCCAGTCTGCGGCCATGGGCCGCAACCTCTCCCACCCGGGGTATTCAAGACAATTTATCGCAATAAACCCCGGGTTTAGCGCAACTCTCCAGGCTAGCTGTCCGTCTGACTTCAGGCCCACGTACTCAATGACATCGGTGGGCGCCTGCAAGGATGTCGGAGCCTCCGAAATTCCTGGGCCCATCCGGAATTGAAATTGCTGAATGTCATTACGTTTGGGTGCCAAGTCTCGCCAGGGGACGCGCAAATCGCTTCCGATCGAGGTGATCAGGGCGGGGTTGATTTGTTCGGCCGGGAAAATGACAAAGGCTGCTTCCCGGATAGCATGGGTTCCGTGGAGCGGCCGATACATGAAAGCGGGTCCCTTCCGTGCCGTTTTGTCGTATCCTACCGCTAAGTGTCTGTCACCCCCGACTCAACGCGCTGAGCATGAGCGAGCCCCTGCCAAGTCGGATATATCGACTCGCTCGATGCCAAAGCGTGAACCGAATTTGAACCGTAAGCTCGCGCGCAGGACTAAGCCGCGCGGCAGCCTAGCGCAACACTCCGGCGACCCAGCCGAACCAAATGGCCGCCAGCACCAGTGCAAAAGCCAGGAGGGCCAGCCAATAGGCGACGCGGAGTTCATCGATCTAAACAGCTGTTCATGAATGGGGAGGTTGAACGCGCCATAATCAGCATATTTTGATCCTCTGGGCATGGCACTTCTTGAGAGGGGACGGCGTTAGGGAGGCGTGTAACCAATAGGAGGTAAGCATGTTGCGCAAAACACTTGTCGCACTAACGGCCGTTGGGGCACTGGGCGTGAGCTCGGCCGCAATTGCCGCGAGCCACGGTATGAGCGGTGGCAGCCACGGTATGAGCGGTGGCAGCCACGGTATGAGCGGTGGCAGCCACGGTATGAGCGCCACGATGGGGTCAGTCAGTCGCGGGGGGCCGACCACGATGGGGTCAGTCGGTCGTGCAGGGCCCGCCATGCATACTGGCCCCAGCATAAAGACTGGGGCGCCCGTCGGCACTTGGAGCGGGTCTAACTGGAAAGGGTCTACCTGGAAATCTGGCAACTGGCAGGGTCGGCACCACCACCACCATGGGTTTC
>Ga0137383_10002821_pt1 | contig 10752 bp, 9 predicted proteins | sample SagtaG_19_FD_104817 | JGI IMG/M metagenome (GOLD analysis project Ga0137383, IMG submission 104817) | Vadose zone soil microbial communities from Sagehorn Ranch, Mendocino, California, USA - Sage2_R_40_16 metaG | ecosystem: Environmental > Terrestrial > Soil > Vadose zone | place: USA... | reverse complement strand
GCCTGGGCCAGGACGGTGGCGGTCGTCGTGCCGTCACCGGCCACGTCGTCCGTCTTCTTGGCGACTTCCTTGACGAGCTCGGCGCCGATCTTCTCCCACGGGTCCTCGAGCTCGATCTCCTTGGCGATGGACACGCCATCGTTGGTGATCGTGGGGGCTCCCCACTTCTTCTCGAGCACCACGTTCCGGCCCTTGGGGCCGAGGGTTACCTTGACGACGTCGGCTAGCTGGTTCATGCCGCGCTCGAGGCCGCGCCTGGCGTCCTCGTCATACGCGATCATCTTCGCTGCCATAGGCTCCTAGTCCTCCTGGAACTTATTGCCTGGTGTATGCCGACCGAGCCGACGCCCGCGACGGACGGCAGCCGCGCCGGCAGTCCCTTCCTGCTGCGCGCACTACCTCATCGTCCCGATCACGCTAATGAGTTGTCACTCTCAGCCCGAGAGTGCCAACGACCTGTTTAGCACTCTCGGGGTGAGAGTGCAAGCCGAGCCGCCGCGCCACCGCGAATCCCCAGGTCACGGGCACGCAAAGACCCGGCACCCATGGTGCGGGCGCCGGGTCTTCCACGTTAAGCCGCGGAACTAAACCGTGCGGACAGCCTCGGCGGACCGTGCCGACGGCCTCTCTAGACCGCGCGGACAGCCTCGGCCTGAGGTCCGCGGTCGCTCTGCGTAATCTCAAATTCGACGCGCTGGCCTTCTTCAAGCGTGCGGTAGCCGTCCGCCTGAATTGCCGAGAAGTGGACGAATACGTCCCTACCACCGTCGACCGCGATGAAGCCGTAGCCCTTATCCGCGTTGAACCATTTGACGGTGCCCTGAGCCATGAACAACAACTCCCTACACTTTGCTCGGGCCTCGGGTCACGCCCTTGCTACGCGAAACCCGTTGATCGCGGAACGGGCTGGACGTGCTGCGCAAGCTCTGCCTGCCGTTCTCGCCGTACCGACAGCGACCGGACATTACACTACATGGTCACGAGGTCCCGCGTACTGCGATACCCGTCCAAGATCCAGGTCGCGCCGCAGGGTCGGCCGGCGGGCGGCTGGCGGTCATTTAGGGCGGGTTTCAGCGAGAATATCCGGTCCAACCGGAGGCCTATTCGCGTCCCGTCGGCGCATGCAGGTCAGATGCCAAGGATAGGCGGGTGCTCCGTCAGGCGCCCGCGGTTCCGACCGCTCGACACGCCGGCCGGCACGACGGCGCCTGGCTATCCGGGGCAGCGGCGCGGCGCGCGATATCGGCGGCCGCCGGCTTGCCGGGTTCCGCCCCCTCCCCGCCGACCCGAGTTGACCGGCCGGCGGTGCGCTCATTGACAAAATCATTACCCGCCGCCGCGCGACCAGGAAAGCCGCCACTCCGAATACTCGCCATGAGTTAAAGCCCGCTCGGAGTTTATCGCGCGGTTTCCCGCGCGGCCGGGTTCGGCGCTCCAGCGGGACGCCGCGGCGGGCATCCCCGGTCGCCGCTGCTCCCGGTCGCCGCTCCCGGTCGACAGTCCCGGTCAGCGCCGGGCCCGGGCCGTGTCAGCGCCTCGCCTCGTAGACCCTGGTGAACTCGGCCATGGTCGCCCTGATCGGCTCGGGGACCGACGCGACGCCCGCGACCGCGTTGAGCGTCTTCAGGCCGTCGCCCGAGTTGATGATCACCGTCTCCTCGTCCGGGTCGATCTGCCCGGCGGCGAGCAGCCTGCGCAGCACGGCGATCGTCACCCCGACCGCCGTCTCGCCGAAGATCCCCTCGGTCGCGGCGAGCAACCCGATGGCGTCGACGATCTCCGCGTCCGGCGCGTCGGCTACCGTGCCGCCGGTCCTGCGGACCACGTCGAGTACGTAGGGGCCGTCGGCCGGGTTGCCGATCGCCAGTGACTTCGCGATCGTGTCTGGCCGCACCGGCTGCACGACGTCATGCCCGGCCGCGAAGGCCGCCGAGACCGGCGCGCACCCGCTGGCCTGGGCACCGTAGACGGTCACGTCGGCGTCAGGAACCAGGCCGAGCTCGACGAACTCGCGGAAGGCCTTGTCGATCTTCACGAGCTGCGCACCGGAGGCCACCGGCACCACGATCTGGCGGGGCAGCCGCCAGCCCAGGTCCTCGGCGATCTCGTAGCCGATCGTCTTGGAGCCCTCCGCGTAGTACGGGCGCACGTTCACGTTGACGAACGCCCAGTCCTCGTGCTCCTCGGCAAGCTCGCAGGCGAGCCTGTTGACGTCGTCGTAGCCGCCCTCCACCTTGACGAGCAGGCCGCCGTACACGGCCGAGGCCAGGATCTTCTCCGGCTCCAGGTTGGCCGGAACGAGCACGACGGACTCGATCCCGGCCCTGGCCGCGGCCGCCGCGACCGCGTTGGCCAGGTTCCCCGTCGACGGGCAGGCGAGCACGCGGTAGCCCATCTCGACGGCGGCGGCGAGCGCGACCGCGACCACGCGGTCCTTGAACGAGTGGGTCGGGTTGGACCGCTCGTCCTTGACCCACAGCCGGCGCATCCCGAGCGCGGCGGCCAGGCCGTCGGCCAGGACCAGCCGGGTCCTGCCCGGTTCGGTGTTCGGCCGCGCGGCAATGTCCGGCCGGACCGGCAGCAGGCTCGCGTACCGCCAGATGCTGGGCGGCCCGGCCTCGATCTGCTGCCTGGTGACGGGCGGCAGGTCGTAGCCGACCTCGAGCGGGCCGAAGCACTCCACGCAGGCGTGCTGGCCGCCCAGGTCGAAGCTCGCGCCGCACTCCCGGCACGTCAGCGCGCGTGCGTTGCCGAAGCGCGGGCTAGCGGAGTAAGCGGGGACGGCGGGGCTGGTCGCGACGGATGTCATAACGTGTGAGGCCTCTCCTCATCTCTCCCGCTGCCGGTTGGCAGCAGGCCGGAGTTGGCACCAGTCCCGCGATGGCCTCACCGGCCGGGCCCGCGGATCGCGGTGACGAGCGGCCGAGCGTGGATCATCGAGATGGTTGCCGGGGCTTCACAGGGCCGTTCCCTCCACCCCTCTGGATGAGCAATATGAAGTTGTTAATCCGTCATCCTAACCGACTCGTGCCGCGATGTCCCCGCCGGTCCTGGCCTGGTCCTGGCCTCCTGGCGGGGGAGCCACGGGGCCAGCCGAAGATCACCGGGGCCGGTACGCGCGGTGCCGACGTGCGGCGTTAACCTCACCGGGTGAGTGATGCGACTGCCGGGCGCCGGGTCCTTGTGGCGTCCAATCGAGGTCCGGTCTCGTTCAGCCGCGGCGACGACGGGCGGCTGTCGATCAGGCGCGGCGGCGGCGGCGTGGTGTCCGGCCTGTCCTCGGTGGCCAGCCAGGAGGACCTGCTGTGGGTCTGCGCGGCGCTGAGCGACGCCGACCGGGCGGCGGCCCGCCTGGCTCCCGGCGGCATGCTCGGGCTGGACGGCGGCGCGGGCGGCTCGGCCGTCCGGATGCTCGACATCCCGGCCGCGACCTTCAACCGGGCCTACAACACGGTGGCCAACTCGGTGCTCTGGTTCGTCCACCACATGCTCTACGACACGCCGAACCAGCCGCAGTTCGGGATCGCGTTCCGCCGCGACTGGCAGGCCTACCGCGACTACAACATGGCCTTCGCCCGTGCCCTTGCCGACGCCGGCACCGGCACCGGCACCGGCATTGACACCGGCACCGACGTCCGCGCGGTCATCCAGGACTACCACCTGACGCTCGCCCCGCGCATGCTCGCCGAACTGCGGCCGGGGATCAGGATCGCGCACTTCTCGCACACCCCGTGGGCGCCGGTCGAGTACTACAGGCTGCTACCGGATGCGGTCGCGGCCGAGGTCCTCGACGGGATACTCGGCGCCGACCACGCCGGGTTCTTGTGCGCGCGCTGGGCGGACGCGTTCGCCGACTGCTGCGAGCGGGTGCTCGGCGCGACCGTCGACGCCGCGGGCCGGCGGGTCAGCCACCGGGGGCACGTGACCGGGATCGGCGTGCACCCGCTCGGGGTCGACGGGCCGGCACTCGTCGGCCGGGCCGCCGAGCAGGACGTCGAGTCCAGGATGGCCGCGCTGGCCGAGGTGGTCGGCGACCGCAAGCTGATCGTGCGCGTGGACCGCACCGAGCTGTCCAAGAACATCGTCAGGGGCCTGGCCGCCTACCGGGAACTGCTGCTGACGCGCCCGGAGTGGCGCGGGAAGGTGATGCTGCTCGCGCTGGCCTACCCGTCCCGGCACGACCTGCCCGAGTACCGCGAGTACGCGGCCAGCGTGCAGCGGCTCGCGGGCGCGATCGACGACGAGTTCGGCTCGCCGGACTGGACGCCGATCGTGCTGAGCGCCGACGACGACTACCCGCGGTCGCTGGCCGGCTACCGGCTGGCCGACGTGCTGCTGGTGAACCCGGTCAGGGACGGGATGAACCTGGTCGCCAAGGAGGGGCCGATCGTGTCCGGCCGGGGGTGCGCGCTCGTGCTGTCCCGCGAGGCGGGCGCGGCCGATGAACTCGGCGAGCACGCGCTGCTCGTGAACCCGTTCGACGTCAGCGGCACCGCGGCGGCACTGCACCAGGCGCTGATCATGTCTGATGCGGAACGAGCTCGCAGGTGCCGGTCGTTGGCGGCGGCCGGGAGCGCCGTTCCCCCGGCGGCCTGGTTCGCCGACCAGCTTGCCGCGCTGGACGGGGGCGGCTAGCGACCGGGCTCAGCCGCCCGCCGCGCGATCTCGGCGGCCAGCGCGGCGAGCAGCCCGGCCACGCCCTGCGGACCCGCCACGACCAGGTCGGCCTCGGCCGCCAGCTCCGGCGCCTCGGCCGAACGGCTGCACACCGCCAGCCCGGGCCGGCCGGCGGCCCGCATCCGCCGCACCGCGGCGAAGGCCGGCCGGTCGCCGAGGTCGTCTCCGCAGAACAAGACCGCGGCCGCGGCGCGCTCCCCGGCCAGGTCTTCCAGCGCCCGCCCCTTGTCCGCGCCGGGCGGCCGCAGCTCGATCACGAGGCGCCCCGGTTCGGCGCGCAACCCGGTCTCCGCCGCCAGCTTCAGCAGCGGCGCGCGGACCCGCTCGAGCGCCGCCGCCGGGTCGGCCGCGCTTCGCGTGTGCACGGCCAGCGCGTCGGACTTGTCCTCGACCCGCGTCCCCTCGGCTGCCGCAGCGGCCGCGAGCACGCCGGGCAGCTTTTCCCGCGCGACGGCGAGCCCGGGTGGCGGCGGCGGCGAGCAGAGCTCGCCGCCGCTCCAGCGCTGCCTGCCGTAGTGCCCGAGCACGACGATGCCGGGCAGCTTGTCGAGCGAGCCGTACTCGACGGCCGTGAGCGCGGGCCGGCCGGTCAGCACGGCCAGGGTGCCGACCAGCGACGTCAGCGCGCGCAGCGCGTCGACCGCGGCGGGCAGCGCCCGCGCCTGCGCGGGGTCGGCGACGATCGGCGCCAGCGTGCCGTCGAAGTCGACCGCGATCAGCGCCCTGGCCGGGGTGGCGAGCAGGGCGGCCAGTCCGGCCCGGCCGTCCGCGGTCGCCGGGACGGGGAGGCTGGCGGCCTCGGCGGGATCGATCGGCCTTGCTGGTGTGAGCCCGTCGTGGGAGCTGTTAAGGCCAGAAGTTTTCCCCATAGTTTTCTGGTTTCCCCGTCAGGAGTCGCGGCCCGAGCGCAACCTGTTCCTGTCCGCCCGCCGCCGACGCAGCCTGGCGACCAGCGCCGGGTCGAACTGCGCCGCCGCCGGCCGGTCGATCAGCTCATTCAGAAGCTGGTAGTACCTGGTCGGGCTCATCCCGAACGCGCCCAGAATCTCGCGCTCCTTGGCGCCCGGCGACCGCCACCAACTCCGCTCGAAGGCCAGAATGCGCATCTCAAGCTCGGTCAGCGGCTCCACCGGACTCCGGCCCTTCTCCCCCCTCGCTCATCGTAAGTGACCTGCGCCGCCGGCGTCGGGCAGGGGCGACCTAGCGCTCGGACGATCCGGACACGTACGCTCACAATTTGTGACCTCGCTGAGCTGCCTTACCTTCCTGACCGATTTCGGACTTGAGGATGGTTTCGTTGCCGCCTGCCACGGCGTGGCCGCGCGGATCGCGCCCGCCACCAGGATCATCGATATCACGCATCTGGTCCCGCCCGGCGACGTGCGCCGCGGCGCGGCCGTGCTCGCGCAGACCGTGTCGGCCATGCCCCCGTCGGTGCACGTCGCCGTCGTCGACCCCGGTGTCGGCACCAAGCGCCGTGCGATCGCCGTGGAGGCCAAGGGCGGGATCCTGGTCGGCCCGGACAACGGCCTGCTGTCCTGGGCGGCCAACGCGCTCGGCGGCCCGACGCGGGCCGTGCTGCTGACCAACGAGGCACTGTGGAACCATCCGGTCGCGCCGACCTTCCACGGCCGGGACATCTTCATGCCGGTCGCCTCGCACCTGGTCACCGGCATCAGCCTGACCGACGCCGGCGTTCAGGTCGACCTGGCCGACCTGGTGCTGCTGGCCACGCCGACCAGCCGGATGCTCGACCGGGAGGCCGAGGGCGAGGTGCTGTCGGTCGACAGGTTCGGCAACGTGCAGCTTTCGATCCCGTCCGCGGCCGCGGCCGACCTGGGCATCGCGATCGGGTCGTCGCTGATCATCCGGTGCAACCGGCGCGAGCTGACCGCGCCGTACCTGGAGACCTTCGGCTCGGCCGCGCCCGGCGTGCTGATCGCGTTCACCGACAGCGCCGGGCTGATCTCGCTGGCCGTCAGCAGCGGCAACGCGGCCGAGCGGCTCTCGCTGCCGCCGGGAGCGCGAGTGCGGATCGCGGCGGACGTGCCGGCCTGATCACGTAGTGCCGGCACTTACGCCGCTATCTGCGGCGAGAGGCCGGATGAAAGAGATCAGACGTGGCAGAATGCGAGTCACGTAGACGGAAGGTCACGACATCGTGCCGCTGAGACTCTGCCGGCGACCTCTCGCGCGACGACCGCGGCGCCTCACCCGGCTCGTCCGGGCCGCAGCCGTGATCGGCCTGTCATCGGCGCCGATCGTCCTTGTGGCCCTGCTCGTCTGTGCGCCACTGCCCGCCCACGCGGACTCGCGGCGCCAGGCCGAGTGGTGGCTGTCCAAGCTGCACGTGACCCAGGCGTGGCGCGGTGGCCAGGGCGCGGGCGTGACCGTCGCGGTGCTCGCGGACGGCGTGGACGCCAGCCAGCCCGACCTGACGGGCCGTGTTGTCGCCGGGCCCGACTTCACCAGGTCTGGACGGATCGCCGGAGGCCCGCACTACGGCGTGATCGGCACCGGCCTGGCCAGCCTGATCGCCGGGCACGGGCACGGGCCGAAGTCGGCTTCGGGCACCCGCGCCGACGGCATCTACGGCATCGCCCCCGGGGCCAGGATCCTGGCCGTCCGGGTCACCCTGAGCCCCGGCGACCCGCTCTGGTCCAGCACTCGCGTCACCTCCCGGCTGCCCGCCGACATCGCCGACGGGATCAGGTACGCCGTGGAGCACAAGGCGTCGGTGATCGAACTGCCCGCCGACCCCGGGCTGCCCGGCATCGGAGACTGGGGTGACCTGAGCGCCCTGGCCGGCGGCAGCGCGGCCGAGCGGTCCGCGATCGCCTACGCGGTCAGCCACCACGTCGTCCTGGTCGCTCCGGCCGGCGACAACGCGCGGGCCGGCGACGCGCCCAACTACCCGGCCGCCTACCCGGGCGTCATCGCGGTCGGCTCGTTCGGCAGTAACTTCGTCAAGGCTCCGTATAGCTGCCGGCGCGCCTATGTCGCCCTGACCGCGGCCGGCGACGGGGTCGACGCGGCGTCGCCGGGCGGATACCAGACGATGCACAGCACCTGGGCGGCGAGCGCGACCGCGGCCGGCATCGCCGCCCTGGTCAGGTCGCAGTACCCGAACCTGACCGCCGCGCAGGTCATGACGGCCATGGCGCAGGGCACCGTGTACCAGCCGCGCAACGGCGTGGCCGACGGCTCCGGCTACGGCACCCTCGACGCGCAGAAGGCGGTGGCCCGGGCGGCCGCCATGTCGCCGCCGGGCGCCAGGCCCGCCTCGCTCGGCGCGCTGCCGAGGCGTCAGCCGGTCATGCCGCCCGTGCGGACCTCGACGTCGATCATCGAGAGCGACCTGATGATGGACGGGGCGATCTCGGCGGGAGCGCTCGCCGCGCTGCTCGTCCTGATCACCTGGTACGGCCGCGTGGCCAGGCGGCGGGAGCGGCCGGCGACCCAGCCCACGGCCGAGCGTGACAGCCGGGGCCGTGCGCGGGCCGACCACGGCATGCCCGCCGACCCGCTGCTCGAGCTCTTCGGGCCGCAGCACGCCAGGCCGCCCGACCCGCTGGCCGGCTCGGCCTGGTCGACGAGCCCGCGGTTCCAGCCGAGGCCGGGGCTGACCGGTCAGTCGACGCTCGCGTCGGCCTTCGCCACCCGCCAGATGCTGCCCGCGCCGTTCGGCTCGGCGGCTACCCAAGTGCCCCCCGGCCAGGCCGAGCCGACCAGCGCCGCCATGCCCCCGGCCGGGGCCGCCGGCCAGCACGGGGCCACGACCGGTGCCGAGACCGAGCTCCGGCCGGCCGGCATGCCGTCGACGCTGCGGCACGCCCCGGTGTCGGGTTCACCGCCGTGGGAGCCAGCACCGCAGCCGACGAGCGAACTGCCCTGGACGGCCGTGCGAGGCCCGCACGCGGCGGGCGGCCGTACCATCGGGCGACTGGGCGGCGCGACCGCCTCGGGCAGGTCGGGTCCGGCCGAGTCGGCGTGGCAGTCGCGGTCTGCGACCGCGTCATCGGCGCCCGGCTCGATCTCCGACTCCGAAACGCGGCCGGCGGCGCAGGGCGGGTCAGGACGCGATCGTCGGGCCGACCCCGGGCCGCAGCCGCAGGCCGGCGCGGGGCAGTGGGCCGACTCCGGCCAGCAGACCCCGGACTCCGGCAACCGGCCGATCTACACCTGGAACCCGGCCGACTCGACCGATATCGATGGGCCGGGGTGGCAGCACGCCGAGTAAGGCGTGTCTGTCTCTAAGCCGGATCCCGGTCCCGCCGGTCGCCGCGGCCCGCGCCGTCGGCGGCGATCTGCTCCTTGCGTACCGACGCGTACATCGGCGCGAACTCCTGTCCGGACAACTCGCCGATCGCCGCCATCACCTTGTCGGTGACCTCCCGCCGCTGCCTGGCACCGGCGGGCTGGTCCGCGTACTCCTCGAACAGCAGCGGCCGGCCAACCCTGATCCGGATCCGGCCCGGCCTGGGGACCCGCTGCCCGGGCGGCAGTATCCGCTCGGTGCCGATCATCGCGACCGGGATCACGGGAACCCTGGCATGCAGCGCGAGCCAGCCGATGCCGGTCCGGCCACGGTACAGCCGCCCGTCCGGCGACCTCGTGCCCTCCGGATAGATCCCGAACACGGCGCCGTCGCGCAGCAGGGCCAGGGCGGCATCCAGCATCTCCTGCGCCGCCCGCGCGCCGGCCCGGTCCACCGAAAGCTGCTTGGTGGCGCGCAGGTAGGCGCCGACGATCCGGTCCGTGGGACGCTTGCTGGTGAAGTACTCCGACTTGGCCGCGAACGTGACCGGGCGGTCGAGCATCAGCGGCAGGTAGAACGAGTCGAGCACGGACAGGTGGTTCGAGGCCAGGATCGCCCCGCCCGAGACTGGCACGTTCTCCGTGCCGACGATCTCGGTCCTGGCCAGCAGGTGCAGGGCGGGACCGATGATGAACCGCGAAAGCTGGTACTTCACCCGCTCCTCCGATCGCCCGGCCAGCATCGCGGCCAGCCCGGCCATTCACGCGGGCGACGATACCGGCCAGGTTCCGTTGCACCTGTCAAAATTTACCGGCCGGTATCCGCAGGTCCGGTCAGGTGCCGCACTCGACCCAGACGACGATCCGGCGGCCAGGCGCCGAACCGACCGCGCTCGCCGTGACGACGCCGAGCGTGGCCTTCGCCGCGACGGTTGACCCGGGGATCAGGCACGGCGGCAGGCCCTTGGAGCGCCAGTGACCGGATCGCGTGTCCTGCCACGGGGTGGCCTCCTGCAGGAGGAACTTCTCGGTGCTCCCCTTGTCGGGATTGAACGTGAAGCGCAAGCCCGCGTTCTGGGTCGTGTTGCCGACGGACACCACCTCGCCGGTCTGCGAACTCGGCGAAGCGTCGCTGTTCGGCAGCGCGTAGCCCACCACGCCGCCGAGCACGAGCATCACGGCGCCGACGGCCAGCCTGCGCCCTCGTTGCATCACATCCAGGTCGCCGAAGCCCGCCATGCCCCAACCTTGCCGTTATCGCCCAGCCGTTGTCACCGTCATTGACCAATGAACCACATATATCCCTAATCAGGGCGCATAGTCCAGGCCGACCCGCGGCTCGACCAGCCGGTCGGCGATCGACGTCCGCATCTCCTCGCAGAACCTGACCATGGTGGCGATTCTCGCACAACCGAATTACGGCCAACGGCGTCCAAAGAGTGCAGTGACTCACAAACATTCGGCAAGGAGCACGTCATGAAGCTAACCGCACGGCTGAGCCGGCGACTGGCCGCCGGAGCAGGCCTGGCCAGCGCGGCCATCCTGCTTCCGGCAGCGGCCCTGGCCTCGTCGGCAACGACGGCCGCGGCCGGCCACACCAGCCGGCCGGCCACGGCCGCCTGCGTGGCCGCCAACACCCGCGTCTGGTACGGCCTGCCCGCCGACCACTCGGCCGGCCATGCCTACTTCCAGTTCCAGCTCAGCAACATCGGCCACTCGACCTGCACGTTCTTCGGTTATCCCGGGGTGTCGGCGCTGAACTCCCACGGCGTCGAGGTCGGCAAGCCAGCCTCGCACTCCGGCCCCAGGATCAGCGTC
>Ga0137383_10002809_pt1 | contig 10774 bp, 8 predicted proteins | sample SagtaG_19_FD_104817 | JGI IMG/M metagenome (GOLD analysis project Ga0137383, IMG submission 104817) | Vadose zone soil microbial communities from Sagehorn Ranch, Mendocino, California, USA - Sage2_R_40_16 metaG | ecosystem: Environmental > Terrestrial > Soil > Vadose zone | place: USA... | reverse complement strand
TGGGAACCCTTAACATTCCCGCGGATCGCGTAACGCTCATTCCTTACGTCGTCGATAACGATTGGTGGATGCAGCAATCGAAGCTCGTCGATCGCCCAGCCGTCCGCGCCGGCTGGGGCGCCGCGCCCGGCACGCTCGTAATTCTTTTTTCCGCCAAGCTGCAGCCCTGGAAGCGCCCGCTCGATCTCCTTAGAGCTTTTGCGAAGACCGATCTCTCCAACGCCCTCCTCCTTTTTGCCGGCGCAGGCCCTCTTCGTTCCCTGGTTGAGTCCGAAGCGGCCAGCCTCGGCGTAGCTTCCCGCGTTCGATTCCTCGGTTTCCTCAACCAAACGCAGCTTCCCGCCGTTTACAATGCCGCCGACCTTCTAGTGTTGCCTTCCGAATTTGAGCCCTTCGGCTTGGTAGTGAACGAAGCTATGTGTTGCGGCTGTGCGGTTGCGGCAAGCGATCGATGTGGCGCGGCGAGAGATCTGGTCGCACCCATTGATCCCCGGTTTGTATTTCCCTGCGGTGATATCGCGGCTCTTGCCACAATATTAAGAGACGCCGCAAGCGATCTCCCGCGCCTGCAATCCATCGCGCGAGTTGGGTTGACCCATGTCCAGACCTGGTCCCCTGAGCGAAACATCGCCGCAACGACCGAGGCCATTTCCATGGCGGTTTCCAGAATTGTGCGGCTGCCAATCGAACATCCTTCTGATTCTGTCGCCCCCGCCGGGCGGCAGGGAATCCATAAATGAACGTGTCCGGATGGGAACCGCGCAAACTTAGCGCCTCGGCTTCCGCGCATCTCGACATGATTCGCACTGCTGCAGCCTGGGCAGTAATGTGGGGCCATCTAAGAACCTTGTTCTTCGTCGACTTTCAGCACGCGCAGCGTCCCGGCTGGCTGCTCGGCGTCCTATATTTCTTCACGGGGTTCGGACACCAGGCGGTGATGGTATTTTTTGTCTTGAGTGGATTTCTAATTTCCGCGACGGTCATTAAGAGCCATCTTTCTGGAACCTGGTCGTGGCGTGAATATGCCATCAATCGTTCCACGCGCCTTTACGTTGTGTTAATTCCGGGGCTTCTGCTCGGATTGTTCTGGGTTTTGGCCGGGAGCGCTCTGTCCGCCTCCACTGGCGTTTACACGCATCCCCTCAGCGACCTGGGCCCTTCGGTTCCTCTGAGCAACCTCAACGTCGGCAATTTTTTTGGTAATTTGCTTTTTCTGCAGACTATTATTTGCCCCCCATTCGGTTCGAACACGCCGTTGTGGAGCCTGGCAAATGAATTCTGGTATTACGCACTTTTCCCTGCGGCGCTTTCTGCTTTGCTCGCATTTTTCAGGAAAGATATGCGCGTCGCGGTACCACTTAGCATTGTGGCGGCTTGCCTCGCTGCTTTCCTTGGTCTCGACAAGCTCATTGGGTTTCTTGTTTGGATGTCCGGATGCGCCTTGGTCTACGGCTGCTCCAAATTCCAGCTTCAAACGAAGATCACAGTGTTTCTCTACCTGCTGCTCTCGGCGATAATTCTCTTTGCCTGTCTCTCAGCCGCGAGAACGTCTTTTGCTTCCATGCTGGGCAGTGATATGGCCGTTGGAATTGCCTTCACGTTGTTCTTGTTCGGTATTCTCCAACTTGAACTCGGAGCGGGTTCCCGTCATTACTTGGGAGTTGCCCATCGATTCGCTGGATTTTCCTATAGTCTTTATGTCCTCCACTTCCCCCTGCTGCTTTTTCTTCGGGCGTGGGCCGTTCCGTCGCAGAGGTGGCAGCCCGACGGAGTGCACCTGCTTTTTGGGAGCTTGATTGGCGTGGTGGTTCTTTTCTTTGCTTGGTCCGTCTCCCTTTTCACCGAGAATAAAACGCGTGTTGCGCGGGACTGGGTTCGGAAAAGACTCTTGCTTCCTGATTAACATTTTCTCCGAGGCCCTATCCTCTTCCCGAGTTAGCCGGACTTTTGTGCTCTGTGACATTACGTTTCGAAGAGAATCTCTCGACGAACTCCGCGTATGTTTCGGGAAACTCCGCTCCTGTATACTGAAATGTCAGTCATTCACAACAAGTGGCGTATGGCTTGCCGGCCTGGCGACGGATTGCCTGTGGCTGGGAGAGCGAGGCATTGTGCTGCGGGGTAAAGATCCCATCCGGTTGAATCTCGGATGCGGCTTGCAATCACCTCCCGGATGGATCAACGTCGACGGTTCCTGGAATGCGAGGCTAGCGAAGCACCCGCTTCTGCGGCGCGCACTTTCAAGATTTCGCCTTCTGCCTTCGGACAAACTGGAAATACCCTGGAATTCGTCGATCGTCATCCACGATGTTCGGAAGCGTTTGCCGTTTTCCGAAGCCTCTGTGGCCGCAGTTTATGCCTCCCACGTGCTTGAGCATCTATACCGTGAAGAAGGTCAGCGGTTGATTGCGGAGTCGTTTCGCGTCCTCGCGCCCGGTGGCATTCTGCGAATCGTGGTACCGGACCTGCGAGCGATTGTTGAAGAATATCTCGGAAACAATGCTTCCAAAGGCCAGGGGTCCGTCCCGGAATCTCTCCGGCCCGCCGATAAAATGAACCAGCGGCTGCTGATGCGTTGGCCGACGCCGGCTTCATCCCACGTTCTATACCGCATCTACAACTCCTGGCAGGATTTTCATTCCCACAAATGGATGTATGATGCGGATTCGCTTATGGCTCTGTTTAGAGAAACTGGATTCGCGCAAGTTGAACAGAGGGATTGCCATGTCAGCCGGATCCCAGGCATCCATGAAGTTGAAGACCCCAGCCGAATTCTGGACGGAGCGGGTGTTTGCGTCGAGGGTGTGAAGGCCAAATCTCTATGATCGACCAGCACATTCTCGTTTTCCAGGCGGTATCATGAATCTTGCGCAGCGATCGATGTCTGGGGATCAGCTTCGGAGACCGCTCCCCCTTCTCGGTTTCATAGGGTTGTTCATCGTCACCGTTTATAAGGCTGCGAATTACGTCATCGCCGGCGATATGAACGGCCTTGCGTACGTCGCCCTGCTATTTATCGGTTCCGCCTTCGTCGTGGGCATGCTTAATAGCTGGCGCAACGGCTTCTATTTCTTCCTGGCGTGGCTCTTGTTTGAAGATTTTGCGAGGAAATACCTAGGGAACAACATGGCGATTTATTTCGCCAAGGACGTTCTCGTCGCAGTCGTTTATCTTTCCTTTTTTATCGCTAGTCGGCGGAAAGAAATTGCTCTTTTCCGGCCCCCGTTCCTGGTCCCGCTTCTTCTTTTTATCTGGTTTGGAGTGTTGCAGGTCTTTAACCCGGCGTCGACGAGTCTGATATTCGGTTTGCTGGGATTGAAGCTCTTTTTCTACTACGTTCCCTTGCTCTTTGTGGGATATGCCCTGCTCAATTCCGAAGAACAGTTACGTCGTTTTTTCTTCGTAAACATAGTCCTCGTCTTGATCATTGCCTCCCTCGGGATTGCGCAATCCATTCTGGGGCATACGTTCTTGAATCCCGAGCGGCCTGCTGAAGAAATTCGTGAACTGAGCACGAATTATCGTGTTTCACCGATCTCTGGTCTGTTGTCATATCGTCCCACCTCTGTGTTCGTCAGCACCGGGCGCTTCGGCAACTTCATGCTGGTTTCCCTGCTCATGGTCGTTGGTTTCCTGGGCTATCTTCTTCTGCGTCACAGGAAAGGAAGGCATCTAGCCTTCTTCGCGCTAGCGCTTGTTTCGAGTGCGCTCGTCCTGGGCGCCGCGCGAGGCGTTCTGCTGTGGGGCACGGGAAGCGTGCTGGTTTTCGCCGTTGCCTTCGTTTGGGGCGCGCCGTGGCGCCAGCGTGAAGTAATCCGCGTCTTCCGTACCGTGCAGCGCGCCGCCCTCGGTATTTCCCTGGGACTTGGATTGCTCTTTTTTGTTTTTCCCGAGGCGCTCCTCTCACGCGTCGCGTTTTATACCGAGACCCTTTCGCCCGGCGTTGGCGCGGGCCAACTTCAAAACCGGAGTTGGGATTATCCGTTGAGCAATTTTTTGGGCGCGTTCGGTTATGAGCGCTGGCCCTACGGATATGGTATTGGCACCTTGTCTCTTGGTACCCAATATGTCGCGCGTATCTTTCATGTAAAACCCCCAACGACAGGCGTGGAAAGTGGCTTTGGCACCATTGTCCTTGAGATGGGCATAGGTGGCCTCATACTCTGGTTTGTCATGAGTTTCGCGATCTTGTTCGCGGCGTGGCGAGTCGTGAAGAAGCTCAGAGGCTCGTTTTGGTTCCCGCTGGCATTTGCCATTTTCTGGTACGCGGGACTTCTCCTCTTCCCCATGACGTTTACCGGGATGCAGCCCTACCAGGACTTTGTCTTGAACGCCTATCTTTGGCTTCTCCTTGGCATCCTCTTCCGATTGCCGACCCTGGCCGCTTCCCCGCAGTACACTGCCGCCGCTCAACTTCCACCGTATATGCCCTGGATGCGCTGCCTTGCGCCTAGCCGTCGTTTCACCCTTCGTTGACCGCCGTCATGGAACGGAGCGCGCCCTTGCCGAATTGCTGGAGCGCCTCGCCAGCAAAGAGCATTGCGAAATTCATCTCTACGCCCAGCGCGTCGACGACCTTGTCGTGAACCAAGCAGGTGTCCCACGCTCACAAGAATCCGGCGCGATCTTCTGGCATAAGATCCCCTCCGTTCCCGGTCCCCATCTTCTGGGATTCCTTGGCTGGCTTTTTCTGAATTCGGTCTCGCGTACATGGGGTCGCTGGTTCCAAGGACTTCGGTTCGACCTTGTCGTTTCGCCGGGAATCAACTGCTTGGACGCCGATGTCATCATCGTTCACGCGCTCTTCCATCGCCTCCAGGAACTTGCCAGTGAAGCCGTCCGCGATTCGGCAAAACCCGGTTTTCTTCGGAGGCTTCATCGTCGCGCTTATTACTCTCTTCTTGCTCGATTGGAACGCCGCACCTATACAAATCCGGCAGTTTCTCTCGTGGCCGTTTCACAACGCACGGCCGCCCTCCTTAATGACTATTTTCACCGGCAAGACGCGCGCGTTATCCCCAACGGTGTTGACACGGCGCAGTTTTCGCCTCCCGCACGCCTCGCGTTGCGTGCCGGAGCTCGCCTGAGGCGCAAGATTCCGGAATCTGATTTCGTGCTGCTTCTGATTGGAAACGATTGGCGCGTCAAGGGCCTTGAAACCGTTCTTCGCGCCGTCAGTGCCCTTCGGGAATTGCCAATTCTCGTGATCGCCGCCGGGGATGATTCTCCAGACTTTTTCCATGAAGCGGCAAACGCTCTCGGCATTTCGGACCGCTGCCGTTTTGAGCCATCTCGGGAAGACGTTCTGGATTTCTATGCTGCCGCGGATCTCTACGTCAGCCCGAGCCGCGAAGATTCTTTTGCTTTGCCCGTTGCGGAAGCCATGGCATGCGGCGTGCCCGTCATAACTTCCACGAATGCCGGCGTGGCCGATATGATTCACGACGGCAGCGACGGCTTCATTCTTCGCCAGTTCGACGATTTTCAAGCCCTCGTGCAGTTGGTTGGCCAGCTTCATGCGGATGAAGTCTTGCGAGGCAATGTCGGCGCTGCGGCGGCGAAAACCGCTCTTCAATGGACCTGGGACCGGAATGCTGCTGAGGCCTGGGAACTTCTGAAGGACGCTGCCCGCAAAAAAGCCTTGGCTTCTGTGCGGAAGCCGTAGCGCGCAGCCGGAGATCAGCGGCTGGCGCGGTGCGCAGCGACGGCTTTTCGTGTCGCTTCCAGCGTGAACGTCAGCGTTTCCTTTGGTATGTCCGTCACAAAAGGTTTAATCATCCAGCCAAAGCCCATGGGAATGTCTCTCGTCAGCGAAGCCACCTCGCTTTGCACGTAGACTCCGCCGTCACGCTCTTCCATTCGCCACCACGTTTCCATCCGCCACAGGAACCCGCCATCATCGCCGGGCGTTTTTTCCCGTTCCTCGCTGTTTCCGGCGTTTTCGACTTGCGCAATGCGCACCGCCGAACTGCGGCTGTGTGCGTTTCCTGGTGCATCGTGGAAGTACCGCACTTCATGCTCAGTGTTCAGCACTACGGTGATGACTTTGTGCCGCCGAAAACGCAGAAAGACCCTGAAATGATCGCCGTCTCGCGATTCTACTTTCGATCGCTGGACGTCCGGCGCGTAATAAACGGAGTGCTTGTCGTAATCTTCAAGCACACCGAGCACATCCTCGAGTTTCGCCCTGGGAATGAACACCACGCCGGTCCAGTGATGAATCATGCCGCCCGGACACGCGATGGGCTTGCCGTTGTCGAGAATTTCCAGCTTTTGCATTCTTACTTCGCCGCGTTTGAGCGCCGCGTAGGCCTCCGCGCTGTGCTCTGCTGGAAGCCCATCCACCCACAGCAGGCCAGTGCCGCGCTTCAATTCACGTTCATTTCGCGCTTCCGTCAGTCTTACGTAGCGCTCAAACGCCTCCTCGGTCTCCGTTTTCAATTTTGGGAGAAGAGGTTCGCCGGCTTGCGCGAAGTGCGTAAACATCTGGACCAGCCCCAGCATCACCACAAGGAGCGCGATGAATCTCGCAGCAATGCTGCTTATGCCTTTCACCTGTCGCGCGAACCCTTCAGATCGCGCCAACACAAGTTCTCTCAAGCAACTCATTCGACAGCGGCTCATGGAAATATGCGCATCCACACCCCTCTAGAATGCAAGTCGGATACCGCCGGACGCAAAAGAAAAGGAGGGCCTGGTTGCGGCCCTCCAATCTGAACTGCAGGAGGGAAGTAAGAAACGAAACGAAATTCCTCAGTTGAAGCTCAGCTCTGCTCGCGAATCGCCTCCCGGCGCCCTCCGCAATCGTTGCGGAGCGTGTTTGAGAAAAACCTGTATGGAGGCGGACTCTGCGATCCAGTTAGTCCTGATCTGCGAAGCAGGCCTCTCCTCTGTACCGCAGCACCAAGGTCTTCTCTCTGAAATCCGCAATTCCGAAATATTCGATCCTGCCGGTGGCGCTCTGGAACTTGCCGGTTCCGCCTAAGATGTCGGAGGAGTAGTTTCCCCATAGCACGGCCACCACGTTCGGGTCACTGGTCGCGACAGGTTTCAAAACGGCCTGTTTCAGCAGGATCGTGTCACCCGCACTCGTGACCCAGTAATGCTGAACTAGAAAGTTGCCTTGGGCGTCTTGACCCTTGATTGTTGCGGCGATCGATCCTTGCAGATCGCCGGAAACGGGTCCCAGATTGGTCACCCCTTCGATGGCCCCAATGTTGGTCATAAGCATTCCGCCCACGTGAATGCAGTGACGTTCCCCGGATTCGGAGCGTGGCTGAGCCGCAGCGGCCGGATGGCCTCCGCTGCCTGTGATGAATGCAATGAGCAACATTGCAGTGGAAACCAGGAATGCGATGCGAGTGACCCTTCCGAATGTCATGGTGGATCTCCTTTTTTTTGAGGGCGCCAGGATTCCGTCTGTTTCTCGATGGGCTGAAGGTGACAAGTCCTTGGCCGCCGCCGGACGCGCACATTGGCTTAAGCGCGAACCGGGGACAAGAACCTTGTCGGTGGTTTGTTGGTTCCGTTGGAAGTTATTGATTCTCGGGCCCTAATTACCGAAGGTTCCTGGGACGCTTCGTCTAGGCCTGCAAGGAACCGTGATAGAATCTCGTTCATTCGTTACGAAGTGGGCCAAGGTCGCCATGCCCAGCCAGCCACGGGTCGTAAGGTTCGGTATCTTCGAGGTTGATCTACAAGCCGGTGAGGTTCGCAAAGCCGGGTTGAGGCAAAAACTCACGGGCCAACCCTTCCAAGTGTTACAAGTCCTACTGGAACATCCTCAGGAAATCGTTACGCGGGAGGAGTTGCGCGAGCGCATCTGGCCGGGAAATATCTTCGTTGACTACGATCTGGCGCTCAAAAAAGCGGTCAATCGCTTGCGCGAAGTGCTGGGTGACTCCGCGGAAAGTCCTCATTTCATTGAGACCATTCCTCGCCGTGGCTACCGTTTTATTGGCAGTATTAGGCCGCCTTCCGCTTCATCGGGCCCCGGCGAGCAAGGTCTTCGTGTCGTTCCACAATCTCCAGAGCAGCCGACAGATGTGACCCAAGGGAGGGCGAGGTTTCTGTGGAAGCTTGCTGCCAGTTTGGCTGTGGTGGCTATCGCAGCGCTCCTGTTCTGGTTCAACTCTGACAAACTGCGCACCCGCATCTTTGCGAGATCCCGCTCGCTTGAGATTCACTCGATAGCCGTCCTTCCGCTCGAGAATCTCTCTAAGGATCCAAGTCAGGATTATTTCAGTGATGGCATTACAGAGGCGTTGACTACGGATCTCGCGCAGATCGGCGCGCTGCGGGTAATCTCGCGGACCTCAGCGACCCATTTCAAGGGCAGCCGAGAGACGCTCCCCAACATCGGCCGCCAGCTGAATGTGGACGCAATTGTTGAGGGCTCAGTTACGCGTTTCGAGGATCGCGTGCGGATTACCGCTCAGCTGATTGATGCGCAGACTGACCGACACTTGTGGGCCAGGACTTATGAGCGAGATCTAAAGGACATTCTTGGTATGCAAGACGAGGTGGCCCGTGATATCGCCGCGGAAATTAGAATAAAACTTACGGCGCAGGAGCAGTCACGCTTGACAGCAGAGAGAAAGACCACTCCGCGAGCCTATGATGCTTACCTCCGAGGTCGCTATCTCTGGAGCCAGAGAAACGCTGAAGCCATCACGAAGGCAGTGGGATACTTCCAGCAGGCCGTACGGGAAGATCCAGATTTTGCCGCCGCCTATTCCGGATTATCGGATTGCTATTGGGTGGGTTGGGGAGCAAAACTGGACTTTCCCCTCGCGGACGAGTACGCCCGAAAAGCTATCTCGCTACAGCCGGATCTGGCTGAGGGACACGCCTCGTTGGGAATCGTCCGTATCGGTGAATACCAAATGGCCGATGCCGAGCAGGAGCTGCGACGCGCGATCGAGTTGAATCCAAACTATGCGATGGCCCATCACTATTACGCTGGCTACCTTCTGGGCCTCGGCCGTCCGGCAGATGCACTGACGGAGAATGATCGGGCCCGGCAACTAGACCCATTCTCCCTATCGATCAATACCATGCGTGGGTTAATCTTGATAGGTTTGCGCGAATTTGACCAAGCATTAGGTCAGTTCGATCGGGCTGTCGAAATATCGCCCCAATCACCATTTGCCCACATTTGGCTCGCACGCATTTATTGGCTCGAGGGACGAGCTCCAGAGGCTATCGCCGAAGAAAAACAGGCAGGAACTTTGGCGCACTCCGCGGAGCAGTTGCGCGACCAGGCGGAGGTCGCCGCCATCTACGCGAAGTCGGGCCTTCGTGCTGCACGACTTAAGTTTGCGCAACTGATGGAGCGACATCACAAGGGCAATTACGAAGCGATGTGGATTGCATTTCAATATGGAACCGTCGAGGACGGACCCAAAGTGCTGCAATGGTTAGACGAAGCGTTGCGCGCACAGGAAGCTTTCCCCTTCCATGCAAAAACCGCTCCCGAATTCGATTTTTTGCGCGGGGACCCACGCTTCCAAGATCTGCTTCGTCGCATCGGCTTGGCGCAATGAACTCGGAACTCTCGCGGACCGGAGCAGTCCTCGGCGTTGATGCGTTTGGAAGGCAAAGAATTACTTGTTTGTGCGGCTGGAAATCGTGCGAGCTTCGGGGTTCTTTGGTGGGAATCGACTGGGGCCTTGCTGAGTAGCAACGCCGCTGGGCGGCTTAGCAAAGTCACCGCTTCCTTTAGAGTTTGGGTTACTTCTTCTACTTGCTCCGCCCTTGCCGCCCGTAGCTCTTTCGTGTCTACGCCAACAGTAAACCATTAACCCAACCGCTGATATGGTCGCTAAGCTAACGATGGCACGGGAACGCATACTCATAGATGACTGGCAGAATACACTAGGAACAGCTGAACAAGCAGATCGTCAGAATCAACTAATCCGGAAGTTGACGACCGTAACGGCCAAGGGGCAACATCACAATCCGCCACTTTTACCCCAGCTTTGGGCCCGAGGTCACGTCGCCACGAACGGGCGGATGACCGCAAGCCCAGAGCTACAAACTGTTCCAACGATGGCGCATCTGATGACCCCGCGTGTTGGAGTGCGCTTGAATGCCCGCCAAGTTGGAGTCAAGTACCTGAGAGAAATCCCTGAGTTGCCCCAAAACGCTGGCTCGCTGTAGTTGGATCAGGAGTTGGCGAGCCGTGTCGAGCCGTCGTTCCTCTCTGGCGACTGCTTCATCGAAAGACGGGTACCGATGCGATGGACAAGATTGAATCGGTACTTCTCCTGCCCTGAGGCATCTATCGGTACTTTGCGATTTTGCCAGGTTCTAAGCGATTGGAGAATGAGGCACTTAAATAAGGCGGGTTGGGTAGCTCGCACACGACCCCTTGCGGAGCCGCTGTCCCCGCGCGGCCCCCAACCCGTTCCTAGGAGACTACGCATGTCAATGAAGGGCCTCAATGGGTCAGCGGAGCCACTGGACAGGGTACCTGGGTAGTAGTACATCACGGCTATTTGGAACCGGAAACTAAACCCGTCCTAAGAGATAAGTATATTAGTATCAGCAAGTTAGAAGTACATGACGCAAGCCCGTTTCGTCCAAAGCCCGCAATAGTACTAATTCGGTCTCGGAGCCGTCCAGCAAGCGATTTCGGACCTATCACGGGAAGCGATCTCACCGCCAGGTCACATACCAGCGAGCGTAAGTCGCTATTCCGAGAAAAAGAACCGTCCACCAAAGTACAAGAACACTTCGCATTCAGAGTTTGTAGCGCTTGATGCGGAACTTC
>Ga0137383_10002805_pt1 | contig 10782 bp, 10 predicted proteins | sample SagtaG_19_FD_104817 | JGI IMG/M metagenome (GOLD analysis project Ga0137383, IMG submission 104817) | Vadose zone soil microbial communities from Sagehorn Ranch, Mendocino, California, USA - Sage2_R_40_16 metaG | ecosystem: Environmental > Terrestrial > Soil > Vadose zone | place: USA... | reverse complement strand
GGATCCAAGGTGTACGTGACCGCGGAAACGAGCAACACGGTGAGCGTGCTCGACGCCGCGACCGGCCGGCTGCGAAAGACGATCCACGTAGGCGAGAACCCCCGGACGGTCGCCGTCGCCCCGGACGGGCGCCGCGCCTACGTGACGGCCGAAGCGGGCGGCAACGTCACGATCCTCGACGTCGCTACCGACTCGGTGCTGGTACAGTTCCCGATCCGGGATGGCAAGACGTAGCCGGGGCGGATCGCGTCCGCGTCGGACGGGCGCCGCGCCTATGTCACCGAAGGAGCCGCGGGAACCGTGAGCGTCGTCGACCTGGCGACACGGCACGTGATCGACACCATTCCGGTCGGGAAACGTCCCTGGGGCATCGCGCTATCGCCCGATGCGCACCGGCTCTACACCGCCGACGGACGCTCCAACCAGGTGTCGGTGATCGATACGGACACGCGGCAGGTCGTGGCCACCATCCCGGTGGGCGACCGGCCCAACGACCTGCTCTACGTCCCCTAGCCGAGCGGCAGGCGCGCCAGCCAAGAGCCGGGCCGCTGCGCCCGCACCCAGCCGTCCACGCCCCAGGTCCGTCCCGCGCGCGTCGCGAAGATGACGATGAGGGTGGTGATCAGCATGTAGTGAAATCCCTGTTGCGATGAGCCTTGCCACTGCACCGCGAGACCGTAGTTCGCCACCAGGAAGAGCCCGATCCCCGAGGAGAGCAGCGTGAGGCAGCCGAATACGAGCCCGAGCCCGACCGCCGTCTCTCCGAAGGCGGTCAGCTGGGCGAAGAGACCGCTGTGCGCGATGACGGTGTGCTGCATGAAATTCCGGAAGAACCCGACCGGGTTCCCCTCGGCATACTTCCCCACCAGCATCGGCATCACGTGCTGCCAGCGCTCGGACGCGGCGGGAACCGGAAGGAAGCCCCACAGCAGCGTGACGGACAGCTTCGTGAACAGCGCCTTCGCGAACCACACGCCGACCGCGATCCGGAGGACCGCGAGCCAGCGCTCTGGAGCGCGCATCGCCGGGGTCCCTCCAGCCTGAAAATTTGTCAACCAGCACCCTCCTCGAGCAGCGGCCCCTGCCACGTCGGCCGATAAAAAAAGCGGGCGGCGGTCCCGCGTCAGCGCCCGCCGCCCGCACAACTGGAATCTAGGCTATTGCGTGACGGCGCGGAACGCGTTGATCCGCCCATGGCTGTAGAAGAGATCGACACCCGGCTTGCCGAGATCGTCGGCTGACTGCTCGAGCCGGGTCCGCAGCTGGCCCGAGGTCAGCGCGTTCCCGAAACGGCTGCTCACCAGGGCCGCCACGCCTGCGGCATGGGGCGTGGCGCCGCTCGTGCCGGCCGCGAAGACGTAACCGATCCCGCTGCGGCACCCTGCAAACCTCGGGTCGAGCGTCTGGCGACTGCACGCCCCGGAAACCAAATCGAGTACGCTCGCCAGGCTGCCGTCCGGGCGCACGCCGCCGCCCGGTGCCGCCACAGATACTGCCGACCGGCCGAAGTTCGAGTACACAGCGAGCTGGTCGAAGTTCGTCTGCCCGATCGGCCCCGTAGCGCTGATCCCCATCGTCGAGCCGCTCTGGGCCGGGATATCGATCGAGTCCCGATCCGAGTCGAGGTTCACCCCGTCGTTGCCCACCGCCGCCACGACTAGAGCGCCCTTGGAGGCGGCGTAGTTATCCACCTTCGCGAGCAGCGCGTTCAGCCGGCCGAGCCGGCCTTCGTTGCGGGGGATGTAGGCACCGAGACTCATGTTGATCACGTTGACGTGCAGGTTCGCGGCATACAGCACGCCCGCGATGACGCCCCCAAACGTGCCGCCGCCCGTTTTCGAGAGGACCTTGACGGCGATCAGCTCGGCCTGCGGCGCGACGCTGGCGATCACGAAGGCGTTGGTACAGATCTGCGACGCGACCCACGTGCCGTGCAGGTTGTCGTCGCCCCATGCGGGAAATCCCCCGGTGGTGTTCTGGTTCGGCACGAAGGCCGTACTCAACGCCCGGTCGACGCAGCCCGTGAGCTCGGGATGGGTGTCGTCGATACCGGTATCGAGAATCGCGACACGCGCGCCCTGTCCCTGGATCCCCGTGGGCCAGGCCTGGTCCGCATGGATGGCGCGCATGTTCCACTGCCACTGCGCGAACCGGATGGCCTGCGAAGGGTCGAGGGTGGTCGCAGGGGACGCGTCGGCGACTCCGGGGTCGACCGCCAGCTGGAAGCGCGCCTGCTCGACCGGTGGCACGAGTTGCATCAACACGTCCCGCGTCACGCTGCGAACGGTGGCGGCCCCGGCGAGCCGTGTCGCCCCGTCCGGCGTGAGCCCGTCCACCGTCGCGACGTTGACCTCGGGGTGGATGCGAACGAGGTGCCCACTGGCCGCCGTGACGGCCGCGGCGAGCTGCGCGCCCGAGCCGGCGTACTCGACGACGTAGTCATCGGCGTCGGTCCAGAGCGAGCCCTGGCTGCTCGACCCGATGCTCGAGAAGCTCGGGCCGCGAGTTGGTCCTGCGAGGCGTCGGGCGTCATGAGTGCAGGAAGCGGCGAGGGCCGCCAGCACGAGGGTGCCGGCGGACAGTCTGAGGCGATTCACATGACGCTCCGCGAGAGGGGGTTCAAGAACATGCGGCTCGCCTGGGCGATCGGCAAGCAGCGCCCCGCGCTACTTCCCGACGCAGAAGCTCGCGAACAGTCGATCCAGCACGTCGTCGGGGGTGACTACGCCGATCAGATCGTCGAGCGCCCCGACGGCGGCGCGCAGGTGCGTCGCCGTCGCCGCGGCGTCCACGCCACGCTCGCGCGCGGCGGAGAACGCCTCCACCTCGCCGAGGGCCCGCTCGAGCGCCGTGCGGTGGCGCGCCCGCGTGACCACCGGCTCGACGTCGCCCAGCGCGAGCAGCCGGCCGAAGGCCGTCTCGGCGAGCCGCGCCCGCAGCGCTTCGAGTCCAGCGCCCGTTACAACGGAGACGGGGAGGCGGTCCGGCGGCGGCCGCGTGGCGAGATCTTGCTTCGTCGTGACGCGCACGACGGGCGCGCTCAGGTTTGCCAGAAACGCGTCGCGCCTCCGAGCATACTGCTCCCCGCTCCCCGCCGCGTGGTCCTCGCAGAACAGGATGAGATCCGCCGCATCGACGTACCGCCGCGCGACCTCGATCCCGATCTGCTCCACCCGATCGTCGCTGTCGCGCAGCCCCGCCGTATCGACCAGTCGGAACGGGAACCCGGCGATCACGGTGGAGGCCTCGATCGCATCGCGCGTCGTGCCCGGCACCTCGGTGACGATCGCCCGCTCCTGGCCGAGCAGCGCGTTGAAGAGGGACGACTTGCCGGCATTGGGGGGCCCGGCGATCACGAGCAGCGCGCCTTCGCGCAGGCGTTCCCCCTCGGGCGCCGTCGCGAGGAGGGCCTTGATCCGCTCTCGCACCGCGCGCCACGCCGCCGTCACGCGCGCGGGGCTCACCGGACCCTCGTCCTCCTCCGGAAAGTCGATGTCGTACGCGATCAGGGCTTCGAGCTCCAGCAGCTCGCCGCGCAGCGCCTCGAGCCGGCTCGAGAGGCCGCGGTCGAGCTGGCGCAGCGCGCGCCGGCGCTGGGCCGGCGCGCCGGCGTCGATCAGATCCGCCGTCGCCTCCGCCTGGAGCAGATCGAGCTTGCCGTGGAGCAGCGCCCGACGAGTGAACTCCCCGGGCTGCGCCGGGCGGGCGCCCGCCGCGACCAGCGCCGCCACGGCCTCGCCAGGAACGAGCAGGCCGCCGTGCGTCGAGATCTCCACGACGTCCTCACCGGTGTAGGAGCGGGGTGCGGGGAATGGGGCGGCGACGACGTCGTCGACATGCTCGTCCGTGCCCGGGTGCACGAGGCGCGCGCGCAGCGCGGCGCGGGGGCGGTCGGGGTGGAACGGCCGGAGGCAGCGCCCCGCCACGTCGAAGGCGCCCCTCCCCGACAGGCGGATGACGGCGACGGCGGACCGGCCGGGGGGGGTCGCGAGCGCCACGATGGGATCAGAGAGCACGCTTCCCGCTTCCCGCTTCCCGCCCCGGCTAGGTGCGCTTGCCCTGCTCGCGCAGCCGCCGGCGCGCGATGAGGTATTGCTGCGGGATGCTGAAGATGTTGCTCACCGCGTAATAGAGGTTCAGTCCGGACGCGAACCGCAGCAACAGCAGGGTCATGAAGACCGGCATGAAGTACAGCATGGTCTTGGCCTGCGGGTTCGGCGGCACCCCCATCTGGCCGACTTTGGAGAGGACGAACATCGACAGCCCCATGATGATGGGGATGATGTAATACGGGTCGGCGCGCGATAGGTCGGGAAGCCAGAGGAAGGCGACGCCCCGGAACTCGATCGTGTTGGCGAACACGAAGAACAGCGCGAACAGCACCGGCATCGGCAGCAACATCGGCAGGCACCCGCCGACCGGGTTGACGTTGTGCTCCTTGTACAGCCGCAGCATTTCGCGCTGCAGCCGCTCCGGGTCGTTCTTGTGGCGCTCCTGCGTCTCCTTGATCAGCGGCGCCACCGCCTGCATCCGGATGCTCGATTCCATCGCCTTCTGGTTCAACGGCCAGAGCAGCGCCCGCACCAGGACTCCGAAGATGACCAGCACCCACCCATAGGCGAGCGAGAGGCGGTCGTGCATCCAGATCAGGATGTTGACCACGAGGATCGACACCGGCTGGATCAAGGGCCGGAGCACGCCCCCGTACGGATTCGCGTCGTCGAGATCGTGGCCCAGGCGGGCGAGCTGCCGGTACTCGAGCGGCCCCGTATACAGCTCATAACGGAAGTCTCCGCCCGGGGGCACGGGAAGGGTGAGGGTGAGCGCCGTGCGCGTCGCCACGCCGCTCGTGCCGCCGAAAAACGACGAGGTCGTGACCGTCACCGGCCCCCCGACCGCGATGCCGCCGCCGAACCGCGGCTGGTTGTCTTCCAACTCGAGTGCCGCCACGAGGAAGTATTTCGACTTGACGCCGGCCCACTCGAACGGGCCGTCGAGCACCTTGACTGCGCCCGGCTTGAGCGACTGGAACGCGAGACTTTGCGTCTTGGCCGCCTTGGTGACCACGGCAAGATGCCGGAAGTCGTCCATCGTGTCCGCCTCGACGGAGCGGAGCCCGTGTCCCATGCCCACGAGCAGCACCGCACCCGCCGACCCGAGCCCCGTGACGTGACCGCGTACCTGGAAGCGGTATTGGTCGGTGACGAACACGTACGTGAGCACCACTCGCGCGGCGCCGCGCTCGGCGGTGAGCGTCAGCGGCACACTGTCGCGCTCAACGCGCAGCGCGGGCACGCTCGGGGTGAAGCGCCAGTCGGCCAGGGAGATCGTGTCGCCGCCCACCACGAGACAGTGGGCGAGGAGCGGGCCGTCCGCCGGTACGAGCTGCACCGGTCGCTCCGCGTCGCCTGGTGCAAATGACTTGTAATCAAGCAGTTCCGCACTTACGAGCTGCGCCCCGGCGGTACTGAAGCCGAACCGGGCGCGGGGCGAGGAGACCCACACGGTCTCAGCGGCGACGCCCGACGAGCGGGCCCTGGAGGACTCCCGGTCGGTCGCCGCCGGACAGACGAACGGGGACGCCACGGCCGGGAGCGCGGCAGGGGGCGGAGCGGTGCGTGCCGTGTCCGCGGCGCGGCTTGTATCACCGACCGCCTGACCGCTCGATAGGGAGTCCTTTAGAGCCCGCCGATTCGCCGTCTTTTTTGGAGGGAACAGGATGCCTGGCAGCACCAGCACGATGAGCATCAAAATGAACGCCAGAATGACGCGTCGTTCCACGGGACCCCTGTGCGCCTGCGCGCCTGTGCGTCTAGCCCTTACGGCACCGGATCGAAGCCGCCCGGGTGCAGCGGATGACAGCGCAGGATGCGCTTCAGGCCGAGCCAGCTCCCCTTGAGCGCTCCGTGGCGCTCGACGGCTTCGAACGTGTACTGCGAGCACGACGGCGTGAAACGACACTGCGTGAACATCAGATGCGAGAGCGTCATTTGGTATGCGCGAATCACGCTCATGACGGCCCGTCGCGGCCAACGTCGCACGCTCATGTGACACGCCTCACGACGCTACCCAGTTCGGCGCGCAGCATCGCAAAGGAGGCCGCGTACGCGATGCGTTTCGCGCGCACGACGAGATCGATCGCGGGCAGAGACGCGAGCGCGTCGCGTCTGAGAATCTCCCGTACGCGGCGCCGCAAACGATTGCGGGCCACCGCGCTGAACTGGAAGCGGGGGACGATGACCCCCGTCCGCGGGTGGCCCAGTCGATTCGGGCGCCAGGCGACATCGAGGTGCGGAGTACGCCACCGGCGCCCCTGATCCCAGCAGGCGGTGAGGTCCGAGCCGCGCGCCAGACGCACGCGGCGCGGGAACCGTTCGCTCGTTAGCGACTCCGGTGTTTGGACGGCAGGCGCACGACGAGACGCTTGCGTCCCTTCTTCCGCCGGCGGGACAGCGTCGCGCGCCCCCAGACCGTTTTCATCCGTGCGCGGAAGCCGTGCTTGTTGACGCGCCGCCGATTGCGCGGCCGATATGACGGACCCATAAATTTCCCTCGTGAGGCGGGGAAACGTACACCGCCGTCGCGCGCCCGGTCAAGGTTGACTTTTCCACATACGGGCCGTAGTTTCGGGCCGCCCTTCTGGACGTCCCACCTTTTCGTCATCGTGGATGGAGCAGTCTACTAAAGAAGCCTGGCGGCGGCTGCTCGACGAGGCACGGCGCGAACTTCCCGACGCGACCGTGCGCACGTGGCTCGAGCCCGCGGTGCCGATTGCGCTCGACGACGATCGCCTGATCGTCGGGGCACCCGACCAATTCGCAGTCGAGTGGAACGAGCAGAAGCACGCGAGCGTCCTGGCGCGCGCCGCCGAGCGCGTGTTCGGCCGCCCCACGGCGGTCGTGTTCCGCGTGCAGGAAGATCGCCAGCAGCGCCCGCAGATGGACTTCTTCGTCGCGCCGCGCGAGCTCGCGGGCGGCGGCGCCGACAAGACCGCCGTGCTGACCACTCCCCTGAACGAGCGGTACACCTTTCAGTCGTTCGTGATCGGGAAGTCGAACGAGCTGGCCGCCGCCGCGGCGCACGCCGTGGGCGAAGCGCCCGGGAAGACCTACAACCCCCTGTTCATTTACGGCGCGACGGGCCTGGGCAAAACGCACCTGATGCAGGCCATCGCGCACGCCGTGCTCGAGAAGTACCCCGGGACGCGCGTGCATTACTTCGGCGCCGAGCAATTCATCAACGAAGTCATCGAGTCGATCCACGCGCGGACGATGTCCGAGTTCCGGCGTCGCTACCGCAACGACGTGGACCTCTTCCTGGTGGACGACGTGCATTTCCTCGAAGGCAAGGAAATGACGCAGGAAGAGTTCTTCCACACGTTCAACGCGCTGTTCGAAGGGCACAAGCAGATCGTCCTGACGTCCGACCGTCCGCCCAAGGAGATCCCCGGACTGGAGGATCGGCTGATCTCGCGCTTCGAGTGGGGGCTGGTCGCGGACATCGGACATCCGGACTTGGAGCACCGCATCGCGATCTTGCGGAAGAAGGCGGAGCAAGACCATCTCGAGCTCACCATCCCGGACGACGTCCTGCGCTTCATCGCCGAGCACGTGCGGACGAGCGTGCGGGAGCTGGAGGGCTGCATCATCAAGCTGTTGCTGTTCGCCTCCCTGAAGAACCGCGAGGTGACGATCGAGCTCGCCCGTGAGGCGCTCTCGGACAAGATTCGACAGGAGGACGCCTCGAGCTACGGCTCGCAGCCGACGCCGAGCATCGATCGCGTCCAGGAAGTGGTGGCGCGTCGCTGGGGGGTGACGCCCGAAGGGCTGCGCTCCAAGGCCCGCACCAAGACGCTGACGATCCCTCGACAGATCGCGATGTATCTGGCGCGCGACATGCTCGGCATGCAGCTGGTGGAAATCGGTCAGGCGTTCGGGGGCCGGGACCACTCGACCGTGATCCACTCGGTCGACAAGGTCGAGCGGCAGATGGTGCGGGATCGCACGTTCAAGGAGCGCGTCGAGATGGCCCGCCAGGAGTTGTCCGCACTCTAGCCAACATGTGGGAAGCGACGTGTTGGTCGGTGTGGGAAGGCGCGCGAAACGTGGGGAAGCGGCCGGATGCCAACAGTCCCAACACTTGGGTCAGATGCACGGAGCGGGGCTTACCCCTGCCGGGGAGCCTGGGGTTAACGCGATTCGCCCACATTTCCCCGCCCTCTACTACTACTACTAGTATTTCTATCTTAGTACAGCAGTAGATTCTTTACCCACCAAACGAGACGAGGCGGCACGGCGGATGAAGTTCACGATCACTCGGGAACAGCTGCAGGAAGGGTTGGGCGCAGTGGCGGCGGCGATCCCCGCCAAGACCACGCTGCCGGTCCTCGCGAACGTTCTGCTCGAGGCGACGAAGCAGGGCATCCGCCTCTCGGGCACGGACCTGGACATCGCGGTGAGTACCATGGTGCCGGCGGAAGTGGACGTGGAAGGGGCCGTGACCCTCCCCGCCAAGAAGCTGGTGGACATCGCGCGTGAGTTGCCGGCCGGGCCGGTGCGGTTTGCGGCCGCCGGCGAGGCCCGGGTCAGCATCGAGTGCGGCCGCGCGAAGTTCAAGCTGCTGGGCCTGCCGCGCGAAGAGTTCCCCTCGTTCCCCGCCGTCAAGTTCGACGGCGCCTGGAAGGCGGCGGCCGGGGTGGTGCACAAGCTCGTCGGGCACGTGGCATTCGCGGCGTCCACCGAGGAGAGCCGCCCGATCCTGAACGGCGTGTTGTGGGAGCTGCGCCCCGACCGCATGCGCATGGTGGCGACGAACGGCCACCGGCTCGCGAAAATGGACGTGCCCGCGAAGGGAGGCTCCACCGCCGATTTGATCGTCCCACCCAAGGCGTTGGAGCAGATCCGCCGCCTGTTCGCGGCCGACGACGCCATCGAGGTCGCCAAGAGCGACAACCACATCGGGTTTCGCGCCGGCGGCACGCTGGTGTTCTCGCGCCTGATCGAGGGGCCGTACCCCAACTACGAGCAAGTCATCCCCCGCGAGAACGACAAGGCCGCGACCGTGGACAAAGCCGCCATGGCGGCGGCGCTGCGCCGCATGAGCGTGGTGGCGAGCGACCAGACGCATCGCATTCGGCTGGCGTTCGCGGGCGGCGCCGTGAAGTTCTCGGTCCAGACGCCCGACTTGGGCGAGGCGCAGGATGAGCTCCCCGTCACCTACGAGGGTGAGCCGCTCGAGATCGGCTTCAACGCGATGTACCTGCTCGAGATCCTCAAGTACATGCCGACCGACGAGGTCCGCCTCACCTTCAAGGCTCCCGAGCGCGCGTCGACGGTGGAGCCGGTGGGCTGGGATGACCCGGCGAGCTATATGGCGCTGGTCATGCCCCTGAGGTTGGTAGACTAAAGACGTCGAGGGAGACGCCGAGGCGCCGAGACGCTGAGTGGATATGAGGATCGAGTGAGTAGGGCTGCTCCTACAGGCTCCCGCCTCACATCGACTCGGCGACTCGGCGACTCGGCGTCTCCCTAAAGACTATCCGTCTGAGTTCTCGTCGTGTCGCGAACGGTGTCAACCGGCATGGGAACCTGCACGTTCAGCGAGTCGACGGGTGGCACGATCACCGGCGGCACGACCAGCAGCGAATCCAGTTCTTCCTGTTCCGGCGGGATGTACACGTCCACCCCGTAGTAGCGGGCGAGAATCAGGTCGCGTCGCGCGACCATGCGCTCGGGCCGTAACGCCGGCGTCGACGTGCGGGGATGTGGGAGCGTCGCGGCGAGCGCCGCCGCTTGCGTCTCGTCCAGCTGGGACGGGGGCACGCCAAAGTAGGCGCGGCTCGCCGCGTCCGCGCCCCACACGCTCGGACCCCATTCCGCGGTCGCGAGATAGAGTTCGAGGATCCGGTCTTTGGGCAGCGCGAGCTCGAGGCGCAACGCGGTCACCGCCTCCTTCAGCTTGCGCAGCGGATTGCGCGACGACGAGAGGTACAGGTTCTTCGCGAGCTGTTGCGTGATCGTGCTCGCGCCGCGCAGCCGCTCGCGGTTGCGCCACGCCGCCGCCAGCGTTCCCATCAGCCCCCCCCGGTCCCCGCCCAGCGCGTCGGCGATCTCGGCCGGGTCGATCCCGTGGTGAGTCCGAAATCGCGAATCCTCTCCGATGATCACCATGCGCTGCAGCAGGGGCGAGACATCTTTCAGGGCGATAGGATGGACGGATGGAGCGCTGGAACGTTCCACTGGTCCATCTTTTCCGCGCTCCACCTCCCGCATCATGGCCGTTTCGCGCGGCCAGTGATCCCGCCACCAGAGCGGCGGCGGCCAGACACCCGACACCCAAACGAGCGCGAGCAGCGCCGTCCCTAGCGCCGCCGCACGCGCTTTCCTAGGTTTCGCGTCCGCCATGTCTCTCGACATCTCCACATTGCGCCAGCGGTTGCAACAGGCTCTCGGAGAGGAATTTACCGTCGGTGCCCTGCTGGGCGAAGGCGGGTTCGCCGCCGTGTTCCGGGTGCGGGAGAAGCGCCAGCACCGCGATGTGGCCGTGAAAGTCGTGGACTTGGGGCTCACGCCCTCGCCCTCGCTCGCCGTCCGGTTCGTGCGCGAAGCGCGCACCGTCGCTCGGCTCGAGCACCCTCACATCGTGCCGATCTACAAGGTCGGCGGATACCAGAACGAAGTCCTGTACATCGTCATGCGGTGCGTCGACGGGGCGTCGCTGCGGCAGCTGCTCGAGAAGAAGAAGCGGCTCTCGGTGCGCAAGTCCGCCACGATCGCGCGCCAG